>JGI20214J51088_10000758_pt1 | contig 22077 bp, 12 predicted proteins | sample WetSurMetagenome_FD_51088 | JGI IMG/M metagenome (IMG submission 51088) | reverse complement strand
AACACTGTGGATCAGGTTATTAAGACAAACAGGATCCTTCTTGAAAATTTTCCGGAGATAAAGCATGCAGTCTGTAAAATCGGGGCAGGTGAAATTCCTACTGATCCTACACCTATGGAAACGGGTGATTATATAATAACTCTTAAAGACAAGAGTGAATGGGTTTCAGCTAAAACCCGCGAAGAGCTGGTTACTAAAATGGAAGAAAAACTTGTTGCTCTTGCCGGAGTAAAATTTGAATTTCAACAACCTATCGCCATGNGATTCAATGAATTGATGACAGGTTCAAAACAGGATATTGCTGTAAAGATATTCGGTGACGATCTGAACACCCTCGCAGAAAAAGCATCTGAAGTTGAAAAATTAATCCAGAATATCCCGGGTGTTCAGGATATAAATGTGGAGAAAGTCACCGGTTTAGCCCAGATCCAGGTTGAGTATAACAGGGACAGGCTGGCGCAGTTTGGATTGTCTGTTACAGACGTGAATAGTGTTCTACGTACTGCTTTTGCCGGCAGCCAGGCAGGTGTTGTTTTCGACGGTGAGAAAAGATTTGCCCTGGTTGTGCGTCTGGATAAGGATTACAGGAAAAGCCTCGATGATATAAGTAATCTTACAGTAACACTACCCGATTCAAAACAGATTCCGTTTTCACAGGTTGCTGAGATTACAATTAAATNGGGTCCGGCCCAGGTTTCACGCGAGAATACGAAAAGAAGAATAACNATAGGGTTTAATGTCAGGAACCGTGATGTGCAAAGTGTTATTGGCGATGTTACAGCAGAGATCGATAATAAGATNAATATGCCCGAAGGATATTACGTAACTTTTGGCGGACAGTTCAAAAATCTCGAAGCCGCACAAAAGCGTCTNTCAATTGCCGTACCGATCGCGCTGTTGCTGATTTTTGTTCTTCTTTACTTTACATTTAATTCAATGAAAGAATCACTTCTGATATTTTCAGCAGTTCCGATGTCGGCAATCGGTGGGGTATTTGCACTGTGGATCCGTGGTATGAATTTTTCAATTTCAGCCGGAGTTGGTTTTATTGCTCTTTTCGGTGTAGCAGTGCTGAATGGTATCGTCCTGATTGCAGAATTTAACAGGCTGGAAAAAGAAGGTATTACAGATATAAAGGAGAGAGTTTTAAAAGGACTTCAGACTCGTCTCCGGCCTGTTATAATGACGGCTTCCGTTGCATCCCTCGGTTTCCTTCCAATGGCAATCTCCACTTCAGCAGGTGCTGAAGTACAGAAGCCTCTTGCTACTGTGGTTATCGGTGGTTTGATTACGGCCACGATACTGACACTTATTATCCTGCCGGTATTTTATGTTATTTTTTCCTCGGGAAAGCTTACACTGAGAGGCCGGAAACTGAATAGCAAAGCGATCGCATTAATCCTTTTATTATTTACACTTTCTTCAATCAATAATACTGCGGTTGCACAGAAGACGAGGCGACTTACCCTTCATGAAGCAATTCAGACAGCACTTGATAGTAACCTGGCAGTTAAGTCAGCAGCAATATCCCTCGATGCAGTCAAAGCTCTTAAGGGCGCGTCCATCGACCTGCCAAAGACAACTATTGATGGCCAGTATGGCCAGTTTAACTCCTTCAGCAATGATAACAGCTTTTCTGTGTCTCAGTCGTTCTCATTTCCGACTGTGTATGCAAACCGGGCAAAACTGGCAGGAGCCAATATAAAAAGCGGTGAATGGCAATACAGGGTTTCACAAGCAGAAATTGCCACCAGGGTTAAGCAGGTTTTCTGGGAATATGTATACCTTACTGCAAGGAAGAAATTGCTTATGTATCAGGATAGCCTGTACTCTGGTTTTACACGTGCTGCAGAATTAAGGGCAAAATCGGGAGAGACTAATCGACTTGAGATGATAACAGCCAGGTCACAAAGCATGGAGATCAGGAATAAGCTGTTCCAGGTTACTGCGGATATTGGCATTGCGGGAAGAAAGCTTAAGCTGCTTTTAAACACTTCATTTGAACCGGTGCCGGCTGAAAATGACCTGCATAAAATTGATTTTGTTCTCCCTGCTGACAGTACAACTGTTGATGATAATCCGTCGCTTAAGTATGTCAGACAGCAGGCGGAGGTCTCCAAAATTGAAAAACAGCTGGAGCGCAGCCAGATGCTTCCTGATTTTAATATCGGCTATTTCAGCCAGACCATAATCGGTACCCAGGATGTTAATGGTGTTTCAAAAAGCTTCGGACACGACTATCGTTTTTCCGGAATTCAGGCAGGGATCTCAATACCGGTATGGTTTGCACCCTTCAGAGCCAGGACAAAAGCCGCGAACTTTAATGAAATTGCTTCCAGGACAGACGCAGAATCATACGCCAGGACTGTTGCAGGAAATTTCAGGTCATTGCTTGATGAATACGGTAAGTTTTCTGCNAGTGTGGATTATTATGAAAAACAGGCAGTGCCGGAAGCCCGGCTGATCATTGATCAGGCTACCCTTAGCTATAAGGCCGGAGCTCTTGATTACCTTGATTATGTACTGACACTCGACAGAGCACTTGCCATAAAACAAAACTACCTGGATGCTCTTAATAACTGCAACCAGACAATAATTTCAATTGAATATATAACAGGAAAAATATTTTAATCCATGAATAGAATAGTAAACGTAAGCAGAAATATATCAATGTTCCTTTTTGGAATATCACTTATAATGATTTCCTGTAAGCAAAATCCTGCTTCAGCAACAAAGGAGACTGAGGTTCTTCCTGACGATATTGTTGAAATGAGGGAAGATCAGATTAAGCTTGCTGAAATCAAACTTGGAAAAATAGAGATGCAATCTTTAGGGAGTGTTCTTAAGGTCAACGGTATAATTTCGGTAGCTCCTCAGAATCTCGCTACNGTATGCATGCCGCTGGGAGGATTTATAAAAAGCACATCACTTCTCCCCGGTAATCAGGTCANCAGAGGCCAGGTTCTTGCAGTAGTAGATAACCAGGAATTTGTAGATGTTCAGCAGGCTTACCTTGAAGCCAGGAACAAGCTTGCATTTTCTGAAGCTGATTTTAAGCGTCATAATGATTTGTATAAGAGCGATGTATATTCTGAACAGAATGTCCAGCAGGTAACTGTTGAATACAAGAATCTCAAAGCACTGGTCAGGTCCCTTGAACAGAAGCTCATTCTCATCGGAATAATTCCTGAAAAATTAAAAGAGGAAAACATAAGCAGTACAGTCAGTCTTGTGTCGCCAATTGACGGATTCCTAAAATCGGTGAATATTAATATTGGTAAATATGTGAGTCCGACTGAAGTTCTGTTTGAAATTGTTAATAAGGATAAGCTCTTCCTTACTCTGACCTTATTCGAAAAGGATGCGGATAAGGTATCGACAGGACAGAAGGTAAGATTCTATGTGAACAATGAAACCGAAATGCATGAAGCAGTTATTTCACAGACTGGTAAATCAGTGGGCGAGGACAGAAGTTATATGGTTTATGCAACTGTTTCAAGTCAGTGTAAAAACCTGCTCCCGGGAATGTATGTCAATGCCCTTATATCAGAATCTGATTTGCAGGTGACAGCACTTCCGTCGGATGCTGTTGTAAGCTTCGATGACAAAGATTATATTTTCACCTATGAAAAAGAAAAAGAGGAGGCGGGCAAAGCCTTTACCGAGTATAAAATGATTGAGGTTAAGAAAGGAGTTACCGATTCAGGTTATACTGAGGTAAAGCTTCCCGCTGGATTTAATATTTCAGCAACAAAGGTTGTCACAAAGGGAGCCTATAGTCTGCTTTCTGCCAAGAAAAATGCAGGGGAGATGGCCTGCTAAAGGGACGCAAGACGAAAACACAAGGTGCAAGGTTGAAGGTTTTCCTGACCGTGCGTTTTGAGTCGTGCCTCGTGAGCTCTAATTACCAGTTTGAGTCATACCACGACCTTACATCAGTGGCGGTCATTCCTGCCGATTTTGCAGCTTCAATTCCCAGGTCGCCGTCCTCAAAAACCTCAATGAATTCGGGAGCAACATGCATTAGTTCAGCACATTTCAGGAAAGTTTCGGGATGCGGCTTGAAGTTAGCTACATCATTTGCAGTGATTATTATGTCGAAATACTTTCTAAGACCGGTGACCTCAAGAGTACGTTCGACGGCTTCCCTGTGGCCTCCGGTTCCAACAGCCATTGGCAATCTTCCGAAATATTTCTTAACAATTTCAACAACAGGAGAAATGGGTTTTACTTTAGGCTGGTCCTCTTTGAATGAGATCAGTTTTTCTTCAACAATCTCTTCAATTGAAACATTCCCGTTGAGCTCACATTTTTTAATTATTTCAGCTGCAATAAGCCAGCCTGGACTGCCAGTATGTTTTCTGAGAAATGCAGTGTCTATTTCTGCACCGAATTTCTTGCACGCCAGCTGCCATCCCTTGAAATGATAAGGCATTGTATCGGCAAGAGTGCCATCAAGATCAAAGATCAGTCCTTTTATTCCGGGTTTTATATCGTATTGCATCTGTTTTACTTGTGGCTGCAAATGTAGCAAGAAAAGTTGAAATTTTTATTGAGGCTGACGAGCGGCCTGATTAAGTAAACAAAGTCGGAATTCTAAAAAGAATCATCTGCTTACTTTTAGAGAGAGATCATCATTTGAAATCTAGAGTAATTAGCTGATAATTATTTGATATAAATGTTCAATAAATTGAATTTCTGTCAAATAAATCAAAACATTTCTTACTGAATTTCGTATATTGGTGATTATAAAAGTAAAGGGGGAAGAAATGAATACGGATGGTATGAAACCTTCTGATTTAGAGAAGGATTTAAAAAAATTACGTGAGGAGTATAATTCAATGAAGGAATTATACGAAAGGAAGATTGATGAACTACGGCTTCCAGAAACAAATCATCTTAAAAGTGAAGAAATATTCAGGATTGCCTATACAACCAGTCCTGATGCAATAAATATTACCCGGCTTTTGGATGGAATGTATATATCAGTTAATGAAGGATTTACAAAACTTTTAGGTTATTCTTCAGATGAATCGGTCGGACGGACATCTTTGGAGATGAATATTTGGTTAGATCCTCAGGATCGTCTGAAAATGGTAAATGAGCTTAATACAAAAGGAAGTGTTAAGAATTTCGAAACAAGATTTTTAGCAAAAAACGGCAGAATTGTAGATGGCCTTATGTCTGCATCAATGATGGAACTTGATGGAGTTCCTCATATCCTGACAGTTACCAGGGATATTACAATAAGGAAAAAAGCTGAGGAAGCTCTGGCTAAAGAAAGATTCCTGATTAATGCTCTGATGGATAGTCTTACAGACCATGTATACTTCAAGGATTTGTCAAGTAAGTTCGTCCGAAACAATAAAGCCCATGCCCAGTCATTCGGGCTGCAAGATCCTATGGAGTTGACAGGTAAGACGGATTTTGATTTTTTTACCAGGGAAGCTGCTCTTCAGGCGTTCGAGGATGAGCAGAGAATAATCAGGACCGGAGAAATAATTCAGAAGGAAGAGAAGCTTACCAGGAAGAATCACTCTGATGCATGGTTTTCAGTTATTAAAATGCCTCTCTATGACAGTGAGAAGAGAATAATAGGAACTTTTGGAATTTCCAGGGATATTACTGACCGTAAAAGAACTGAATTTGAGAATCAGATCCTGTTTGAGATCTCTCAGGGAGTAACCACAACATCTAACCTGGATGAGCTTATGAGCTTGATTCACAGCTCTCTTGGGAAGGTTGTTTATGCTGAAAATATCTTTGTTGCCTTATTTGACCAGGCGACCGGGCTGTTCAGTTTTCCATACTTTATTGACAAAATAGATGAAACCCCTTTACCAACTTCTATGTCAAAAAGCTGTTCCGCCTATGTCTATAATACAGTACGACCCCTTGTGCTGACACAAAAGATATTTGATGATTTAGTGGCGAAGGGTGAAGTTGAATTGGTAGGTTCTAACTCCCCATCATGGATCGGTATTCCTCTTCAGACTCCTTCAAAAGTTATCGGAGTTCTGGTTTTGCAGCATTATGAGAAGGAAAACGTATACTCTGAAAATGATGTTAACTTTCTTGTGTCAATCGGCTCACACATTGCTATGGCAATTGAACGAAAAAAAGCTGAAGATGAGATCAGTGTGAAGAATGAACAGTTACGGAATATAAATGCTGAAAAAGATAAATTTTTCTCCATTATTGCTCATGACCTGCGAAGTCCGCTGAGTTCTTTTGTTGGAGCGACTCAGATACTCACTGAAGAAATAAATACAATGACAATAGAGGAGATAACTGAAATAACTCAAAGCATGAAGTTATCCGCCTCAAATATTTATAACCTTCTTGAAAATCTGCTTGAATGGTCGAGGCTGAAGCGCGACGGAATAGATTTTGTGCAGGAACAGCTTAACCTTAATAGTTATGTTAATGAATGTGCTTCTGTGTTTTCCGAGCCTGCGAGGAAGAAGAATATCGCTTTATCCGTGGCTGTCAATGAAGGAATAGAAGTAATAGCAGACAAACATATGCTTGAGACAGTCATCAGAAACCTGATATCAAATGCAATTAAATTTTCAAATCCCGGTGGCAGTATCAATGTTTCTGCACATGAAACGGATGGCCATTTTATTGAGGTGAAAGTAAGTGATTCCGGGATTGGGATGCCCCCTGAATTGAAAAATAAGCTGTTTATGATCAACGAGAAGACCAGCAGAAGAGGTACTGGCGGAGAATTAAGTTCTGGTCTGGGACTATTGCTGTGCAAGGAATTTATAGAAAAAGGAGGTGGCAGAATCTGGGTTGAAAGCTTTGAAGGAAGAGGAACCGATTTCATTTTTACACTCATTCAATTTAAGCCAAATCTTGCCTCATAACCTGATATTTATGGATAATTCTGACAATGTCATCCAGGAACTCAAACAAAAATTGCATGATAGTGAGATCAAATTCAATGAGCTCAAAGCNTCATTCGAAAACGATATAAAGGTCAGGAAGAAGGTTGAGGAAAAACTGATAAAAAGATCTTCACTTCTGTCAGCATTTAATCAGTATTCAATTGATCTGGCAGGGCAGGAGACCGAAACGATCCAGCAATTTATTGTTAATAGTTTTAAAGTACTATTTGAAGTAAGAGCAGTCTGGATCTCCATTTATGATGAAAAGAACTCTGAATTGATTCTGGAAACATCCACTGCTACTGAAGAAGAAACATCACGAATACTTAAATTGTTAGGGCTCGCTTTTAAAAGGTTTAAAACTGTAATTGATGAAGAGAAATACAGGTTTATAATAGATAGCGGAACTAAGTTATTTTCTTCGCTTCATTCCATCTCGTTCGGACAGATCTCCAAATCAGCCAGCAAGGCAATTGAAAGATTACTTAATGTTGCCTGGTTCCAGGGAGTCGCCCTGATAGATAAGGGAAAATTACTAGGTACTCTTGTTATAGCAGGTCAGAAAGGACAGGAACAATTACCTGAGGATATTGTAAAAATTTTTGCTGACATTACTTCCAGCACACTCAGCCGCAAAGAAGCTGAATATAAGCTTAATGCCAGTGAAGCATTATTCAGGAAGGCATTTACCACAAGTCCTGATTCCATAAACATTAACCGGTTGAGCGACGGGAAGTATATTTCCATAAATAATGGGTTTACAAATATTACCGGATACTCGACAGAAGAAACTATTGGCAAAACCTCATTTGAAATAGATATATGGGCTGATTCCGGTGATCGTGAAAAACTGGTTAAGGGTCTGAGAGAGGTTGGTACAGTGCTCAATTTGGAAGCAAGGTTCAGGATGAAAGACGGAACTTTACGAAATGGGTTGATGTCAGCTTCATTAATTGATCTGGATGGAGTCACACATATTTTAAGCATTACAAGAGATATTTCAGAAAAAAAAAGGATTGAAAGCGATTTAAAAGAAACCGAAACGAGATTCCGTGAGCTTATTGAGCTCGCACCTGATGGGATATTGATTGGTTTACACGATGGTACGATCCATGGAGCAAATTCCAGAATGCTTAACATAACCGGAAGAACATTGACTGAACTGATCGGGATGAATATAGCATTACTGTTTTCAGATCAGGAACTTAATTCATTGCCATTAAGGTACGATCTTCTTGAAGCGGAGGAATCAGTAACCAGTATACGAACCATAAAACGACCTGATGGAAGTACTGTTACTATAGAAATGCATACAAAGATGATGCCTGACGGAACTTACCAGTCTATCTGGCATGACATAACCAACAGGAAACTTGTTGAGGACGCACTCCTTAAGAGTAAAGAACAATATGATGACCTGGTTAAAAAAATTCCTGTTGGAATCTATATTCTCAGAACTTTCCCCGATGACAAATTCGCTCTTGACTACATCAGTCCGAGGATGTCTGAAATGCTGGATACCAGCATTGATGTCTTGCTTTCAGATGCAAGGAACATTTATAGCAGAATACATCCTGATGATAAGGAAAGTTTTATCAGACTGAATGAGGGTGGAATTAAATCCGGACAGCCTTTTTGCTGGTCGGGACGTTCAATATCCAAGGGAGCTATAAAGTGGCTGCAAATTTCTTCAGCTCCTGAACCTCAGGAAAACGGTGAAGTTTTATGGCATGGAATTGTTGTTGATATTACAGAACAAAAAAAGGCTGAGAAATTGCTGATAGACAGCGAACGTCTTCTCAGGGAATCTCAGAATATTGCCCGTCTGGGAAGTTTTGTCTGGGATATTCCATCCGGATTATGGAAAAGCTCCGGAATTCTCGATGAAATATTCGGTATAGATGGAAACTATATCCGCAGCTTTGATAGCTGGGTGAGTTTAGTTCATCCTGAATACCAGAAAGTTATGTCTGATTATGTTACATTTCACGTATTGGGCAACAGCCAGAAATTTGACAAGGAGTACCAGATTATCAGAAAATCAGATGGACAGGTCAGGTGGGTACATGGATTAGGCGAACTCGAATTTGAAGCGAATAATCAACCGGTCAGACTGATTGGAACTATTATTGATATTACAGAGCGCAAAAAGGTTGAAGAAGAGATCAATAAATTGAATACTTCACTTGAGGAACGGGTTATTGAACGTACAGCTCAGCTTGAAGCCGCTAACAGCGAGCTTCAGGCATTTGCATATTCTGTTTCACACGACCTCAGAGCACCGCTTCGTGCGATCGACGGATTTTCAAAATTTGTTCTGGAAGATTACGGATCCAAATTAGATAGCGAAGGGCAAAGGTTACTGGGTCTGGTAAGAAGTAATACCCAGAAGATGGATAAACTTATTACTGATATTCTTTCTCTCTCAAGAGTGTCGAGAACCGAACATAAAAAATCGGCTATCGATATGACTAAAATGGCCCTCTCTATGTATAATGAGGCAGCATTACCTGAGATCCAGCAGAAAATTGAACTTATAATTGACCCATTACCTGGGGTTTTTGCTGATCCCACATTTATTAAACAAGTGTGGATCAATCTTTTATCTAATGCTATTAAATTTTCCTCATTAAGTAAAAATCCAGAAATCAGGATCGGAGGATATAATGAAGGAAAATCAAATGTTTACTTTGTCAGGGATAATGGTGTAGGCTTCAATCCTGAATATTCTCATAAATTATTTGGTGTTTTCCAACGACTACATAAAGTCACTGAATTTGAAGGAACTGGAGTAGGACTGGCAATAGTACAAAGAATAATTCTCAGGCATGGAGGAAAGGTCTGGGCTGAAAGCAAAGAAGGGTATGGAGCTACATTCTATTTCAGTCTTCCGGTTTCAGAAATTACATGAATCGCCATATAATCAGATAGATAAGGTGTGATTGTTTGAGATGATTCCTGGTAACCGATGATTTTATTTCCTATATTTGTTTAAATTAAGGTGATTATTATAATATGTAACTTAAAAAGTAGAAGAAATGCTGACAGCAGCCTGTTTTTAAAACCTTATTAAATAAACCAAATGAGTCTTCTGAAAATTCTATTTGTTGAGGACGTTCCCTCCGATGTTGATCTTGCAGTGCTGGAGCTAAGAAAGGAAAAGCTGAAATTTGATTACACTACTGTTTGTACAAGAAATGATCTTTTAAAAGCCCTTGACGAATTCAATCCAGACCTTATTATCTCTGACTACATGATGCCTGCTTTCAACGGACTGCAGGCACTGCTGGAAACAAAAGCNTATGATCCTGACATTCCTTTTATTCTTTATACAGGATCNGTAAATGAGGAGACTGCGGTGGAATGTCTTAAAGCCGGTGCCCAGGATTATATTATCAAAGAACATATGACCCGACTTCCCTTTGCAGTAAAGGAGGCTCTGGAACAATTCAGGATAAATAAAGAAAAAAAAGCAGCGGAACTGCTTCTGCGTGATAATGAAGCCAAGCTCCAAAGTATTTTCAGTGCAGCTCCTGTCGGTATCGGACTGGTCCTTGACCGGATTATTTTTGAAATAAATGATACTTTCTGCAGTATGACGGGTTATTCCCGGAGCGAATTGATTGGCAGATCAACTCAGATTCTATATTCTGACGTTGATGAATTCAATAAAGTGGGCAAATCAAAGTATTCGCAGGGACAGTACGGAGGAGGAGCGTCAGTGGAGTCAAAAATTAAAACCAGGGATGGAAGAATACTTAATGTTATCATTAATTCCACCCCACTCGATAAAAACGATATCTCAAAGGGAGTAACATTTACGGTACTCGATATTACCGAGCGCAAACAATCAGAGGAAGCCCTTAAGGAAAGCCAGCAGTTGTTTCAGACCCTCTCTCAGGTTTCCCCTGTTGGTATATTCAGAACCAGACCAGATGGTTATACTTCTTATGTTAACCCGGGCTGGCTTCAGCTTTCAGGACTTACCGAACAGGAAGCTTTGGGCTTTGGCTGGTTGAAAGCTGTTCATCCTGATGACAGAAAACAGCTTGAGGATACTTGGAATTCAAGTGTACAGAAGACCAGAGACTCAATTGCAGAGTACCGCTTTGTCTGGCCCGATGGAAGGATCGTTTGGGTTATGGGCAATGCTGTAACAGAATACAGGGATGATAAAATTATCGGCTATGTTGGTACAGTCACCGATATTACTGAAAGAAAAATGGCTGAAATAGCTTTGAGAAAAAGCGAGGAGAAATTCAGACGCATTTTTGAGAATGTTCAGGATGTTTACTATGAAACAAGCCTTGATGGATTGATACTTGAGGTAAGTCCTTCAATTGTTGGGTTGACTAAGGGGGTCTATAATGTTTCTGATCTGATAGGAAAGTCGATGTATGAATTTTATCAGAATCCTGCTGAGAGGGGTGTAATAACTGATATACTGAAGAGCAAGGGGCTGGTAAGTGATTTTGAAGTTATCCTGACCGACAGGGTAAATTTGGAGGTTCCTTGTGCTATATCGGCCAAGTTGTTATTCGATCCGGAAGGACGACCAGAAAAGATAATTGGCAGTATGCGTGATATTACTGAGCGCAAGATTGCCTCCGACGCATTGAAGATTGCTAAAGAAAAAGCGGAGAAAAGTGATAAGCTGAAAACTGACTTTCTCAATAATATTTCGCACGAGGTCCGAACACCTCTAAATGGCATTCTTGGCTTTGCTGAAATTATATCACTTCAGGATTTATCTGAAACAGAGAAAAAAGAATCACTTTCAATGCTTTTTGAGAGCAGTAACAGGCTGCTCAATACCATCACCAATTACATGGACATTTCTCTAATAACTTCAGAAAGCCTTACTGTAAATAAAAAGGATTTTATTCCAGCTCTNACTCTCANTCGACTTTTTAATAACTTCGAGACGTCGTGTATTAACCGGAAACTTGATTTAATCNTCGAATTACCGGAGAATTCTGAGAATTTGAAACTTCATAATGATCCGGAAATTTGCCAGAAAATTCTTTCACATTTCCTGGATAATGCAATTAAATTTACCGAAACAGGCAGTATCCGTTTTGGATTCAAAAGAAAGCCCGACAATTTTGAGTTTTATGTCAGAGATACAGGCGTTGGGATAAATGCAGATTCATTTAAAACTATTTTTGAACGTTTTTCCAAGGAAAATATCGATCCTTACAGAGTGTCGGAAGGCAGCGGTCTGGGATTGTCAATCGCTGAAGGCATGGCACGGGCAATCGGAGCGTCTATCAGGCTTGAGTCAGAGCTGGGAACAGGTTCCTGTTTCTACCTTGCAATTCCGGTTACAGGGAATGTGATGGAGGCAAACCCGGCAAATCAGGGCAACAGCACAGATAAAAAATTCACTGCTTCTCCAATCCTGGTAGCTGAAGATGATGAAACAAATTTCTACTATCTGAATGCCGTTCTTATACGCGAAACAGGGGCAAAAATTCTGCATGCTTCAAATGGAGTTGAAGCTGTTGATCTCTTCAAGGCTAATCCTGATATAAGGCTGATACTGATGGACATTAAAATGCCTCAGATGGATGGATTTGAAGCTACAAGGCAAATCAAGCTGATCGATAATGATGTTCATATAATTGCAATAACAGCTTATGCCATGTCGGGTGATGAAGACAGAATNATGGCNGCCGGATGCGATGGTTATCTGAGCAAGCCATTAACNAAAAAGAACCTGATGGAAAAGATCAGCCCCTTCATAAANAGCTGATCATATCAGAATAATGAACTTGCAATAATTTGTCTGTAAAATACTGAATCGNTTATGCGCTATTTCAATACCGCGAGGTATTCCCTGACTTTTTTATAGACGTTATCGGCAGTGAATCCAAGTTTCTCATCGAGTACTTTATAAGGGGCAGAATAACCGAAGCTGTTCAGACCCCAGATTGCACCTTTTGGACCTANCANTCCCTGGAGTGTGACTGAAAGACCCGCTGTAAGCCCGAATACAGGAACTCCTTCAGGCAGAATTGAATCCCTGTAGCTTGCCGGCTGATTCCTGAACAGACCCTCAGATGGAGCCGAAACAATCCTTATTTTAAGGTTGTCCTTTCTAAGGAGAATTGCACCTTCAACCAGAGTGGCAACTTCAGAACCACATGCAATGAGTATTATATCAGGTGTACCTGAACAGTCCTGAACAATGTAAGCACCTTTATCAGTCTGTAATGCATCTGCTATCCTGTTATTCCTGTCAGATGGCAAATCCTTAATATTCTGCCTCGACAGTATCAGGGCTGTCGGAGTAGTCTTATTTTCCATTGCAATTTTCCACGCGACATTTGTTTCGGCAGAGTCTGCTGGCCGCAGAACAATCATACTGTTAACTCCATGGTGATTTTTGAGATGTTCCATAAGCCTCAACTGGGCCTCCTGTTCTACCGGCTGATGAGTAGGTCCGTCTTCTCCTACGCGGAAAGCATCATGGCTCCAGATATATTTAACCGGCAGTCCCATCAGACAGGCAAGCCTGACAGCTGGTTTCATATAATCAGAAAATACAAAAAATGTTCCGCACGCTGGAATAATACCCCCATGCAGTGCCATTCCGTTCATCACGGCTGCCATAGTCAGTTCAGACACACCTGTCTGCAGAAATGCACCTGAAAAATCATCCTTTTTAAAGGCATGTGTGTTTTTCAGGAAACCGTCAGTTTTATCTGAGTTAGATAGATCGGCTGATGCAACAATCATGTTTCCGACGTTTTTTGCAAGAATGCCAAGGACCGTAGCGGATGCATTTCTTGTTGCTGATCCTTCTTTTTGTACAATCGCACTAAAATCAATTTCAGGAAATTCCCCGGAATAATATTCATGAAGCTTATTATCCAATTCAGGATTGGAAGCGGCCCACGATTTTTGTTCCGTTTTCCACACAGATGCAGTTTTAGCTTTATTTTCCAGTACTTTTCCGTAATACTCTTTTACCTCCGGAAAAATGGAGAAACAGTCAGCAGGATCGGCACCCAGATTTATAAGTGACTTTTCAACAGATCCTCCGGCCTCACTTACCGGCATCCCATGAGTAGAGGTTTTTCTTTCAAAGCTTTTTCCTTCATTATCAAGAAGTCCCTTACCCATAATTGTTTTCCCTATAATAATTGTAGGCTTTTCTTTCTGGCTTACTGCGGCAGTTAATGATTTTCTTATCTGTTCCTGATCGTTGCCGTCAATGTGAATCACATTCCAACCCCATGAAGAATACTTCATTCCCGTATCCTCACTTGTAACAGAACTGGTTTCAGTTGAAAGCTGAATATCGTTTGAATCATAAAACATGACAAGGTTAGCTAATCCGAGAAAACCTGCCAGCCTTCCTGCTCCCTGTGAGATCTCTTCCTGAATTCCGCCGTCGGAGATATAGGCAAATATTTTGTGTGAGAATAATTCTCCGAATCTTGCTGCCAGGAATCTCTCAGCGATAGCAGCTCCAACAGCCATTGTATGACCCTGTCCCAGTGGCCCTGATGTATTCTCTATTCCTCTTTGAACATCAAGTTCCGGGTGTCCGGGAGTCGGACTGTCCCACTGTCGGAAATTTTTTAATTCATCAACCGTGAAACGACCTGTAAGTGCGAGAATTGAATATAACATCGGTGACATATGTCCAGGATCCAGAAAAAACCGGTCGCGATTGATCCAGTCAGGATCTTTGGGATCAAAATTCAAAAATTCAGAGAAAAGTATATGGATAAAATCTGCTCCGCCCATAGCACCGCCGGGATGACCGGATTTTGACTTTTCAACCATTGACATGGAAAGGATACGAATATTGTCAGCCGCTCTTTTGTTTATATCTATATTCATCAGGGATAATTTATTGAGTTTTTCTATATCAACAAAAATATAATTATTCATCGAGAGAAAAAAACAATTAAATGAACAGCTGCCCGGCAGGGATATCCCTTATAAATGGCATGCTCCCAAAAGCTTAATAATTTTCCACTGCGAATTTTAACATCTGAATACTTTTCGTACATTTATCCTGAAAAGTCTAAATGGTCTGATGTATGGGACAAAAGTTAAAAGCCCTAGTCGTTGATGATGAGGAGAATGCCAGAATTCTGTTGAGTAAGCTGCTTGAGGAAACTCTTATTTTCAATGAAGTAAGAATTGCGAATTCTGTTGACGCAGCCTACGTTGAACTTAAATTATTTGAACCTGATATTATTTTCCTCGATATAAAGATGCCTGGGAAAGACGGATTCGCTTTTATCCAGGGTTTGCCACCAGGTTATAATACCCAAAAGATTGTTTTCGTTACGGCATATGATCAGTATGCAATTCAGGCAATAAAAAACCAGGCATTCGACTATCTTCTGAAGCCGGTGAACCGGAATGAATTAAAGGACTGTNTGAGCAGGTANGTTAAGAAAAAAGCGGAGCTTTTAGCAGCAGAGATGAGTGCTATTACGTCAGAGAAAAAAGAACGGCTTACAAGAATAAGGGTCAATACACGCACGGGTACGCTGTTTATTAATCCTGCAGAGATTCTCTTTTGTAAAGCTGAAGGAAATTACACGAACGTTTGCACGGGCAAGAAGCAATATCTTTGTTCTATGAACCTTGGAAAGATCGCGGAGTTTCTTCCAAAAAATGGTTTTATAAGGGTGGGCAGATCTTATATAGTTAATTATGAGCATATTACTATGCTAGACAGAAAGGAATCATCTATACTTTTATCAAGGGATGGGGAATCTGTGTCGGTAAAGATTCCACGGCAACATCTGAAAGATCTGGATGCAATCTGAACCATGAAAGGTGCTCATATATTAAAAAAGATCATCTATTCTTCAGCATTCCTTGCAGGAGTCCCTGCTGTTTTAATTTTATTGTTTCTTCATCCTCTGAGGTCAAAATACCTTCTGACTGTTGAACCTGACGGGATACGGGCTGGTCAGTATATATATGAAGACATAAATAACGATTCTATATCAGAAATTGTTTACAGCGGAAAAGGGCTTCCTTATTTCTTTGTTGGTTTAAAAAACTATGATCAGAAATTCTATGATCAGTGGAATCTTCTTGATAGCCTTAGTCCCAGTATTTCAGACATTTTTTTTGGCGATTTTGATCATAACCTGAAGAAGGAGATCTACGTCTTTTCCTATAAAAACGATTCCATGTTTCTGAATGTGAATGAGATGCTAAATCCTCACGGAACACGGATGGACAGGGTCTTTATTACCAGAATCGGATACATAAAAGGTGAGGTAACTTCAACTTTGTACCCTATAGGCTTTTATGATGTCAACGGTGACGGTAAGGATGAATTATATTTTGGGATGACAACGGGTTTCAGCGCGGATCCACGAAGAGTCTATTACTTTGATCTTGTTCATAAGGCGCTGGAATCCAGCGAGTTTACNGGCATGATATGCTTAAATCCTAAATTGACAGATGTTGATGGGAACGGCAGACCCGAGATATTTGGATTAATGTCAGCATGCGGCAATTTTGGCAGGGAAGTTCCATATTCCGACAGCAGCACATGGTTCATGGTATTTAATGAACATCTGAAATTCGAATTTCCACCGGTTGAATTTCGCGGATATGTGAATTCCCTTGAGACGGAAGCTTATAAAAACGGATCTTTTAATGGTTATATATTATCCCATGTGCCAAATGGAGTAGATACAACCGTAATGGAAGGCAGGATCATTCTCATTTCCTCCGACACAAAATCAGTCAGGTACCGTCTGTATAAGGAAATGGGACTGCCTGTCCCTCTTCTGTTGTTCGTTGTTAAGTCAGGAAATTCTGATAAGATTTATCTGCTTAATAATAAGTTTACTGAGCTGAATGATAAACTTGAGATATTGAGGACTGTGGATCTTCCGTTCACTTCAGCTATAAATACATACCAGTTCGATCTGAATGGCGATGGTGAACTGGAGTTTCTGATTTTTTCCGACACTGAGCAGAAGCTGGCAGTATATAGCTCAGGTCTTCAGAAATTAGCAGAATTAAAAATAAAAATGGAAAACTCGAAATGGCGATTTTCAGATATGTATTCAACAAAACATACTCATAAAGTATATCTCATAGCTGGCCATGCAGGTTATATAATGAATCTTCGGAGAAACAATATGAATTTCCTTGGTTATCTTGCCTATCCGGGCATATATATACTGTTTCTGATTTTTATAGTTCTAATAAAAAGAATCAATACACTTCAGGTTGTTCAGAAAGAGAGTCTCAACAGACGGCTAGTCACTCTGCAATTGCAGGGTATCAAGTCACAACTTGATCCTCATTTCACGTTCAACACGCTTAACTCTATAGCTTCACTTATTTACCTGGAGGACCGTCAGCTGGCTTACGATTATATGAATAAATTCACGCATCTGCTGCGTGGACTGATAAATGATGCAGAACGAATTTACCGGAGTCTGGGTGAAGAACTTGAATTTGTGACCACATATCTTGACCTTGAAAAACTCAGGTTCGGCGACAGATTCACCTATGAGATTAAAATGGGTGAAAATGTGAGTATGCGGGAACAGGTACCCAAGCTTGTATTGCACACGTTCGCTGAGAATGCCATTAAACATGGGATTATGTCAAGGACCGAAGGCGGAAATCTTAAAATTAGTGCGGCAAGAGATAAGGATTACCTTGTTCTTTCAATTGAGGATAATGGAATTGGAAGGGAAAGGGCTGAAGGCCAGAGTACTTCAACCGGCAAAGGCCTTAAGCTTACTGACGAATTCTATGAAATCCTTAACCAGATTAACAGGAAGCCTATCAGGCACTTCATAGTTGATCTTCATGATGAAAATGGTGATCCTTCGGGTACGAGAGTGGAAGTCTGGGTGCCGGTTGAATGATCTCTTATTTTAGCCAAGGTGGATTCTCAGGCAGTAATTCCATGAATTCCTTTATAAGTTTATTTTCATAACTGCCGGCAAATGTGCCATTTGTAAATTTACCCAGTCCTTCATTATTAAATCTCCTCCACGATTCTGCCTCTCTGCCCGGGATTACCGGAAAGAATAATATTCCGTTATTTTTAGCGGCGTCGAGATCTCCTTTAGCATCACCTATCATAAGGATTCTATCATCAGGATATTTAAGACTGGCAGCTAATCTAAGGTGTTCAGTTTTTGTTCCGTGTTCCTGACCGGCAATGGCAGTTGCGAACTTCCTTATACCATGTTCTTCCCATTCACGGTCAAGTGCTTCAAGGGGTGTCTGTGAAACTATCACTATGTCTGCAAGAGAAGACATCTTTTCCAGAGCAGTCACAACCCCCGGGAAAGGCGGAATATTTCGAAGCCACAGTGTTATATCATTATTTACCGATTCTGTCCAGTTAACTACTTTCGCAAGATCCGGATCAAAGCTGGTTTCAAAATATTTCCTTAGATTTAAGTTGCTGAGTTTAGTCTCTTCTTTTGTCCATTTTTTCAATGACTCAAGGTTGGGCATTTTAATCCCGGATGACTTCACTTCATCCCTCTCAGATAGCAAATCGAAAACTTTTATGATGGAAGTGAACCTGTTGCCACCTCTGTTAATTGAGTAAAGGTTAACGAATTCCCATGTTTCCCGGAGAACCTCGGCAATCCCGTACAGGTCAAAGTATTTTAATGCATTAGGTATGAAAAATTCCTTCTGTTTTACTTCCATGGTGTCAAAAACACAGCCATCGGAATCGATACCTATAAAGAAGTCGTGAGAAGGTCTAAGGTTTATAAGCTCTTTTTGAAAATCCATATTGAAAAAATATCTCCAAATATATGGATTAAATGTACAGACAAAAATCTAAAACCTTATACCATACTTTATTTCCAGACGGTTATATGAGGTCTTATATGTTGAGATCTGGTAGGTCGTATTTTTCACCTGGTAGCTGGTATGGAGATTCCTGTAACCAAAGCTAAGATAGGTTTCACCCCATTCTTTCACCCAGGAGATGCCGGTGCCAATGGTAAATGTTCCGCCTCCTTTATAACCCGTAGGGACATTATATTGCGGCGTAGTCTGGTCTGTAGCTTCAACATCTCCGTTTATATGAAATAGTTTTCCTCCACGGATAAATATAAAAGGAGTAACTGGTTTTTCTGAAAACATGATTTTATATTCAGCAAAAAGGGGAGTATAAGCCTGTCCGAGGAATTCTACTCCCGATCCGATGCTAAGTATATACTTTGGTTTTTTTGTAAGATTTACCAGGAAATTAAAACTGAAAGGAGCATCATATTTACTGCCCTGAGCTCCGGCCATTATTCCGCCTTCAACCGTAAGGGAGCAAATGTTTTTACGTACTGACCCAATTCCTTGCGAATCGGAAACAAATTTATCGACTTCTGCCCTTGGATAGAGATAAATACTTCCATCGGATGTCTGAATTTTATATATGCTATCATTTAATTCCAGAAGTTTCCCGAAGATCATATTACCATTTTTCAGGTAGAGAAGATCTTTTGTAATTTGTGCCTGGAGGGTAAACACACCGGTTAATACCATTAAAATGGCAAGGATTGTCTTTTTCATATGAAATCAGGTTAAGGTAGTAAACAGTTTAGCATGATTTTTGTAATTGATTCTTTACTAAACCTACAAACTATGAAAGCAAAAATCATTCCAATTATATGTTCGCTTGCTTTTATTTCTCTTGTATTTTCTTCATGTGAAGATACTACTTTGCGTGAATATAAAGGATATGCGCCGGTTTACATGTCGTATAAGGATCTGAGATCATCGGTTCGCCCAGCTATGAATATTGATTTACAGAACCCCGGGAAAATATTTTTTAAGGATAACTTCATTTTTATTGTTGAGGAAATGAAGGGGATACACGTATTTGATAATACAGATCCTGCCAATCCTGTTAAAAGAGCATTTGTAAAACTTCCGGGAGTAGTTGATATTTCCATCTCGGGTTCGGCATTATATGCCGACAGTTATGTTGACCTGGTGGTTCTCGACGTATCTAACATTCAAAATATCCATGAAGTCGGACGAGTAGATGATATCCTTCCATATACCATACCTGCAACAAAAAACAATGATTATCCTATGGCTTACGTTGATAAGGCTAAAGGAGTCGTTACCGGCTGGGAACTGAGGACAATCAAGGAGAAAGTTGATGTTAATCCAAACCCATATCCTTATCCCGTTTATTATGATAACAGCTCATTTGAATACTATAAATCAAATAACGCAGCAGGAGCATCTTCAGGAGTCAGCGGCAGCGGAACAGGGATTGGCGGCTCAATGGCACGTTTCGGGATCAAAGATAAAGTCCTTTACATCGTTGAGTCGAACGTTCTTAAAATTCTGGATATTACTGATATGACCTCCCCGGCAAGAATAACCGACAGCAATGTATGGTGGAATACTGAAACAATGTTTCTGAAAGGAGACAGAATGTTTCTTGGCACTACCACGGGAATGGCGGTCTATGATATATCTTCTCCATTCTCTCCGGCCCCACTTACATTCTTCTCACATGCCAGAAGCTGTGATCCGGTGATTGTTGATGATACTCTTGCTTATGTGACCCTCAGAACGGGCACAACATGCGGTGGAAATCAAAACCTGCTCGAGATAATAAATATAAAAGATATCACCAGACCTGTCTCAGTTGTGTCATATTTCATGACTGATCCGCATGGTCTCGGCAAAGACGGGGACCTGTTGTTTATATGTGACGGATCTGCCGGACTTAAGGTTTATAATGCCGCTGATCCTAAGACATTGTTGGGAAATCTTATCTACACATATCCGAATATTCAGGCTTATGATGCAATTCCTGTAGGAAAGGTTCTGGTTCTTATAAGTGAGGACGGCCTTTTCCAGTATGATTATTCGAATGTAAAGAATATCACACTACTCAGTAAAATTCCTGTTGTGAAAAGCACAAAATGAATTTAATTTCAAAAAAAGATATTGTCGTGCAGTGATACAATGTTATGAGTCCGATTGAATCAGGGCGTCAGTTAATGGCGCCTTTTTTTTTGAAATCCATCGAAAATACAATCCTCCGGAATAGAAGTTGTTCTTTAGTTTCATTCTAAATTATAAACAATGACATTTGTAGGTTTTTTTTAAAAAGTATTGTTATTAATTTCACAGTACAATTATTTTACATTACCAAAAACAATAATTTAATTAATTACCTAAAAAACAAATAGATATGTATCAAGTAGGAAATCTTGTCAAGGAATTGTCCGATAAGCATGGTCGCGAACGGGAAAGCCTTATGCCAATTCTCCAGGCTATTGTACAGAAACACAATTATCTGACTGATGAGGCGATGGTTGAAGTTGCGAGAGAACTCGATATCTCAGCTGCTGAGGTTTACGGAACAGCTTCCTTTTATACTTTTCTCGACACACAGGTGAAGGGTAAATATGTAATCAGAGTCTGTAAAACCATTACATGCTCAATGAAAGGGAAAAGCGATATTATTCATACTCTTGAAGAGATACTTAAAATCAAGGTAGGCGAAACTACGTCTGATAATCAGTTCAGCCTTGTTGAGACTAACTGTATAGGCTGGTGCCACAAAGCTCCTGCTATTCTTATCAACGAGCTGCCTTATACTGAGCTTACTCCCGAGAAGGTAAGTGAGATTATTAAAGATTATATGAAAAAATAAATATCCGCTAAACCATGGAAAATAAAGGATTAACTAAAGTCGATCTTATATTCGAAAAAATTGATAATTATGAAGTGCTTGCCAAAGGCTTCAAGATGACTAAAGATGAGATCATTCAGGAGATGCTGGACTCCGGATTAAAGGGCAGGGGAGGAGCCGGATTTCCGACTGGCATGAAATGGAAATTTACTGCAGCAGAAAAAAGTCCCGAGAAATATATAGTATGCAATGCCGACGAAGGTGAACCCGGTACATTCAAGGATCGTGAGATTCTCGACAGGGTATCAAATAAAGTTCACGGGGGAATGGCAATTGCAGGTAAAGCTATAGGGGCAAAAACCGGAATAGTATACCTCAGGGGTGAATACAGATACCTTTTGCCAAAACTTATGATCGAACTTGATGCATTTCATAAGATGATTAAAGAAATCGGTTATGATTTTAATATCGAGTACAGGTTAGGAAGCGGGGCTTATATATGCGGAGAGGAAAGCGCTCTTTTTGAATCAATCGAAGGNAAGCGCGGCG
>JGI20214J51088_10000756_pt1 | contig 22117 bp, 19 predicted proteins | sample WetSurMetagenome_FD_51088 | JGI IMG/M metagenome (IMG submission 51088) | reverse complement strand
CTTAACTCAGCTCGGTAGAGTGCGCGGCTGTAGATTGGTTTACCGTATGAGGTAACTGTGCGGCTACCGCGATGTCCCCGGTTCGAATCTGGGAGGCGGGATTAACTGTTTCAACATGTGCCCAGGTAGTGTAGTGGCCTATCATGATTGCCTGTCACGCAATCGACTCGGATTCGAATTCCGACCTGGGCGTAAACTACCAAACTTTTCTTTACGTTTTTCAACATTGTGACAATTGATTCTGAATATTGCAGGTTCTTTTTTTTATCTTTGGCTAAAAGCCGGGTTACAGCATTTCACGGTCCGCGGCGGAATGGGGCCCGCCGCCTCCGGAACAGGAGGGGGTAGATCCCCTCTTGAAAAAAATACGGTGGGGGGAGGTACCCCCTACATCCCCTTCCCAAAAGTGAGAAACACACGCACCGACCCCAACCAGTACCCCTCTCCTTCCAGTAGAACTTCCGGCGTAATTGCCCTCATTCGTTGGTCCTCATTCTCGAGTAGGTTCCTGAAAATTCCGGCTTTGGAGGTGGGGGAGGATCCCAAACCACCTACCATGGTGCCGGGGGGTGGTACCCCTCCGGAAAAATTATTGGTGGGGGGGTAGGGGGTAACCCCCCTCCCCTGTGAGCAGAGCCGGATCTGGTATTCAGGATATTGCGAATCAAAAAAGTTCCAGGAAATTTCCTTACTGGGCTAAAAAAAGATGGATTTTTGGCACTAATGGCACCCTTTGTTCCCGGGTCTGCTTAATCTGGAGCTGGGAGGGTGACCCCCCTTATCCCCCATTGGAGGAGTCAGCCCGAGGGGTGGATCCACCTGACCCCCTTTTTTTACGACAGATTTCCCTGCTGAGTACTTTGAATTTCAAGAAGCCGGATTTTTCTTCACCCCAGCTTCCAGGCAGCCTGGTGTTCTGAATCCAGCGTAACGGCAAGGTATGCTTTCGAGAGTTCGGTTGTTGCCGGGACTTCGTAGATGAGGTAGCCGTCTGCAGCATTGCCGGCGCCGGGCTGGAGATACCCCGCTACCCCGCCTGTCCCGATCAGGTAGTCGTACTGGGTGACCCGGACGCTGATGATGCTCACATCGGACCCGGCAACGGACTGGTACGGGTAGATCTTTCCGTCATAGTTAACGACAAACTGGTTTGGTGAGGGGGCGACCATGCGGTCGGCGCCGGTATCGGTGAGGCGGACATAGACGAACAGGAAGCGGTTCCCGGCTGCTGGTTCCGCCGTGTTATATCCGCGCTGGGTTCCAAGCGGCTCACCGGCCTGCGCCTGCCCACGGGGACTGTTGAAAGAGGGGGAGCTCCAGCTGTAGTTCGACCGCAGTTCCGCCTTGTAGACCGTAGCCGTGCCGTTCTTGCCGGCAATCCCGAAGATGGCTTCCTGGTTCAGGGCAAGGGCGCCGGGCCATGGCGTGGGTTCCGGTGCCGGAGCTGCCGTTGTCGTTACCACTGTTGTCGTCGGGACCGGAGTCGGCATCGCGGGCGCACTATTAGCGCATCCGGCACTCAATGCGAGGATCCCGGCAAAGACAAGGAGGAAGAGAAGATCCATACGTTTCATACACTGCCAAAAATGACCTGAACAGACATATATTTTGGGATGGGACCGGTTCTTATTCTCTCCCGGAAATCCTAAAAGCCAGTGCTGTGCAACGAGGGAAAGATGACGGGTTTCCTCCAGAGAGCAGGGTACGTCCTGAGTGCAGGATCGGTTGGGGCACAGCGTACTTTCCTGTCCATTTCCGACCATACCGGACGTTAAAAAAAACTCATCAGGATTCTGTTCAATCGAAAGAAAATTTTCCGGATGCCTTTTCCTCCAGGAAACGACACCGGCCAGTCATCAGGAGTTGCGTTAACCCGATTAAAAAAATTTCGATTGTTGTAAAAGGCTTTTACGGTAATGGATCGAACTGCAGGATCTTCTTTCCGCTCATGTCGAACAGCAGAAGCTGGTTGTTTGTTATCGTGTACGAGTTTGCCCATCCCAGATCCGTGAAGTATTCGGAGTTCTGTTCGAGGACTCCGGTAGGGGCCTGGCAGGTCGTGACATTGACATCCGGGCGTCTGATATAGATCGAGCCGTTCCCGGCGGTCTGGTAACCCGTAGAGTAGTAGGTTGAATAGTTGTAGGAACATCCTACCTGCCCTGAGATATTGCCATCAGCGCCGAACCACGCGGTGATGTTATTCCCCTGGATAACGGATGACCAGAGACCTTTTGTATCATCGTACCAGCCAAGATTCCAGCCCTGTCCCGAGAGTGTGGGGACCCGGGGCTGGACGGGAGGAATCGGGACCGTAGTTACGGGGGCCGTCGTTGCAGGTGGTGCCGGCTGCGGGTTCTGGTTCGTACAACCTGCCGCAAGGATCGAAACAGCGAGCAGCAAAACGGCGATCAGGAAGAAAGCTTTCATGATCCATCCACCAGCGCAATCGACAATAAATATTGCTGCCGGTTTCATTTTGTGGAAGGAATAATAAAAAGCGAGGCAGAGTCGTGGTTCACGCATCCGTTGTTCTCCTGTTCAGAAAGGCAGGAACATCTGTCATTGCTGCACACGGGGCTGTCAGGTAACGGTTCTGGCAAAATTTTGGTGAATCATCGATGATGACGATTGAGGTTTTTTCGTTTCCTGATCTCTCTGCACATCCGACAGTCCTGGTCCGGGGAAAAAACTGAATAGAACGGTGATAGAACCCGCTTACTTCACCCGGTACCCGTTCTCCCGCAGGAACGCGGCAATCCAGGGCTCGGCATCCGCGTCGTCTTTCGGCCGCTTCCGTGCGACCTCTTCCCACACAGCACGGAGCCCCGGGTCCTCAGTATGAAGATCGAGCGTTCCCCGCACGGTTCCGATAGGCATACCGTCACGGTCCAGCACCCGCATCACCTCGCAGCGGTAGAACTTGCACTGGGCCGGGCTGTCGCGGTGGATCGTGCAGCGGAGGAGATCCCCGTCAGGGCGGAGGAAGCGGCAGGCTGAAGGGTTCTGTTCAGGATATGTATGATCGGAGAAGATCTCCCGCTTGTCCTCATCCACCTCAGCGGCGAACGGGGTACCGGTCGAGACCGATTCTCCCTCAAAAGAGAACGGGCCTGTCTGGCGTTCAATCACGATATAGTCGCCGAGGTACATGCAGCACCTTCCACACTGCCTGCAGGTGAACACCATTTTTGGTCATCCCTCTTTCTGGCTGGTAACTTACCGGATATCCGGCGGATTCGTTGGTTCACTCCACTTTCGCTGCTGCGATCTGCACAACGTCCTTGAGCGTCTCGTAATCGGTCGATGTCCCGGCCATGGTGATCTTCTCGTACACATTCTTCTTCGTGAAGATGACCGTATAGGCCACCTGTTTCATGGCATCCGTCGGATCGGTCTCACGGTAGGCACGGGAATTATCACCGATAAGCGGGAACGGGATCTCGCTCTGGATCAGCGGAGAAACTGCCTGGGATTCGATATCGATCTTTTCAAGATCGAAGACCTTTTTCATGTTCTCCAGGGGAAAGATATTGATCGCCTGCCGCACCCGGGTCGTGTCATCCCTCTTATTCATGCGGGAGAAGGAGACGAAGTATCCTTCCCGCCAGCCGAGGTCGCGGGAGAGCTGGGTCACTTCCGGCGATACCATGACGGAACGGTCTCTCAGAATGTAATCCGACGGGAGGTCGGCCAGCTGGAGTGCCATCGCCGAGGGCGTCATGGTGGACTGAGGGTCTTCGGTTGTGGGAACGGGAGTCGGAACCGCATTTTGCGTCGCGGGCGCCGGAGCAACCGGAAGACGGTCAAGACACCCGGCGGAAAGGAGAAGAACTATGATCAGCAGGACCGGAGCAGCCCGTGATGGTACCATATCGTACACCATTGCAAATTGAAGTTAAATGGTTAATGGTGATGGTCTTCTTTTGGTTCACCTGATGCAGGGGGGACTACCGGAAAAACCCGTGAAGGAGGCAAAGATGGTTTCGGGATCATGCCGGGACAGGTATTCCTGCTGTTTAAGGGCAGAAAACACAGCCGGAACGGGGGCCAAAAGAATCGTCAGGAATGGTTGCAGTGATCGGGAAAAGAGCCTTTCGACAGGGGATGTTCCTGCCGGAAACGGACAAATATCTTTTTCATGCCGAAGGTTCAACCACTACCGAGTAATAAAGATAACGTGGTATCATGGGCGACCCAGAACTCCGCAGTGACGAAACAGTGCTCGTACGGACCCAGGCGGTATATGTCAAATCGATCCCGTTTGAAGGAATCCTTACGAACAAGCGGATTATCCTTGTCGACAGGGCTAAAAACCTTCTGCCGCCAAAGGAGATCCCGCTTATTACCATCAAAGATATTGAATCCGGTGAGAATGCGATCCGCGACCAGATCCTGACGCTTTCCGTGATGGCAAAGACCGGTGAGACGCGGCAGATGATCCTGACCTTCTCCCGCCAGGCCGGAGGGAACCGTATCAAGGAACGGGATGAATGGGCACGGATCATCCGCGAGAACACATCCACGTCGTTCGAACAGGTTATCCGCAAAGTGATACCCGGTGTCGAACCGCCCCGGAAAGCCGAACCCCCCGCCCAGCCAAGGAGAACGGTAACGAGTACACCGGTTCCACCGGAACCCAGGGAAGCTGAGGGGTTTCATCCCGTCAGGAAGATCGTTGAGACCACCCCGCCCGTTGCCTCACCGCCGTTACCTCCGGCACCGCCAACACCCCGGGTTGAAACCCAGGCTTCTGTAAACGCGTTCTGTTCCCAATGCGGCACGAAGGTTCCCCTTAACTCGGCATTCTGCAACCGTTGTGGATCCCCGCTTACCGCTTCGGCTCAGGCTTCGGCTCCTCAGTATACCCCGGCCCCCGCCCCGGCGCCGGTTACGGCGTCTGATGCGCTCCAGCAGGCAGCAATGGCATTTTCAAAGTCTGCAGCCCGCCCGATTGACCGGGACATCCAGGAAGTGGAGCCACTGATCGAGCGCTCCAATGTCAGGATCCCCCCGGATCCATTGCGGACCGTCCCGTCAGAAATTTCGATACCGAAATCATTCAGTTATGACGAAGAGGAGCCGGAACCCGTGAAGGCAGCACCGGCTCCGGCCACTGAAGCTCCAGCCGGCAGGCAGGCTGCAAAGGGTTTTATCTCCAAGCTTCTCCCGCAGAAAGGCAAAGAAACCGCCCGGCCGAAACCTGCGACCGGGATGTACGGTACGATGAACTCACCGCCGCCGAAGCCCCCGAAAGGCCCCGGTCTCCTTGCCGGTAAAAATAAGACCATCCTCTATGCAGTTGTCGCTCTTGTCATCATCGCTGTGATAGGAATGGTCGTCTACCCGATGCTGAACAAGGGAGGAACAGCAGAACCCGGGACCACCCCAACTCTCCCTGTCACAACAGTCCCGATCCACATCGGCACTGTCGTAATCCCGGTGACCACAGCTCAGTCAATACCGGCGACCGGCACCTACGTCCACGTTGGTTACCTTGGCGGGTTCAAGGGGAGCTATGGGATGCCGGACGCAATGACGATCGTTCCGGGGAATTCCGGCGACCGCATGTGGGAAGTAGAACTTGCAAACGGTACCGTTAATGCAACCTTCGAAAAACTGGACGGGTCCACCCACGAACTCCTCGTTGAGATCTTCAGGAACGGTGCGTTACTTTCCCAGGGAAGGACCACTATCGGTCATGGATCGGTTGCCCTCTCGGTTAACGTCACTACCGGTGAGGCACTGGCACCCGTGACCAGCGGCGGCAGTACGACGACCCCCGCAGCCCAGAACCAGACGGCCCCGGCTGCAACAACGGCAACCAGTGCGGTGACGGCGACACCGGCAGTCAATGGCACAACAGTCATCGCCACAACGGCTGTAACTAATGTTGCTACCGCAGCAACAACTGCGGCGGTTAATACTACTGCAACAACCCCCTGATCTTTATTCTTCTCTTCGTTTTTTATAGATCGCAGTCGACTTCTCCTCAGAGGCTGTCTCATGGTACCTGTCGGTCATTTCCCCCTCAACCAGCCGTTCAAACCGGCTCATGCGCTTGTTACCTGGTTCTCAGTGAACTTCGTTCTGTTCTTCCTGCTGATGCTGAGTTTCACAATAATTCCCGTCCTGGTGGTATCCGGTCCCGACCTCACGGTTTTCCTGATCACCGGTGGCGGAATCCTCATTACAGCCGTTCTCTTTATTGCCTGGATCGGACAGTATTACGCGAGTATGTGGTACGAATTGCGCGAGGATGAGATGAGCTGGAAACGAGGGGTCTGGTTCCACACGACCGGCATTGTCCCTTATAATCGAATCACCAATCTCGATGTCCGGCAGGGACCTGTCATGCGGGCACTTGGGATCTCCACTCTTGCGATCCAGACCGCGGGCTATTCCGGCCAGGCAGTGCCGGAGATCCGGATCGAGGGGGTCGAACATGCTGAAGAACTCCGTGAACTGATCCGGTCCCTTGTGCGCCGGCCCGGTACTGGCGGCGATGGAACCGGCGGGATATCAGCTCCCGGGGAAGGGGCTACTACTGACCAGAAGATCCTTGACGAACTTGTCGCCATCCGGCTGGTGCTCGAACGGCAGGGTAAATAAAAAAAGGTTATTTCTTTTCTGTCGGCTCGGGCACTTTTGCAGCCTGTTTTCCTTTCCTCCACCGGTAGATACCGTACCCGATACCCACGACCACGGCGAGAGGGAGGAGCGTGAACAGGATGATAATTATGGCATCGATCATGCCGAAGAACCCGGCAATACCCTGGTTAATCGTGTTCACGAAGTTGTAGCCGGTGCTGCCGCCAACGGGTTCCGGTTCCTGGAGGGTGACCGTGATGGTCGACATATCGATCCGGCTGTTCAGGTACTTGAGCTGGCCCTGGAGCCGGTTCAGGTTGGTCTGGACCTGGTCGATCTGCTGCTGGATCTCGATGACGTCACTGACCTTGACCGCCTTCTTCATGATCTCGTTATACTGGGAAAGCTGGTTCTGGTACGAGGTGATCTGCGCCTGGACATCCACATATTGCTCGGTCACGTCTTCCCCCTGGGTAGAGACCGATTTGACGGTCCCGACTGCTTTGACCCCGGCAAGGGTGTTCTCAAACTCAGCAGCAGGGACACGCAGGACTACTGTCCCGGAGAGCTGGTTGTTGTAGCCTGCCTGGATACTTGAGGAGGAGAGGTAGCCGCCGTGTGTAATAACCAGCGCCTTGAGAGCATCGACCGAACCAGTCACATCCCTGACTTCAAGGGTAATGAATGCGGTCCTGATGATCTTGGTATCGATGGTTGTCGGAAGAGATGATGATCCTGCAAAAGGTGCCGGTACCGGCGCGGAACCTGATGCTGACTCTGTCCTGACGGCATTGTCGGACGAATAAATGGTTGAGGACTGCGGTGAGACGGCCTTCTGGAGTGACCCCGACTGGACACTCTGTGTGCAACCAGCCGCGATGATCAGTGCGATGCACGCGACCATGATGGCGATGACCTTGTAGTTCATGATAAAGAGCATCGCAGTGCGAAATATAAAAGTCAAGCGTAAACTGCGAACAATTTTGCAGTCATTTCACGAAAAATTGAGCATAAGTTTCCTGTAACCTGAAGGTTCCAGGATCAAACCCTGAAAATATTACGAATTTAAGAGCGGAACCGGCTGACTGTTGGTACGAAGTTCCATCCTGATCGGATGGTTGTCGTTTCGAACAGTTCCCGAGGTAATCCGGTGGCGCTTTCAAGAAATTCCCTGCTCCTGTTTGCAGCAAGCTGGCTGCTCCTTGCGGTTTTCTTCATGCCGGCACATGCTGCTGAAGCAGGTACAACCACAGCCTATACCAGCCCGGCCCTGCCGATCACCGACACGATCCCCCTCTTTAAAGATAACCTGATGGTCAATAAGGCACACCTCAGCGGGGCACAATCCGGACTCCCGGAAGCCAGGGAGACCCTCCGGACAGTGCGGGATTCGTACCGGGCTCCTCCTGGCGCTGAGGATCTGCCGCCGGATACCGCCCATGCTATCATATCAGTGGCCCGGACTCTTGATATTCCAGCCGGTCGTCTTTGGAGCGTTCCGATGGATGCCTGCCTGCGAGGTCTGACGGAGGTTGCCGCGAGCCCTTAAGCAGGGGAATGAAGATCCTTATGAACGAACATTGGACAACTTAAATCTCAATGCATCCACATCATCACATTTTGCAAGGGAACCAAAACAGGCCATACCCGGGGAGCGGCGAAATCCCTGCTCCCCGCTTGAAAATAGTTCGTCTTTTTGCAGGACCTTTTTTTGTTTTCGTGATCGCCCTTATATAAGAAAACGGGCGATAGTTCATGGAAGTATCATGGCAGACACAACTATTCCTGAACGACCGGAAGGTGCAGAAGAACTCGAGAAGCAGGGGCTTGGGGAGCTTGTCAAAGCACTCCACGAGCACACCGATCCCCAGGTGCGTCAGTATGCAGCTTATCTCCTGGGACAGGCAAAGAACCCCCGGGCGATCCAGCCGCTGATCGAATCACTGGCAGATTTCGATAAATCGGTGCGGGAGCAGTCGATGCTCGCCCTCTCGAAGATCGGAAAAGCTGCAATCGAACCCCTGTCCGAAGCCATGAAGGAACCCAAGTGGGAGGTACGCTACCGCGCTGCCGAAGCACTCGGAAAGATTGCCGACGAGAAAGCGGTGAAACCCCTGATCCAGGGCCTCAAGGATAACCGGGACCATGTCCGCTACATGGCTGTCAAGGGCCTCCATGAACTCCGCGACTCAGAAGCGGTGGACCCGATGATCATCCTCCTGAAAGATGAGAACCAGTATGTCAGGATGATGGCAGTGCACGCTCTCGGGGCTCTCGGGGGAAAGAAGGTACATGATGCCCTGGAAGCTGCACTGGCAACGGAAAATGACGAGAGAGTACGATCTGCCATTACGAATGCGCTGAAATAGACCCTGCCGGCACGTCCTGAATTAGGCATGGACATGCCCGGAACCCGGCCCGGCTTCCTTTGGTTCCCTCAGGTTTAACGGATCGGGAAGATCCATTTTTTTACCAGAAAGAGACCATATCAGAAGTACCTGGAAAGCGGTGCCGTTATGAGTTTTGACCAGATGATCTACCAGTCAGCCGATGCCCAGCTGATGGCCACGATCCCGGCGAATGATCTGGAAGCAGTCCGGGTGCTTGTCTCGCGCGGAGCAAACATCAATTACCGTGGGTCCCATGGTGAGACACCGCTGATAAAGTCCATGCTCTGCGATGATATCCGGATCTGTAAGTTACTGCTGGAATCGGGGGCAGACCCCAACCTTGCGACCGTAAACGGCTACAGCCCCCTTACCTTTGCCTGCCTCCAGAATAATTATGATTATGCCCGGATTCTCCTCGAGCATAAAGCAGATATCACCCAGCGGACACAGGAGGGGTGGACCCCGCTGATCATCGCTTCAACGAACTCATCCGTCTTCTTTGACCACATGGACCATCCGTTTTTCCATAACCTTATGGAGATTGTCTTCAAGTATGCCCATTATCACCCGGACTATGATCCGGTACGCCTTGTCGACATGCTCATGAAGTCCGGAGCCCGTCCCAATGATTCCAATATCTTCGGTACTACACCATTGATGGCCGCAGCCAGCATGGGGAATTACCAGATCATCAGGACGCTTGTCGGGACAGAGACGGCTGTCGACCAGCAGGATACCGAAGGTAAGACGGCCCTGATGTATGCGGTTATCGCCACGATCGAAGAGTTGATCGACAGCATGATCCATATGCGGCTGGTCAGCAATACCATCACGCTTGCCGATTTCATGACCCCTATAATGCTTTCGGAGTTAAAACCGCTCTTCGAGCCCCGGAAGGAACTCTGCGTGGATTACCTGATCAACCACGGCTCCGACATCCGGGTCAAAGACAAGAAGGGTATCTCCATCCTGACCCATGCAGCAAGGACTGGAAATCTCAACGTTGTGAAGAACCTCGTGGGGTACGGTGCGAATATCCACGCCAAGTCGCAGCGGGGGATCACTCCGCTGTATGCGGCAGCGATCAATGGGCACAACGATATCGTGGAATTCCTCCTCTCGCAGGGTGTTGATATCGACGTCAAGCTGAATGATGGAGAGACCCCGCTCATGGCCGCGGTCTGGAACGGGCAGGTCGAAACCGTCGCACTGCTCCTTCACCGGGGCGCTAATGTGAACGTGAAAAAGTTCACGCACTACAAACCTTCCGGGGAATCAAGCCTCATCTGGGCTTCCCAGAAGCACCGGGTAGAAAATAATGAAAATTACGATAAGATATTCAAGTTATTAGTTCAGGCAGGCCTGGAGTAACCGCTCCCGGGTTGCACGGGGATGAAGGTTAACCTCCATCCGGTTACCTAGGAAATCAGCGCATGGAGTCGATTAAAAAGCCCCCGGGAAAAGTCAGATCCTTCTCGTTCTACCTGCTGTTCTCCATGTTTGTCCTGATCCTGTGCATAGTCGGCTTCCTGACCCTCAACGATTACCTTTATACCCGGCAGAACTATGACCGCGAGCAGCACCTGCTCCAGGTCCAGACTGAACAGAATATCCAGGGAGCCATGCGGCTCAAGGACGCGACCTGGAATATTTTCGATGACAGCCTCAATGACCGGATGAACACGAGCATGGCTGCCGTTACGCAGGAATATCTCCGGTCCGGGAACAATCCCGCCGCGATGGACCTTTCAGCAGTCAGGTCGTACCTTGGGAGCGATTACGATATCTATGTCATTGATGCCAACGGCGTCATCATCGAGACCACCTATGGTCCCGAGCTCGGGACTGATTTTAAAACCGTCCCGTATTTTTATGACTATCTCACAAAAATCCGGGGCCAGAGCGGCTTTTTCCCCGACCGTGTGGTCCACGAGCTTAAAGGTACCGGCAAATTCCGGAAGTTCGCATACATGCCTACACCGGACCATAACTATATCCTCGAACTCGGGCTTGCGGGACAGTACTTTGATGAGGTGAACCTTGAGCTGGATGACCGCGGGACCATCGAACAGATCGTCGCAGTCAACCCGTACGTGGAAAATTTCCGCATCTTCAATTCCATGGGGCGGAGCCTCGAAAATAACCGCCTCCCGGAAACGCCCGTACAGAACTTTCTCTCCCAGGTGATCAACAATCGCTCCGATCTGGAAGTGCCGGATCCGGTAAATGCACGGGAAACGCGGTATATTTTTGTCGATATGAAAAATGCAAAATACGGATCCGATCCAAGCCGGATCGTTGAAATTACTTACAGTACGAAGGTGATCAGTGATTCACTCAACCGGCTGGTTCTCTTCCACCTTCTCGTGGGTGCATGTGCAACCCTTCTGGGGTGTCTCATTGCACTTATTATATCCCGTCGGATCACCCGTCCTATCCAGGAGATCGTTGACGATGCTGACCGGATTGCCCGGGGAGATCTCAACCACCGCATCCGGTCCACTCAGACCAGTGAATTTTCCGTTCTCGGGACCAGCATTAACTCAATGGTCGAGTCCCTGAAATCCGCTTCCCGGAAGATGAAAGAAGATGAGATCTTCCAGAAAGAGATGATCACCCAGTTACCGGTCGGAGTATTCATCAAGCGGGCCGGCGACGGCCGCTACGTCTTCTGGAATACTGCCTGTGAGCAGCTCTTCCGCCTCCCGGCAACCACCGTGATCGGAAAGACGGACCGTGAACTTTTCCCCGCGGATATCGTCGTCACTATTGAAAGGGAAGACCACGCGTTTATCCTCAACCGGGGCGAGTTGCGCAACAAGATCCTCTCGAACAAATATCTCGGGGACCAGATCATCCACATGATCATCGTCCCGATCTTTGATTCCGCCGGGACACTCCTGTTCATTATGGGTATCGCTGACGATGTCAGTCATGAGAATGTCAACCTGAAGATGGATCTCCTCTTCAGTATCACGCGCCACGATATCCTCGAGAACCTCTCGGTCATCATGAACCATCTTGAGCGGGCGCAACTCAAGAATACGCACGAGGATCTCCAGAAATTTTTTAACAAGACCATCGGATCGATCGAAACCATCCGGAACCAGATCTCCTCTATGCGGGAACTGCAGGAAATGGGCCTGATATCCCCGAAATGGCAGCCGGTCAGGCAGGTGTTCAATGATGCAGCGGATCTGCTTTCTGACCAATCCGTTGAAATCCGTGCGGATATGGACGATATCGAAGTATTTGCAGATCCACTTTTTCCGCGGGTTTTTTACATGCTTCTTGAGACCAACATACGTTCTGAACGGCTGCATGTCTCTCGCATCACCCTGACTGCATGTATAAAAAACAGGTCGCTCCATCTCATCTATTGTGATGACAGCGAGGGGATCCCTGCTGCGGAAAAAGAAAAAATCTTTGAGGTTGGATACGATGCGGGTATTGTCCACGGTCTTTTCCTGATCCGGGAGCTTCTCGGCTTTACCCGGATAACGATCTCTGAGAATGGTGAACCTGGCAGGGGTATCCGGTTTGAGATTATTGTACCGGAGGATAAATTCCGGTACAGGAAATAGGGTGTAGGGATATCGGGTCTCCGGAGAAAGGCATGCCGGAGAGCGTAAAATGGATGGCCAGGTAATGTCCGATCGGCAATACCACGACCCTGTATCTTCGGAACATTCAGCCAACGGCCATTTGCCGGCTCAGCTGAAAAAAAAAAGAATTCCGGTTTACCGTAGATCTCCACCTTTTTGGCGGGCCCGGTGTACTACCACCAACTACATTATTTCCGTACCGCCTTATCGAGACGGATCGAGCGGAAGCTGTTTTTTATTTTGTCTGTGAAGAAGGATCCCACGGAAGTGGCATTCATCAGGTCGGCATGAATTTTCGACGGAACATTCTGGTACTGGTAAATGATACCGGAATGGAACTCGATCTCCAGGTTTTTCCTGCTCTCATCATAGCTTACCGATCGGAGATTGCAGGACTGCACAGGTTGTCGCTCCAGAAAAAGTCACCACTACCATTTTGTTTTCAAGGTTGATAAATGAGGGCGTATTCTGGATCGATTATATATGTTTTTTCACGCCTGAAAAAGAACTCCCGGGTTCATTTGACTAACTGTGTGGTTCTGGCATCAAACCTGATCCATATCCTGATCCTAAATAGCGTCACGGCATAACCGGTGCTATTCGAGGTTCCCGTATGTCAGATACTTTTTCAATCCAAAACTATCCCCGGAAGAATTTCCACCCGCTCGGTACGAGCCGGAAGAAGAAATACCTGAAATTTTTCCTTGTCGTTGTGCTGGTCGCAGTAGCGGGCACCATGTATCTTGCCTATACATCGGGCATCTTTGCAGATGCAAATCCGGAGATACCAAAGCAGGTCCTTGCCCGGGTCAACCTTGAGCGGCAGACCAACAATCTTGAGCCATTCCAGTACAGCGAGTCCCTGGCGAGCTCGGCTATGACGAGGAGCCAGGACGTCAGGATCTCCCCTCTGGCATACCGCTCCGGGGCAAAAAGCAGTGACGGAACGAACATTTTTGTCGTTTCGAAGATATCCTGGGCTCTTTCCCGCCTCGATTCCCGGCAGACGATCGCGGATACCTTCGAAAATACCGATAACACGTTCCGCGAAAATGTACTGAACTCCGGTTACCATTCGATGGGCATCGGCGTTTCCAGTGATGCGTACAATTATTACATTGTCACGATGTGCCAGTGATCGGACCGGCAAGAGAAAAATTCCCGTTCCGGATCTGTCCTATCCCCGGCCGGTCCGAGAACAATTTTTTTAAATATTCCTGATACTAACACTGGGTAAAGATGCCTGACGCAGCCGAGGTAGCGCGGCTTCTCGATATCCTCGGGAACCGCAACCGAAGACGGATCATCGAGCTCCTGCGGCAGAAACCCTGTTTTGTTACCGAGATCTCTGAGACACTGACCATCTCCCCCAAGGCAGTGATCGACCACCTGCAGATGATGGAGCGGGAAGCGATCCTCTCCTGCCAGATGGATGAGCGGCGCAGGAAATATTACTATCTTGCCAACGATATCCTGATCGACGTCAGCCTACGGGAAGTACTGGTCACGAGNGCTGTCACCCCTGAAGATGACGACAAGAACGAACGGCTGAAAAATACTGTTGCCATGCTCGGGCGCATGATCCGGGCCCACGACCAGCTGCTGGTGAACCTTGAGCAGGTGAATCACGATATCGAAACAAAAATTACCGATATTGCCCGCAACCATAAAGATTTATTCGGAAGCGATCGAGAGCTTACTGTAATCATTGCCCTGTCCCACACTTCCCTGAAACTGGCGGAACTGGAACAGGCTACAGAACTGCCACTCTCCGATCTGACGGGTATCCTGAAACGGTTCGAACGCCAGGGACTTGTGAGGAGGACGGGAGACGTGTATACGCTTCGAGGTGTCCATGCAGAATAACCCTAACGGCCCTTACGATGATGTGTTCAGCAACCTGGCAAAGATCGTCGATGATATCGTGAAGAACATGCCGGACAGCCAGCATGCCCGTATTGTCGGGTATACCATTATAACCCGTACCCCGGGCGGGGATGACCCGGAGGTCTTCCGCTCCGGGCCTTCCCGGGACGATGAAGAAATTCCGTACGAAGTAACCGAATCCGAAGAGAATGTGTTTATCACCGCCACCATGCCGGCCGACCCGCAGAACGCACCGGTTGTCGATATCGAACCTGACCGTGTTCGGATCAATGTTGACGACAAGTCCATCACCATCATGCTCGAACATACGATCGACCGCATTCACTGCTACTACCGTGTCCACCGCGGCGTGATGGACATCACCCTCAAAAAATTATCCTGATTTTTTTTTGGGATTTGGCTGACCACGGACTTTTTTTTATCCTTCATCGTTTGCAACGAGCCGGAAGGTTTATTGGATATTTTCCCGATCATTCCCGGCATGCACCTGCTCTTCTCAACAACGACGGACTTTCAATCAGTTCCTGTTCACGATCTCCCGGCGGTAACCTCATATCGCACCGAACCTGCCATGAATACCCAGGATACGACCCCGGGTATTTCGCTCTGCTGCAGGGATATCGGACTGGACTGTTCATTTGAAGTTGTTGGTGAAACGCGGCCGGCCATCCTGCGGGAATTCATCAGGCATGCGGAATCTTCGCATAATATGCCGGTTCTTTCGGCAATGATACTCTTCAGAATAAAGGAGTCGATGAAACAACCCTGAAATTTTTTTCATTTTTTTTTATTTCGGGTTGAACATTCGGAGCCGGTTTTGTCCCAATGGGGGTTTACCGTCATCAGAGAAAAAAGGGTGGTTTCAGCCGAGCTTCCAGACTGCATGGTCCTGGCCGTTGAAGACGATCTCGGCATATCCCTTGTCCGGGGTGAAGGAAGGGGGTACGCGATAGATCAGGTAGCCGTCAATAGCATTACTCTTCCCGGGATACAGGTAGGTCACCTGTGTCCCATGGGAATACCCATAGTCCTCGACATACTCTGAGCCGAACAGTTTCGAAAAATACTGGACCTCCTTAATCTCTACTGGTGTATCTTCTAAGTTCGAGGATTTGTCCGGGAGTTTATGAATCGGATCCGGGGAGTAAACCTGGCCATTATAGTGGACTTTTATGGCATTTTGTGTCGGTGCATAAACCCGCGTATCCGCTTTATTATAGACACTCACGAAAACGAAAAGGAATTTGCTGCCTTTATTTGGCTCCTCATAATACAGGTTGTCCTTGTCGTTATGCCAGTGATAGGTGTCGTTTAACCAGACCCGGTAGACCGTTCCTTCGCTGGCGGTGCTGCCGCTGCTGAAAGGGAAACCATCCCGGAGGTGCAGGGCGTTCGGGAACGGGTCCGGAGACGACGCTGGCACGGGGGTTAATGCCACCGGAGCAGCAGTAACAGCTATTGTCGTCATTGCAACAGTAACCGGAGCCTTGGTGCCTGATACCTGTGCGCCAGGAAGCGGAGAAGATCCGGCCGACAATCCGGGCAACACGACAATGACTGCCACTGCGGCGACAATGATCAGGAGAATGACGATACCGGCGATAAGTTTCACCGGTGCTTTTCTGGCACCCGCAGGGGGTGGGAGAACGGCAGGTGCCGCTGACGGGGGTGGAAGTGGATCCGCCGCCGTTGATACTGACAGCCCTGTTACGGGAGGGGCCAGTTCCACCGGGGTCCCGCAGCTCTCGCAGAACTTTACTCCTTCTGATAGCGCATCCCCGCAGACGGTACAGAACTTTTGTCCCATACAAAATACTCGTACCGGGAAATATTAAAAAAGAATGGTTTTCATCCGCTCTTCCAATATTCACCAGAAAAAAACTCCAGGATACATTCCGGCTGCAGGCTTCGGAAATAGTGCTGTTACCGGTCAGGAATTTTTTGGGGCGGGTCATACATTTTTGATCGTGTGATACGTGTAGCGCCGTGGGAATCAGACTGGATCTTAGAGTCTCCAACGAGGCACGTCAGAAATACATTAAAGAATGTCTTTCATGAGGGCTTCAAAATTGACACTTCCTGTGCACAACAAATGGTTGACAAACTCCTCAGTATATAAACAAAAATTGCTTTAGTTTTTGTAAAAAATAATTTTTTTAATTTAACTTTTTTTTCTTTTGGATAATGCTTTGTCCAAAATAAAACAAGGAATCTCAATACCCTGAGGCGCATTTTAACGGCGGGTCCGGATCGTGTTCCCGGATGGGTCACGTATTCCCGGCATCCTCAAGGGAATCCCCGCAAATACGTCGCAAGCGTCCTGCAGGAATCGCATTCCGTTGTATTTGTTGAACGGGAAAATGCCGTGCAAACCTGTCTGGCAAATTTTGAATATATACCCTCATGAGAGTCTTCTCTATCCCAGGATCGCTGGGTGGGAAGGAAATGAAATGGAACAGACCTTCAGGAAACTGAAAGACAAGAACAATCCCGAACGGTGGACTCATGTATTAGCGCTCGAAAAGTTCGGGCAACCGGCAATAGATTATCTTCACTCTGCACTCGATGATAACGACAAGTGGGTCAGGTACATGGCAGCTGATGCCCTGGGTAACATCGGGGATGTCAGGTCCCTGGAGCGTCTTATCGCACTTCTTGGCGACCCTGACCAGGATGTTCGGTTTGCAACAGCCTATGCCCTTGGCAACCTGGGGCACACCGGTGCGGCTGCCGCACTGAAAGAGACCCTCAGGAAGGACAACGGTTTCGTGCGGATTGCAGCTGAGGAAGCACTTGAGCAACTGGCAGCAACGGGTTCCTCCCCGGAGGCTCATCAGCCTGCATCAGCAAAGGTGCACTAACGTGTAATTTTGGAAGAACAACTTTCGACAGATAATCACAATATCTTTTTCTTTGTTTTTTTCCTGCCGGTTTCCAGCTGGTGGGCAATGATCATATACCCGAGCAATCCGCCGCTCTCATCCGGGATCGCTGAGACACTCGTCTCGACCTGGACCCTTCCCAAGGGTGAAAGGAACATAAGATCGAATCGCTGGTACCGCTCTTTTCGTATCCTTGAGAGATTGTCGAGCATTAATTTCCTGTGCTCAGGCGCGATAAAGCAGGCCAGGCTCTTCCCGGTGAGATTGGTGCGTTCCGGCGCCCCGACGAGCGAGACGAGCGCATCGTTCGCCCAGACACACCTGGCGGAAAGGTCGAGAATAAGGATGCAGTCCTGCACCGCGGTCAGTGCTGTTGTGAGATAGACCATGCTGGAAAGCCCGTGCACCCGGGGCTCCTGGCCATGAAAAGCCGAAACCTCCATGGTCAGGGAACCGGGCACACCGATACCCTCGGGATCATCCGCAGGACCTGCGGTATTCAGTCTGTCCGGACGGACACGCATGATCTCAATCGCCCCGGCCAGGTTTCCTGCAGGATCGTTAAGGGGGGCTGCAAGTTTGCTGAGCATCGCGCCCTGACCGGCATTCAGCGCTGGTGCGAATACCTCCGCGCGGATTACATGCCCGTTACGTTTTGCAGACGGATACAGGGCTTCCAGTTCAGTATCTGCAGCACCGATGAGGTTCAGCAGAAGCGGGCGGGAAGTGCCATAAAACGGGATTGCAGGAGTAAAATCCTCTGAGCCAAGGGCAGTCTGACGGTTTACCCCGGTAATATCTTCGATGGCACGGTTCCACGCAACCACCCGGCTTGCAGAATCGATGACAAGTGCTGCGTCCGAAAAGAGGTCGATAATATCGGTGATCTCCTTCCGGAGGGTAACCACCTGGCCTTCTGCATCCTTCTGTAAGGTTATATCCTCAACCAGACCGTTGATGCACCTGATGGTGCCATCCTCCCTGAAATTCGCGAGCGCTGTCACGAGCAGGCACACCTCTTTTCCATCAGCTCTCCGGACCTGGATCTCGCGGTTTCTCACGAATCCAGAGTCACGGAGTTCATCGAGCAGCTTCTGCCTGTCATCCTTCCCGGCGAACATATCCTGGATAACGACTTCCCTGAGCGTCTCCATCGAGGGGTAACCGAGGATCCGCACCAAAGACGGGTTTCCCCATATAAACCGGCCCTTCGGGTCACCGGTACTCCGGTAAACGCCAACGTTAATCGTGTCTACAAGCGACCGGTACCGCTCTTCACTGATCCGCAACCGCTCTTCTGCTTTCTGGGAGACTATATCCCGGGCTATGGTCGATGCGCCGATTACCAACCCGTTGTCATCGGTTATAGGGGATATGGTCACCTCGACTTCGATGATCCTGCCGTCCTTCCTGAGTCGGAGTGTCTCGAGATTACGGACGGTGACGCCTTTTCGGATCTTCTCTGCAATCCCCTCCATTTCCTCCCGGCGTTCCGGCGGTATGATCAGGGAGATATGCCGCCCGATGATCTCCTCNCGGGAATAGCCATAGAGATGCTCGGCAGCAGTGTTCCAGCTGATCACCGTGCCGTTCAGGTCTTTGCCGATGATGGCATCTCCGGTAGATTCGACAATGGAAGCCAGGAGCTTCCGGATCTGTTCCGCATGTTTTCGCTCGGTAATATCTTCGAAAATGACACAGAGCTTACCATCAGCGAGCCTGACCGCCCTGAACAACACATCCCTGTCAGTCCCGTCCCGGCACCGCACCCCAAAGATTCTTTCCGGCCGGACTCCCGATTTTGGATCGGGAAGATCCTCTTTCCAGATGGCAACAGCATTCCGGCGGTCATCGAGATCGGGAAAGATGAGGCGGAACCATTCCCTGCCGGTCCGGAAATCATCGAGAGTGTACCCGAAAAGACTGGTGAAGCCCCTNTTGATATACCGGTAGTGCCCGTCCGTATCGATAACCGCAATGGGGAAGGGTGAGAGTTCAGCAACGTTCTCAAAGAGTTCTTCACTTTTCCGGAGCGCGACCTCTGCATGGGCTTTCTGCAGGGCGATTGACGCCTGTCGCGCATACATCTCTACCAGAGGAATATCCCGTATCAGAGAACCAGCCGGCAATAAAATGACGGCGTTTCCGAAACTCCTGCCCCCCCGCACAAAGCCGATGGCATAAATGCAGCCAAGGTTCATCGCCGTAGCAAACTGTTCGCAGGTAGCGAGCGGGATCTTCCCCAACGTCATCTCGAAGAGGGTTCCCGGCACCTGGTACAGTCGTCCTGTCCGAAGGGAATTGAGGGTTGTTACCTCGACAGGAATGATGAGACCTTCCGGAACGGTTCCGAGACACTGCACGATCAGGGATCGCATTTTTTCGCCGGCGACAGCCCGAATTGTTAACGATCCTGTATTTGGGTCATAAGAATTGACCGCGATCATCGAATCAGGGAGCAGGCTGAGCAGATCATCAGCAATCTTCCGGAAGATATCAGCGTTTTGGGGGAGATCGATAAAGTCCATCACTTTTTGCGACAGGAATTGCATCTGGCCGATATACTGTTGAATTCTTGCTTCGCCAGCCTTCCGCTCACTGATGTCCCGGAATATTCCTTCGACCCCCATCGCCGCACCAGACTCATCATAATAACGGTGACTATTGGTCGAAACGATGATCGGACTGCCATCCTTACGTTTCAGGATGACTTCGTAATCCGTGACCGACCCCACCTTCCCGAGAATGTCAAGGAGTTTCATCCGGTCCTTCGGGCGTATATAAAAATCCGCCGCAATATTTCTGCCGAGGCATTCTCCAAGGGATCCGTACCCGAGAAGGGTTGCCCAGCTCGGGCTAGCCATGATCAGGTTACCGTTCAGATCAGACCGGTAATATACATCCTGGATATTCTCAAGGACGCTCCGGTAGAGCCGTTCGCTGCGAGCGAGCGCGATCTCAACCCGTTTGCGATCGGATATGTCTTCGATAATGATCGTTACACCTGCATCACCGGTATCGAACACTGTCGGGATGAGTTTAATAAAAAAGAAGACGTCGCTGTCCCCTGACCGGATCATCTTTTCCAGGGTGACATTTTGTTTTCCTATTGGCGCATCGAAGATGGCGTCGAGCGGGAGCCCGGTTAAAAAAGGGATATCGCTCTCTTCCACTCTTTGCCCGATAAGAACGGCCCGGGTCTTGCCTGTCTGTTCCAGCAGCCTGTCATTTACCTGGAGGATCTTATGCTGGTCATTCACCATGAGAATCATATTGGAGGAGAACCCAAGGATTGCGGAGGCCGGGAACCGCTGGGAAATCATGTAGACTTTCGAAGTCCCGTAGGTTTTTACCTCGACCTCTCCAGACATCAGCAGGATCTCGAGATATTTTGCAACAGAATTGCGGTTCATCCGGAGCTGGCGGGCGAGCTCTGTGATGCTCATCCCTTTCGGCCTGATGTTGAGGGAGCTTTTGATTCTTGCAATATTTTCCTTGTCAAGAATCATATAATTTCAAATTGATAGTGAGTGTATTAATTATTCCGTAAGAATCGCACTTCCCCCACCAGTAAAAAAAGAGATCTTTATTGATGAAAAACGGGTCCCGGCAACAGATATGACCCCGGCCTCTCCGAAACTAAGGTCGGGTTTCAGATGTTCAGATCTTTGCCTTAACCGGAACATCCGTTGGCGTCCACTGGGCAATGGACTTCTTTCCGTCTTTCATCTCGTGGAATTGCCTGAGCGAAACGGTGATATCGCGGGTGAAGGCAAAGTAGCCGATCTGGGTGTTTCGACAGAGCTTCATTGCCATGTCCATCAGTCCGCGGGGATCCGGCCGGGCCTCGCCGAGCCAGATGTGAAAGATATTCCCGCCGTCAACAATCGGGAAGAAAACATGTTCTATCTCCATCCTCCGGGTGAGCGGGATATCCGCCCCCGGTGCTACATGGGTCCCGTTGGTGTAATAGATGGGCAGGTCGCGACTCTTGCCGAGGCTCTGTAATCCCTCTTCCAGATCTCCCTTGATGACCTTTACCGCGTAGTCGTGGTAGCGCCGGTCGAGCAGGTCGGCGACGGCAAACCTCTGCCCGGTTGTTTCGGCCGGGGTTCTCGCGAGGGCAATCGTCATACCGTTCTTCTGTGAAAGTTCCTTGCCGTAGAGCTCCATTTCGATCATTGCACGGACCGCGAGCTTGAACGAGGCTTTGGATTCATGCATCTGTTTTCCGGTATGGTGCTGGACCATCTCGTTGACACCAACAACCCCGATGGTGTAGACAAGACCTTCGAGGTCCACGGCCAGTGCGCCCCGCTCACCGGTATTGGGATCCTTGGGGCGCTGCATGGCAAACGGCATGCGGCTGCTCCCCCGTATCAGGTCCATCCAGCGCCGTTTAATCTTGAAGATTTCGACAGCCACATCCATCAGTTTTTTGAGTTCCGCAAACAGGCGGGTATCGTCACCCTCGGCATTGTAGGCAGCCCGGGGACAGTTCACGGAAACCACCTGCCAGGACCCCATGGAGAAGTGACGCCCCTCGTCGAACAAAAGTTTTTTGTCAAAATCGGTGTCCTTGTCGGCAACGGTAGAGAACTGGTAGGCACAGCACTGGTAGCAGGAGATCCCCTTGCCGGCGCCACGATATACCGGGAGCTGGTTGTCGTAATAGGGAGTTCCGAATTTTGACGCGAGCTCGAAGGTCATCAGGTAGAGTTCCTGGTACGTGGGGAGATCCGGGTTCTTCCGGTTGAACTCC
>JGI20214J51088_10000755_pt1 | contig 22118 bp, 28 predicted proteins | sample WetSurMetagenome_FD_51088 | JGI IMG/M metagenome (IMG submission 51088) | reverse complement strand
TCCCATCATAAGGAAGATACTCCACTCCACCACCTGCCAATATTTCTAGCCCCAGGGCTACGTCATCCTTCCATCTTTCTGGGGTACGATCTAAGGCTTGCTTGTGTCCAATTAACTTCGAGATACCCGATTTTACAATCGCTCTAGCACAATCTGGACAGCTTGCCCAGGGGCACACCATATACATTCCTGCCGTAGCAATACCATATCTAGCAGCACTAAAAATGGCAGCACGTTCAGCATGTTCAGTAACTTTATATTTCCTAGGTCTTAAATGATTTGATTCATTCTTATATTGATTTTTATCTGTAAAAGCATTAACACCTTGAGTAAGTATGTCTCCAGTATAGGGGTGTATAATTAAAGCCCCTACATTGGTTACTCTATCTGTACTCTGCTCAGAAGCTAATTTATATGCTTTTCGTAGATAATCTTCAAAACGAATAACAGACACTAGTTGTAAAAAATGTTGATTTTTAGTCTCCACAACTGCCTCCCTTTAAACTGCACACATTCATACTCTCTTCTAAAATTTCAGCACCTTCATGATTTATCGCCTCTGTATAAGGGACAGGTGTTAGTGGTTGACCTGACCTACTACCTTCTGGATAACAAGTTATTCCCCTCAGAGAAGGCAAGTATCTCATTAACATCGAGCCAAATGGTCGGATTAAATCACGATTATTTAATTCGCTGCCGTATTCAGGAAGGTTGATTGTGCTACTAATACAATGATCCACATATTCCTGTACCCATGCTTGGAATGCAATTCGTCTCTCAACATCCCTAGCTAATGTATACGCATCTTCTATCTTAGAAGGATCAATACCAGAATCTATTAATCTCTTAGCACAAGGGTCAATTACATATTGATAGTAATATTGATTTCCTTTTAGATACCGTCTTTTATAAGCGACACAAAAAATAGGTTCAATCCCTCCTGTTGTTTCTGCAACAATTCCAGTGGTTCCATTTGGTGCAATTGCCCTAGTCTTTTTGGGGTGACTCAGATTCCATTCGTCAGCCCATTTATTGGCATAACGACCAGATTTTGTATAAGCATTTAACCATGTTCCCAACTCTTCATCAGGAGCATAGCACTTGCCGCGTTTTAGCAACCACTCATGAACTCCCATTAAACCTAAACCCAACCGTCTATTTTTACTGCGTATTTGATCTACATCACTATAAGGAACATCAGAATATACAGACCCAGCCAATAGAAAAGCTGTGCCTATATCAATGAGTTTCTTAAATTCTTCGAGAGATTCAATTCGTGAAAGATTCAAAGACCCTAAATTACAAATATCGTCAGTATCTCTACTGGCTACTTCTCCACATGCATTCCGAAGAATCTCCCCTGCATTCTTACCAACATCTACAGTGAAACCGGGTTCTCCAGTCTGTAACATTTGTTCAATAACTGCCCAATAAACTCCATTAGCCAACGAATGATTCGCATGTTCGTCATCGTGATAAGCTTCAAAAAATTCATCATCAAGACCTACACTAATATTAGTGTAATCTAAAGTTGCTGGGAAACTAAAATCTTTAGCTTTTAAATCTCTAATTTCTTGAGACCAATTTTTAATACGAATAAACTTATGAATATCAGAATGTTTCCAATTTAATCCAGCCCAAATGGCTGAACGACGATTCCCACCTTGCATTATGCCTCTACCACATTCATTAACAATTTGCATTAAAGAAATGGGGCCAGTAGCTATACCACCAGTTTTACGAATAGGAGAACCCTCACAACGTATATCCGAATAATTAGTACCTAATCCTGCACCGGACATTAAACCTAAACTCGCTTTGTTTAATAACTCTGCCCAACCCTCTCTACTATCATATACCTTAGTCAGCAAACAATTATTAGTTTGGTGAAATAAATTCCCTGAAGCATATAGATATCGACCGCCAGGTATAAATTTTCTATCGACAATAGCCTGATAAATATCCTGAGCTAGTCGTTGTCGCATATTGACTCCAACAGCTTTCATAACATTCTTAGTCACTCTTGAAGCTATTTCATCCCAATTCTCTAATCTTCCTTCTTCTTCCAAAAAATGCGAATAAGTTCTATCTAATATATTTTTTGCAAAAGATGACATAATTATTTCAGACATTCTAACCTCCAGCTTTTTAAGCTAAAATTTTGATTTGTTCGCTTTCAGCAATTGCTTGCTTATTCGTGTCAAACCAATCAATTACAGGAACTAAATCGGGATAAGTTGTTGCTGCCCTATCTTTACAAACTGATGCTGGGGTATCAATAATTTTAGCCAACCTATCCCATACAATATCAGGTGAACATTTAAAATATTCACGCTGTTCATACAATAAATTACAAGAATCTAATATAACTGTTTTATGCCCAGCAACGAACAACGCTCTAACCATTGTTCTAGCTGTTGCAGAAATTTCGTGTTCAATTGGACCCCACCATCTTTGTCCAGTTTTAGCTAAACGAATGGCGTCTAAATCAACAATAGGAATACCTTGTTGATTTGCCCAACTTGACTTGCCTGAGCGAGGAAGACCTACCATCAATATCAATTGGTTGCCACTACTTATGACAGGTAGGTCTCTAATATCACAAGACCTATCATCTATCATAACCCAACCTCATTCATCAATGGTATCTTGTAACGTTGTGGACCCAGGTGTTCTTCTTCAGTTTTTAATTTAACCGGAAGTCTCCATGTAACACCATACTTATTACTAACTCCATGTAATAATTGAGTGGGTTCGGTATAAGCCCCCATTGCATTATAAGCAAAGGCATCTGTCCCAACCCAAGGGCCATTTATAAGAAGTTCACCATCTAGTTGGCCTAAACTGGCAGGTCGGTGAAAGTGTCCACAACAAACATAACGGACGCGATTAGCACCTAACAAGGAAGTTAGTGCCGTTAATCTATTCTGACGACGTTCCATACCATACCACGGAACTCCCAAAGCACTACGAATATCGTCGCCATGAAAAATACTAAAACCTATACCAGCAATATCAATATTAATTGACCACGAATCAGGGATAATAAAATTAACATTATCTAAATCGCTGCAATGTTGTTCGGCTGTTTTAGCCACTAGATAATCCCAATTATCTTGTGCCCCATTATAATCTTTCTTGATAGACCGACGACCGTGATTTCCTGCAACATAGACAACATTAACCGTCTTAAAATAAGGGGCTAAATCACGATACATTAAAGCATGTAATTCCCCTATAGCAAAAGAATTTTTAAACATATTCTTAAAATAAGAACGATTGACATGCCCGTGTATTTCACCTGAAGTGTGATCCCCATAAGCCAACACTGTCAAACTAGGGAATAGAAAATGGGTGGCCAATGTTTGTTGTGTCCACTTCAATACTGTATCGACATATTGTTCTGCACGCCTGGCACTTATCTTAAAATCGTAACGTTCCAAACCTCCGCAATCTGAAGGCTTTACAATTTGGTCATGGTGTCCATCACTTAAATGCATCACCAAATGTTCTTCAATAGCTTTCTCTTTGCCTCCCCCTCTAATAACCGGTAATTTTGGTAAAGGTTCTAATGGAACTACAACCTTTTCAATCTCTTTAGTAATTGCCTTAAATAAGCCATGCGACTTAGACATAGCTTTTACTTGCCGTTGCAAAACATTGCGTTCGTCCCTTAAGTGAGTTATTTCAGCACTTAATTCTAAAACTCGTTCATCTGTTGGATTGTATTTTGAAGAAAGTTTTAATTGACCACCGGCTCTCTTTGGAGGTACTAAACCGGGTGCTTCTTTCCAACTACGCCCGGTAGCAATATCAGAAATTACTGATCGACTTATATTAAACAACTGAGCAATTTCTAATTGTGATAATTCACCCTCCGCTAATTTAGCCTTGATTTCTGTAGCTTTTTTTAGGTCTAACTTCCTCTTCATACAATTTCCTTTCCACAAAATTCACAAATAGAACCATTAATCGAAGGATGACTGCAACCAGCTTGTAAGTTTTTTAATCTGGCATTAATCTCGGATAATCTAGAGTCTTGTTCCGACATTAATAGATGATAATCTCTACCAATTGTCATAAATGATTGCTTGCAACTAACTAATCCTTTTAAGTACCCTAGTAAATCATTTAATAGATCATTTCCAGTATACTTATCTAAATAATCTAAAATTGTTTGTTTGTTCATTCGTTATTCCTAATGACTGTCTGTTTTTCTTTTCTCAAGATAATCCACTGAAACTGCCTTTAAAATCATCCTTCCACCAAGCGCAGGGCTATACTGTTCAATAACGGGTGTAATAACAATACCCTCTCGGTCCTTAAAAGTAGAATGAACTTTATCAGTTTCAATAACTGTAGTAGGACCATCTACAAACTTATCCACAATATCAGCAGAAAATGGGCCTCTATACAGTAATGGCACTAATGGAACATTGTATAATGCTGCCCAGTGTTCTACTTCATCGTAAGACATGTAGACACCATCGTATGAAATATCGAAGAGCCGATAACCATTGTTACCAACTACACCGTAATCCATAAATTGTATCTTGGACCCATAAATTTCACCGAAGGCAACAACATTATGATTACCACCTTTTGTTGCAGCCAAGGCTTCTAACATTTCCTTTAAGCCAGGAATAGTATTAAATGGACCCCAGTATGTTGATGGTTTATCGTTTTGATCTAATGCCTTCTTAACTGTTTGATGCGAGCCACACATAAATTCACCGTCTATAATTCCAATGCGAGAATTAGTGCCATGAATCTTTTCAGTTATTCTAACTTCAGTACCATCAGGAATAGCATTAGTATACTTAGAATTTCGATAATTCTGAATATCAGTATACGTATGAAATCGAGGATCACCCTTTGCATTGACTTCTTTACGATAGAATGCAGCCTCAGGCGGTTCAAATTTTACACCATGAAACCGTTCAGTCATATCAAGACCGGCTTCAGTAGCCCATCGGTTCTTCAGAATAAAACCAAAAGATGGGCAACCACGTAAACGAATTGCACCGACCCTGCATTTAGCTTTATAAGCTTCACCAGGATAGATAGCATCTTTCAAGTAATTATCCACACCTATCTGTTGTGCAAGACGTGGCGGAATTAACATGTCGGGTGGGAAAAAGACAACAATATCCCCAGCCGTGTGTTTACCACGCTGATCGCAAACAGTATAGGCACCAATTCTAATCAAATCTAACCTATCGGCATTAGGATGCGGTATGACTTCATCAATACGAACGGATTCAATTCTTAAGTCAGACATTTTCTACCTTTTCTTAGATTATCTGTCGCCCACAATGGCTGCAAATTAGTATAATGACAAGCTTCTTTCTGTTGCACTGGATCGGTCAAATCAAAACTACATAATGGTCGAATATGATCTATATGCCACTTGCTACGATTCTCCCAAGACATTCCAGGTAAAAACTTTGATTCAAGATAATTATGTAAAAACTCCCAAGTACAACCAATTAATTTTTGCGAAGAATTAGATTTATTTTTAATAGAGTAATTAATTCTATTTCTTACTCTCCCTATTAAAACAAACATTGGGTCTTTTTTTCGTCTATTACTATCATATCTAGTCTTGTATTCGGCTATTTTTTGCTTATTCTTTTTACGATGTTTAGCTCTAATCTCGGCTATTTTTTGCTTATTCTTTTTACGATATTCAGCATTATATTCAGTTTTTGCTTGTTTATTCTTTTTATAATATTCCGCTGATTTAGTTTTTGCTTCTTCTTTATTCTTATAAGGCATAATCTATATCCTCGCAACTCTCATGCCATAATAATGGGTTCCGAGCCTGTTTTTAAGGTCTCATGGTTCTCAATGATATAGTCTATAGCTTTTGCAAAATAGATAGGTTCATTTGTATCAACTAATAACGTTTTTAAATCTTTCGCTGCTAAATCCTGTCGTAAACTATCTAATTTATCGTGATGGTCTATTAACTCTAAAGTAGTCTCTATATATTCCTCAATAGAGTGGGTAATTAAATCAGTGATGCCTACTTTCCGCATTAAAGCCGAGGAGGCCCTATTAAAGAATCTATCTTTCTCAATGGTCACGGTAGGGCATCCCACAAATAATGAGTCCACTACTGTATTATACCCTCCAAATGGATAGGAGTCAAGTGAAAATTGACCATTTTCCAACAAACTTAGATACTCTTGATAGGGGGTATCCAAATACACTGTAACATTACCGTTGAAAAACTTCGTCATTTGTTCCAAAAAAGAAATGGCCGCTTGATACCTGTTGACTGTCCAAGAAGGGAAAAACTGATAGTGTACAGGTCTTGACGCTCTATTTTGAATCTGTCGTAATGCATCAAGCATAGGGTAATTTATTTTAGGTGTAGTCCAGCAACAATTTATAAGGAATTTGTCTGTCTTTGGAAACTTCCTCTTATAATTGGGAAAGACAGGGTGGGCACCAATACCTGGAATCAAAACTAAACGTTCACTATAATTTTCTTCAGCTTTTTCTGGAAGTTCTGAATCTAAACCACCAATAAAATAATTGACTCTAGAACCAAATGTACTAACAGGGTGTCCGTATCCTGTCACCATTATTGGAGCGACTTTCATATTGGAAAGACATACCGATTCATAATTCATGCCAATGTCGGGAAAATAAGCCAATTGAAAATCATTATATTTAATTTCAGAAAAGTCTAATGTCCTTAAGTCGGGAGATATGGTAACGCGCCTAACTGATTTAAATAATTTTGTGTCTGTGAGTTCATTTTTATCTTTAGTATAATAAACTAAAGTTAAATCATACTTATGCGCTAATTTTTCAATTTGATGATAGCTACTTTTATAGACAGCCGTTGTGGGCTGCCATCTATCACAAAAGATTGCAATACTCTTTTTTCGAGGAGTATTATGTATCTTCATTCCTGCAGTTTTGACTCTTAAGTCATTATTAATCTTTGTCTTTATAAGACGATCTGTTTCAGGTGAATAATAAGAGCATTGAAAATAAAGAGGCGCAGAACGTAAATCTTGCACCTTAAATTGCTTAGGTATAGATTTTAAATGTGTTACAACTCTATCATAAACGTCTTTTGAAAGGGTACCATTTGCTGCCGTTTGATAATTAAACCACCATAAGGAAGCTAGGTCAGCATTTATCTCAAAGAATTTTTCAAAATCTATATGACAAGGACTATGACAAGTTAATAATGAAAGTATCTTAACATAATTATTCTCTTGGTAAGCAACGCGATCTAAAAAGGGTTGTACCGAACCAAAACTAGAAGCGGCAACCATGTTTACCAGAAGATGATTTATATTGACAAATATGTATGCAAATTCCGGGGGAGGTTGAAAATCTGGCTGAGTGAATATTCCAAAAATTGTAAAAATGCAATCATCAAAATACCGATGTTCTTCTCTAGTAAGTGCAACATAACACATCCTATCAAAATGCCGCACTATCTCCATGATTTTTTGCACAACTGCATTAAAATCTTTTTGTCGATATGCATCCCAAAGAGAAGGTAGATTAAAGTCCGGTATATTCATTTAATTCACCATTCTGTAAGACCAACAAATGCCGATAATTTAATTGACGCTTTTGAATCTCAATGAATATATCTCTTGCTCTCCAGGGTGTTGTAATAACAATAGTATCAATATCTACACCTTGTAAAGATGAAGGAGACCTAATTAATTGACCTGTTCCAGGCACATATTTTCCTACTTTATTTTCATCAGAGTCTACAACCAAGGGATAATTTTCATGATCTAATTTGAAGAAATTTAAAAAGGCAGCGCTTTTACCAGTGCCGCCCCAAAAAACATTCACAGAATAAATAGCAGAACTTAAATTAGCTGTAGTTTTCTGCACATTTAAAAGTGTCTCTTTAATTGTTTGTCTGAACTTCTCTGTAGACTTTTCATAATATTTTAATGCAAGATTATGCGGCTGGAAATAACCTACAAGAACTTCATCATCATACAAACGCCCTAGTTCTAACATCTGAAAACCTGAAGAAGTGAATAAGGTGTTAAAACTATTCAAAGTGAAGTTTGAAACATGCTCATATAGAAAATCAGAAATTCTACCTGTTTCTAATGCTACATCAAAGCATGGAACTTCAGCTAAAAAGGTCGGAGTTAATTCATATTGAGAACACCAATATGAAATCTCGGATAAAAATTGACGTGGGTTTTCTAGATGTTCTAAAACATGCCGACAAACAAGAAGCGATGGGCGATATTTCTTTAAATCTCGTTCAGGTACAAAATAATCCTTGATACAGGTAAAATGAGAAATTTTGTTGCTCTCAATCCCAGGTTCAAATCCAATACATTGGGCATCTGGAATCTCTTCTAATAACTTACTAAAAAATAATCCGTCACCACAACCTATATCAATAATAGGATCATCAATCCAACAAGCCTTATTATTCTTACAAGACTCAATTAGAAATTTTATGTGATCGTTCCATAAGGAACCACGATTGTACATTAAATTAGAATCACCAGAATAAGGTACCCTTGCATATTCAAATTCAGTATTCCAAATATGTCCACACATTAAACAAGAATGGAAATTCATTGGATGCCTTACAGCATTTAAGGCTTCTTCTTCTGTCTTGGGCAAGTTTAATGCCGCTAATGGTTGTGGGCCTGGATTAAACAATTCTTTGGAAAATGACTGTCCACAAGCTAAACACTGTAACATAAGTAATCCTTAAATTCTTAGAAAATCACAAATTTCATTAAATGAGAGAGGACGCCACTCGCCTGTTAATTGATACATATTATCAATACCCACATCCATAGCTCTACGATCAGGGAAGAGAGTATTTAAACGACGCTCCATTGTGCCATGACAATGACCATACAAATGAATAGTTCCATATTCTCTAGCCCTCCAAGAGACTAATGGATAATGAGTTAGATGAAACTTAATTCCATTAAATTTTCTATACACCATATCTTTAGCTGAAGATACGTGTTGCCTTAATGATGTAGAATCATGGTTTCCGTACACAATATGTAATTTTTTAACTCTTAGTCTCTGGCGATAATGACCACATCTTGAAGCCTTCCAAGCAAAGTCACCTAGAATCCATAATTCATCGTTGGGTTGAACATATTGATTAATCTTATCAATTAATTTGGCATCCATATTTTCAATAGTCTTGAATGCCAAGAGTCTAGGAGTTTGATGTAAGAGGATATTTGCATGACCAAAATGAGTGTCGGCTGTAAACCAAATCATAATCGTTTACCCCAATTAACCTTATGCCACGCTCTTTCATGCATATAGAAAAAAACAATTTTAACAAATAAACAAACGCCTGCAATTTCAATACTTGAGAATAAATTAGCTGTAAACGGATAACAAATCCCGGCTGTCAATATAGTCGATATGCTTTCCCAGCTTGTTGCTTTCGCCAAAGAACGTTTTGGTGAACTAGGATCAACATGAGTAGCCATAATTTATGTCATGCTCTCCGCTTGCTGTAAGGAATCCTCGATACAACTTTGAAAATCACCCATTGACATTAATTCTAAACGTCTATTAGCACGCAGAACGTTAAGAATTCTTTCATCGGTAGGAAGATGTAATAAGTCTACAATAGTGGCACCCTTATTTTCATCCATACCTAATCTATGGATACGATCTTCAGATTGTGATCTAGACTCTGGGTTATAATCATTTGAATAATAAACAACCATTCTTGACTCAGTTAAAGTTAAACTTAAACCTCCAGATTTGGGGTGGGCAACAAAAACAACGCGAGGATGCTTGCTTAAATTGGCCCAATAATCAAGAGGTTCTTCATCAGCATGTTGTCCATCAGTTTTATAAACTAACCAACCTCTGCCATCAACTTTTACCACATCCCAACCATGCTTTAAACAGGCTTTGGTTATACGATCAATGCTACCAGTGAACCCAGCAAAAACTACAAGTCTCCCCGTTTCCTCATTCTCGTCTAAGAGATTCAATAAAGCCTCTTCCTTGGGGCACGGTACTTCTTTGACTGTTCGTTCAATCTTATCGACTAAACCAGTACCATTACAAGAGGCACAGGTTAAGTCAGTCTTTATCAAAGTAGCCACATATTCAGGGTCGAGCATGTCCGTCATTGTAAAAAGTCTTTCAGAATCTTGGGGGTCAACCCAATATGGTGTAGTCTTTTTACCTTCACAAATTGGACAAGTCTCTTCTCCAACGACTTTATCTCTATATTGAAAACCATCACTCAATTCTCTCAATCGAGTCAATCCAGTTATAGTGTTAGGAGCAGCTTTCATTAAGGATGCGGCCACCCTTAATGTCGCTGGAGTGGGTTGACAATATACTTGTCTATATTGTTTTTCTGGTAAGTCTAAACAATCTTTCTTTTGCTTAGTAATTACTAAACCTTTTAGTCGTTCGCTTAAATAAGCAACTTCATTCTTACAAGGAACAAAATCATGTAAATCAGTTTCTAACCCAGTTAAAGTTAAACCCACTAAATGCTTATGTATTCCTTCATCTTTTAACTCACCGCAAAAATTACACTTTTCTTCGCTATCACGCCAATCGACTAGCTGCCAAAAAGCGTTTCCAATAGCTCCCTCCTCTTTTTTGTAAATACCTAATCTAAATTTAAAGGAATCTACATCACCTTCACGTAAAAATCCTGGCCAAATAATTTCACAAGGAGCCCACCAATCTACAGGAGATTTTGGGGAAGGTGTTCCAGACATACCTATAACATAACCCTCAAGACCCCAATCTTTTCTTATCCCGTCACCCAAGGCTTGTGCAGCTTGTGTTCTTTGAGCCTTAGCAGATTTGCACCTACTTATTTCATCGAAGATTACACCAATAGGAGCCTTATCACCTTGCTTCCACATGCTTATACGTTTTACCAGACCTTCATATGTCATAAGGTCTATTTCCAGATTAGGACTAACTTCCCATCGCTTGAATTCCCTCTCAACAGCAATAAGACCTGATTTAGGTCCAACCCACCACCAATTCTTTTTACCAGATTTTTCCATTACCTCAATAGCCGCTAAGGTTTTTCCTAAACCCATTTCAGCACCAAAAAGTTGATAATGGTAAGTTAATCCAGCGTCAGCTAAATCTTTTTGATAGTTACGTAATGGTCGATCATAATTAAAATTTTTCAAAGGGCGATCAAACCATTCAAATGGATTTTCATCCATTAAAAGTTGTAATTGAAAAAGATTCCTAGGACAATTTTCAACTGACCAAATCTTTCTAGGAGGGTCTTCAAAACCATGCCACTTTGAACCTCTCATAGCTTTAATTTCATCTTTTAAAGCAAACGGAGATTTGAGGAATTCAATTCTGGCAGGAGTGGCCATAATTATGGCCGGTACTTTTATCCTACTACCAGAAGCAGTATTGGTTACAACTTTTATATTTACAGGTGTATTTAATGGAAAATTCATTCGTCTATTTGACTTTCTTCATCAAGTAGTTCTTCTAATTCATCTTCGTCTAAATCTGGGTCTAATTCATCAGTCTCAAATTCATCCCTAAAATCAAACGCTAATTCATCATCACTAAAACTAAAGTGTCTTTCTCTCATAATTGTCTCTTATCATAAGTCAAATAAAAAGTATGATCTGGTAAATCATGTTTTACATGAGGGAAAATATTTGCTAAACCTTCTTGACTAAACAACATGTAAATTTTATCAAAACAAGAACGTACCGCTAAAGTTTGATCTTTTCTACAGCCTTTAGTAACAGCTAGAATCCATTGTCGTAAAGAACCAGTCACAATGATTCCCTGTACACCACGTAATACGGTATTTGTCAATGCAAAAGGCATACCAGAAGCAACTTCTAAAATCTCTGAAATATCTCGTTCATCGGCAGCAACTAAAAAACCGAATTCCAATAAATCAAAAATATCTGATTCTGGATTAGAGTTGAATTCAGAAATAAGCGAAATGGTGTGGGGGACACCCTTAAGACCTGCTGTATCAGCTTTACGTGCAGGGGACTTTCCCAACATATCTGTACACACAGTTAAATAAAGATTTTGATTTAACTGTGGATATATAATTAAAATCGCGCTAGGAATCATGCTAACTTATTGCCATGCCTAAAGGGTCGTGTTCTATTATATTCTGCCTTTAATTGTAATGCTTTACCTAAAGGTATACCATATTTCTCAACAGTATCAGCAACTCGAATAAATAAATCAGCAAATTCAACCGCAATTCCTTCAGGCTTTCCATTTTCAATACGAAGCATCGCTTCAGTATTTAGACCGTGGCATCTATATTCTTCCATTACTTCTGCCAATTCAGTGGTCATTAACATTAACTGTTCACCAAAATTTCGATTATTATCAAACCACCACCCTTTTTCACAAGCGGTTTTATGTGAATCAACTTGTAAGTCTTTTATCGTAGTATTATCGCTCAACATCTTCTAATCTTTCTAAAATAGAGGCAATCACAGGGTTTCTAACAATATCCGCATCAGAGAAACGAACTATTCCTATATTATCTAAACCAACTAGTTTATCCACAAAACGAACAAAACCTGACTTTAATGATAAGTCAGATTGTTGTGGATCACCAGTAATAATCATTTTTGAATTTTGTCCCAGTCTTGTAACAAACAATTTTAACTGAGGCATGGTTGCATTTTGTGCTTCGTCAAAAATGCATACAGAATCATGAAACGTTCTTCCCCTCATGTATGCAAGGGGAGCTATTTCAATTGCATCATTAATTATTTTATTACGTGTAGTATACCCTGGACATAATGATTGATAGCAATCAAATAACGGAATCATATAAGGATTGACCTTTTCGGCAAAATCCCCAGGTAAGAAACCTAAAGATTCTCCTGCTTCAACAATTGGTCTAGTTAAGATAATCTTGCGTCTTTTTCTTGCTAATACATCTTGTAAGGCGAAAGCTACTGCAAGGAATGTTTTCCCTGTTCCAGCCGGACCAGCTAGAATTGTTACTAAATTATTTTTATAAACATTTAATGCCGATTCTTGATTTGCATTAAAAAAGCTTACATCTATACGAGAAGTATCTTCTTTTTTAACAATTTGCTTCCGCCGATGTTTAGGCATTATAAGATGTTCCTATAGAGATAGTAATTTACAAAAATGGCGGGGATAGGACTCGAACCTACGACCTACAGATTATGAATCTGTTGAGCTACCAACTGCTCCACCCCGCTACCGCCTAAAAGGCGTTATGACAACCAATACTCTACAACCAATGCGGGCCAGGCTAGAATATCATACATTACATTAGCTCTCGCATAAATATCTCCAGTTATACTATGGATCATGGTAGCCATTAAAACTACCCCGCCCACCCAAAAGGATACGACTGGCAACACAACTCTTACAAAAATCTTTAATACTAACGCTTTCATATTATTCACTCTTCTTTGTAACTTTATTTGCCACTACGGATACAGCCACCAAAGGCCATATTAAAACTTCCGTCACAATAGCAACACTTATTGATGCTCCTGCACCTACTTTATCAGAGACTAGAGATAAACAACCACCAACATAACCACTAACTAACACTGTAACTAACCCTGTAGTAAACATAAAAATCTCCTAAAGAAAAAAACAAAGTCTGAGACAATGTGTAGATATTGTCTCAGACCGTTAAACTTCAACAATTATCTCGGACGCTTGGAGGCAGGGGTAGCCTCTGCCTTCTCAATTTCAGTATTAGCTAAGTTCATAAACTTCTCAACTTCTGAATTTATTCTTTCAATGGTTGGAAGATTAGTGAACGGCGTCGAACACTGAACACAAACCGGAACATGCCAGCCCCAGTTTCTCTTTGTTACATACTTAGCTTTTAGAGTACATGGAATTGGTCCATGCGGATCAACATGTACTCCACTATTCTTTTCAATCTGCGCCGCACCTTCTTCGGGTAGAGGGGCGAAAGCTAAAATCTTACGAGATTCAGTACGCATAGATTTTGTACCGCAGAATAACTCGTAAAACTTCGCGGAACCACGTTCAAAGATTAGGAATGACAAACCATACATACAGCCTGAATCTTGCGTCTTTGCCATTTCTTCAATAGACTTAAACGCTTCTGAGGTTGGATCATAATTTGTGACTATTGCATCCCTATCTCGTAAATCAAGGGCCTTCGGTCGGCAACACAAGGGTAGAATATCTATCTCTGTACCCAAGTCTAGGATATTATCGTCTCCCGTAGGAACTCCATAATGACCTGGAGATATTAACCCTTGGTCAATAGCTCGACCTTTAGTATATAATTGAATTCGGTCGAGGAATTCACCACTCTTTGTTAGCTCCGTAACTAGTTCACTAGCAACGCTAACACCAACGGCAGGGACTTGATTCAAAGAAACAGTAACTAAATCTTTACTCATAAAACTAACTCCTTAAATGAAAAACTTATAAAACAGTATCAATCATATCAGTATCTTCAGGTTTAAGCCCTAACTTCTTCGCTTTAGCTCTATTAGAGGAATCATCCACTTTATTTAATCTACGTCTATTTACTTTACGTTGTTCTAGTTCAGCATATTTTTCAGCTTTTTCTTTTGCAGCCTGCACAGATAGGTGATCTAAGTGCAAAACCCATGCCAAAGCTGCTTTCCAAATATCTAATAATGTATTAACTTGTAACTCTTCTAAGATTATTTTACCGGCCATCAAGTTTTCATATTCAGTTTTTATTTGACGAAAGGACCTTAAATATGGTGATACAATCCCATCATTAACTAAATAACGCTTGTATTTACCTTGATTAGCCGCCTCTTTATATGCTTTAATATAACCATTACAAACTTGTACAAATTCTCTTGCATTTAATGATAATGCTTGAGCTAATAAGTCTTCTTGTAATCTTTTAGGTACTTTTGCTAATGCATAAGCAGTAGTAATTGCTAGAGTTCCTTGATCTAAATATTTTTTAGCTTCGGGGATTAATCTATTTAATCTTAGTATATCTTGCAATTTTGCCGGGCGACAATGTAATTCAACAGCTAAATCCGCCATAGTTAGCTCAGGATTTTCACAAAAAAGCATTTTAAGTCGGGCGGCATATTCTGAAGTAGCTGTTTCACGTCGTATAATATTTGCCTGTAGTTGCCAGTTTTTAACTTCTGCATCTGTGGCAGTCTTTATTATACATGGTACTTCTTTCAAACCACAATCTAAAGCACAACAAAATCTGTATAGGCCATCTATTATCTCATATTTTCCTGGGTGACGTTGAGAAACTCTGACACAAATTGAATCAAAAAATCCATGAGAAGAAATAGAATCTCGCATTTCAATGTAATCCAAAGATTCTCTGTCTACTAAACGTAATAATACAAAAGGAGGTACCAACAAATCCACTGGAATATTTGCTATTTGATCTGGCATAGCTTACAATCTTCACAAATTTTTACAGAAAGGATTAAGTTAGGTTGAGAGTGGTGATTACATTGACTTACAAAAACTTGACATTGACAATCTTCTCTCTTCTGTAATACTTGAATTCTAAAAATACATTGTCTCCATAAGGGAATTAGAACCCAAGCGTCTGGACCATATTCACATTTACGCTTGTAACCCTCTAAACAAGGTGGGGGTGTCTTTCCCTTGTGTGGATAAACAATTGTGCCATCTTCTAAAATTCTAGGCAGTCCGTGCATAGCTCACCTTCTATCTATAATAAAGGTTAAATTGGCTTAAAAATCAAATAAAATCTTTTGAAATTAACAATTGAAATGAACAATTGAAATGAACAATTGAAATGAACATTTTTCCAAAAGAGGGAGATTTAGCAAAAAGCATACTAACCCCCCGAATTTAAATGTTCATTTCAATTGATGTAAATTTTTACAAGATAACAACATGCAACATTCAAAAAAATTACTTACGTCGAATTGAAATTAACATTACGTAAAAGCAAAATAAAGTAGATACAAAGGAAAAATTTCACATAGAAAATTTGTATTAAGACGGTGGTTGCCCGAATCAAAATGGACGTAATGTTAATTTCAATTCGACGTAAGTTAAAATTTTCGTAATCATAAGAATATATGTGACAAGAGGTTGGATTAATTGAAATGAACATTTAAATTCGGGGGGTTAGTATGCTTTTTGCTAAATTGACACAAGCAAAATAAAATGTTAATTTCAATTGTTAGTTTCAATTGTTAATTTCAAAAGAATCTATTTGATTTTTGGCTTGATTTAACCTTTATTATAGATAGACAGAAGAGGAGATTTTATGAAGGCGACAGAACAATTAGTAGCATTTTTTAAATTAACACCCCATAATAACCCCCGAGTAGCTAGTTGGTATAACCCAGATATGGAAGTCCAAGTATTGGTTTCCAAAGGGGATGGGGAACCGGTAGTAGGTAAGAATGGCGTTTATGCTGGAAATAATTACTTATATGATTGGTACAATTTCCGCTTACCTAAAAATGCAAACACTGAACCATTAGATAACGACCATAATTTAAAATACCCATTAGATAAGCATGTTGAGTGTATAGGCTTAACTGGTTGGGATTGGAGAAATAAGAAATCCATACGTTGTGGATTTGATTATGATGCTATTACTGGACATGCTAAGGGTGTTGGTGTTGATGATACACAACTAACTGTAGTCTTAAATAAACTTCTCGAAGTCCCTGAAGCATTAGTATTAAAAAGTACAAGTGGTAATGGTTTGCATGTTTATTTTGAATTTGATCTACAAAATCTTCCTACAACAAATAATCATACTGAACATGCAGCTTTAGCTTTAGCTTGTCTAAAAGAAATTTCACGAAGAGTAGGTTTTGATTTCCAAGCTAACATGGATGTTGGTGGTGGTAATATGTGGGTCTGGGCTAGAAAGACAACTCCTGAGAATCAGGGTTTTGTCTTACTTAAAGATAATGTAGATGAAAATGGTGGGCGTGCTTTTCTAATGCCACCACCAAATTGGCAAGCTTATATTGATGTAGCTGCTCGCCGTAGAACTAAGGTCCGTATAGAAGGTGTAAATGATACTGACCAAGAAGCTATATCGGAAAAAGCAGCCGCACAAAGAAATATTCCATTAGATGATACACACAAGAAGATTATTGCAGAATTACAACATTACTCTCAATTTACTACAGTGTGGTTAGCTGACCATCATTTATTACAAACACACACTAGATGCTTAAAGATGTTGTTTGATGATAGGGCAGCCACGGATGATCCTATATTAGGAGCCTTTGAAACATTGGCCGAAGGAAAAGACCCTGGAAAGCCAAATGTCTTCCTGTTTCCAATGAAAGGTGGGGCCTTCCGTGCTTGCCGATTTGGTAAAGGAACAAACGAACATGAAACTTGGAAAGTTGACAAGGGTGGTTGGACCTATTGTTTCTATAATAAATCCCTCTCATTAAATGGAGCAGCCGCAGCTTTTGATGGTCTAGAAGATGACATCAAAGGCGGCGGCTACACCTTTCCTGATGGGCCTACTGCAATCGCTGCACTCCGATCAATGGGTCACAGCATTGAAATACCTGACGAATTAGAAAACCGACAAGTTCGACTCCAGCCTTATAAAAAAGACAAGTTGCTTGTTGAGATTGTGAAACATACTGAAGATAAAAGTGAACCAGAGGGTTGGCTACAGAAAAAGGGAAAATTTTTCAAGATTTATAATATTGATACAAGAGCGCATCAAGAAATAAATGCTGATTTTGAAGAGGTTGATAAGTATGTTAGATGTTTAATTTCTAAAGATAATAATACATCAGGATGGGCTTGTTGGCATGAAAAGGGTTGTTGGGTTTTTACATCAAAAGATGATGCCCGTTCTCGTCTAAAGGCCGCAGGATACGAAGATAATACTGAAGTTATTTTAGGTGATGCATTGGCAAAAGCTTGGACTATTACACACGTTCCATTCCAAGAAGAGTTCCCTGGAGACAGACAGTGGAACTTAAAGGCCCCCACCTTAAAATACAAGCCAGAACCATATGAACCTGGAGATTCTCCACATCCACACTGGGATAAAGTATTAGAGCATATTGGAGCCGATCTAACAGCAAATCTAAAAGATATGTCATGGGCACAGCGTAATGGTATTACAACTGGTAAGGATTATTTATTGAATTGGATTGCTTTAATGATCCGTGAACCATTTGACCACCTACCTTATTTGTTTTTATGGGGGAATCAAAATACTGGTAAAAGTATTTTGCATCAAGCAATTGGTTTGTTAATGGATGGCGGTACCATGAGAGCGGATTCAGCCTTAACAAATCAAAGTGATTTTAATGGAGAGTTAGCTGGTGCAGTCTTATGTGTAGTTGAAGAGAAAAATATCTCCAAGAATTCAGAAGCCGTCAATGATAAAATAAAAGATTTAGTTACGTCGGACACAATGGCTATCCACGCTAAATACAAACAGGTGGTGATTCAACCAAATACCACACACTGGATACAATGCTCCAATAAGAAAAGTAGTTGTCCAGTATTTGATGGTGATACCCGTGTTACAATGATTTATGTAGATCAATTAGTGGAAGAAATACCTACACCAATAATGCATCAAAAATTAAGGGATGAAGCCCCTTATTTTATGTATACATTGATGAATATAGCCCTACCTGATATTGAACACCGATTGCGTTTACCTGTTGTTAATACTTCAAGTAAAGAACAATTAATTGATGCAAATAAAAATTCCTTAGAGAATTTCATTGAAGAACATTGCTTTGTCATTGATGGATTAGCAGTACCTTTCGATGAATTTTATACTCAATTTATGTCTTCATTATCAGCTACGGAAAGTTCATATTGGAATAGAACAACTATTCTCAATCATCTTCCACCGCATCTACCTCTTGGTAAACTCACTGGTGGTAAGAAATATATTGGTAATCTTTCTCTTACACAACCCGCAGAAGTTATCAATAGACCTAAATATATAACTAGAAAAGGCCATTTAATATTAGAGACTTAGTATGGAATGCGTTTTAATAATATACAAGAATCACATCCCTCTTGCTGAAATAATATGGACAGGTGATCTACCAAAAAGCTTAAAAGCTTTTGCTAGAAAACATGGTGGGGATTCTGTTGAAATACAGTCCTTAGATGAATATAAAGAATTGAATGAGATTTATAACTTGATATGAGGAACTAAAATGTCTGATAGTATGTATGCAGCCGGTGATATTAATAGTACAGCCCGTGGCTCAGGAGCCCGCGCTAATAAGGGGAAGATTTCTCTATCTTTAATCCCACTACATCTATTGGCAGGGACCGCCCGCGTCTTTATGTATGGCAAACTTAAATATGCAGAATGGAATTGGGCTAAAGGTATGCAATGGTCGATAGTTATGGATTGCTTACTTCGACACATATTTAAATGGTGGTATATGGGTGAAGAGTTTGATGAAGAAAGTGAAGAACACCATCTAGATCATGCTATTTGTAATTTGTTAATGCTTCGACATTATATTACAAGTTATAAAGAAGGGGATGACCGGCCACCACCTGACCTGACAGGTTTTGATTTAGAATTTGGAGATTTTTGTAAACCATTTATTATAGACGAATTTTTAGCAAGACACCCTGAAATACAAGCCTATGTAGATAAAGCAAAGAAGGTTTAATATGTCTGAACCTAATTCAAACACACAAGATGCTAGGGCCTTAATAGCTGGAGGGTTTGCATCTTTTTTAATGTTCCTATATGAATTAGAGAACCCTATTATTGTGGGAAAAGATTACCCCAAAAGAAAATTATTAGATGCTTTTTATGAATGGTCTAGAACTTGTGGTTTTGATCCAGGCGAAGCGAATATAAATCTATGGCGTCATGCTTGTAAATATGGTTTGTTAAAGAGGATATAGAAATGGTTAAAGAATATAAAGGTATTATTAGTCTAAATTTTAATTTGATGGCCGCTGTAGATGTGGAAACAACGGGACGTATGCCAGGATACCATGAAATTATTCAAGTGGCTGTACAACCATTGAATAGTGATTTAGAACCTGTAGAAGGAGTGCATCCATTTTATATGCAGGTTGCACCCAATTATCCTGAAAGAGCCGAGAAGCAAGCCACTCAGGTTCATGGTATAGATATTTATCAGCTAAAGGACAACGCACTCAGCCAAGAAAAAGCTGCTGATATGTTTGATGAATGGTTTCAAAATTTAGAGTTACCTTATAGAAAATCTTTAATTCCATTAGCACATAATTGGGCCTTTGAGGCAGGTTTTCTTAAGGCTTGGTTAGGGTATGAAGCTTTCAATCAATTCTTTCACCCACATCCAAGAGACTCTATGCTTTTAGGTATAGCTCTTAATGACCGCGCATATTTTCAAGCGGAGAAAGCTATTTTTTCTTCGGTAGGATTAAAATCCATGTGCCAGCAATTAAAGATACCACACCCTAATGCGCATGATGCCTTGGCTGATGCACTTGCAGAGGCGAAGTTATATAAAGCACTTCTACAAATGCCTACCGTAGTTTATTAGACTATTTCGACTTCACAAGTATTTCTATAACCAGTTACCTCAGTCTCTACCTCTGCAACAACTTCTTGTTGACCCGTAGAAACTAAGTATTCTTGTACCTTCGTCCATGAGCATACCAAGATTTTTTCTTTAACAAAATCTAATTTACTTTGTGGATTAGCATATGGCACACCATCAGCATCATAGAGTGTTTCCTGGTAGAATAGAAGAAGACTCATGTAGTTTATAAATTGGTCGAACACATCATTATTATTAAATTTAAATGTTAATTTTTTCATTTCTTGCCCCTTTACTATATACCTTCTACATTTAATGTGGGAGCCACACTGGTCTGCCCAATCAATTTAAATACACGACAAATGGAAAGTTCGGTTAAGGCAACTTTATGCACATAGACTCCAAACATACGTAATTGCTTACGAACCTCGTCTGTTAAATTGTCTTTTACCTTTTCAGATACATTATCTAACAGATCACTAAGATTCCATTTTGTAATCACGTCAACAACCGCAGCTTGTGTAATGTCATTTACTGTAGTACCCACATCCCAATTTTGTTCGCCTATGGCTTTAATTATGTCACTTATAGAAAAAACTACTAAAACACTTACTACAATTTGTTTTCCATCTTTCGTAGTTAGAGCCTGCCCAGGTTGATGATTTGTTTGTCTCGCTGAAACTATTACTTCATAATCTGTGATTAAAGGCCAAACCCAATGCCATCCAGGTTTCATTTCTTTTACATATTTTCCTAATTTCCATTTTACACCACCATGCGTGGCACGAACAATTACAGGTCTGGGTATAAATTTTAATAAACCATTAAAAATATCGGACAACCAAGAGAAGTCCATAAATCACCACAGTTGTTTGGGACAATGTTGAGTTTTCATTCTAATTTTATTTAATAATGCTGATCCTTCAGCTTTAGCTTTACAACCGCAATCCTTACATCTTTGTTGCTCCGCATCAAACCAATCGCATTGCGAACAGTATTTTTGATGTATCTCTGCAACTTCTTCATCGGAACGAGTAGGTCTACCTTCTTGTATCCACCCCTTCACGGCTGCTATGTAAGTCGAAATTTCTGCTGAAATAGAAGGGTACTCTTTTGGTGATATGGCATTAAGATCACCTTCACATTCTCGACATGTTTGAGCCGAAGTTAATTTTGAAGTTATAGCACATCTAGCCTTAATTTTTACCGTACCATCATCATTCAATTCATTGGCAAATTCTAAATATACACATTCAGGCCAGAGGGGTGAAAATTTAAGGGGATCATCTGTGATTTCATATCCATATGGACAAGGCGGTTCACCATTGGTATAACAAATCTGTCTCTCTTCATTTATAATAGGTTGATTAAAGATAACATGAGTGGGTGGATTTATTATGCAATGACAATCCCAGTTTTGAACCAAGATACATGAACTACAAATATCTGGTGTAACGTTAGTACGAAAGGTATTGGCTGCCCCGTTGATGCATTTAAAACAATCAACCTTCTGACCGTCTTTTGTTTTACGAACTATTTTTTGACATTTTGAACAATTTACCATAAATGCCTCGGGCAATGATTATTAGGATGTCGAATCCA
>JGI20214J51088_10000753_pt1 | contig 22164 bp, 24 predicted proteins | sample WetSurMetagenome_FD_51088 | JGI IMG/M metagenome (IMG submission 51088) | reverse complement strand
AGCCACCTCCCTGCGGCAAACCCGCTTGCCGGCGGCTGAGCTGAGCGGCATGCTCAGGCCTGATCCGAGACGAGGTATTCATGACGCTACGTTCAGCCCTCACCGCCGCGGCGCTCGCCGTCGGCCTGGCCCCCGCCGCCAATGCGCAGCAGCCGCCGCTGAAAGTCGGCCTGATGCTGCCCGCGACCGGCACCTACGCCGCGCTCGGCGACGCGATCGAAAAGGGCTTCAGGCTTTACGTCGACGAGCGGGGCGGCAAGCTCGGCGGGCGCAGCCTGCAGTACTTCAAGGTCGACGACGAGAGCGACCCGAGCAAGGGCACCGACAACGTCAACAAGCTGATCAAGCGCGACCAGGTCGACGTCATCATCGGCACCGTGCACTCTGGCGTCGCGCTGGCGATGGCNCGCGCAGCCAAGCANAGCGGCACGCTGCTGATCGTGCCGAACGCTGGCGCCGACGCGATCACCGGCGCCGGCTGCGCACCGAACATCTTCCGCAGCTCGTTCTCGAACTGGCAGCCGGGCTACTCGACCGGCATCGTCGCCGCGCAAAAGGGCTACAAGCGCGCGATGACGATCACCTGGAACTACGCCGCCGGCACCGAGACAGTGAAGGGATTCACCGAGGCCTTCGAGAAGGGCGGCGGCAAGGTCGTCAAGGACCTGCTGCTGCCGTTCCCGAACGTCGAGTTCCAGGCCCTGCTGACCGAGATCGCGGCGCAGAAGCCCGATGTCGTGTTCGCGTTCTTCGCCGGTGGCGGCGCGGTCAAGTTTGTGAAGGACTACGCCGCCGCCGGGCTGCGCAAGACGGTGCCGCTGATGGGCTCGGGCTTTCTCACCGACGGCACGCTGAAGGCGCAGGGCGAGTCCGCGCAAGGCCTGATCACGACGCTGCACTACGGCGACGAGATCGACACGCCGCGCAACATCGCGTTCCGCAACCACTACGCCGTCGTCTACAAGGCCAACCCCGACGTCTACGCGGTCCAGGGCTACGACGCGGCGCAGATGCTGGGTGCCGGCCTCGCCGCGGTAAATGGCGACATGAGCCGGCGCGAAGCGCTCTACGCGGCGATCGGCAAGGCGCGCATCGACAGCCCGCGCGGCGCGTTCACGCTCTCGCCGCAGCACAACCCGACGCAGGACTTCTACCTGCGCGAGGTCAAGGGCGAGTACAACGTCGTCACCGGCATCGCCGTCAAGGCGCTCGCCGACCCGGGGCGCGGCTGCACGATGTAGGCGCCGCGCGGCGGTCTCGCGACGGGCGGCCGCGGTCGCCCGTTCGCTCGTCTCCAATCGACTCTGCCGTGGACCTCGCGACCTTCCTCATCCAGTGCCTGAATGCCGTCCAGTACGGGCTGCTGCTGTTCCTGATCGCCTCCGGGCTGACGCTGATCTTCGGCATCATGGGCGTGATCAACCTCGCGCACGGCAGCTTCTACATGCTGGGCGCGTATCTGGCGTTCTCGATCGCACCCTGGTTCGGCACGAACTTCATCGCGCTGCTCGTCGTCGGCACGCTGCTCGCCGCGGTCTTCGGTGCGCTGCTCGAATGGGCCTTCTTCAGCTTCCTCTATGAGCGCGACCACCTGCAGCAGGTGCTGATGACCTACGCGCTGATCCTGGTGTTCGAGGAGACGCGCTCGCTGCTCGTCGGCAACGACGTCCACGGCGTGCAGGTGCCGCCCTGGCTCGCCGGCACGCTGCCGCTGGGCACGCTGATGACCTACCCGGTCTACCGGCTGTTCGCGTCGCTCGCCTGCGTCGTCGTCGGCGTCGCGCTGCACTGGCTGGTGAACCGCACGCGGCTGGGGATGATGATCCGCGCCGGCGCGAGCAACCGAGAGATGGTGCGCGCGCTCGGCATCGACATCCGGCGCCTGTACCGCATCGTGTTCGCCGGCGGCGTCGCGCTCGCGGCGCTCGCCGGCATGATCGCGGCGCCGATGACGAGCGTCTACCCGGGCATGGGCGGCCAGGTGCTGATCGTTTGCTTCGTCGTCGTCGTGATCGGCGGTATCGGCTCGATCGGCGGCGCGCTCGTCGCGTCGCTGCTCGTCGGCGTCGTCGACACGTTCGGCAAGGTCTTCTTCGCCGAGTACAGCGGCGTTGGCGTCTACCTGCTGATGGCGATCGTGCTCGTCTGGCGCCCCGAAGGCCTGATGCGGCGGAGATTCTGATGTTCCGCTGGTGGCCGCTGCCTGCCGTCGTTCTGCTCGCCGCACTGCCGGCGCTGCTAACGCCCTACACCAGCGACCTCGTCGTCCAGGTGTTCGTGCTCGCCGTGTTCGCGCTCAGCCTCGAGTTGCTCGTCGGCATGACCGGCCTTGTCAGCCTGGGCCACGCGGCCTTCTATGGCATCGGCGCCTACGTCGCGATGCTGGCGTCGCCGGCCGCCGGCGCCGGCAACCTGCTGACGCTGCTCGGCGCCAGCGTCGGCGCGGCCGCGCTCTATGCGCTGTTCGTCGGCGCCTTCAGCCTGCGAACGCGCGGCGTCTACTTCATCATGGTCACGCTCGCGTTCTCGCAGATGGCCTATTTCGTGTTCCACGACACCGGGCTGGCCGGCGGCAGCGACGGCCTGTTCCTGGGCAAGGCGCCGACGCTGGGCCCGCTCGACACTGCCGACCGGCGCCAGTTCTATTTCCTCGCGCTGGCCGCGCTCGCCGGCACCTACGCGCTGCTCACGCTGCTGCGCCGCTCGCGCTTCGGCCACGCACTGGCCGGCATCCGCGTCAACGAGCAGCGAATGCGCGCGGCCGGCTTCGCGACCACGCTCTACAAGCTCGCCGCCTTCGTGATCGCCGGCGCGCTCGCCGGTCTCGCGGGCTGCCTGCTCGCGCTGAAGGACGGCGCGGTGAACCCCGAATTGCTGTCCTGGCACGAGAGCGGCGCCGTGCTGCTGATGATCATCCTCGGCGGCGTCGGCCACCTGCGCGGCGCCGTCATCGGCGCGCTCGCCTTCGTGCTGCTCAAGGAGCTGTATTCGACGCCGGCCGTCGTCGGCGAGTTCCTCGCCGGCCACTGGCCGCTGACGCTGGGGCTGACCATCATCGCCTTCGTCGCGATGCTGCCGCGAGGACTGATCGGCCTGTTCGAGCGGAGGCCGCGGTGAGTGCACTGCTCGCCTGCTTCGGCCTGACGCGCCGCTTTGGCGGGCTCACCGCGGTCGGCGACGTCGACCTCACGCTCGAGCCGGGCCAACTGCATGCGGTGATCGGCACCAACGGTGCCGGCAAGTCGACGCTCGTCAACCTGCTCGGCGGCGAGCTCGCGGCGAGCGGCGGCCGCATCGAGCTCGCCGGTGCCGACATCACCGCCTGGCCGCAGCCACGGCGCGCGCGCGCCGGCATCGGGCGCAGCTACCAGCGCACGACGATCTTCCCCAGTTTCAGTGTGTTCGAGAACTGCCGCCTCGCGGCGCAAGCGGCGCACCCTCGGCCCTGGGCGTTCTGGGAAAGCGCCGCTGGCTGCCGCGTCAGCGGCCCGGTCGCGCGCGACGCGCTCGCCGACGCCGGACTCGAAGCCGAGGCCGGCCGCTCGGCGGGCACACTCAGCCACGGCGGCCAGCGCCAGCTCGAGATCGCGATGTGCCTGGCGACGAAGCCGCGCGTGCTTCTGCTCGACGAGCCGCTCGCCGGCATGGGTGCAGAGGAGACTGACCGCATGCTGCAACTGCTCGAGCGGCTCAAGCCGGCGCACGCGATCCTGCTCGTCGAGCACGACATGGATGCGGTATTCCGCGTCGCCGACCGCGTCACCGTGATGGTCAACGGCAGCATCATCGCCAGCGGCACGCCGGCGGCGATCCGCACCGATCCGGCGGTGCAGTTCGCCTACCTGGGGGCCGAGCCCTGATGGCCACGCCGCTGCTCGGCGTCACCCGCCTCGATGCCGGCTATGGCGACAGCCAGGTGCTGCGCAGCGTCTCGTTCACGCTCGCCGAAGGCAGCGCGCTCGGCCTGCTCGGCCGCAACGGCATGGGCAAGACGACGCTGATCCGCAGCCTGCTCGGCTTCGTACGCATCGGCGCGGGCTCGATCACCTGGCGCGGCGAGGCCATCGCCGGCAAGGCACCCGAGAGCATCGCGCGCCTCGGTCTGGCCTACGTGCCCGAGGGGCGCGGCATCTTCCCCAACCTTTCGGTGCGCGAGAACCTGGTGATGGCCGCGCGCAAAGGCCCCGACGGCGCGCTCGACTGGACGCTCGAGCACGTACTCGCGACCTTTCCGCGCCTGGCGGAGCGGCTGGCCCACGGCGGCCAGCAGCTCAGCGGCGGCGAACAGCAGATGCTGGCGATCGGCCGCGCGCTGATGACGAACCCGCGCCTGCTGATCCTGGACGAAGCGACCGAGGGCCTGGCGCCGCTGATCGTGGCCGAGATCTGGCGCGTCGTCGGCGCGATCCGCGCCACCGGCATCAGCACGCTCATCGTCGACCGCGACTTCCGCAAGGTGCTCGCGCACACCGACCGCGCGCTCGTGCTCGAGAAGGGCTGCGTCGTGATGGACGGGGATTCGGCGACACTGGCGCCTGACGAACTCGCCCGCCGANTGGGCGTGTGACGCTGCAAAGGAGAGCCGCCTTGATCCTCGAACTCGCCGACATCCGCATCCACCCGGGCCAGCAGGCCGCGTTCGCCGAGGCGATCCAGCGCGGCGTGGTCACCGTGATCAGCCGCGCGAAGGGCTTCAAGGGCTACAAGGTGAACCACGGCATAGAGAGCCCAGAGCGCTACGTGCTGATGATCTTCTGGGAGACGCTCGAGGACCACACCGTAGCGTTCCGCCAAGGCCCGCTGTTCGCCGAGTGGCGCGCGATCGTCCAGCCCTTCTTCGCCGCGCCGCCGGTAGTCGAGCACTTCACGCTGCTCGCCAAGTCGGCATGAGGGACGCCGCGCTCGCGCTTGCGCGCGCGCATTTCGACCGCGGCGACTTCGAGCGCGACCTCGCGCGCCGGGTCGCGCTGCGCACCGAGAGCCAGGACCCTTCGTCCGGCCCCGCCTTGCAGGCCTACCTCGCCGACGAGCTCGCACCGTCGCTGGCCGCGCTCGGCTTCACGGCGCAGCTCTTCGCCAACCCGGTCGCCGGCGGCGGGCCGCTGCTCGTCGCCGAGCGCATCGAGGACGCCGCGCTACCCACGGTGCTGATCTACGCCCACGGCGACGTCATCCGCGGCCAGGACAAGGCCTGGACGCGCGGCGCCGGCCCGTGGACCCTGGCCGCAGACGGCGAGCGGCTGTACGGCCGCGGCACCGCCGACAACAAGGGCCAGCACAGCATCAACCTCGGCGCGCTCGCCGCGACGCTGGCTGCGCGCGGCGGCGCGGGCGCAGCACTGGGCTTCAACGTCAAGTGGCTGGTCGAGACGAGCGAGGAGACCGGCTCGCCCGGCCTGGCCGAGTTCTGTGCCACCGAGCGCGAGCGGCTGGCCGCCGACGTGCTGATCGCCAGCGACGGCCCGCGCCTGCGCGCTGATGCGCCGACGGTCTTCCTCGGCTCGCGCGGCGTCGCCAACTTCGAGCTGACGCTGAAGCTGCGCGAAGGCGCCCACCATTCGGGCAATTGGGGCGGGCTGCTGCGCAACCCAGGCACGGTGCTCGCGCATGCGATCGCCTGCCTGGTCGACGCACGCGGCCGCATCCTCGTCGACGCGCTGCGCCCGCCACCGATCCCGGCAAACGTGCGCGCGGCGCTCGCCGGGCTGGCGGTCGGCGGCGACGCGGGCGACCCGGCGGTCGACGTCGACTGGGGCGAGCCCGGTCTGACGCCGGCCGAACGCCTGTTCGCGTGGAACACGCTCGACGTGCTCGCCTACCGCACCGGCAACCCGGATTTCCCGGTCAACGCAATCCCGCCCGATGCGAAGGCATACCTGCACATGCGCTTCGTCGTCGGCACCGACGTGTCGCGCCTGCGCGAGGCGGTGACGGCGCACCTGGCCGCGCACGGCTTCGGCGACGTCGAGGTCGGCGCGCCGACCGTGATGGCCGCGACCCGGCTCGACCCGGACAACCCCTGGGTGCGCTTCACGCTCGCGTCGATAGCACGCAGCACCGGCCTGTCGCCCGTGCTGCTGCCCAACCTGGGCGGCTCGTTGCCGAACGACGTGTTCGCCGACATCCTGGGCCTGCCCACGGTCTGGGTGCCGCACAGCTACCCCGGCTGCTCGCAGCACGCGCCCGATGAGCACCTGCTGCTGCCGCTGGCGCGCCAGGCGCTGGCGCTGATGGCCGGCCTGTTTTGGGACCTGGGCGAAGCCGCCGAGACGCTGCCGCGGCGCGCGGCCTGAACCGCCGCCGCTACTTCGACGCCGGCATCGCGCCCATCGTCATCCCGTCCATCGACATACCACCACCGTGGTGCATGGACGCGGCCATCGCGTCGTGCCCGTGGTCGGCGAGTTGCGCGCCGAACCACTGGTGGATCGCGGTGACCAGTGCCGCGTCGGCGCTACGGTAGCTCAGCTCGGCGCCTGAGGGAACAACCTGGTAGGCGATCGAGATCTGACCCGGCCTGGCCGCCTGCAGCGTAGCCAGCCCGGGCATGTGCATGCCGTGGATCTGCGCCGGCGCCGAGAAATCACCCTTGGCGAACTCGGCCCGGATCGCATGCAGGTGCTCGCGTATCAGCGCGATCTGTTTCGCGTCGCCCGCGCGCTTGGCGACGACGCGCTGGACGCCGCCATCGGCGGTCTCGGTGAAGACATGGGTCGTTGCCGCGAGGCTGAACGGCATCACTTCGGCGCCGCGCTGTGCCACCTCGGCCTGGCGCCGGGCATCGGCAGCGGACGCCGCCAGGGACAGCATCGACAGCAGCGCGGCGAGCATGAGCCTGGCGCTGCGGGGGTTCTCGAACGGGGTCATCGCGGCGTCGGAAGTCCGGGAAGCGGCAGCTTAGCGCAAGGCCACCCTGGCCCGGGTGGCGCGATGCTCAAGCCGCCGCGCCGCGCGCGAGCTTGAGCAGCAGTTCGCGCAGCATCGCCTGCTCGCCCGCCGACAGCGCGCGCAGCAGCGGCTCCTCCATCGTCATCGACACCGATTGCGCACGCCTGGCAAGCGCCTCGCCCGCGCCGGTGAGCAGCACCTGCAGCGCGCGCCTGTCGGTGCTGCTGCGCCGGCGCTCGACGAGGCCGCGCGCGACGAGCCTGTCGAGCAGCACGGTCAGATGCGGCGCGGGCACGTTGAGCGCGCGCGCAAGCTGCTTCGGTGCCGCGCCATGGTTGTAGAGCAGCAGCACGAGCAGCGTGAACTCAACCGGCCGCAACTCGAACGACGCGCCGATGTGGCGCTGGAAGACCTGGCGCGTCTGCACGGTCGCGATCGCGAGCAGGAAGCCCACCAGGTGCTGCACGCCCGAAGCGTCCAGCCCGTCGCTGAGGCGTTCGGCGGCCGGCTCCGGGGCCGGCGCGGGAGTCATCGGGGCGTCCATCGCGGGGATGCCGGCGGCGCGGCCCGTTCAGGACGGCTGGCGCGCCGCGCCGAGGTAGGTGTCGATCACGCGCGCATCGCCGGCAAGTTCCACGGCCGGACCTTCGAGCACGATCGCGCCGGTCTCGAGCACGTAGCCGTGGTCGGCGACCTCGAGCGCGGCGCGCGCGTTCTGCTCGATGAGCAGGATGCTCGTGCCCTCGGCGCGCAGCCGCGCGATCGTGCGGAAGATCTCGAGCACGATCAGCGGCGCCAGCCCGAGGCTGGGTTCGTCGAGCATCAGCAACTTGGGGCGCGACATCAGCGCGCGCCCGACCGCGAGCATCTGGCGCTCGCCGCCGGACAGCGTGCCCGCGCGCTGCGCGCGCCGCTCCTTCAGGCGCGGGAACAGCTCGTAGACGCGCTCGATCTCGCGCCGCCATTGCGGCACGCGCAACTTCATCGCGCGAAAGCCGCCGAGCACGAGGTTGTCCTCGACCGACATGCTGCCGAACAGCTCGCGCTTCTCGGGCACGAGCGCAATGCCGAGCATCACGCGCTCTTCGAGCGCCACGCCGGCAAGGTCGATGCCGTCGAAGAGCAGGTCGCCGCGCGCCGGCAGCACCGCCATCAGCGCGTTCAGCGTCGTCGACTTGCCGGCGCCATTCGGCCCGATGATGGTCGCGACCTCGCCGCGCCCGACCTCGAAGTCGAGCCCTGTCAACACTTCGGCGCGCCCGTAGCCCGCACGCAGGCCGGCGACGCGCAACAGTGGCACCCCGTCCATCAATGCTCCGTGCCCAGGTAGGCAGCACGCACCGCGGGACTGGCCTGGACCTCGTCGGGCGTGCCCTCGATCAGCCGGTTTCCGAACTCCATCACGACGATGCGGTCGGTCAGCCCCATCACGAAGTCCATGTCGTGCTCGACGAGCAGCAGGCTCATGCCCTCGTCCTTGAGCTGGCGCAGCACCGCCGCGAGCGCTTGCTTCTCCTGGTGGCGCAGCCCGGCGGCGGGCTCGTCGAGCAGCAGCAGCGTCGGGTCGCTGGCCAGCGCGCGCGCGATCTCCATCAGCCGCTGCGGGCCGAGCGCGAGGTTGCCGGCGAGCTCGTTCATCTTCGCAGCCATGCCGATGCGCTCGAGCTGCCGTTCGGCCTCTGCGAACAGCCGGCGCTCCTCGGCCCGGTCCAAGCGCAGCATCGCGCGCAGCGAGCCCGAACGCGTGCGCAGGTGGCCGCCGAGCGCGACGTTCTCGAGCACCGTCATCTCGGCAATCATCTTGACGTGCTGAAAGGTGCGGCTGACGCCGCGGCGCGCGATCTCGCGCGACGGCAGGCCCGAGATCGCCTCACCGAGCAGCCGGACCTCGCCGCCGCTCAGGCCGAGCACCCCGGTGAGCAGGTTGAAGGTGGTCGACTTGCCGGCGCCGTTCGGGCCGATCAGGCCGACGATCTCGCCGGCACGCACCGAGAAGCTGACGTCGTTGACCGCGACCAGCCCGCCGAACGTCTTTCGCAGCGAGCGCGCCTCGAGCAGCGGCGTGCCGCGCGCCGGCTTCGCGCGCGCCGGCAGCGGCGTCGCGGCGCCCCAGTCGCGCGCGCGCGCGGGTGCCGGTCGCCAGCGCGCGACGAAGCTCCACAGCCCGTCGGGCGCGTACTTCAGCAGCAGCACGATGACGATGCCGAAGACGATGATCTCGAAGTTGCCGCTGGTGCCGATCAGCCGCGGCAGCAGCACCTGCAACTGGTCCTCGACGAGCTTGACGACTCCGGCGCCGACGAACGCGCCCCAGACCTGACCGGCGCCGCCGAGCACCGCCATGAACAGGTACTCGATGCCCTTCTGCAGCCCGAACGGCGACGGGTTCACGCTGCGCTGGAAATGCGCAAACAGCCAGCCCGACACCGCGCCGAGCACCGCCGCGAGCACGAAGGCGACGAGCTTGTAGCGCAGCGTCGAGATGCCCATCGCCTCGGCCATCGTCGTGCCGCTGCGCAGCGCGCGGATTGCGCGGCCGGGGCGCGAATCGAGCAGGTTGCCGACGGCCGCCGCGGCCGCGAGCGCGAACACCCAGATCAGCCAGTAGAGCGAGCGCCCGTCCCCGAGGCTGCGGCCGCCGACGCGGATCGACGGCACGCCGTTGAGGCCATCGTACTTGCCGAGGAAGTCCATGTTCGAGATCGTGAAGAAGATCACCAGCGCCCAGGCAATCGTCGCCAGCGGCAGGTAGTGCCCGGACATGCGCAGCGTGATCGCGCCAAGCACCAGCGCAACCAGCACCGCGAGCGCGACCCCGGCAGGCAACGTGAGCCAGGGCGAGACGCCGAAGTGGATCGACAGATAGGCCGCGGTGTAGGCACCGACGCCGACGAAGGCCGCCTGGCCGAACGAAGTGAGCCCGGCGACGCCGGTGAGCAGCACCAGCCCGAGCGTCGCCAGCCCGTACAGGCCGACGTAGTTGAGCTGGTCGATCCAGAACGCCGGCACCGGCAGCGCCGGCACCAGCACTAGCATGAACAGCGCGAAGACCGGGAAGGCGAAGCGGCGCATCGTCAGCAATGCCCCGAATGGCGACGACTCGGCGCGCCGCTGGCCCGGCGGCAAAGCGCGGACGGGTGTCTCATCGGTCAATGGTCCTCGCCCTGTGGATCTCGCAGCGAACGCCACAGCAGAACCGGGATGATCGAGCCGAAGACGATTACCTCCTTGAACGCGCTCGCCCAGAACGAGCCGAAGCTCTCGATCAGGCCGACCGCGAGTGCCCCCACCAGCGCTTGCGGGTAGCTGCCCAGGCCGGCGAACACCGCGGCGACGAAACCCTTGAGCCCGATCAGGAAGCCGGAGTCGTAGAACACCGTCGTCGTCGGCCCGATCAGCAGGCCCGAGAGCGCTCCGATGAAGGCCGCCATCGTGAAGCTGAGCCGCCCGGCGGCCTCCGACGAGATGCCCATCAGACGCGCGCCGAGCCGATTCACGGCGGTCGCACGAAGCGCCTTGCCGAGCACCGAGCGCTCGAAGAACAGCGCCAGCGAGACGATCAGCGCGATCGAGACGAGGAAAATGATCACCGCCTGCCCGCTCAGCGTGACCGGCCCGAGCGCAAGGCGCGCGTCCCAGAAGCTCGGGTTGCGGTACCCCTCGGCGCCGAAGAAGAGCAGGCCCAGGCCGGTGAGCGCGAAATGCACGCCGACCGAGACGATGAGCAGCACCAGCACACTGGCGTCGGCGAGCGACGCGAAGGCGAGCCGGTAGACGAGCGGCCCGAAAGGCGTCACCAGCGCCAGTGTCAGCAGCGCCTGCACCAGCAGCGGCGGGTTCTTCGGCGCCAGCCAGATCGCGAGCGCCGATGCCGCCAGCGGCCAGGCCAGAGTACGCAGCGCGCGCGCGCCGATGCGCGCTGCGGCGTCGCGTCGGCGCAGCGCCTGATACGCGTCGAGCCCCGCTGCGAGCCCTGCCATCACGAGCAGGAAGATCACCGTGCCGGGCACCTTGCCAGTCTGGAACGCGGCCAGTGTCAGCGCGCCGAACGCGACGAACTCTCCCTGCGGGATGTAGATCACCCGCGTCACGGTGAAGACGAGAACGATCGCCAGCGCGAGCAGCGCGTAGACGGCGCCATTGGTGACGCCGTCGAGCGCGAGGATGCCGGCGATCGTCAGATCCATCGGTACGCCCCGAAGCAGGCCCAAGCCGTTGGCGCGCCGCGGTGCGCCAAGCAGCCGCCGCGGATCCGGCTGTGCCGTTCCGTCTGAGGCACCCCCCGGTGGGGAAGTGTCAGAGGCGCTTCGGGGGGGGACGTCACTCCGCCAGCGCCCAGTCGCCGTTGACGACCTTGAGCATCACGCCGGTGTCCATCGTGTAGCCCCAGTGGTCGGTCTTGGTCCAGTCCATCAGACCCTGCGACAGCGGCGTGCGGCCCATCGTCTCGAGTGCGTTGCGCAGCGCCTCGCGGAATGCCGGCGTGCCGGGCTTGGCGGTCTTCAGCGCCATCGGCACCGCCTTGTTCAGGAGGATCAGCGCGTCGTACGCGTGGGCCGCGAACTGGTTGCGCGAGCCCGGGCCGTAGGCGGCCTCGTACTTGGCGGCGAAGTCCATCGCGAGCGCCTTGCTCGGATTGCTCGCCGGCAGCAGTTCGCCGACGACCGCCGGCCCGGAGACGACGTAGGTGCCGTCGACCTCCTTGCCGCCGATGCGCATAAGGTCGCGCGACGCGGCGGCATGGGTCTGGTAGATCTTGCCCTTGTAGCCGCGCTCGACGATCGCCATCTCGGGCATCGCGGCGCCGGAGCCCGACGCGACGACGAGCATCGCGTCCGGGTTCGCGGCGACTAGCTTGAGCGCTTGCGCGGTGACGCTGGTGTCCGCACGTGCGAAGCGCTCGGTCGCGATGACCTTGATGCCCGCCTTTTCGCCGACGGCGCTGATCGACTTCAGCCACTGCTCACCGTAGGCGTCGGTGTAGCCCAGGAAGCCGATCGTCTTGACGCCCTGCTTCTTCATGAGCTCGACCATCGCGTGCGCCATCACGTCGTTGCTCTGCGGCAGCCGGAAGGTCCACGCGTCCTTGCCTGGCGGCAGTCCGGCCGGCGACGCGGCAAGCTGCACGGTGCCGGCATCGGCGGCGACCGCGGCCATCGCGATCGCGACCGGCGTGGCGGCCGAGCCGATGATGACGTCGGCCTTGTCCTCGGTGACGAAGCGGCGTGCGTTCTGCACGCCCTTGGTCGGATCGGTCGCGTCGTCGAGCACGATCAGATGAAGCGGCTCGCCGGCGATCGTCTTCGGCCAGAGCTTGAACTCGTTTTGCATCGGCAGGCCCAGGCCCGAGGCCGGGCCGGTGAGCGGCAGGCTCACGCCCACCGTGATGTCGGCCAGCGCCGGCGCGGCGGCGAGCAAGGCGGCGGCAGCCGCCACCAGGGTCTTCGCGAACAGTTTCATCGTTGTCTCCTGCATTGCAGTTGCGGTGTTATCGCGGCGCCATGCGCAGTGCGCCGTCGAGTCGAATCACCTCGCCGTTGAGGTGGGTGTTGGTGACGATGTGCGCCGCGAGTGCGGCGAATTCCTCAGGCCTGCCCAGCCGCTTGGGAAACGGGATCGAGGCCGCGAGCGACTGCTGCACCTCGGCCGGCAGTTGCTCCATCAGCGGCGTCAGGAACAACCCTGGCGCGACGGTGACGACGCGCACGCCCCACTGCGCGAGGTCGCGCGCGAGTGGCAGCGTCATGCCGACGAGGCCGCCCTTGCTCGCCGAATAGGCCTCCTGGCCAACCTGGCCGTCGAAGGCCGCGACCGACGCGGTGCAGAGCATCACGCCGCGCTCGCCGTCGTCCAGCGGCGCGAGCTTCGCAATGCGCGCGGCCGCGAGCCGGATGACGTTGTAGGTGCCGATCAGGTTGACGCGGATCACGCGCTCGAAGTCGTCCAGCGGCGCCGGCGAACCATCCTTCTGGATCACGCGCTTGGCGCTGCCGATGCCAGCGATGTTCATCACCAGGCGCGGCGTGCCGAAGGCCGCCTCGGCGGCGTCAAGCGCGGCCGTCACCGACGCCGCGTCGGTGATGTCGCAGCGGCAGGCGATCGCGCGGTCGGCACCGAGCTCGACCGCGACGCGCTGCGCGCCGTCGACGTTGACGTCGAGAAGCGCAACCGTCGCGCCCTGGCGCGCGAGCTCGCGCGCAACCGCCTCGCCCAGGCCCGAGCCGCCGCCGGTGACGAGCGCAACCTGACCTTCGATCCTCATTCCTGTCCTTTCGGAAGCATCACCTCGGCGTCGGGCACCTCTGCGTACAGACGTTCGACCCACGCGGCGCGATGCGCGAGCACGGCGCGCTGGTTGATCGAGCCCTTGTCGGTGACTTCGCCGCGGTCGATCGAAGGCGGTTCGGCCAGCAGCAGCATCCGCGCCGGCCGCGTCGCGCTGCCGGTGCCCTCGGCCCAGAGGCGGTCGAGCAGCGTCTGGAAGAAGGCGAGCACCTCGGCGCTGGCGAGCACCTGTGCCGCGCTCCAGTTGGCCGGCAGCGCGAAGCGGCGGCGCGCGTCGTCGATGCGCGGGAACACTAGCAGCCCGATGTCGTCGCGGTTCAGCCCGGCGACGACCACGTCCAGCACCAGCGGGTCACCGGCGAGGATGATCTTCGCGCGCAGCGGGCCGACGCTGACGAAGGTGCCGGTGGCGAGCTTGAAGTCCTCGGCGATGCGGCCGTCGAAACGCAGCCCACGTGTTGCGTCGGCGTGGTCGAGCAGCGTCACCGCATCGCCGGTGCGGTAGAAGCCCTCGTCGTCGAACGCGGCGGCGGTCTCGGCCGGTGCGCGCCAGTAGCCGGGCATCAGGTTCGGGCCGCGGAAGCGGATCTCGAGCTTGCCGTCGACTGGCGCGAGCTTGACCTCGACGCCCGGCAGCGGCAGCCCGATGTGGCCCGAGGCCACGTCCTCACCGACCGCAAAGGTACACGCGGGCGCGGTCTCGGTCATGCCCAGGCCTGTGAACATGCGGATGCGCTGCCCGAGCGTCGCAAGTGCATGGCGGTCGAGGTGGTCCCAGACCGCCTGCGAGAGCCCGGCACCGGCATACATGAATGCACGCACGCGCGAGAAGAAGCGCTCGCGCAGCGCGTCGTCGTGATCCATCGCGCGCGCGATCTCCTCGAAGCCCTTGGGCACGTTGAAGTAGATCGTCGGCGCGATCTCGCGCAGGTTGTGCAGCGTCGCGGCGATGCCCTTCGGCGTCGGCTTGCCTTCGTCGAGGTAGAGCGTGCCGCCGTTGTAGAGCGCGATGCCGATGTTGTGGTTGCCGCCGAAGGTGTGGTTCCACGGCAGCCAGTCGACCATCACCGGCGGCTCGTCGGCCAGGAACGCGAACGCCTGCAGGATCTGCTGCTGGTTCGCGCACAGCATCCGGTGCGTGTTGATCACGCCCTTGGGCTGCCGGGTCGAGCCCGAGGTGAACAAGAACTTGGCGATCGTCTGCGGGCCTACGCGCGCGTGCGCCCGGGCTTCTTCGGCGCCCGGTGCCGGCGCCAGCAGTTCGGAAAACGGCGTCGCGTCGCGGCCCTCGACGGCGCCGCGCCCGAGCACCAGTTCGACGTCAGCACCGACGCAGGCCGAGATCGCGCGCGCGTAGGCGGCGCCGTCGCTCGCGAACACGAGCCCCGGCGTCAGCGTCGTCAGGATGTGGCGCAGCTTGGCGAAGTCCTGCGACAGCAGCGAGTACGCGGCCGAGACCGGCGCATACGGCACGCCGGCCCAGAGCGCACCGAACGCGAGCGAGAGATGGTCGAGATCGTTGTCGGACAGGATCGCGACCGGCCGCTCGGCCGACAGCCCGCGCGTCGCCAGTGCTTGCGCGATGCGGCGCGCGCGCTCGAGCATTTGCGCGTAGCTGATCGTGACCCAAGCCCCGTCTTCGCCGCGCCGGGCGGCGAAGACGCGGTCGGGTACGGTCGCGGCGAAATGCTCGAGCCGGTCGGTGAGCCGGCTCGGGAACTCGCCCAGCGCCTCGGTCGAGCGCAGCAGCAGCGTGCCGTCGGGCCGCTGCTCGGCGCGAGCGGACACGCAGCCGCCCACGCGCAGCGGGCGAAAGCCCGGCGTCATGTCTTGGCCACCTTGCCGGCACGGCCTTCGAGGAAGTCGCGCATGCGCTGCTTGGCGGCATCGTCGCCCTGCGCGATCGCCGCCATCAACGATTCAACGAACAGGCCATCGCTCTGCGACAGGTCGGCAATGCGCGGCAGCGCCTGCATCACGGCATAGTTCGACAGCGGCGCATTGGCAGCGATCCGCGTCGCCAGCGCGATGCCCTTGGCAAGGCCGGCGCCGTCGGCAACGCGGTAATGCGTCAGCCCGGCGGCCTGACCCTCGTCGGCATCGAGCACGCGGCCGGTGAGCATCATGTCGGTCATGCGCGCGAAGCCGATCAGGCGCGGCACGCGCGCCGCGCCGCCGCCGCCGACGAACAGCCCGCGCTGACCCTCGGGCAGGCCGTAGAACGCACTGTCCTCGGCGACGCGGATGTGCGCGGCGCTCGCCAGTTCGAGCCCGCCGCCGACCACGGCACCGTGCAGCACCGCGACGACCGGCACGCGGCCGAACTGCACCGCGTCCATCGCCGCATGCCACATGCGCGAATGGGCAATGCCCTCGAAGGTGCTGCGCTCGTCCAGTTCGGACAGGTCCAGCCCGGCGCAGAAATGCCGACCCTCGCCGCTGAGCACGAGAGCACGCGTCTCGGCCGGCAGGTTGACCATGGCNGTGTGGATCTGCGTGATCAGCGCATCGTTGACCGCATTGCGCTTGGCCGGGCGTGCCAGCTGCAGGTGCACCAGCGAGCCGTTCGTCGCGATGCGCAACAGCGGCAGCGCGGCCAGCAGNCCAGTGGCGGGGACGAAGGGCANTGTCATGAAGGANTCTCTCTTTAGTTAATGTTAATAACTAACTTGGTACCGCACCTCCGGGCAAACCCGCACCCGATCGAGAGCCATCTTGGAGAACTTCAATGAGGGTATTCCCGCTGCTCCGGCCCGGTCGGGCGCCCTCATGATGGCCCGAAGTAGTTCCTGTACATAACTATCTGGGCAGCCTTCATGAACACCAGCGAGCTCATCGCCATCGACGTCCACACGCATGCCGAGGTGTCGTGCTGGAACCCGTTCGATAACTACGGCGAGGAATACGACCGCGCCGCCGACAAGTACTTCGGCAGCGACCGCCGGCCGACGATCGCTGAGACGGTGGCCTACTACCGCGAGAAGAAGATCGGCCTGGTGATGTTCACCGTCGACAGCGAAAGCCAGCTCGGCCGCCGCCGCATCCCGAACGAGGAGATCGCTGAGGCGGCGAAGGCCAACGCCGACATGATGATCTGCTTCGCCAGCATTGACCCGCACAAGGGCAGGATGGGTGCGCGCGAGGCACGCCGGCTGATCGCCGAGCACGGCGTCAAGGGCTTCAAGTTTCATCCCACGGTGCAGGGCTTCTTGCCCTACGACAAGATGGCCTGGCCGCTGTACGAGGTGATCGCCGAGCACAAGTTGCCGGCGATCTTCCACAGTGGCCACAGCGGCATCGGATCGGGCATGCGCTGCGGCGGGGGCCTGAGGCTGCAGAACAGCAATCCGATGCTGCTAGAAGACGTGGCGATCGATTTCCCCGACATCCAGATCGTCGTCGCGCACCCGAGCTGGCCGTGGCAAGACGAGGCGCTCTCGCTCGCGCTGCACAAGCCCAACGTCTGGATCGACCTCTCGGGCTGGAGCCCGAAGTACTTTCCGCCCCAACTCGTGCAGTACGCGAATACGCTGCTCAAGGACCGCATGCTCTTCGGCAGCGACTATCCGCTGATCACGCCCGAGCGCTGGATGAAAGACTTCGACGACGCCGGGTTCAAGGACAAGGTCAAGCCGCTGATCCTGAAGGAAAACGCGATGCGGCTGCTGGGCCTGCGCTGACGCCGGCGCCCCTGGACGGGCCGGCTTCTTGCCACCGACGCCGGCAGCATCCACCCCCCGCGCACGCGTTCGTGCCCGATTGATTGCCCTCAACGCCGCGCGCACACCAAGCCGTAGATTCGATTCGCAGGGCGGCTTGGTGTGCTGCCGATGGGACGGACGAGATGACGAATTGGCTGGTGGTGGCGAATTCCGCCCGGGCGCGGGTGCTCGCGGATTCCGGGATCGCGGGCGGTTACGAGACGGTGGCCGACCTCGTCCACCCGCAGAGCCGGCAAAAGGGCGTTGAGCTCGGCTCGGACGCCCCGGGCCGGGTCGAGGGCGCGGGCCACGGCACCGGCAGTTCGCAGTTCCTGCCGCGCTCCGACCCGCACGAGCACGAGCAGGAGCGCTTCGCGCAACAGCTTGCTGCGATGCTCGACGCCGGGGTCGCCGATGGCCGCTGCGCCGGCCTCGTGCTCGTGGCCTCGAACCCCTTCCTCGGCCACTTGAAGGCCCATCTGGGCGAACAGGCGCGCAAGCACGTGCTTCGCACCGTGCCGAGCGACTACACGACGCTGAGCGAGGCCGATCTCGGTCAGCGCCTGGGCGGCGCCTGAGGGCAACGCGGGGCGATGCAATGACGCTGCCGCTGCCGCTGCAACGCACGCTCCGCGACCGGGTGCCGCGGCCGTCGCCGAAGCCCGGGATCGGCCGCCTTGCGGCCGCGCGCGATCGGGTCGCCACCGACGTGACGAGCCGCCACGCCGGCACGCGCGATGGCCGCGCGACGTGGCGCGTATGCGCCACCAGCGGCTGAGAGCCTGCACTGGCGCGATCATGGAGAAGCGCTACCTGCCCGACGCCCGCGAAGATGTCTTCATCGGACCACTGCGCCTGCCGGGCTTGCTCGAGCGGGTGCCGCAGGCCATCGGCGCGGTGGTGTTCGCGCACGGCAGCGGCAGCGGCCGGCTTAGCCCGCGCAATCGGCAGGTCGCCGACGTGCTGCACGGCTACCGGCTGTCGACGCTGCTGCTGGACCTGCTCACGCCAGCCGAGGCCGATGACCGCGCCTGCGTGTTCAACATCGAGTTGCTTGCCGACCGCGTCGGCAGCGCACTCGCCTGGCTGACCTCGCGGCCGGACCTCGCGCCGCTGCGCGTCGGACTTTTCGGGGCGAGTACTGGCGCCGCGGCAGCGCTACGGGCCGCGGCGGACCGGCCCGGCCGGGTCGCGGTGGTCGTCTCGCGCGGCGGCCGCCCGGATCTTGCCGCGACGAGCCTGGGCGATGTGCAGGCACCGACGCTGCTTATCGTCGGCGGCGCCGACACCGAGGTGCTGCGGCTGAACCGCGACGCGCTGCGCTTGCTCCGGTGCAACAAGCGACTCGAGGTCGTTCCCGGCGCGACGCACCTGTTCGAGGAGCCCGGCGCGCTCGACACGGTGGCGCATCTCGCCGCGGTCTGGTTCACGAACCACCTGTCCGACGGCCGCAGGAATTGACACTGGGGCGGCGTCACTTGAGCCTGCGCAAGGGCGGCGCCGGGCGAGCGCCCACACTGGATGACGGCGCCGCCCTTTAGCAACGCGACGCCCAGCGCGGAGGAGCACGACGATGCCCGACGACCTGCGAAGCCGCACCGACTACCGCGCCCGCGTCGGCGGGCGCCGGCGCGCCGTCAGCGCGCTGGCGGCGTCCGCTTTCGCGATCGTGCTCGCGGGCGGACGCGGCTCACGCCTCGGCGAGCTGACCGCATGGCGCGCCAAGCCCGCGATGCCGTTTGCCGGCACGCTGAAGATCATCGACTTCACGCTCAGCAACTGCATCAATTCGGGCGTGCGCCGCGTCGCAGTGCTGACGCAGTACAAGGCCCAGAGCCTGATCCGTCATGTCGCGCGCGGCTGGGGCTTTCTCGACGCCGGGCTGGGCGAGTTCGTCGACGCGGTGCCCGCACAGCAGCGAGTTGGCGAGGACTGGTACCGCGGCACGGCCGACGCCGTCTTTCAGAACCTGGACATGGTGCGCGACGCCGACCCGCGCCACGTGCTCGTGCTCGCCGGCGACCATGTCTACAAGATGGACTACGGCGTCATGCTCGACGAGCACGCGGCGAGCGGTGCCGACGTCACGGTCGCCTGCCTCGAGGTGCCGCTGGCGCAGGCCTCGGCCTTTGGCGTGATGGGTGTCGCCGCCGATGCACGCGTCGTCGCCTTCGACGAGAAGCCGGCGCGGCCGCCGCCGCTGCCCCATTGTGGCGACCATGCGCTGGCCAGCATGGGCATCTATGTCTTCAGCGCCGGGTTCCTCTACCGCGAGCTCGCGCGCGACGCGGCGCAGCCCGGCTCACGCCACGATTTCGGCACCGACCTGTTGCCGCGTGCGTTGGCTTGCGGCCAGGTGCGCGCCCACGATTTCGGCGCGAGCTGCGTCGACCGCGTCGGCCGACGGCCCTACTGGCGCGACGTCGGCACGCTCGACGCCTACTGGGAGGCGAACCTGGATCTCACGCGGCCTGAGCCCGAGCTGAACCTCTACGACGACGCCTGGCCGATCCGCACCGCGCCGCTGCAACTGCCGCCGGCGCGCTTCCTGTTCGACGAGGACGGCCGGCGCGGCATGGCGATCGACTCGCTGGTCGCCAGCGGCTGCATCGTCGGCGGCGCGGCGGTGCGCCGCTCGTTGCTGTTCTCGAAGGTGCGCCTGGGCGCGGGCAGCCTGGTCGAGGACTCGCTGCTGCTGCCCGATGTCGTCGTCGGGCGCAACGTCGTGCTGCGGCGCGCGATCGTCGACAAGCATTGCGTGNTGCCCGACGGACTGAAGGTCGGCGTCTTCCCGGCCGAGGACCGGGCCCGCTTCACAGTCACCGATCAGGGGGTGACGCTGGTCACCCCCGAACGACTCGGCCAGCGCGTGCACGCCCGAGCGTGAACGGCCGCAGCCTGGGCGCTCAACCGATCGACAGGCGCTTGTTCGAACTCGTGGCCTTCTTCGGCAGGGTGAGCTGCAGCACGCCGTTCTCGTACTTGGCGTTGGCCTTGCTGTCGTCGACGTCGCTGGCGAGCGAGAAGCTGCGGCTCGCGAAGCCGTACTGGCGCTCGCTGCGCAGCACGCGCCCCTCCTTCTTCTCTTCCTTCTCCTTGCGGATCTCGGCGCTGATCGTCACCTGGTTGCGGTCGATGCGCACGTCGATGTCCTCCTTGCGCACACCCGGGATCTCGGCCTTCACGACGTAGCTGTCCTCGTGCTCGTCCAGGTCGACCTTGATCTGCGGCGCGCGCTCGGCGCCTTCCAGGCGCCACGGGCGCAGCAGGCGCCGGAAGCTGGCTTCGAACGGGTCCATCTCGAACAGATCGTTTACGCGCAATTCGTTCATTGCATGACTCCTTGATGTCGACGAAACGCGGTCCGGACGCTGTGCCGGACCCGGGCCAATATGGTTCCGCGCCGGCCTCGCGCGGCCGTTGAGCCTGCGCAACGCAGCGCCACGACCGTCGAATTCGGAATTTTCCGAACGCTGCGTAGGACTGGCGGCAGACCGATCCCGCGTTGTCCGACAGCTTCCTGCAGTCAGGTCTGATTGCAGCGCGCCCCCGCGCACAGCAAGCTCCGTCCAACGTGCCGTACCGGTGCGATGGATCCGACAACAACGCCGAGGTCAGTCATGCTCCCCGTCACCGCCCTGCCCGAAGATCCCCCAGCGAACCGTGATGCCTGGTTCGCTCGGCGTTGCGCCGTGATCCCCGCGGCCGCCGTACCGCTGCGCGAATTGCTGCACGCGATAGGCGCCGATTCGGACGCGCAGGTTCCCGAGGCACCGTTCGCGATTCCGGTCTGGCGCGTACGCTCCGGGGCCGCGCTGCTGCACGAGGGCGCGCGACCCGACGCGGTGCACGTGGTGCGCTCGGGCACGTTCAAGTGCCTGAAGACCTCGGAAGACGGCTACGAGCAGGTGCTGTCCTTCGCCGGCCAGGGCGAGATCCTGGGCTTCGAGTCGACCTGGCGCGGCCTGCAGCTGACGAGCGCGATCGCGCTCGAGGAGTCGACCGTCTGCAGCCTGCCGCTGCGCGAACTCGACCTCTGGCGCCAGCTCAGCCCGGCGCTCGACCACGCGCTGCAGTTCGCGCTCGGCCGCCAGCTCGCGCGCGCCGGCGAGATCGCAGAAATGATGGCCGCGGTGGCGGCGGAGGTCCGGCTCGCGCGCTTTCTGGTCTGGCTGTCGGGATGCATGGCCGAGCACGGGCAGTCGCCGCGGCGCCTTTATCTGCGCATGAGCCGACGCGACATCGCCAGCCTGCTCGCGGTGGCACACGAGACGGTGAGCCGTTCGTTTTCGACCCTGGTCGAGTTGGGCCTGCTTCAGGTCAACAACCGGGAGGTCGAGATCCTCGATCCCGCTGGCCTGCGCGCCTGCACGCGCAGCACGCGCGGCCTGCCCGACGAGTTGCCGCGCGTCGCGCCCGGACGCCATCGCGCGGCACCGCGGCTGAACGTCGTCGCCGCCTGAGCGGACGTCGACACAGCGGACGCACCGCCCAGGGGCTGCTGTCGGGCATCCGCGCGCGGGGACGAGCAAGGAGCGCGCGTTCACCGGCCGCTTTGCGATGGTCGGTTTCGGCTGCATCGGCCAGGGCGTGCTGCCGCTGCCGCTGCGTCACATCGAGATCGCGCCGGAGCAGATCCTGATCATCGCGCGCGACCGCGACGGCGACGTGATCGCGCGGGCCGTCGGCGTGCAACGGCTGCAGATCGACCTGACGGCCAAGAGCCTGCGCTCGGTGCCGCGGCCGCGGCACGACGCGGGCGACTTCCCGCTCAACATCTCGTTGACACCCTCCCGGGCCTGAAGCACCGGGATTCCTGCTGCGCAGGCCTTGGTGTGAGGTGAAGCTCATGCCCGGGCCTATGCTTCAGTGGGTTCCTGCTTCCCCAGGGCTGCGCCCACGCGGCTTGCTCCGCTCGGTCGACTGACCGCCCCTGCCTCAGGCAGACGCCGCGTGCCACGCGGCCAATGCTTCTTCGCGCCAGCGCTCTGCGGCGCGCGCCGGGATGTTCTTCGCCGCATGCAAGTCGGCGTTCTCCGTGTGGCCGCAGCCCCACGCAGGCGAAGACAGCCTGGGTCTTGCGGTTGTCCGCACTCTCGTGATCGCAGACCCTGCAGCTGCGGCTCGTGTACGCGGCGGCGTCCACCAGGATGACGCGCCCACCTCGCCACTTCACCTTGTAGGTGAGCTGCCGGGCGAATTCGCCCCAGGCGGCGTCCAGGATGCCGCGGTTCAGGCCGGCCTTGGCGGCGACGCTCTTGCCGGGCTGCGCGGCGGTGCCGCGCGCCGA
>JGI20214J51088_10000750_pt1 | contig 22211 bp, 14 predicted proteins | sample WetSurMetagenome_FD_51088 | JGI IMG/M metagenome (IMG submission 51088) | reverse complement strand
TGATGCTGATACCAGGAAAGACCAGAACAAACGGGCATATGTTCAGTCTTTGCAGGATTACTGGAACTATTTTTACAATATCCGCAGTCTGACTCTTTTCGATTTCATCAACAAGAAACCGCTTGAGACTGACTATGATAAATTGCTTCAATAATTTTTAGTTCAACATATAAAAGAGGGCCGGATTTTTTTAAATCCGGCCCTCTTAATTTCTCCCTCGGGAGACTTTCCGGACTAACGCTAATTGAACTCCCTTAATTTGGCAGAGCATTGCCGTCAACTTAAGGAATTATAATGAGAGAGAAACTGTCTGTAAACGTATCCCCCGCTAGGGCAGGGCAGGCTCTCCTTTTGAAGCTAATCTTTATACACATCTTCTAGATGAACCCAGGAATATTATCTTTTGAAGGCAAAACTATAATTCCCTGAATCAAAGTAGAGAAAATATGCTTTAAAAATGATGATTAAGGCCGTAGGCCTTAGATAGGTTAGCGTCGGGCATCGCCCGACGTTGGATTCAGAGATGATTCTCAGTCCCGTAGTGGGCGGAATAATAATTATCAGATATACAGATTATCATATGAAATTATATAACCATTATTACGCCCACTACGGGGCTCAGGAAAGTTATGTTGCATTCTAAGCAGGGCGATGCCCTGCTCTAACTTATTCTGCCCCTGACGGGGCGAACAAAATGCTCTGCAAAAGATTTGTATAAAGATTAGCTTCAAAAGGAGGGGAAACTTTCCATCCCAAGTCTATCACTTACCCCAATCCTTAGGTCGACGGCTATGGCGGCATAGGGCTGTATTCAGTGGGGCAAGAACCATCCACAGAAAAATAGCCATACAATCATAAAGAAATAGTCTTCACTTGATTAATAATTGATTGTTTTTGCAAAAATTTAATATCTTTGCGCCTCAATCAAAGAAGAATAACAAAAAAACCGTACATAATCCCAAAAGACTAGACAAATGCAGAATAAAGCAGCAATCATCATTCTGGCAATTGCATTAGGGTTGGTATCAATATATCAGCTGTCATTTACTGGTGCAACCTATAAGGTGAATAGAGAGGCAAAGAATTACGCAAAAGGAAACCTTGTAAAAGAAACCCAATATCTCGATTCTATTTCCACTCTGCCAAAAGAGAAGTGGAGCTTTCTTGGCAATACTTTCAAGGAGTGCCAGAGAAAAGAACTTAACCTGGGTTTGGACCTCAAAGGCGGAATGAGTGTCATCCTTGAAGTTTCAGTAGAAGATATTTTGAAAGCACTTTCAAACTATAATCCTGACAAAACCTTTAACATGGCTTTGGCAAAAGCAAAAGAAAGCCAGAAGCAGAGTCAGTCAGATTATCTAAGTCTCTTTGGAAAAGCTTTTCAGGAACTTGATCCGAATGCTAAGCTGGCTTCTATTTTTGGAACAGTAGAACTCAAGGAAAAAATTAATTTTAATTCGACCAACGATCAGGTTCTTAAAGTACTTGATACCGAAATCTCCGGAGCAATTTCAAACGCATTTAATATTCTCCGGACCAGGATTGACCGTTTTGGCGTTGTGCAACCTGATATAACCCAGCTTGCCACAAAAGGAAGGATTCTTATTAACCTGCCAGGCCAGACTAACCCCAAGCGTGTTCGCGAACTTTTACAGGGAACGGCTAACCTTGAATTCTGGGAGACTTATGAGAACAGCGAAATAATCGGCTACCTATCTCAGGCTAATAATCTTCTGAAAGAGATTCAGGCTAATACAGCAAAAAATAGTGAAAAAATAACTGATNCNTCAGGAAAAGTTACTGCTTCTGATACAACTAAAAAAGATCAGTCACTTCTTGATCTGATAAATAAAGATACTACCAAGACTTCTGCCGCTGCAGCTACAACCCGCGAAGGTTTTACCCAGCAAAATCCCCTTTTCGGAATTCTTATTCCAAGGGTAACTGCAGAAGGCCAGGCCTTACCATCTTGCATGGTTGGACTTGCCAGTTCAAAAGATACTGCAAGAGTTAACAGTTTTCTGAAATTGAATCAGATAAAAGCACTTTTCCCTCGTGATCTGAAACTCATGTGGAGTCAGAATCCATATAAACAGGATCCAACAAAGACCATGTTCGAGCTTCATGCAATTAAAGTGACTACACGTGATGGACGTCCCCCCCTCGGAGGTGATGTTATTACCTCTGCCAGAACATCCACAGGTGTCTCCGGGGACGTAAAGGTAGATATGTCAATGAATTCTGAAGGATCCAAGACCTGGGCAAGAATGACCAGGGAGAATATTGGACGTTGCCTTGTTGTGGTTCTCGATGGCTATGTACGATCATATCCAAGAGTACAGAATGAGATCACTGCAGGTAGTACAGAGATTANAGGTGATTTCACCATAGAAGAAGCTGATGACCTTGCTAACATACTTAAATCTGGTAAATTACCGGCACCTGCTCATATTATTTCAGACACAATTGTAGGACCTACCCTCGGGAAAGAAGCTATTAATTCAGGTTTTATTTCATTTGTGATAGCTTTTGCCCTGGTTCTCGCCTTTATGATATTCTATTACAGTAAGAGCGCAGGAACTATCGCCAATATTGCACTTATTGCCAACGTCTTTTTACTCTTCGGGGTTCTTGCATCACTTAATGCTGTGCTTACACTGCCTGGTATTGCCGGTATGGTACTTACCATGGGTATGGCTGTTGATGCGAATGTGCTTATATATGAGAGAATAAGGGAGGAACTAAGAGCCGGAAAGGGAATAAAACTGGCTATCGCCGACGGGTACAAGCATGCATATTCGGCAATTATTGACTCAAACGTTACTACCATATTAACAGGTATTGTGCTTTATATTTTCGGAAGCGGTCCTATAAAAGGATTTGCAACTACTCTTGTTATAGGTATCCTGACTTCTCTATTCACAGCAATATTTATAACAAGACTTATCTATGAGTACCTCCTGAAACGTGAGGCAAAACTTACATTCTCAATAAAAATCACTGCCGACGTGTTCAAGCACACCAAGATAGATTTCATTGGAATGAGAAAATATTTCTATGTAGCTTCGGGTGTTATCCTTCTTGCTGGTGTTGTATCTCTTTTTGTAAGGGGGCTGAATCCAGGCATCGACTTCACTGGTGGACGCAGTTATGTAATTAAATTTGATAAACCTGTAAGAACTGAAGATATTGCTTCAAAACTTAATGTGGCCTTTGGAGAGCTGCCGCAGGTTGTAACCTATGGAAATGAGAGCACGGTTAAAATTACTACCAAATACAAGATAAATGAAACCGGCGTTGATGACGAAGTAGATACTAAACTATATGACGGACTCAAAGGAGATATTGGAGCAAATGTCACCAAGGAAGAGTTCCTTAGCAAATACAGACAGAGTTCAGAGACAGTAGGACCAATAGTCGCTGCTGACATCAAGATTAATGCTTTCTATGCTGTTGGAATAGCACTTGTCCTCATCTTCTTCTACATATTTATGCGATTCCGTTACTGGCAGTATGGTTTCGGAGCTGTTTTGTCGCTGGCCCACGATACCCTTCTGGTTATCGGAGTATATTCAATCTTCTGGGGAATAATGCCTTTCTCAATGGAAATAGACCAGGCCTTTATAGCCGCTATTCTTACTGTAATCGGTTTCTCTGTTAACGATACTGTTATTGTTTTTGACAGGCTCAGGGAGTATATTCCACTCTACAGGAAAAGACCATTGAAGGAGGTACTTAATCTTGCAATTAACTCTACACTTAGCAGAACTATAAATACAACACTTACAGTAATTCTTACAATTGTTGCAATGTTCATATTCGGTGGAGCTGTAATACGCGGATTCATGTTCGCTCTGCTGGTTGGTATAGGAACAGGTGTTTACTCTTCAGTATTCGTAGCTACTGCAATTATGTACGATACTACACCGAAAGATCATGTCGATGAAACTTCAAAGCCAAAAGTTAAAGCGTAACTTAAGGTAAAGAACTGATTCTTTAAAAAATGTAAAATAGGGACTGCTTAAGTATGTCCCTATTTTTTTTATATAGGTACTTTATAAGCTGGAATATCATTAATCTTTTCTAACTTTGACGCTCTGTAAATAAGGAAATTTTATTAGTAATTGTTATGAGCGGACCGGAAATTTTTGTAATCATCATAGTTGCACTGCTTCTTTTTGGCGCTGAAAAACTGCCGGACATCGCCAAAACGGTTGGAAAAGGTATGCGCGATTTCAAAAGAGCAACAGATGATATAAGGAGAGAGATTGAAACAAGTACAAGTGATTTTCGCAAAGATCTTACCGACGTCTCTGATTCTATAAAGACCGATGTTACCTCCTATGCAGATAAGCTTAAAAGTGATGCGACCGACGTCTCCGATTCTATTAAAAGCGACATAAATAATGTCACATCTGAAGTTCAACAGAACATGCAGGATATAACTTCAGACATTAACAGCGATGTCAACGAAATAAAGGAGAACATCCACACGGATGTGCCTGAACAGCAGGAAGCTGCTAAAACAAAAGTAAACGATACCTCCGGCGGTTTTTATAAAGAGGTTAAAGACTAGCCGGATCTAATTTCCTTCACAGGGCTTTATGATCAGAACTACCGGTATTATTAAATCTTACGGAAACCTTAAGGTCCTCAAGGGGATAGATATCCTGATAGAGAATAAGGAAGTCGTTTCAATTGTTGGTGCCAGCGGCGCCGGTAAAACTACTCTTCTTCAGATAATTGGCACTCTGGATCGACCTGATAGCGGCTCAGTTTATTACAATGAGAATGATATCAGCAAACTGAAAGGCCGACCCCTTGCTTCATTCAGAAACAGCAACATAGGCTTCGTTTTTCAGTTTCATCAGCTCCTTCCTGAATTTACTGCTCTTGAAAATGTTTGTATCCCGGCTTATATTGCTGGTAAGAGCAAAGCTGAGGCGGAAAGCAGAGCCACTGAACTCCTTGGCTTTCTGAATCTCGGAGAAAGACTCGATCATAAACCATCTGAACTCAGTGGTGGGGAACAACAGCGCGTAGCTGTTGCCAGGGCCCTTGTCAATAATCCATCGGTTATCCTCGCCGATGAACCATCAGGGAATCTTGACACTGAAAATAAAAACGAGTTGCATAAACTTTTCTTCAAGCTCAGGGATACTTTCGGACAGACAATAATTATTGTAACACACGATCGTCAACTGGCATCCATGTCCGACAGAGTGCTCCAGATCAAAGACGGGATGATAGTAAATGAACCCTAATAAGTCAAACAACGATATTTCCAGGTTACCTTTATGAAGTTACGAAAGGAAGAGCTGAAAGAGTTTTTAGATGAAAAGGTCGAAAAGTATAATGAGCCCTCTTTTATCCAGACTGATCCTATAAGCATTCCTCACTCTTACACACGTAAAGAAGATATTGAAATAGCAGGATTCCTTGCCTCAACCATTGCCTGGGGAAACCGTAAGATGATTCTCAGAAATGCCAGCCGGATGATGGAATTGCTTGATGACTCACCTTATGATTTCATAATGAATTATGACGAGAATGATCTCGCAAGGCTGGAGGGTTTTGTGCACAGGACCTTTAATTCTACCGACCTGATCTACTTCCTTAAAGCTCTTCAGAATATTTACAGGAACAAAGGCGGACTTGAATCCATCTTCACCCGGCATATGACATCGGAATCACTTCAGCCTGCTATACATGAACTTTATAGCCTGTTCTTTGAACTGCCCCATCCAAAAAGGACCGAGAGGCACGTATCAGATACTTTTAAGGGATCGGCGGCAAAAAAACTGAATATGTATCTCAGATGGATGATCCGGAAAGATAATAAAGGAGTTGATTTTGGTATCTGGAAATCAATTCCGCCTTCAATTCTTTCATGCCCTCTTGATGTTCATTCAGGCAATGTTGCCAGAAAACTTGGCTTGCTTACACGTAAGCAGAATGATTCAAAGGCTGTTAATGAATTGGATGCCAATCTGCGTGAAATGGATATAGACGATCCTGTCAAATACGACTTTGCTCTCTTCGGGCTCGGTGTCTTTGAAAATTTTTAATTGGATCTATGTAATATTTAATTATTGTGAGATGATCTTCTTAAAATCCGGATCTTCCCTTAGGCTCATAAAATCTTCGTCTTTTGAAGCGTATTCCTTTAACTGCTGATTCATTGAAACTGCTTTTTCCAGATCGGTGAGAGCATTTGCCTTATCACCTTTCCTGCTATAAACACATCCCCGGTTATAGATGAAAATCGGTTGTGCAGGAGCGAGTTCAATTGCCTTTGTGTATGAACTGATGGCTTCATCGAGCTTATTTGTTTTTGCCAGGAGACCTGCCTTAATCTGCCACGAATCTGCATTTTTTGGATCAAGTGAGGTGGACTTCTCGTATGAGATTAATGCCTCCTCATTCTGGTTCAAGGACTCAAGTATCTGTCCCTTCATAAGCCAGTTTAAACCATCTTCAGGTTTCCTGATTAACAGTTTTTCAACCGTTTTCAGCGCTTCATCAAGATGCTTATATTCTGTCTGAAGAAATGCTTTAAAGAATAATATTGCCGTATTATCCGGATTGGTCTTTTCCAGCTCTTCAAGCTGTTTAATGGCTTCTTCCTCTCCGGTGGTACTTCTTTTCATGTTTATCATAAGCCATCCCTGAACAGCTTCCCTGTTATCGGGGTTTTTACTCATGATTTCGAGGTACACTTTTGAGGCTTCAGCTGTCTGACCCTGCTTTGCAAGGTCCTGAGCTTTACTCAGGTTATCCTTCACATCGGACACCTGTCCCTGCGAGCAATAGCTGATAAGGACAGCTATGACGGTAATTGAAATTCTTTTTAGAGTCTTCATATTGCTAGAGTTTAATTGATATCCGGCTTTACAAAATTAGTCTATACACCAAGGGAAGTCAAATTTAATTTTAGGGTTACTTACGGTACGCCAGGAAAATGTAAATAATCAATTAAATGTTTAAATTTGTTTAGTAAGGTTATAAGATTAAAATGCTCCTTCATGATGCCGCATTTGGTATCGTAAATTTAGTAAGGCAAATAGAGGCTTGATCGTTCCTCGTTTGCACAAAAACCTTTCATTATGTACCTCATTGGGTGAGAAAAACCTTTACCGGAAATTGGTTTTAATAATGAATTTTGAAGATCAAGTGTCAGGAATTAAATAAAAACTAAACTTAAGATGCTTTTTAATTCTCTACATTTCTTAGTGTTTTTTGTTGTAGTAACAGCCCTGTACTTTACAATTCCTCATAAATACCGATGGTTTTTACTTCTGGCTAGCAGCTGCTATTTTTATATGGTCTTTGTGCCAATTTATATTTTAATACTTGGCTTTACTATTGTTGTCGATTATTTCGCCGGCATTTTTCTGGAGACGACCAGAGGCAACAAAAAAAAGTGGTTCCTTATTGCAAGCCTGATTGCCAATATCGGAGTCCTTGCTGTTTTTAAGTATTACAATTTTTTGAATGACAATCTGACCCGGTTGCTGCATACTTTTAATTATCAGAATTCAATACCTTTTCTATCAATCCTGCTTCCTATTGGTTTGTCGTTCCATACTTTTCAGGCTATGAGTTACACGATAGAAGTATACAGAGGCAATCAGAAAGCGGAAAGGAAATTCGGAATTTATGCTTTGTATGTAATGTTCTACCCTCAATTAGTAGCGGGACCAATTGAAAGACCGCAGAATTTAATTCATCAGTTCTATGAAGAGCATTATTTTGATTATAAGAGAGTAACGGATGGAATAAAACTGATGGCCTGGGGTTTATTCAAAAAGGTTGTTATAGCAGACCGGTTAGCTGTAGTAGTTGATTCAGTCTATAATAATCCATACGATTATACCGGGGCAAGTCTTATCAGCGCAACAATATTATTCTCATTCCAGATATTCTGCGACTTTTCAGGATATTCGGATATGGCGATAGGAGCTGCCCAGGTAATGGGCTTTAAACTAATGAAAAATTTCGACCAGCCTTATCATTCAGGAAGCATCCATGAATTCTGGGGCCGGTGGCATATCTCTTTGTCTTCATGGTTCAGAGACTATCTCTATAAATCAATCGGAGGCAACAGAGTTACAATCCCAAGGTGGTATCTGAATCTGTTTATTGTTTTTATTCTCAGTGGTCTGTGGCATGGGGCTAACTGGACGTTCATAATCTGGGGTGCGCTGAATGGATTTTATCTGGTTTTTGCACTGGTTACAAAAGATATCAGAAGAAAGCTCAGTAATGCTATTGGATTAGATAAACATCCAATTTTAGACAATACCCTGCAAATTCTGACAACTTTTGGATTAATTACATTCTCCTGGATTTTTTTCAGAGCAAAATCTGTTTCTATAGCATTTTATATAATTAAGCATTCAATTACAGGTTTATATCAGAATATATTTGATCATCTGCCTGTAGTACTACATGCAGGAATCTCGCGATTTGACTTTATTCTGGCAGTAACCGCAGTAATCATGATGGAATTTATCCATCTTATACAACGAAAATATGGTGTTCGTGATTGGATAAATTCAAAACCGGCTTATCTGCGATGGAGCATATATTATATAGCTATCCTTATGATTATTTTCTTCGGCTATTTTCAAAACAGGCAATTTATATATTTTCAGTTCTGATCCATGGGAAAGTTATTGCTTAAATTGTCATACTTAATTGTAATTCTCGGCTTAATTCCCGTAGGCATCAATCATTATTTAAGGAAAAATTCTTATTATAAATTTGATGAATCGGTGAATACCTTATTCCTTGGTGATTCGCATGTGGAATGTGCAATTAATGATTCATTGATAGAGAACAGCATTAACCTTGCATCGAGTGCAGATGCATATTTCTATACATATTACAAATTACGGAAACTGGTAGAAGCAAACCCCGCGATTCATACAGTCTTACTTGGATATATCGACGATTTTTTCCTGAAAGCAGGGGATGAGTATACTTTTGGAGAGGAATACATGGGAAATAAATACCCTAAATATTGTCAGCTGATCCCTCTGAAAGACAAATTATTCCTTTTTTTTAAGAGACCAGGTGTTTTCCTCATTGCCACCAGGGATGCTATCAAACAAAATTATATACTGTTATTTAAAAAGCCCGAACGATTATATTTATCACTAAACTGGGGTGGTTATCTGTATCTTACCCGGGACAAACTGCCAAAAAACATCGAAACATTCAGTGGTTCAGGTATTGTTGGTAAAAGGCCAGGGTTGCCCTCAATATCGAAGCTTAACATCCGCTATCTTAAAATGATTGCAGATTATTGCAGTTCAAAAAAAATTAACCTGATTCTTTTCAGGCCACCACTGCATAAATTTTGTGTTCGTAACGATGAGGAATTTACATTCCTGGTAAAAAACGATTTAAAAAATGCCGGATATCTCGATTACAGTGATTTTCCTATGGAGGATTCTGACTTTGGAGACCTGTCTCATCTTAATTACAAAGGGGCAAGGAAATTTTCAGGTATTATCAATGTAAAATTGAATAATGACAGCACTGTGTCTGACTTTCAAGGTGCTAATATTAAAAAGTGATTTTTCATCAGGGATATAATTATTCTAATTCTTATTTTTAGCAAAGGTTTATTCAGAAATTCTGACTCCGTTTACAGACACCATTTTTTTTAAGATGCCGAATAACTACTTCAATTTCAAACAGTTCAGAATAAGTCAACAAGCGTCGGCTTTTAAGGTGGGCACTGACGGGGTACTTCTTGGAGCATATGCAGGTATTGATGGAGCAGAGACGATACTGGATATCGGGTCGGGAACTGGATTGATATCTTTGATGATAGCACAGCGAAGCAACGCAAACATAACTGCACTTGAACCTGATTATGATTCTTATCTCCAGACCTGTGAAAATGTGAGTCTTTCGCCATGGAGTGATAGAATCTCTGTCAGGAACTCAAGCCTTCAGGACTTTGATAACGACGGTCATAAATTCGATCTTATAGTTACAAATCCGCCATATTTTCAGAATTCACTTAAAAATCCTGATTCCAGGAAATCTTCTGCAAGGCATAATGATACTCTTACAACTGGTGCCCTTCTTACAGGAGTCATGAAATTAATGAAGGATGATGGTCATCTTCAGATGATATTGCCCTACGTTGAAGGAAATATTTTTATTGCTGAGGCTGCAGGAGCGGGATTGTACTGCAATAGTATCTTGAAAATTAAGCCGCTGCCATCTGCAGAGGTCAGAAGATTAATTATGAGGTTCAGTAAAATCCATATGAAACCTGCTGAAAACTTTCTCACTATCGGGCATGGCAAACGGCATGAGTTCACTCAAGATTACATCAATCTGACAAAAGATTTTTACCTCAAATTCTGACTGACTTTTTGATATAGCACTCGATATATTTAATTTTAAAGGCGAAGTTACTAACTTCGTCTAGCCTTAGGGCAAGTTCACTAATGTAAAAAATTTTCTAAAAACATACTGGATTTACCCCCCTTTAGGGGGGCAGGGGGGCCTCCCCCGGGAGAAATAAGTTTAAGTAATCATCTCACTCTCCGGTAATCCGTATTCTTCCTTCATTTCCACTCCCAGTGTCTTAAGTTCATCCAGAACAGGATTGTAAATATCAGGAATAACAGGCCTTTGGACACCTTTCGTTGTGATCTTGTTTTCGAGTATAAGTCTGACTGAAATGGCTGCAGGCAGCGCAACGGTTCTTGCTATTGAAGTGTTTGTTGCCGGAGATCCGAAATCGAGCATTGAAGACTTGATCACCTCCCTGTTACCATCAGGATATGATGCAAGGACGACATGCTGTAAAACTACCATATCCCTGTCAGAAGGTTCCAGGATCATCTTTTTGATCATAATATCTGAAGTGATTTCAAACGGGGTTGTTTCCCTGTAATTCAGTTTCTGGTTACTGAAAAATCCGAGAAAATCGAGCGACCTGATCGCAGCTGATGTTTCAGGAATTCCAAGTTTAGATACCAGGCTGGCTTTGAGTTCTTTTACATCTACATTTGCTCGTTCAGCCAGAAAATCGGCGTAACTCATTCCCTGATAATTTTTTTCATTGTCATCCAGCATATTCAGATTCTTCATAACATCAAGCGTTTCGCACCAACCCTGAAATCTGAATGTCCCCCGGTACATGGTTTTTGCTTCCGGAATACCATAAATATCAATAAAGCTGACAGAATCCCTGTTCGGATACACCTCAAGTTTGTCAACTCCGGGGAAACTATAACTGAACCGGTCCTTGAAGAGATTTGAGGATTCAATATTGATTCTTCTGCCTTTTTTAAGATATAAAGCACTGTTTCTGCTTGCAAGAATGACCCCTTTGGGGCTCCATGAAAATTTATATTTCATAGGATTATTGGCCGACTCAGAAGCGGGAAGAGCTCCGCAGAGTGAATAGAATTCTTCTACTTTTCCGTTTTTCCCATGAATATGATCAATAATCCTCATAGCCGTCATATGATCTATCCCGGGGTCAAGACCGATTTCATTAAGAAACAAAACTCCTGTTCTTTTCGCCTCTTCATCAAGGTCCGTCATCCCTGGCTGTATATATGAAGTAGTGACCAACGACTTTCCATGCCGCAAACATGCTTTTGCTACTGCCAGGTGATATTTATAGGGCAGCAAACTGACAGTTATATCATAATCTGCTATAAGCTTCTCAAGCATTTCCGGATCGTCCATTGACCAGTCAAGAGATGAACCAAGCGGATTGCCGTTTATCATTTCATCCGCACGGTCTTTCATCGGAGAAGCCACCATAAGTTCAAAATTGTTGCCAAGCAGATATTCAACCATTGGTTTTACAACCAGACCAGCTCCAAGAATTAAAACTTTTTTCATATGATCACCTTATAATAAGTACGACTTTGTCTGAGCAAGGTATAAAAACTCATTGAATGATTCTATGAGTTTTATTATGATATCCAATTAATCTCAGGTACTATTAATTTTCTGTAGTCAGATTCAGGTCTTTGTGCCGTGATACCTGCGTCAACACAGAGGTACACTATATAATTTTCTTTTTATGAGATTATAATATCAAAAACTATTTCATTAATATTACCGGCTATGTATCTTTGCCAGAGCCAAGCTGACCAGGAAGAATATATTAAATCGCTACTTTCCCGATGTCTGATTTTCAGAAGTATGTAGAAACACCGCTGATGAAGCAATATTATGCTATCAAAACGAAGCATCCTGATGCCATTCTGCTTTTCAGGGTCGGTGATTTTTATGAGACATTCGGTGAAGATGCTATCAGAACAGCTGAAATTCTGGGAATAACTCTTACACGCAGGGCTAACGGATCTGCAACTTTTGTTGAGCTGGCCGGCTTTCCATACCATGCTCTTGATACGTATCTCCCACGTCTTGTAAGGGCCGGGCAGAGGGTTGCTATCTGCGAGCAACTGGAAGATCCAAAGCTCACCAAGAAGATTGTTAAAAGAGGAATAATTGAACTTGTCACCCCGGGTGTCTCATTGAACGAGAATGTCTTTAATCATAAGGAAAACAATTTCCTTGCTGCTGTACATATTGACAAGAAAATGGCAGGAGTGGCTTTCCTTGATATTTCAACAGGAGAGTTTCTGACGTCAGAAGGCACTGTAGAGTATATTGATCAGATGCTTAATAACTTCCAGCCAAAAGAGGTGCTTTTCGAAAAAGCAAAGAAAGATCTTTTCATTGAATACTTCGGTCCAAAATTCTATACCTTCAAGCTCGACGACTGGATATTTACCCAGGATGCAGCGAATGACAGGCTGATTAAACAGTTTGAAACCAGTTCATTAAAAGGCTTCGGAGTCCAGAACCTGAATTATGGAATTATAGCCGCAGGTGCGATCCTTTATTACCTTGATATTACTCAGCATGAACAGCTTGGACATATAACAACACTCTCGCGTATTGAGGAGAACAGGTACGTCTGGCTCGATAAATTCACAATCAAAAATCTTGAGCTTTTTCACTCTCCCTATGAAGGTGCAAGAACTCTGATTGATGTTATGGACAAGACCATTTCACCAATGGGAGGCCGTCTTCTGAAAAGATGGCTGGCTCTTCCTCTTAAGGACATTCAGCCTGTAAATGAGAGACTTGATGTGGTCGGATACCTGGTCGAAAATGGAGAAGTCAGGGATGAGATGTCAGGCCTGATCCGCCAGATTGGTGACCTTGAAAGACTGGTCTCAAAAGTTGCAGTAAACAGGATCAACCCACGTGAGGTTGTCCAGCTGAAAAGAGCATTAATCGCAATAGAGCCGCTCAGGGAACTATGTAATAAGAGCGCGTGTCCGCCACTCATCCTGATAGCAGAACAACTAAATCCCTGCAGGCTGATTGCTGATAAAATAGGAAAAGAGATCAACAATGATCCTCCTGTTCAGCTTAATAAGGGAAATGTAATAGCTACCGGGATATCAGAAGAGCTCGATGATCTTCGAAAGATTCTCTACAGCGGAAAGGATTACCTTATAGATCTTCAAAACCGTGAAAGTGAGAGAACAGGCATCACTTCTCTCAAGGTTAGCTTTAATAACGTGTTTGGTTACTATATTGAAGTACGCAATACCCATAAAGATAAGGTTCCGCCGGAATGGATAAGAAAACAGACTCTGGTAAGCGCTGAACGGTATATAACTGAGGAGCTTAAGGAATACGAAAGCAAGATCCTTGGCGCGGAGGAAAAGATAATATCGCTGGAGACTAAACTCTATACTGATCTTGTGCTTGCCATACTTGAGTATATTCCTCCGATCCAGCTCAATTCATCACTGATTGCACGTCTTGATTGCCTTCAGTCGTTTGCGGTCATATCAATCGAAAATAATTATGTAAGGCCCGATCTGAATGATTCCAGGGTACTTAATATAACAGAGGGCCGCCACCCGGTAATAGAAAAGCAGTTACCTGTAGGTGAATCCTATGTGCCCAATGATGTTGTGCTAGATACTGATGATCAACAGATCATTATACTGACCGGACCAAATATGTCGGGAAAGTCAGCACTCCTGCGTCAGACTGCATTGATTGTTCTGATGGCTCAGACCGGCTGTTTTGTTCCGGCAAAAGCTGCCAGCATAGGACTTGTTGATAAGATATTTACCAGGGTTGGTGCTTCGGATAATATTAGTCTGGGTGAATCAACTTTCATGGTTGAAATGAATGAGACTGCCAGTATTCTGAATAACCTGTCGGATCGCAGCCTTGTACTTCTTGATGAGATAGGACGAGGCACCAGTACTTATGACGGAATTTCAATTGCATGGGCTATGGTTGAGTACCTTCATGAAAATAAAAGCAAGGCAAAGACTTTGTTTGCAACTCATTATCACGAATTAAATGAAATGGAAAATTCGTTTTCCAGGGTAAAAAATTACTGTGTTTCAATAAAAGAGCTTAACAACAAGGTAATTTTTCTCCGCAAGCTGAAAAGGGGAGGCAGTGAACACAGTTTTGGAATACATGTTGCCAGGATGGCAGGGATGCCCAGGAGCGTAGTAACACGTGCCGACGAGATTTTAAAGGAGCTGGAACAAGGGCATGAAAAGAAAGAACTGGCAAAACCAATAGCTGAGATAGCCGGTCATCGTGAAGGAATGCAATTAAGTATATTCCAGCTCGATGACCCTGTGCTGAAACAGATAAGAGATGAAATTCTTGAAATTGATATTGATAATCTGACCCCTGTTGAGGCGCTAAATAAACTTTATAATATAAAAAAACTACTTAAGTGACCAGCAAAAATATATTTTTGCAAAACTTAATTAACTTATATCAACCAGGATATTTAAAAAATGATTTTAAGAAGAAGCCGGGATTACTCCATTATATCTGCAATTTTATTTTTTTTATTTTTCATTAACAGTTCTCTTTTCAGCCAGAAGAATTTGCCTTCGGGAATGAATCCCCCAAAAGACAAATTCAATTTTCGCATTGACTCAGGTGAAGACCAGCAGAAACCAAGCGTGGTAATTGCAGAACCTGATACCAATTTCACATGGGAGAAGTATGCTGCATTTCTGAATAAAATATCAGATACAAGCAGGTATATTGTTTTACCCTTGAATGAATTCCGGCAGACTTTCAATCCCCGGAAAATTATAATCGGTCTCAGGCATGATGTAGATAACGACCTTAATATTGCCTATAAATTTTCACAGATAGAATCAAACCTCGGTTTCCGGTCCACTTATTTTATCCTGCACAGCGCTCCATATTACCTGGTAAATGTTAATAATATGGAGGTCCATTCAAATGAAATCATTCCTATTCTGAAATCGATGCAGAATGAAAAGCATTTCGAGATCGGGTGGCATAATGATCTGGTCACTCTCCAGGTAATTTATAATATCAATCCTGTTACATTTTTCCATAGTGAGCTCAATTGGCTGCGGTCGAACGGGATTAAAATTTATGGCACTGCTGCTCACGGATCAAGTTACTGCAAGACTTATCATTATCTGAATTATTATTTTTTTGAGGAATGCTCGTTTCCTGTAGTCCTTAACAGAGAGAATAATATTTTCGTTCCCAGGGATGGGAAATCGATTAAACTTATAAAAGGGAAATTAAGTGATTTTGGTCTCCAGTATGAAGCATATTTTCTAAATAATAATAAAGCTTTTTCAGACGCTACTGTAACTAATGGAATAAGGTGGAATATCGGCATGCTCGACCTCTCGCAGCTGCAGCCCGGCGATCGTGCTATTGTCCTCCTTCACCCAATACACTGGCATAAAGCATCTGTCCTGGCAAATATTGACGCTTTCAGTATACGCGGACAGAAGTCAAGCACAATCGACACTATCAATCATGTTATTACTGTAGAGATGCCTTCAGGAACAAACAGAGCCTCCCTTGTTGCTTCATTTACACTATCACCAGGAGCATACGCCAAGATCTCAGGCAAGATGCAATTTGCCCGTAATACTTTGAATAATTTCAACAAGCCGGTGATCTACAAAGTTTATGCCGAAAACAGGAGTGTTCACCAGGAATGGACAGTAAGAGTTATAAACAAAAGGAACCGGGCTGATTTTGTTTCATTCGCAATCCCGGGTATGAAAGGGAAAGCTTCAATCGATACTGTCAGAAATATAATTAATGCTGAGATTTATAAAAACTTCCAGAAAGATTCATTAAAGCCTTCTTTCGTCATTTCTGATAATTCGAGCGTCTGGATTGACATGAAGGAACAGATAAGCGATTCCACTTATATTAAATTGTCAGCGCCGGTTGAGTACACTGTCGTTTCAAGGGATAGCCTGATTATAAAAAAATGGCATGTAAATATCTCCAGTAATGAATCTGAAACTGAAGATGATCAGGGACTTACCGGTCTGAGAATTTACCCTAATCCTACAGGGGGGAAAGCTCAGATTCAATTTACAGGAGTAAAAGCATCGCCATCGAGGGTTGAGATTTTTGATACAATGGGAAATAAAGTTTTCACCAAGGAAATCAGAAAAACAGGTAAATTTACTGTTGTTGAAGATCTCAGGAAATTGAATGGAGGGGTATATACTCTGAGGTATTCTGAAATTGAAAAGCCTCAATTGTTAGTAATTAAACAACACTGATCATACCTTTTTCCCTGTGTTGAATTGTTATTCAGTATACAGGAAGAAATTAATAATATCTTTTATTAACTCACTCATGAAAAAATCAATTGCCATTCTTATTCTCCAGGTAATATGTTTTCTATTCTCCTCAGTTTCAATATTCGCACAGGAAGGAGTTGTAAAACAGGAAAAGCTTACCGGGTTTGAGCTCCAGTCATCTGTTCTGATTTCGTCCACCGGGGAAGAAATATCATCACCTGAATACAAGTCAAACGTTTACTGGTTCCCCGTTAAGGTTCCTTCGACCGTTCTGACAGGATTAGTGGCTAATAATATCTACCCTGATCCTTATTCAGGACTTAACAATATGATGATCCCTGATGCATCTGATGAATTTAACATAAAGTATAATCTGGGACAATACAGTCACCTGGCTGATAATCCCAATCCATGGAAGAAGCCGTACTGGTATAGGACTACTTTCGATATTCCACAGGGTGATAAGGGAAAATTTTTCCAGCTGATATTCAAAGGGATCAATTACAGGGCTGCTGTATGGGTTAATGGCAGGCAGGTTGCCGATTCAACTGAAATGGCAGGTATGTTCTCTCAGTATAGCCTCGATATAAGCAAACATATAAAGGCAGGAACATTAAATGCCATTGCAGTGAAGATTTATCCGCTTGACTATTCCGGATTGCCTGCAACGGAACAACTTAAGGCTCTTGGTGATTTTTTCGAGAATGGCGGACCAACAGGTGATATTGGCAAAAATGTCACGATGCTGTGTTCGGTGGGATGGGACTGGATACCTCCCGTAAGAGACCGTAATATGGGGATCTGGCTGCCTGTTTATCTCAGAACTACTGGTGGCATCACTATTTGTGATCCAAAGATTGTCACCACACTTCCTAAGCTTCCCGATACGACAATTGCCAACTTGTCGCTCAATCTTAAACTGGTAAACCGGAGCGCAATCACTGAAAATGGTAAATTAACAGTTACCATCAACCCTGAAAATTTTGATGGCAGGCAGGTTCAGTTCAGTAAGGATGTCATTGTTAAGGACGCTTCTACAGCTATTGACCTGAACGCAGTGAATACGAAAGAACTCAATATCATCAATCCGGCGCTTTGGTGGCCAAACGGCTATGGTAAGCCAAACCTTTACAGGATAAGACTTCAGTACGCAGGGAATTCAGGTATATCAGACGATACTACATTTGTATTTGGCATTCGCACTGTTAGTTCAAAGGCAATTGATGTGAGTGGATCCTACAGGCGTGATTTCTATGTGAATGAAAGACGTATTCATCTCACAGGAGGAGCCTGGGTTCCGGATATGATGCTTAACCGGGACTCACTTCGATATGATTACGAGATACATTTATGCAGAAACTCAAATATTAACCTTCTCAGGATCTGGGGAGGAGGAGTAACTCCGTGCGATGAATTTTTCGAAGCAGCCGACAGGTACGGAATGCTGGTTTGGTCCGATTTCTGGGTGACAGGAGATACCCAGGGTGAATTTAAGGGGTCTCCCGACTGGCCTCTGCAGGGGAATGTATTCATCAGGAATATGAAAAACACAATAATGCGCATACGTAATCATCCCAGCCTTCTGGTATGGACAGGCGGAAATGAGGGACATGCCCGAAAGGAGTTATATGATGCAATGAGAGAAAGTATTATTTCACTTGACGGGACAAGGCCTTTCATCCCCAGCTCCTCGGGATTTGCTAAACTTCCCGCAGGATGGAACGGGTCGTGGCCCGATAATAAACCTTCGGGGGTGTATAGTGGCGGTCCATATACATGGCAGGATCCATTGGTATACTATAAAAAGGCCATTGCAGGGAAAGACTGGGTTTTTAAGGATGAAACAGGACTGCCCTCCCAGCCTCCCTATAATATAATGTCAAAGATAATTCCCAACCTGGTTTGGGACAAGTCACTGCCTTTCCCTCTTAATAATACCTGGGGTTACCACGATGCTGCTACAGGCAACGGCAGGTATGATCTGTATATGAAAGAAATGGTAAAAAGATTTGGAGAACCAGTGAGTATGGAGGATTTCTGCAATAAAATGCAATTGATGAATGCAATTGGTTACCAGGGAATTTTTGAAGCTGCAGGTCATAAGCTCAATGACATCGGAGGGGTAATGCTATGGAAGCTAAATTCCGCCTTTCCCAGCGTTGTATGGCAGATCTATGACTGGTACCTGATGCCGAATGCCGGCTACTATTTTATGCAAAATGCCTGTGAACCTGTTCACCTTCAGTTAAATATCAATGATCATAAAGTGCTGGCCATTAACAGGACATTTAAGCCCATTCCTGGTCTTAGTGCAAGTGCCGATATATTTGATATTAATTCAAAATCGTTATTCCACGAAGAAATGAATATCAGCTTAAACCCATCTGAAGTTAAGGAAACTCTTTTACTCTCATCAGCCTTATCTGATCTGAAGGGGGTTAATTTTGTTGTTTTAAACCTTAAAAATTCTGCTGGCAGAACTTTATCTCATAATGTATACTGGCTGTCTGGTTCAGGAGATTATAAGGAACTAAATAAGATGCAGCAAACGAAGTTAGATGCAGAAATAATTTCGACATCAAAAGGCAAGGTAGAAACAAACTGGACTCTGAAAATCACAAATAATACAAATAAGATAGCCTTTTTTATCAGGCCTCAGCTATTTGTAAGTGGAGAAGAGGCATTGCCTTGCTTCTGGACTTCAAGTTACTTCACTCTTGCACCTTCAGAAAGTACTGTTGTTTCAGTAAGCTGCCCTGCTGTTAAAGCGGACGGGAAACACCGGATAATTAAAATTTCAGGTTGGAATGTAAAGAAACAGATAGTCTCTTCAAACGATTAATCAGGTCCTGGATAAATTATTTCACTCTGTCATAGTGAAATGTTCCGGTGATCTCATTGCCCGACATTTTGTTCGTGTATTCGAGTGTCAGAACCTTCCCTTCTGATTCAAGCTTCCATTTCTCAATGGCTACAAAGTCCTCACTTCCATTGAAAGTGGTGCTCGAATTAATGTTAATTGATCCGTCCGTATCAGCAAGTGTTGCTTTTGAGGTTCTGGGAAGATCGTAGACTGTAAGTTTGGTGTCTTTCCCATCAAGCGAAAAATTCTCATCAAATGTATATTCCTCTCCGTTATTGTTTTCATATACACGGCTTGTATATAGACTGTCGGGTTTTTGCTTTAAAATGATCTTTGCTACTATTAACTGGTTATCAGTTGTTGTGCTCTTTTCCTTATTTAATTTCCATTCACCCGAAAAGTCAGGTTTCTGGGCACTCAGCGATCTGTTGGAAAGGAGCATAAAGCAGAATAAAAGCGAGATAATGATTTTCGTTTTCATAAAAATTTATTTAGGTTGATTGATGGAATAATTGTAAATGTATGAAAAAAGCTTCAGAGAGAAGGGCATGTTAAAAATACTTCCTGAATTTATCTCCGATCTTAAAATAAGTATAACGCCCTGCATCTTCACCTGCAACATGCACACTTTCTCCGTCTGTCTCAAAAGTGCTGTGTTCACCAACTACCTGAGAAAAATAGACATCATGGTTTTTACCAGCCTCATCAACAAGGATAACATGTGCAAGATTCTTATGTATATCGGAGATCAGTGATGTATTGCAGAGCGGACAAAAAAATTCAAGTGATTCACCTGATTTTATTTCAAAGGAACGATGTTTATGACTGTTGTAGTTTCCTATCTGAGGACTTAATAGAAGAAGTCCTGACTGTTTGCTGTCGTTTTTAACCTTGAAAATGATATTATCTGAGACCCTCAGATGCTGCCTGCATTTTGGGCATATAAAATCATTCATTTTGTCCTCCTTATTCTTGTAGGTTTAAAATATTAAACAAAAGTACGGGCGATTTTGTTGCCCGAGAATGTAACATTAAATTCCTGCATTTCTGACTCCTTTCCATGAAACTTCATAACAGATTCAAAAAATTTAGATACAAAATATGACTTTCAATGCTTTCCCTTCAGGTGGCAAAAAAGAGGATTTTTCTGCCTGATCGGTATTGATGTTTCACTTTCCGGTTATTGAAAAATTAAAAATGCGTAATTTTTTTCATATGTGCAAGCGATAGATAATCAGAACTATAAATAACATAAGAGCATACTCATTTAAGGAAAAATGAAAATTCTGTATTTTTTAGTGTAACAAAAAACGACGTTTGCCGTTAAAATAGTTGTGTTGGTCAACTAATAACCTTCATTCGTCAAAAGCTAAAAAATATGAGAAGTTTTCTTATACTGGTATTACTATGGGTTAGTTTAACCTTATCCGGAGCAACATATTACCTGTCTCCTTCAGGAAGTGATGCATCAGGCAACGGATCGATCGGAAGTCCATGGTTCACTCTGAATAAGGCATGGTCTTATCTTAATTCAGGGGATATAATCTATATGAGGGGAGGTAATTATTATTATACTACACCACAAAATCTTTCAGGAAAAAGCGGGAATTCAACAAGCCTTATACAGGTGATTGCATATCCGGGTGAGCGGCCAATTATTAACGGACGTGATATGGATACACAGCATAACTGGAATCTGATCAGCATAACAAATTCAAATTATTTATATTTAAAGGGGATAAGGATTTCTAATCTTCCACAGCCGGTTGTGATCCCAAACAGTAACGGTTATTATGCGATCTCAATGGGCAACTATGATCCGAAAAGTGCTGTCTGGGTTACAAATATCACTTTCGAACAGGTAGAACTCGACCATATCGGAGGCTGGGGTTGTACCATCTTTGAACATTGCACTGATATAACCTGGCTCAACTGCGACAGTCACCATAATCAGGATCCATATTCAAGCAGATTCGGAGGGGATAATTACGGCGGTTCTGATGGCTGGGAGTCAGCTGCTGAAACAAGTACCAGAATTCATTTTATTGGCTGCAGATCGTGGTGGAACAGCGACGACGGATGGGACAACAGGTATGCCTCAGGAATTTTTACATATGATCATTGCTGGGCATTCAGGAACGGAAATATTCCTAATACATACACACTCGTTGGTAATGGTGAAGGATTTAAACTGCAGGGGCCGAATGCAAGCAGTTCAAACACCGATAACATTATCAGGGTCGTTCAGAATTGCCTGTCATTTGATAATCAGGCAGGATTTGAAGGTGTGGCTGAACCATATTATGGCGGCATGCATCTCTATAATAATGTCTCCTTCAGAAATGTCGGATCAATGAACTTTCAGGGCATACATTCAAGTGCAACAGTTCTTAAAAATAACATATCTGTTCAAGCCAGCTGGTCTACCGTATCATTTGGTGATAGCTATAATTCCTGGAATATATCACAGACTGCTTCCTCATCTGATTTTATTAGTACAGATACAACAGGTGCTACTGGTCCGCGACAAGCTGACGGCAGTCTGCCAAACTTAAACCTGCTGCACCTGAAGACCGGATCTGCTTTGATAGATGCAGGTACTGATGTTGGCATAACCTTTACAGGCAAGGCTCCTGACCTTGGCGCATTTGAGGTACAATCAGGAACAACTCCTGCCAATCCGATCTATATCAGTTCAT
>JGI20214J51088_10000749_pt1 | contig 22225 bp, 15 predicted proteins | sample WetSurMetagenome_FD_51088 | JGI IMG/M metagenome (IMG submission 51088) | reverse complement strand
CCATTCTGAACAATTATCTTGTCAGTTATTATGCGCAATTTACTTATACCTTATTTAAACAGCTTAACATCGTTGGTGGTATACGTCATGACTTTTCCAGCTATTATGGCCAGGTTCTGGTACCACGAATAGGACTGGTGTTCAATGAGAACAGATTCACGGCAAAAGTTCTCTATAACAGAGCGTTCAGATCACCAAAACCTTGGGATTACAATTATGGAACCGGTAACAGCAGCTTAAAACCTGAAAAAATGAAATCCTTTGAACTCTGTCTTTCATACCAGTTAAATAAAGACCTGAGTTTTGGAGGTTCATTGTATCTCAATACCATTAATGATAAGTTGACAAAAGAAACAGGCCCGACTGTGGATAGATGGATAAACAAGGATATCTTAAGTACTACAGGATTTGAATTATACGGAGATTATTGTGTGGGTAACTTTGATATATATGCTAATTATACATATAACGACTCACACGATCAGGCCGATATGTTTATCCCGGAAATATCGATGAACACTGCCAATGCTGGATGTACATATTTATTCAGGCAGTTGTTTAAAATAAATCTGCGTGCAAACTATCTGGGAAACAGAAAGAATCCGGGTGTCATTCCTGCTACCGGGAATGATAAAATTGGAGCTGCACTTATTTTTAACGGATGCGTCTCTTTCATAGGATTGAAAAATTGTAATTTGCAGCTTAAGATGAATAATATTTTAAATCAGGAATATTATCATCCTTCTAACAGGTTCTCCGGAAGATACAGGCAGCCACAGAGAAATTTTACTCTTAATGTCGTTTACAGTTTTGGAGCTAAAAACAAATAAACCGATCATCATAACTATCTTTTCTTATAGCAAATAAAACCTGGCTGATGGAGAACCTTTATTCAGGAAACAATTTTTTAAAACATTTATTTACAGTTTTTCTGATCCTTCTGGCTCTTAACACCTGTTCATTCGGTCAGTCAAGAGAATCCCTTGTAAAAGCAGGCTACGTAGAAAAATTTACCCACTTTGTTCAATGGCCTGAAAAAAACGGCAATGACGACCCCGCTGATAATTTTGTTCTGGCTGTTATCGGAAAGAACACATTTGGAAAGAACCTTGAGGATTTGTTCAGCAAGACCACAATTAAAGAAAACCCCGTAAGAATAAAATACATTACTTCTGTTGATGAAATTAAAAATTGTTTGATACTGTTTATTTCCGGATCTGAAAAAAACAATTTGGAAAAAATACTTAATTATACTACTGGCAAACCAATTTTAACTATCAGCGACAGTAAAGGATTTGGCATGAACGGGGTAATTATAAATATGTTTTCAGATGGGAATTATATCAGATATGAAGTGAACCGGAATACTCTTGAAAAATCGGGGCTTAAGATCAATAGCCTCCTTCTAAACCATGCTGTAATCATTAATTCAGAAAAATAGCTTTCGCATGTGTCTTCCAGAAACTGAAGAACAATGAATGACCCCGGAAAGTATAAAAATGACCTCAAAAAAAAGTTGCAAAAACAGCAGCAGGAATTTGAATTAGATAAAGAGTCATTTTTAAAGGAAGTGACAGGGCAACAGGGAAATGAAGATGATCTGCAAACCAGCAAAGATCAGTTTAAAATGCTTTTCAGCAATTTGTTACAGGGGAGTGCCTTTCATGAGATGATTTACAATGAAAAGGGTAAAGCTGTCGATTATGTGACCCTCGACATAAATAAATCATTTGAAACAATAATGCATGTCAGGAGAGAACTGGTTATAGGAAAACCAGCAAGTTCTATTCTTCCAAACAATGAATTGAAAAAATGGCTGGCTGTATTCGCCCCGGTAGCCAGAGGAGAAGGGCCAAGGAACTACAAACTTTACTCTCAGTTCAATGACAAATATTTCGAAGGGGTTGTTTTTTCGCCCAAGGAAGGACATTTCTGGGTGACATTTAATGATTTCACTAATAGAAGATTTGCTGAATGGGCACTCAGGAAGAGCGAAGAGAAATGGAGGAAACTTGTATCAACCATTCCGGATTTCATTGCTTTGCACGATCTCGACGGAAAATATTTATTTCTAAACCACTTCGCGGAGGGATTTTCCGAACAGGATCTGATAGGTAGAAGCATTTATGATTTCATTTCTGATGACTCCAGGGAAGAATATCACAGAAATTTTAAAAAATGTCTTCGTACAGGACAGACACAGAAATTTACTTTTCGTGGTTTTGGAAACAATAAAGAGATAAGAATATACGAGAATTATCTTGTTCCTATACTTGAAAGGGATCAGGTTATAAACGTAATGGCTATCGCCACGGATATTACAGAACGTATAAACACTGAAGAAGCATTCAGGAAACTATCACTACGTCATGAAGCAATTCTTGCATCAGTTCCTGAAATCATAATGGAAGTGGATAATAATAAAGTATATACATGGGCAAACAAGGCAGGTTTGGAATTCTTTGGTAATGACGTTATTGGTAAGGAAGCATCTTATTATTTCAAAGGTGAACAGAAGATCTACGACATTTTAAATCCGCTAATCAATGGAACTGCAGACTCTTTCTATGTAGAGAGCTGGCAACAAAGACATGATGGGGAAACCCGGCTTTTAGGCTGGTGGTGCAAAGTTCTTAAAGATGATAATGGCAATGTTACCGGCGCTCTCTCATCGGCCCACGATATAACAGAAAGCAAGAAAATGGAAGCAGAGGCAAGGGAGGCCGCACTTTATGTCCGTAACCTTATAGAAGCAAGTCTTGATCCTCTTGTTACAATCAGTAAAGAGGGGAAAATTACTGATGTCAATCTTGCCACTGAGAGCATTACCGGCGTGAAACGTAACAAACTGATTGGGAGCGATTTTTCCGACTACTTTACCAATAATGAAAACGCTAAAGAAGCCTACAGAATTGTATTTTCCAAAGGAGTGGTTAAGGATTATCCACTCACAATACGGCATAAAAACGGCCGGAAAATAAATGTATTCTATAATGCCACTTTATTTAAAAATGAAGCAGGTCAGATTCAGGGGGTTTTTGCAGCAGCAAGAGATATAACTAACCAGAAAAAACTGGAAGATAAGCTTCTGAGATCCAAGGCATTACTCGAAAGACTTAATGAGCACCTCAATGAAGTCAGGGAGAATGAGAGGGCTGCTATATCACGTGAAATACATGATGAGCTGGGTCAATCAATGACAGCCCTAAAACTTGACCTGAGCCGGATGCACTCTTATGTTAGTGAAAACAAAGAGGCTAATGAGAAACTTGAAGATATGATTGACCTCATCTCAAATACTATAAAAACCGTCCAGCGTATCTCTTCTGACCTGAGACCGGGCATACTCGATGATCTTGGTCTGGTTGCTGCCGTGGAATGGTACTGTGAAGAATTCGAGAAAAGAACCGGCATCCTTTGCGTGTTGAAATTTGATGACCCCGATTTCAGGGATTCTAAGAAAAACCTCGTACTGTTCAGGGTACTGCAGGAAACCCTGACTAATGTGATACGTCATGCAATGGCAACTTCAGTTAGTATCAACCTTAATAAGACAGCGAAAGGAATAAGTCTGACCATTCGCGATAACGGAGTGGGTATCCCAAAGGAAAAAATTGAATCCCACAAATCCCTTGGATTAATAAGCATGCGTGAACGTGTTAAACAATTTGGTGGTAAAATAAAAATAACATCAGGAATGGGAAAGGGAACATTATTATCTGTTTTCATTCCGGAGAAGAAAAAAATATAGTGTGAAAATACTGATTGCCGACGATCATGCCATAGTCCGCGAAGGGCTTAAGCAATATGTCAAAACACTTGAAGAGGTTTCATTAATTGATGAGGCAGTTGAAGGTAATGAGGCCTGGACAAAGATCAAAAATTGCAGCTATGATCTTGTAATCCTTGATGTCTCCATGCCAGGGATGAGTGGACTGGATGTACTTCGGAAAATGAAAGAGAAAAATATGCAGTCCCGTGTTCTGATCCTCAGCGTACATCCCCAGGAACAGTATGCTATTCAGGCATTTAAGATGGGGGCTTCAGGATACCTTACAAAAGACAGCGCCTTCGAAGAATTAACCATTGCTATAAAAAAGATTGCATCAGGAGGAAGATTTATTTCATCAGCTTTTGCAGAAAAACTTGTCTTTGACGCCTTTGAATCTGATACATTCCAGCTACATCATAAGCTATCGGAAAGGGAATTTCAGGTTATGGTTAAGCTGGCAAAAGGCAAATCGGTAACTGAAATCTCAAAAGAAATGTTTATTTCTGACAAGACAGTCACCACTTACCGTTCTCGTATCCTTGAAAAAATGGGAATGAAAAAGAATGCAGAGCTGACTATCTATGCAATAAAGAATGATCTTATAGACTAGGGCCTGGTGTAGGCCACTCCCTACACAATAATCATCAATTCCCCTACATTGCAATGCAGTGATTCATTGTATCTTAAACCCTCAGTCTATTTTTGCATTTATAAACTTCAGTGACCATTAATACTTGATGGCCTTCAGGCGTAAATCTTACTGTTATGAAAATTGTAATTGCGGACGACTCACTTCTTTGGAGAGACAGGATCAAGAGTGCACTTCTTGGGAACAGTGGTAATATAATGGTATATGAAGCCAGAAATGGCTTGGAAGCATTACAGCTGATAATGGAAAAAGAAGCTGATCTGGTAATATTGGATATACGGATGCCTGAGATGAATGGGATAGAAGTATTAATGAAGATCAGGGAGCTAAAGATCAGAACTAAAGTCTGCATCCTCACCAGTTACCCTTATCCGCAGTACAAAAGCCGTTGTCTGAAGGAAGGAGCAGACTATTTTCTGAGCAAAACCGAGGATTTTGAAGAAAAGAATATTTTAAAGATTTTGACAAATGTATAGGCTATTTACTTTTAGAAAGAAACTTGTAGGCCTGTTGTTTCTGGCTGGAGCTTTTTTACCCACAATTTATTGCCAGGACACTACCAGGATGAAAACTGCAGACAAACTGTTTAACCTCAGCCTTGACGAATTCCTTGATGTGGTTATAACACCATCAAAGTCGGCTCAATCGGTTAACAATGTGACCCAGAAAGTTGATGTGATATCTGCGAAAGATATCGAATCTATTGTGTCGGGAAACCGAAACATTTGCGAAGTTATTTCGAAATTACCCGGAGTATCGGTAAGTGTTCTTTCCCGAAACGATGCCAACTGGGGAACTTATGGCGGTATAGGACCAAAATACTCTACTTATATGCTTCAGGGATTGCCGGTTGATGCTTTTGTCGATCCTATGTCACTCGATCTGAATGCTATTGACCATATCGAGGTACAACGCGGACCAGCTTCGGTAATTTACCCGAATTTTCTCTCTCAGGATTTTGCCGGAAGCCAGAGTCCGCTTGCAGGAACTGTTAACCTTATACTAAAAGGCAAAGTTGAACAACAATTAAATTCATTCCTGACTTCTCTTGGCTCCTACAATACTCTCAACAGCCAGTTTTATCATCAGGACAAAATTGACCGGGTCAATTACTTCTTCGGTTCGACCTTTGAAACTTCAGATTATACTAATTACGGCACAGAGGGATCGTGGCTGAACATGAAAAAAAATCCCGAATACAGGAAAACGAAAATTTATGCAGGGTTAACAATATTTATGGACAAGGAAGAAAAACAGAAGCTTACATTATATGGTCAGGAAACATTACACACCGGAGATGCCGGACGTGTATATAAAGGATATGACAACAAATATGGTACAATGAATATCGGATATGATATTGCTTTAAATGACAGAATTAACCTTCAATCGCATGTTGGAATGCGATTATATGACCGGTCATGGCAGGAGAGTAACTTTGGGGTAATTGATACACTCAAGTCTGATAATGGTGTAAATCAGTTGATAATACCGGTCGATATTTCATTGACAATCCTACATGGAGAAGGAAGTTCTCTTACTGTTGGAGCTGATTTTCAGAAAGCAAAATATTCTACCTGGAATGATCCGCTGGCAGGCCGTCATATTTATGGTAACATCTCCGCAGCAATGCAGCGGGGAATATATATGCAGGAGGAGTGGCGTCCGGTTTCCAGGCTTACACTCAGGGGAGGAATGCGCTTTGCTGTTATTAACAATACACTAGTTCTTGAAGCCATAAATACACCTGACGATAATGAATTGTCGTGGCAAAAATTATTATGGAGCACCGGCGTAAAATACGTAGTCAATGATAGAATTTCAATTTACATAAACAGCGGAAGCAGTTTCTCAACGCCGGGTCTTAAATCAGTCGGAGGGACTATCCTCCTTAGCGATTTGGGAGTGCCGGGGAAAAACGGACAGTTGCCAAACCCCGACCTTAAGCCGGAAACAGGCATTGGAACTGATGCCGGTATTGATTTCAATTTCCCTGAAAACTTCAGGCTGGGGATTCGTGGATTCTATACAGTTCTGCAGGATGGTATTGTAGATAACGTAGTAAGTCAGAACCCTTCGCAGACTCAGTCAATCAATACAAAAACGGCAGCCGGTGGAGCCGAGATCGAAATTTCACATAAGATAAGTTCAGTTCTTACATGGTATGCTAATGGAACTTATATGAAGACGGTTGTAAAAAATGAATTAAACAGCGACCAGAATAATGCCGAAATACCTTTCTCTCCAAATTTAGTTTTAAATGCCGGACTCAATCTTAATACAAGGTCAGGACTGATTCTGTCTCCATCAGTAAATTATAATGGAGGTTTTTATGATGGAATATCAAAGCTGGACCGGATTAAGTATAAGCCGGGTGTGGTTTTAAATACCTATATCTCACAGCAGGTGGTTAAAAACAATTCGTATATGTTGGATTTCTTCTTACAACTATACAATATTACCAATAATAAATACAGTATGCCCTGGCAGTTTAAAAATCCAGGTATATCCTGGACAACCGGACTAAAATTGAATTTTTGATGTATTATAAAATTATTCAAATTGTTTAATATCAAAACTTTAAGCAGATAATGGGAAAGAAAATCTTTCAGTTGCCTTTTATTATTGATCGCGGGAAATCAATTTTATTTTTTGTCATATTGATATGCCTGAATAGCAATATTTTCTCCCAGCAGACAGAGGTAATGATGAAAGCTGTGGCACTTGAAAAGATCTCGATGTTTATTGACTGGCCGGAGGCTGCCCACAACAGCAGGGAACCATCGGACTTTGTTATAACTGTTATTGGACAAAACATGTTCGGAACTACTCTGGAGGAATTATACAAAGAGGAAAAAATTAAAGACAAAAAAGTAACTGTTAATTATTTAACAGCTAATCAGAATCCGGGTATATGTGATTTACTTTTTATATCTAAAATCAAGATTAACGATTTGAAGAGAATTCTTACATATATCAAAGGAATGCCTGTTCTGATAGTCTCAAATGAAGAAGGATTTGCAGAAACAGGCTGTTTTGTCAATATGTACGAATATGAGAATAAACTCCGGTTCGAGATAAATCAGAAAGCAATGCAGGAAGCAGGATTTAAAATAGACTACAGGTTGTTAAGAGTATCAAAGATTATTAATCCGGTTAAAGAATGAAAAGATTCAGAAATCAGCCTATAAGAAGGAAACTGGTGGTCATTATAATGTCTGCCAGCATAATTGCAATCCTTTCAGGACTGGTCGCTTATCAGATCTTTGATATGCTAAGCTCCAGAAATGAGATGAAAAAAAATGCAGGGCTCAATGCTGCACTGGTAGGCCAGTACTCCGTTGTGCCTCTTATGTTTGATTATAAAGATGAAGCTAAAGACGTACTTTCAAAATTAAAAAGCATGCCATCAGTCATGGATGCCTGTATTTACAATTCTGATGGCAAAATATTTTCTTATTATCACAACTCTCTGACTAGCAATTATATTTTCCCTGATCCGGAAAAGAAGAAACCGGGTTTCTCAAAAAATTGTCTGCATGTCTATAATGACATAATTTTTGATGATAAGAATTACGGGACACTCTATCTAAGAATATCCGCAGCCGCTCTTAACGAAAAATTAAACAGCAACATGCTGGTTATGATCATTCTGCTCATAATCCTTTTTATACCTGTTTATTTTATCGCCAACCAGTTACAGAAATATATTTCAGGGCCAATCCTGAAACTTGCTGATCTTACAAAAACAATTTCTCAGAATCAGGACTTTACTATGCATCTTGAATATCATGGAAAGGATGAAGTGGGAATCCTGTATGATCAGTTTAATAACTTTCTGTCACAGATTTCTCAACGTAAGATTGAGCGGGACAATGCAGAAAACAAGTTAAAGACATTAAACGAGAAATTGACAAATGAACTTTTTGAGCGCAATATTATCGAAAGCTCATTGCGCCTGAGTGAAGAAAAGTATCGTTACCTGTTTGACCGGAATCCCGCACCACTGGCTATCTATGATCCTGCTTCCCTGAAAATTCTGTCGGTGAATGAAGCATTTCTGATCCTGTACGGTTATTCTTTTGATGAAATTTCATTAATGCATCTTCCTGATTTTTATCCAAATAATGAAAAAGGCCCCATTGTCGATCTGGTAAAAGGATTGAAAGGTCATTCATATACCGGAGAATGGCACCATTTGAAAAAGGATGGATCTGTTTTTCCAATAATTACGACTTCCCACGATATTGTATTTAATGATATTAAAGCCAGGATTGTTGTTATTACAGATATAACTGAACGCCAGAAAACTGAAAAGGAAATATCCTTTCTCGCTCAGGTACTAAGAAATATTAATGAATTTGTAAGTATAACTGATGTGAAGAATAACATAACGTTTGTAAATCAATCGTGGTTAAAAACATTCGGATATACTGAAAAAGAAGTAATTGGAAAGAACGTTGGTTTAATAGTGTCTCCTTCTAACCCTCCGGGACTGATCGATGAAATCTTATCATCAACATTAAAAGGGGGATGGCAGGGAGAACTGATTAATAAAAGAAAGGATGGCACAGAATTCCCGGTAATGGTTTTTACAACAATTATTTTTGACAAAGATAATAACCCAATCGCACTGGTTGGAATCAGTTCGGATATTACAGAGCAGAAAAAGATACAGCGGGAATTGCTTGCTCATAAAGACCACCTTGAAGAATTGGTACAGAAAAGAACCGAGGAACTCCGGGATGTAATGGAAGAAACCCGTGATCTTTATGAAAACTCACCATGTGGCTACCATTCGCTTAATAAAAAGGGAATTTTCGTCAGAATTAACAACACAGAGTTAAAATGGCTTGGCTATACCCGTGAAGAAGTAATAGACAAAATGGGGACGCGCGATATAATGACTCCGGCAAGTAAAGAATTATTCGAAAAAGCTTTCTCTGAATTTCTTAAGAACGGTGAGATACAGAACGCAGAATTTGAGTACCTCCGAAAAGACGGATCAACTTTCTTTGGTTCCCTTAATGCAACTGCCATTGTTGATAATGATGGTAAATTTTTGATGAGCCGCTCCACGCTCTTTGACATAACCGAACGTAAACGAATTGAGTTGGAATTGAACAAAGCAATTGAAGCAGCTGAAAACGCAAATAGAACGAAAAGCGAATTTCTTGCCAATATGAGTCATGAGATTCGTACACCAATGAACGCTGTCCTTGGTTATACTGAGTTATTAAGTTCAATGGTCAAAGAACAAACACAGAAAAATTATATAGAATCTATTAAATCCAGCGGCAGGAGTCTTCTTACGCTGATAAATGATATTCTGGATCTTTCAAAAATTGAAGCCGGGAAACTGGAACTTGAATACGATTTTGTCGACTCAAATTTCTTTTTTATGGAGTTCGAGAGAATTTTTGCCCTCAAAGCTTCTGAAAAGGGAATAAAGTTTATAGTTGAAATCCAGTCAGGTACTCCTGCCGGAATTTATATTGATGAGCCCCGGCTTCGCCAGATAATTTTCAACCTTATTGGCAATGCAATTAAATTCACTTCTAAGGGTCATGTGAAGCTTATAGTACACACGGATAATATGCAGGTTGTGAATTACAACCAGGGGAAATCAGAAGAATTTCTGGATTTGTGGATCGATGTTGAAGATACCGGCACCGGTATTTCCAAGGAGATAATGGAAGAAATTTTTGACCCATTCATCCAGGCCAGGGATCAAAAGAACATCGGCGGTACTGGTCTTGGCCTTGCTATTACCAGACGACTCACTCACTTAATGAAGGGTACGATCAGCCTTAAATCTGAACTTGGCAAGAGAAGTACTTTCTCGGTAAAGATACCGGAGATCTCATTTAAAAGAGAGTTTATAAATGCAAAAGCTACACTGCAGATTGATCCAACAGATATAATATTTGACCCTGCCACAATTCTTGTTGTTGACGATGTGGAACATAACAGAAATTTTATCAAGGATACACTGAGGAATACCAACCTGACGGTACTAGATGCGAGTGAAGGATTTAAAGCTTTGGAACTGGCCAAAAAGGTTATCCCGCAACTGATCATTTCTGATATCAGGATGCCCAATATGGATGGATTTGAATTATTAAGCAGGATTAAGGCAGATGAAAAACTTAAGGATATCCCGGTTTTGGCGTATTCAGCATCAGTTTTGAAAGATCAGAAGGAGAGAATTCATCAAAGCAAATTCGTTGGCCTGCTTACAAAGCCTGTCAACATAACAGAACTATACTTCGAGTTAATGAATCATCTTAAGTTTACTCAAAAAGAGAAAGAAAAAACAGAGAATGAATCTGAGATTGATACCGGTAATGAAATTGTGAATCTCCAGGATCTAATAAATTCTCTCGAATCCGACTTTTACGAAATATGGAAAGGGTTTGAATTAAGGCAGCCAATTGCGGGGATAAAAAAATTCGGGGAAGACCTTATCATACTGGGAACAGATCATAAATCTTCTCTTATTGCCAGATACGGCAAGGATTTAACAGGCGCTGCAGAGAGTTTTAATATTGAGGGAATACTTACGCTGTTAAAGCAATATGTACCAAATATTGACAAGCTAAAAACATATAATAAAATTTGATTATGGAAAAGAATTCTGTACCCAAGCAGGTCCCGGTAATTCTGATTGTTGACGACAATCCGCAGAACTTACAGGTGCTGGGCATACAATTACAGGAAAAACAATATGAAATTGAATTTGCAGTTAATGGGACGGCAGCTCTCGATTGGCTNAATATAAAGAAATTCGATCTGATATTGCTCGATATCAATATGCCGGGAATGTCAGGCTTTGAGGTATGTAAGGAAATCCGTACGAATCCCGAACTGAATAATGTGCCGATTATTTTTCTTTCTGCCGATATTGAAAGAGAAAGTATTTTAAGGGGATTTGAAATGGGAGCCCAGGATTATATTACAAAACCTTTCGATAGCAGAGAACTTATTGTAAGGGTCAAAACACACCTTTCGCTTAAAGAATCTCTTGAAAAACTTGAGAATCTCAATAAATCCCTTGAGGAGAAGGTTCTCGAAAGGACGATTCAATTGAAGGAAGCCAATGAAAAGCTTGAAGCCACAAATCTTAAATTAGTGGATCTTGATAAAGCAAAATCCGAATTCCTGAATCTTATAAGTCACGAAATAAGAACCCCCCTCAATGGAATTCTTGGGCCCCTTGAATTACTTAAAGGCCCATTATATGCATCAGAAATCTCCGATTTGATAACTATGCTTGATATGTCTGTTAAAAGACTTGAACGATTTTCACTGGATGCCTTGCTGATTACCAGACTTAAAACAGGAGAAACAGGAATAAAGAAAGTTAGCTTTTCGCTTTCAGAACTTGTTAATGAAGTAGTGAATGAAAATATTGACAATAATCAGTCGAAAAAAATAAGATTTGACACTGAGTTTGATATGGAGCACGATTTGGTCCTACTTGATAAAGAACTCGCAAAAAAGTCAATCGCCAACATTCTTGATAATTCAATTGTTTTTTCTCCTCAAAACGGATCAATCGAAATAAAAACATATCCGGAAGGCGATCATATTGTTCTGGAGATTCATGACCAGGGTAATGGTTTTTCAGCTGAGACAATGCAGCACATGTTTGAACTTTTTTCGCATGCAGACAAATACCGTGATAATGCCAAAGGAATTGGATTGCCCGTTGCAAAAATGATCTTGGAGCTGCATGGCGGTAAACTTCAGATCGATAACCATCCTTCAGGAGGGGCCCTTGTGAAGCTGGTTTTTTAATGGAGTCAAAACTTTTTACAATACGCTCTGAACATCGAAATTCAGGATATTTATTATGGATAATTCAGAAATTAATAACTCAGATTCTGTTCTCGTCGTCGACGACAATCCAAAGAACCTCCAGGTCTTAGGCGGGCTATTGCAAAATGAAGGAATTGAAGTTGAATTTGCATTAAATGGCAAGGCTGCCCTCGGTTGGCTTGAAAAGAAAAGTTTTGATCTGGTTCTTCTCGACATTATGATGCCAGAGATGGATGGGTATGAAGTTTGTAACATTATAAAACAGGATCCTCTTATTTGTGATATTCCGATCATCTTCATTACTGCAAAAACCGATTCGGAAAGTATTATTAAAGGATTTGATACAGGGGGAGTTGATTATATAGCAAAACCATTTATCCCTAGCGAGTTATTGGCAAGAGTCAGGTCCCAGATCAGTATCACAAAGTCAAAAAAGAAGATATTATCATATCTCAGAAAAATTGAACTGCAAAACAAAAATATCAAGGATAGCATTGAATATGCCAGAAATATTCAAAGAGCTGTTCTTAACACGTCATTATCTGAAATGGGTACTTCTCCCGAGAATTTTATTTTATATCTGCCAAAAGATATTCTCAGCGGTGACTTTTACTGGTTTCATCGTTCGGATGACAATTTTATTCTGGCAGTCATGGATAGTACCGGACATGGGGTCCCCGGAGCGCTTATGAGCATTCTTGGAATGACATTGCTGAATGAAATTGTTGTTCATGACAAGATAGCAAAGCCTGATGAGATCATTGAGTGTCTCCGGTCCAGGCTCATAAGCACACTTGGGCAGAACCAGGAGACGGCACATATAAAAGATGGCATTGAAGGGAGTGTTGTAAGTTTTGATTCAACTAAAAACTTACTTAGTTATTCAGGGGCCTTTAATCCGCTTTTTTATGTTCACAACAATGAGATGAAGAAGATTAGCGGCGACAGGGTTCCCATCGGTTATTATGAAATAAATAATAGCTTCACTCTGAAAACGATAAATATTGAAAAGGGCGACATTATCTACCTGTTTTCAGATGGTCTGATTGACCAGTTTGGAGGGCCTGAAAAAAGAAAAATAATGACGCATAAGTTCATGGAAATTCTTCAAACCATGCATAAATTGCCAATGGATGAACAAAAATCGCAGCTAAATGATTTTGTAAAAAACTGGAGGGGAGATTTGGAGCAGACTGATGATATTCTGGTAGTCGGAATCAGGTTTTAGTATTGTGAAAAGTATTTCTGAAGCACCCAGGGTTTTTATGAAAATTCTATCTCATGACTGATCAAAATAATTCTCAAACAAATTCTTCTTTGATTCTGATTGTGGATGATAACCCTCAGAATCTGCAATTGTTGGGCAGGATTTTGCAGGAAAACAATTTTGAAATTGAATTTGCCACAAATGGGCCTGCTGCACTTGATTGGATTAAAATTAAAAAGTTTGATCTGATTCTTCTTGATATAAATATGCCTGAATTGAATGGTTTTGAAGTTTGCACCAGAATCCGGTCTGACAATTCAATGAATAATATTCCAATTATCTTTCTATCGGCTGAAACAGAAAGAGAAAGCATATTGAAGGGATTCGAACTCGGGGCACAGGATTACATTACCAAACCGTTCGACAGCAGAGAATTGCTGGTAAGAATCAGAACGCAACTCGCTCTGAAAAATACTCTTGAAAAACTGGAAATTGAAAAGGAACATGCACAATCTGCCGACCACCTGAAATCTGCTTTCCTCGCAACTATGTCGCATGAACTCCGTACACCTCTTAATTCTATTATCGGATTTACCGGAATATTAATAAAGGAAGCCCCCGGCCCACTAAACAATGAACAAAAAAAACAGCTGGGAATGGTGCAAAACAGCGCCAGACATTTGCTTTCATTAATAAATGATGTGCTTGATATTTCTAAAATCGAAGCAGGCCAGCTTAAAATTAACCTCGAAAACTTCTCCCTTCAGGAGGTGATTGGCAAGGTGCTTGAAACAAATAGTCCTTTTGCAGACAGAAAGAATCTAAAATTGTGTGTTTTATCAGATAATAATATCCCAAATATTACAAGTGATAAATTAAGGGTTCAGCAAATACTCCTGAATCTGGTAAATAACGCCATCAAGTTCACTGAGACAGGTAGTGTAAGCATAAGGAGTTTTGTATCCGGAAGTTTCATCAAAATACAGGTTACAGATACAGGTATCGGAATTGAACAGGATAAAATAGATATGCTTTTTAAACCGTTCATGCAGATTGATACAGGACTAACGCGCAAAAAAGAAGGGACAGGGTTGGGCTTGTCGATATGTAAGAAGCTCACTGAGATGCTTGATGGGAAAATTGAAGTTGAATCTAAATCAGGACTTGGAAGCACTTTTACAGTGTCTTTACCTCTAATTACATAATTCATTAGCCCNCTAATGTGTTGCCATGCACAGACTCAAAGTATAAGAATCGGCAATATGGAGGATCTGTTAGTTTATAGAATTTAATTATCAGATATGAAAAAAGTACTTATAATTGAAGATAATGAGCAGAATATGTACATGCTGACCTATCTGCTTGAAACCAATAATTATGCGGTTTTTCAATCTTCAAATGGTATTGAAGGAATTGCCATGGCTATAAAAACTCATCCTGATATTATCCTTCTCGATATTCAGTTGCCCGAAATGGATGGTTATGCTATAGCATCCGAACTCAGAAAAATTAAAGAATTATCAGATGTCCCAATAGTTGCAGTAACATCTTATGCCATGACTGGTGACAAAGAGAAAGCATTTGATGCCGGAGCAACAGGCTACATAGAAAAACCGATAGATCCGGATACATTCATTTCACAGATTGAAGTTTTTATTTAAAAATTGGAAGGAGGAATCATGATTAAGATTTTGATTGCCGACGATAAACCTGAAAACCTGTATTTGTTACAATCATTACTGGAAATGAATGGCTATAAAACCATTTCTGCCAGGAATGGGGCCGAAGCCCTTGGGGTGATGAAAGCCGAAATCCCTGACCTTATAATAACAGACATATTAATGCCGGTTATGGACGGATTCGTACTCTGTAAGGAATGCAAAAAGGATAAATCATTGAAAGATATTCCCTTTTTCTTTTATACCGCTACATATACTGATTCAAAAGATGAAGAATTTGCCCTGGGCCTTGGTGCTGACAGATTTATTTTGAAACCACAGGAGCCAGATGATTTCATGAAAATTATCGATAATTTTCTGGAGGACATTGCACATAAAAAGATTAAACCCAGAACAATAATTGAACACTCCGAAAATGTTGTCCTCAAAGAGTACAACGAAGTGCTTGTCAGAAAGCTTGAGGACAAAATGCTTCAATCTGAGAAAACCGAGAAAGAATTAAGAAACTATACAGATAAACTCGAAAATGAAATCCGGGAGCGCAAAAAGATAGAAGATTCTCTGAGGGAGAGTCGCTTATTATTCCAGACTCTGGCAGAAGCCTCCCCCGTAGGCATCTTCAGAACGACTCTCGATGGAGAAACGACATATGTTAACCCTAAATGGTGTGAGCTATCCGGATTATCAGAACAAAAGGCATTGGGCAAAGGCTGGATGAAGGCTGTTCATCCTGACGACCGGGGAATGCTATCAATCAAATGGTCAACAGATACTAAGGAAAGGCATGAGTCAACATCTGAATACAGATTCCTTCGTCCCGATGGAAGTATAATTTGGGTTCTTGGGAAAGCGGTTCCTGAAATGACAGAAAATTCAATTTTGGGATATGTTGGTACCATAACTGATATAACAGAAAGAAAACTCTCAGAAACTAAACTTAAAAATTCTGAGGAACGCCTTAAGATTTTGTTTGAATATGCACCTGATGCCTACTACCTGAGTGATTTAAAAGGAACTTTTATTGATGGGAATATTGCTGCAGAAAAATTACTGGGATATTCCAGAAGTGAGTTGATCGGGAAAAGTTTTCTTAAACTTGAGATTCTTCAGGCACAGGATATTCCAAAAGCTGCTAAATTATTGGTTAAAAACTCATTGGGATTTGCCACCGGGCCAGAAACATTTACTCTAAAAAGTAAAGACGGATCAGAAATTGTTGTGGAAATAATCACACATCCAATAACTATTGAAGGGAAATCACTGGTTCTTGGTGTAGCCCGCGACATTAGCGAAAGGGTAAAATCGGAAGAAGCGCTCATAGAGAGTGAGTCAAAATACCGGCACCTCGTCACAAATAGCCCTGATGGTATCTTCATAGTGGATAATTCCGGGAAATTCCTTTCTGCTAACCGGGCAATTTGTGAAGTTCTTGGCTATACTGAAGACGAACTTATTTCATTGCACCTTCTCGATATAATCCCTGAAAAATATCACCCGGTTCATCTTGAGAGACAATCCTTGGTGGTAAAGGGTGAATTAAACACTTCTCTGGCAGAATATGAGGTAATTGGCAAAAAAGGGAAAACATATTTTGTTGAAGTTCTTTCTGTTCCATATTACAGAAATAAGGAAATTATCGGATTTCAGGGTATAGCCAGGAACATAACCGAAAGAAAGAAAATGGAAACAAAGCTTCGCGAAAGTGAAGCCCGTTTTAAAGGCTATTTCAATACTTCTCTGGCAGGTATAGCCATTACCTCTCCTGAGGCAGGATGGATTGATGTAAATGACCGTGTTTGTGAAATGCTTGGTTATCCAAAAGAGGAAATGCTTAAAATGAAATGGACAGATATTACGTNNTCAGAGGACCTGGATATTGATCTGGATCAGTTCAAAAAAGTTCTTAATGGTGAAATTGAGGGTTATAATCTTGATAAACGTTTTAATACGAAGAACGGGCAAACAATATGGACGAGCATGGCAGTAAATTGTTTGAGAAATGGTGATGGGAAGGTCCAGTATCTTATTACTGTTCTGATTGATATCACAAGCCGTAAATTAACTGAAGAGGCTCTTCTAAACAGTCAGCAACTACTAACAAACGCTCTTAAACTTGCAGGAATGGGTGCCTGGGAATTCGATGTAAACAAAGATGAATTTACTTTTAATGACCTTTTCTATAAAATCTATAATACCTCTTTAGAAATAGTCGGTGGATACAAAATGTCATCGGAAGATTATTCCCGTCAGTTTGTATTTCCGGATGATTCACAAATTGTCAAAAAGGAAATTATAAAATCACTTGAAACAACAGACCCGTCTTACTCCCTTCAGGTTGAGCACAGGAGCCTTCTTCCAAATGGAGATGCCGGATATGTTAATGTCAGATTTTCATTAATTAAGGACAAAGCCGGAAAGACTGTACGCCTTATTGGTGTGAATCAGGACATTACCGGGCAAAAAAAGAACGAATTCGATCTTATGAGAGCCAAGGAAAAGGCTGAGGAAAGTGACAAGCTTAAAACAGCATTCCTTCATAATATTTCTCACGAAATCCGGACACCCTTGAATGCCATTGTGGGTTTTTCTGCTCTTCTCACAGAACCAGGCCTTGATAAAGATTCCTTGTTGTCATTCATCGATACGATCACNCAAAGCAGTAATCAGTTGTTAGCAATAATAAACGACATAATTGAGATCTCAAATATTGACGCCGGTATTGTAAAATTATCAAAAAGTGAAATACAGATAAACATGGTTTTCGAGAGATTGTTTGATCAGTTCTTTCCAGTTGCCTCAGAAAGATCTCTATCCCTGAGAAAAAAGACCCCTTTACCCGCTAATGAAGCAATTATTCAGGCTGATAATACTAAGTTNATACAGGTTTTATCAAACCTGGTTGGTAATGCCCTTAAATTTACTTCAAATGGTACAATAGAATTCGGATATGATCTGACGAATGGTTTTTTGAAGTTTTATGTATCTGACACAGGTATCGGGATCCCGGAAGATCAGTATCAAAGAATTTTTGATCGGTTCTACCAGGTGGAACATATGATGGCCCGCCATTTCGAAGGTACAGGTTTGGGTCTTTCGATTTCCAAAGCATTCGTCGAAATAATGGGTGGTAAAATTTGGGTTGAGTCTGAGCTGGGGAAAGGATCCGTTTTCTATTTCACTTTACCATATAATAAGCCTGAAATAAAGGTTCCGAAACCTTCAATTAATAACACGGATAAAATCTTTGACATAAGGGCTTCAATACTTGTTGCAGAGGATGACGAGAATAATTACAATCTTATTAAAAAGTATTTAGCGTTTCCGAATATCACTCTTTTCAGGGCTAAAAATGGAGTCGAGGCAGTAAATTGTTGTGAATCCGGTCAATATTTAGATTTGGTTCTGATGGATCTTAAAATGCCTGAAATGGATGGATACGAAGCCACAAAAAAGATTAAAGAATTAAGGCCGTCTCTTTCAATCATTGCTCAGACTGCTTTTATTACCGATAACGAAAAAGCTTATAAGAGTGGCTGTGTTGATATAATCACAAAACCTTTCAACAGGAGAAGCCTATTGGAGATAATTGAAAAGTATTTAAAGGATTAACCAGGTTATAGAAATACATGTAAGAAATGTTGATGGACCTCCTACTGCCAAAAATACAGGGGAAGATAGATTTAATATCAGTCCGNAATCAGGAACGGAAGGGTAAAAAGTCCAATCTTTCCGCCACTTCCTGCAAGGATTTTTAAATTCATAATGTTTTTATAATTTTCAAGAATGTCTATGTGTCATACTCCTTTTCCGGAGGATTCCGTTTTATTTTTAATAGTCCACATTAACTCCTGAATCGATTAATCTTTTAATCTGTTTAATATCAACGTTATTCCCAGTCAGATCGGCATATTCTAAATTCTCCAGCTCGAACAGTGGCGAAATGTCTTCGAAGATATTGTTTGATAATATTATACTTTTCAGGTTTACCAGATTGCTTAGTGAATCGATATATCCAACCTGGTTATCTGAAAGATTTAATTCCTCAAGGTTTCTGAGTCCTGCTATTGGATCAAGGTTAGTTATGCGATTGTTTGACAAATCGATAGATTTTGAATGAATACAGAATTGAATTCCTTCCAGGTCATTAATATCAGAGGAGGATAATTCGAATTCGTCAATATCTTCAAGATAATAAGAAGGAAATTCAATGTCAGTATCTCCATATTCCCTCATTTTCATTGCATCATAAAATGTATATCCAATTAAATTTGTTGTGGTTTTAGTTCTTTGTATCTCAGCAGACTTCCCATCATGAATAATACTGAAGCCCTCAGTATCAAAATCCCATTCATAAACAGGAGAGTAATCAATATCCTCGAAACTTTTTAATGATGAAGATATTTCATCGATACGTTCCAGTTTCAGAATATGTGAGTACTCCACCAACCCGTTAAAATTGTTCTGCTCTGCCAGTCTGTTAATTTCGTTAATATGATAAACAGCCCTGTCGGGATGATAAAGCATCAATAATTTTGAGAATCCTTTTCCATCATCTGAAATACTGATTTCTATAAAATCGCTTAGTATTTCAGAAATTTTCCGGAGGGCCGAATACTGCTTATTTTTATATAAATTAATCAGAGTAAGTGATATCTTATTCAGATTACTAATGGTATAAGCTTCTAAAAGAGTCTGTTGTAATTCCTTAATATTCATCTTTGTCTTTAATCTTTGACGTCATCGGTGTTTATTGGAATGATTAAAGAAACTACATTTTTGNAAAATAACGAATACTCAGTTCGAAAATAAATCATCATGCTATAATGTAATATGCTTACTAAAAATCACATAATGAGCTAAATAGGAAACATTAAAAAAATAGCTACTAATTTATTAGTATTTCTACTAAAGAATTAGTAGCTTTGTAAGTATGGGAAAAAGTAATATGGAATTAACAAGGGCAGAAGAGCAGGTAATGCAAATTCTCTGGAAAATTGAGGAAGGATTCATAAAGGATATTCTGGAGTATTTTGATGAACCAAGACCGGCCTATACAACAGTAGCGACTTTTATGAAAATATTAGAAAAGAAAGGATATGTTTCTCACAAGCCATTCGGGAATGCTCATAAATTCTATTCTTTAATATCAAAAGAAGAATACTCTAAAATTCATCTAAATTCAATCTTCAGTAAGTACTTTAAAAGTTCAATTAAAGATGTGGTAACTTTCTTTTCTGACAATAATAAGGTGAATATTAATGATATCGATAGTGCAATCAAATTATTGATTGAAATTAAAAATAGAAAGTCATGATACACCTGTTTGTTTACCTGATAGAAGCGAGCTTGTGTCTGACATTGTTGTATTTATGTTATATCATTTTCATTAAAAATGATACCTTCTACAACCTGAAAAGATACTTTTTATTATTATCGCTTGCAGCATCAATAATAATTCCTCAATTGCCAGCAACCCATCTTACAAGAGTAATCGAGCAGAAGATTCTGTCATCCGGTAATTCCACAAGCAATAGCCCGGGTTATCATGACACTTTTACTAATATTATTTTTGGGAATAAACCTGTTCAGCCTGAAACCATAAGCAAGTCACCTTATTTGAATCCAATTATCGTATTATTATTTATTATTTATCTGGCAGGAATTTTTGTTATGATCTTTCGTTTTTCTCAGAATATCGCACATATTTTGAGGCTTATCAGGCTCAATAACAGGGAACCTTACGGGAGAATCACGATAATACATCATAATGATAATTATCCGACTTTCTCGTTCCTGCGGTATATCTTTCTTAACAGCAATAACCTTGACAGTTCTGATCTGAATATTGTTCTCCAGCATGAAGAAACTCATATCAGGTTAGGTCATTCTTTCGATATATTCTTTATAGAGTTTTGTAAAATGGTTTTCTGGTTTAATCCGGTAATCCGGAGCGTTAAAAAATCTATGATAAAAGTGCATGAATGTCAGGTTGATGGCTATCTGATCGATCAGAGAAATCACAATATCCTGAANTATCAGNCACTTTTACTGAAACAGTACTTAAGTAACATAAATATTGAGCTGGCTCATCCTTTTAATTACTCACTTATTAAATACAGGATTAAAATGATGACAAAAATGAAATCTGGAAAATGGGCAAAAGTGAAAGTGGTATTTGCGTTGCCCGTTATTATTTTCTGCCTGCTTGCATTTGCAAATGCAAATACGAGCCTGTCAAAGCAGGAATTTACTACATTAATCGACACTGAAAAGCTCTGGGAACCGGAGCCGGGCGGGATGGCTTTCATCCCTGCCGGAAGTTTTGTCTTAGAGAGAACTGATGGCAGTACAACAAAGGAATTTGCGGTTACTATTGATGCATTCTGGATGAACCAGACAGAAGTAAGCGTTCAGCAGTATAATGAGTATCTTAAATCTGTTAAAGCTGATTCGGCATCAGTGTTTTATGAGGCAGCCTTGCCGGATTACATTAAAGCCCCGTTTCCGGACTATTTTGTAAATAAAAATTATAGGGATTTCCCTGTGATTGGCATTTCAATGAGGCAGGCTGTAGATTTTTGTAACTGGCTTACAAACAAAGAAAATCAGAAGCTTAAGAGCAAGGGTAAACCGCCTGTGCTGGATTTCAGGATACCTTCAGAGGTGGAATGGGTATATGCGTCTTTTGGTGGCAAAAATCCGGAAGAAATCCCGGCGCCGTCGATCACAGGATTATCAAAGGTGTCGGTTAATAAGCCAAACGACTGGGGCTTGTACAACATGAATGCCAATGTTTCAGAGTGGACTTATACCTCATTCGATCAGGCAAAATATATAGTCAGCATACAGAATTCACCTGATCAGAGTATGGCCAATATCATTGTGAGAGGGAAAAACTACAAAGAAGCATTGACAAATGACAAGCTTATTCTTGATGGTTCTTCTTCATATGATTATGTTGGTTTCAGGTATGTCCGGACCTACCTTGGTCAGAAATATGGAAAGAATTAGAATTATAGTGAAAGGTGGTTTTCAGGAACCACCTTTTTTCTTTTAAGCAACAGTTTGAATCAAACACAGCCGTTGGTTATCCCCCC
>JGI20214J51088_10000748_pt1 | contig 22247 bp, 22 predicted proteins | sample WetSurMetagenome_FD_51088 | JGI IMG/M metagenome (IMG submission 51088) | reverse complement strand
CGGTCGAGGTCGTAGAAGCCGGTGCGCACGCCGGTCACTTCCTCGGCGCCGTTGTCGTGCAGCTCCTGCACGCGGTCGATCAGCGCGACGACGAGCTTGTCGATGCCCTGGAAGCCCTGGCGCTGGCGCGAGCCTTCCTCGCCGATCTTGAAGATCTTGCCTTCGGCCTCATCGAGGATCTGCGTCACCGCACGACCCTGCGGGTTGAACGCGGTGGTCGCGATCTCGTCGCTGGCGGCGATCAGCTTGCGCAGGATCGCGCGCTCGCGCACGATCTCGGCGTAGCGGCGCAGATTGGCCGCGCTCGGCACGCTTTGCGCGAGCGCGTTTAGGTAGGCCAGGCCGCCGCAGTCGTCGGCACGTCCATGGCTTTGCAGCTGCTCGAAGACAGTGATCACGTCGGCCGGCTTGCTGTGATTCACCAGCGCGCCGATCGCAGCGAAGATCAGCCGGTGCTCATGGCGGTAGAAGTCGCTGTCGGTGAGCAGGTCGCCAGCGCGGTCCCAGGCCAGGTTGTCGAGCAGCAGGCCGCCGAGCACGCTCTGCTCGGCCTCGACCGAATGCGGCGGCATCCGCAGCCGAGCGACCTCGTCGTCGCGCGGCGCGGAATCACGGGAATCGAAGATCGCAGACATGCGCCATCATGCAGCATGCCGCCCCGGCTGGCTGTGGACAGCCCTGGGGACAAGCTGCGAACGGGTGGGGGAAATCAATCGGTCAAAAGCAACGGGGCCGGTCGAAACCGGCCCCGCGTGACGGGAGGGTCGCCGCGGCGCCGTCAATCGGCCTGTGCGACGACCTGTACGGTCAACTCGACGACGACGTCGCCATGCGGCGCGACGCTGACGAGATGGTCGCCGACGGTCTTCAGCGGACCGTTAGGCATGCGTACCTGGGCCTTCTGCACGGCTTGGCCGGCCTTGGTCAGCGCTTCGGCGATGTCGGCGTTCGTGACCGAGCCGAACAGGCGGCCGTCGACGCCCGCCTTCTGCGCGACACGCACGGTCATGCCGGCGAGCTTCTCGCCCAGCGTCTGCGCGACGGCGAGCTTGGCCGCGGCGGCCTTCTCGAGGTCGGCCCGGCGGACGGCGAATTCCTGGATCGCGGCCTCGGTCGCGCGGCGCGCGAGCTTGGTCGGGATCAGGAAGTTGCGCGCGTAGCCGTCCTTGACCTTGACGACGTCGCCGAGGTTGCCGAGCTTGCCGACCTTGTCCAAAAGAATCACTTGCATGGTGCGGGGCTCCTCAGACCTTGTGTTGATCGGAGTACGGCAGCAGCGCCAGGAAGCGCGCACGCTTGATGGCGGTGGTCAGCTGGCGCTGGTAGAACGCGCGCGTGCCGGTCAGGCGGGCCGGCGTGATCTTGCCGTTCTCGCTGATGAAGTCGCGCAGCGTGTCGATTTCCTTGTAGTCGATCTCCTCGACGCCGGCGACGGTGAAGCGGCAGAAGCGCTTGCGGCGGAAGAGCAAGGACTGGGTGTTGCGCTTCGGGCGCTTGTCTTTGCCGAAGCGGCCTTTACCACGAGGTGGGGGCATGGTGAACTCCTGAATGTGCGGATCGGTGCGAACAAAGGGTGATCAGACCTGCGGGTCGATCGACGTGACATGAAAGCGCAGGAAGCGTCCGTTGCGCGAGCTGGCGAGGAAGCCGGCGAACTGCCCTTGGCTGCCCAGCGCCAGCGCCGACAAGGCGGTGACGATGTCCCCGATGGCCAGCGCCCGGATCTCGACCGAGACCTTGCGCGGCTGGCCGTTCTCGCTGACCTCGGACTCGTGCTTCAGGCTCAAGTCCAGGGCCGGCAGACCGGCCGGGGTGTATCGCAACGCGCCTCGCTCGACCAGCTGGGCCGACAGAACCAGACGGTTCATCGGCAGCCGGCCGACGGCGCAACCGGCGGCTTCAGGCCGCGGCCTCCTGGTGCTGGCTGGCCTTGCGCGATTCCTCACGCTCGACCGCCTTCATCATGATCGACGGCGCGGTCTCGGCCTTGGCGCGCGCCACGGTCAGATGGCGCAGCACGGCGTCGTTGAAGCGAAAGCCGGTTTCCAGTTCGGTCAGCACGGCGTTGCTGCACTCGATGTTCAGGCACAGGTAATGTGCCTTGGCCAGCTTCTGGATCATGTAAGCCAGCTGACGCCGGCCCCAGTCCTCGACGCGGTGGACCGTGCCACCGCCTGCGGTGACCAGCCCCTTGTAGCGTTCCAGCATGGCCGGAACCTGTTCGCTTTGATCCGGGTGGATCAGCAAAACGATCTCATAGTGACGCATGGATGAACTCCTTGTGGATTCCTGCGGGAGGAAGCCGCCCCGAATAGCGTCGACTGACCGGGTGCGGCAAGGGAAAAGCCTGCGATTATAGCGCGAGGGGCGGTCGCGGGCGACCGCCCCTCGCGAGCCGGCCGGATTAGCGCGCCGCGAGGCGGCGCCAGGTCTCGACCACGGTGTCGGGGTTGAGCGAGATCGAGCCGATGCCCTCGGCGACCAGCCAGTCTGCAAAGTCCGGGTGATCGCTCGGCCCTTGGCCGCAAATGCCGACGTACTTGCCGGTCGCGCGGCAGGCCGCGATCGCGCGCGCGATCAGCGCCTTCACCGCCGGGTCGCGCTCGTCGAAGTCCTGCGCCAGCAACTCGAGGCCCGAGTCGCGATCCAGCCCGAGAGTGAGCTGGGTCAGATCGTTCGAGCCGATCGACATGCCGTCGAAATGTTCGAGGAACTGCTCGGCCAGGATGGCGTTGCTCGGCACCTCGCACATCATGATCAGGCGCAGGCCGCCCACGCCACGCTTGAGGCCGCGCTCGGCCAGCATCTGCACCACGCGCTCGGCCTGGCGCACGGTGCGCACGAAGGGCACCATGATCTCGACGTTGGTCAGGCCCATCTCGCTGCGNACGCGCTTGAGCGCCTCGCACTCCATCGCGAACGCATCGCTGAAGTCGCCGCTGATGTAGCGGCTGGCGCCGCGGAAACCCAGCATCGGGTTCTCTTCGTCGGGCTCGTAGCGCGTGCCGCCAATCAGCTTGCGGTATTCGTTGCTCTTGAAGTCCGAGAGCCGCACGATCACCGGCTTCGGNAAGAACGCCGCGGCGATCGTCGCGATGCCCTCGGTGAGCTTGTCGACGTAGAACGCGCGTGGGCTTGCGTGGCCGCGTGCCACCGACTCGACCGCCTTCTTCAGATCGGGGTCGATGTTCGGGTAGTCGAGGATCGCCTTCGGGTGNACGCCGATGTTGTTGTTGATGATGAACTCGAGGCGTGCCAGGCCGACGCCGGAGTTCGGGATCTGCGCGAAGTTGAAGGCGAGCGTCGGGTTGCCNACGTTCATCGTGATCTTCACCGGGCAGTACGGCATCTCGCCGCGCTGCACTTCGCTGACCTCTGTCTCGAGCAGGCCGTCGAAGACGTAGCCGGTGTCGCCTTCCGAGCAGGCCACCGTCACGAGCGCGCCCTCACCGATGCGCTCTGTCGCGTCGCCGCAGCCCACGACCGCCGGAATGCCGAGCTCGCGCGCGATGATCGCCGCGTGGCAGGTGCGGCCGCCGCGGTTCGTGACGATCGCCGACGCGCGCTTCATCACCGGTTCCCAGTTCGGGTCGGTCATGTCAGTGACGAGCACGTCACCGGGTTGCACGCGCTCCATCTCGGCCGTCGAGCGCACCAGCCGCGCCGGGCCGGTGCCGATCTTCTGNCCGATCGCACGGCCCTCGGCGAGCACGGTNCCCTTGGCCTTGAGCCTGTAATGGTGCTCAATCTTGCCGTCGGCCTGGCTCTTCACCGTCTCGGGCCGCGCCTGAAGGATGTAGAGGTGGCCGTCGACGCCGTCCTTGCCCCATTCGATGTCCATCGGGCGGCGGTAATGCGTTTCGATGATCAGCGCGTACTTCGCCAGCTCGATCACGTCGGCGTCGGCCAGCGAATAGCGGTTGCGCTGCTCGGGCGGCGTATCGACCACCTTGACCAGCTTGCCGCTGGCGGCCTTCTCGTTGGCGCTTGCGAAATCCATGCGCTGCAACTTGGAGCCCAGCACACGGCGGATCACCGGGAACTTGCCGGCCGCCAGCGTCGGCTTGTGGACGTAGAACTCGTCCGGGTTCACGGCGCCCTGCACCACCGTCTCGCCCAGCCCATAGCTCGACGTGATGAAGACCACGTCCTTGAACCCGGACTCGGTGTCGATCGTGAACATCACGCCGGCGGCGCCGAGGTCGCTGCGCACCATGCGCTGCACGCCGGCCGACAGCGCGACCTCGCCGTGGGCGAATCCCTTGTGCACGCGATAGCTGATCGCGCGGTCGTTGTAGAGCGACGCGAAGACCTCCTTCATCCGGTGCAGCACCTCGTCGATGCCGCTGACGTTGAGGAAGGTCTCCTGCTGGCCGGCGAACGACGCGTCGGGCAGGTCCTCGGCGGTCGCCGACGAGCGCACCGCGAAGGTCGCCCCTGGGTTGTCGGCCACGAGAAGATGGAACTGGGCGCGGATCGCCGCCTCGAGATCGGCCGGGAACGGCGTCTCGATGATCCATTCGCGAATCTCGGCGCCGGCGACCGCGAGCGCGCGCACGTCGTCTGTGTTCAGCACCGCCAGCCGGGCCTCTATGCGTTCGGCCAGCCCGCCGTGGCGCAGGAACTGGCGGAACGCATGCGCCGTGGTGGCGAAGCCGCCCGGCACGCGAACGCCCGCGGCGGCGAGTTGGCTGATCATCTCGCCGAGGGAGGCGTTCTTGCCGCCCACCACCTCGACGTCGGACATCCTCAGCTGTTCGAACGGTACGACCAGGGCGGTCGCCAATGGGGTCTGAGACATGGGAAAGCTCCGTGATGTGAAAGAACCGGTGCTTCCGCATGCGCGAACTGGCCCCGCGCAACAGCGCTTGTCGATTCTGTTTGTCGGCTGGGGGGGCACATGTCGAGGGCGGCGGAACAGTTGGCGTGATTCTAAGGACTTCTCTCCTTATGATGGCCCATGACTGAAAGAAGCGTGTTCTTCGTCTCCGACGGCACGGGCATCACCGCCGAGACCTTCGGCAATTCGATCCTTGCCCAATTCCCCGGCAAGGCGCGTCATGTGCGCCGGCCGTTCATCGATTCGATGCACAAGGCGAGCGCCGTCGTCGCCGAGATCAACGCGGTGGCCGAGCGCGAAGGCAAGCGGCCGATCGTCTTCATCACGCTGGTCAGCGACGAGGTGCGCGACGTCGTCACCGGCCCCGATTGCAAGGGCTTCGTGATGGACATGTTCAGAACTTTCGTCGAGCCACTCGAGGCCGAGTTCGGCGTCAAGTCCAACCATCGCATCGGCCGCTTCTCCGACGCGAGCAAGAGTGAGGAGTACCACGAACGCATCGAGGCGATCAACTTCAGCCTCGCCCACGACGACGGCCAGAGCGCGCGCAACCTCGACATCGCCGACGTGATCCTGGTCGGCGTCAGCCGCTGCGGCAAGACGCCAACCTCGCTCTACCTGGCGATGCAGCACGGCATCAAGGCGGCCAACTACCCGCTGATCCCCGACGACTTCGAGCGCGGCCACCTGCCCGGCACGCTCGCACCGTACAAGCGCAAGTGCTTCGGCCTGACGATCGACCCCGAGCGTCTGGCCCAGATCCGCAACGAGCGCCGGCCCGGCAGCCGCTACGCGTCGCTCGCGAACTGCCGCTACGAGGTCAACGAAGCCGAGGCGATGATGCGCCGCGACGCCATCGAGTGGCTGAGCACGACGCACAAGTCGATCGAAGAGATTGCGACGACGATCCTGCGCGATCTGCGGCCGGACCGATTGGTGTATTGACCCCTCGAAGCACCGGCGCGCTGCGACCGATGAGCCGGCCCGCGCCGATCGAGCGCCAGTGCGCTCGCGCGTGGCTGGCGAGCGCCTTGTGAGCTAGCGAGTCGCAAGGCGCCACTGACGGGCTGGAAGAATCGATCCCGCGGCGGCTACTCGATGCGCCGCCGGAGTTCAGCTGCCCTCGCGGCTTGCCGATTCGTAGAGGCAGATTGCGGCCGCGGCGGCGACGTTGAGCGACTCCTCGCCGCCGGGCTGCGGGATGCGCACGGCGAGCTTGCAGCGCGCCAGCAGTGGGGCCGAGACACCCTGCCCTTCGTGGCCGAAGACCCAAGCGCAAGGCCGCGGCAGCGCGGCGTGGCGAAGTGCGTCGCCGGAGTGCGAGCTGGTCGCAACCAGCGGCACCTGCAAGGCGTCGAGCGCCTCCTCGTCCAGGCCCTCAACCAGCCCGAGCGCGAAATGCGCTCCCATGCCGGCGCGCAGCACCTTGGGCGACCAGAGCGCGGCCGTGCCCTTGAGCGCGAGCACCTGGCGCACGCCCAGCGCCGCAGCGCTGCGCAGGATGCTGCCGACGTTGCCGGCGTCCTGCAGCCGGTCGAGCACGACGGTCGCGACCGCTGCGTCGATCGCCGGCGCCTGCGGCGCGTCGAGCACGAAGCCGATGCGCGGCGGCGATTCGAGCGCGCTCAGGTCCTTGAACAGCGGGTCGGCGACCACCGCCACCCGAGTCGCCCAGCTGGCGAGTTCGCGCAGACGCGCGTCGGCGTCCCAGGCGCTCTCGGCAATCACCGCCTGTAGCGCCGGCAGGCCGCGTGCGCGCAGCGCCGCGCAGAGATGGTCGCCTTCGAGCCACACCACGCCGATCCGGCGGTAGGCGGTCGGATCCTGCGCCAGCCGGCGCAGCCGCGCGAGCAGCGGGTTGGCGCGCGAGTGGATGCGCTGCTCGTCGCTCACCGCAGCTCCAGCACCGCGCGCACCGGGGCGTAGCTGCGCCGGTGCGCCGGGCACACACCATGCCGGCGCAAGGCATCGAGATGGGCTGCGGTCGGGTAGCCCTTGTGACCGTCGAAGCCATATTCCGGCCAGCGCTCGTGCAGCGCCTGGCACAGACGGTCGCGCTGCACCTTGGCCAGGATCGACGCGGCCGAGATCGCCGCGACTTTGGCGTCGCCTTTGACGATCGCCGCGGCCGGCATCTTCAGCGCCGGCAGCCGGTTGCCGTCGACGAGCACGTAGCGCGGCGCCAGACGCAGGCCCTCGACGGCACGCCGCATCGCGAGCAGCGTCGCCTGCAGGATGTTGAGCGCATCGATCTCCTCGACGCTGGCCTCGGCGATCGAGACGCACAGCGCCTTCGCGCGGATCTCGTCGAACAGACGTTCGCGCCGGCGCGGTGCGATCGTTTTCGAGTCGCCCAGGCCGGCGATCGGCTGCAGTTCGTCCAGGATCACCGCTGCAGCCACTACCGGGCCGGCGAGCGGCCCGCGGCCGGCCTCGTCGACGCCGGCCATCAGCCCCGGCGCGTGCCAGCCCAGGCCCAGCTGCTCAGGCGTCGGCGAGAACTTGCGCGATCGCATCGGTGGCGCGGCGCGCGGTATCGCGGCGCAGCAGTTGGTGCAGGTCGTCGAATCGCGAGCGCAGCGTGCGCACGCCGGCTTCGTCGGCAAGCCAGGCGAGCACCGCGCGCGCCAGCGCCTCGGGCTCGCACCGGTCCTGGATCAGCTCGGGGACGACGAACTCGCGGCACAGGATGTTGGGCAACCCGACCCAGGGCTGGTAGGCCATGCGCTTCATCAGCTGCCAGCTCAGCGCGGCCATCCGGTAGCCGATGACCATCGGTCGCTTGAACAGCGCGGCCTCGAGCGTCGCGGTGCCGCTGGCGATCATCGTCACGTCGCAGGCCGCGAGCGCCTCGTGCGAGCGGCCCTCCAGCATTTGCAGCGGCAGGCCGCGCGCGTGTGCCGCGACCAGCGGCTCGACCCGGCCGCGCAACCCCGGCGCGACCGGCAGCACGAAGCGCAGCGCCGGCCGCGCGCGGTGCAGCCGCACCGCGGCCTGCAAGAACGCGGGCGCGATGGCGTCGACCTCCGAGCGCCGGCTGCCCGGCAGCAGCGCGACGACGACATCGTCGTCGCCCAATCCGAGCGCGCGCCGCGCGGCGCCGCGCGGCGGATCAATCGGGATCACGTCGGCAAGCGGATGCCCGACATAGCTGGCCGCCACGCCGTGGCGCTGGAGCAGTTCGGGCTCGAACGGGAACAGGCACAGCACGTGGTCGCAGCTCGCGGCGAGCTTGTTCGCGCGCCCTCCGCGCCAGGCCCAGATCGACGGGCAGACGAAGTGGATCGTCTTCAATCCGGCGGCCTTCAGCCGGGTTTCCAGGCCGAGGTTGAAATCGGGCGCATCGACACCGATGAAGGCGCGCGGCGGGTTGGCGAGCAGCCGCGCCGCGAGCGCCTCGCGGATCGCCTTGATCTCGCGGTAGTGTCGAAGCACCTCGACGTAGCCGCGCACCGCGAGCTTGTCGCTAGGCCACCAGGCTTCGAAGCCCGCCGCCTGCATGCGTTGGCCGCCGATGCCGGCCACCTGCAGCGCCGGCCAGCGCTCGCGCAGGCCACCGAGCAGCAGCGTGGCGAGCAGGTCGCCCGACGCCTCGCCCGCGACCATGGCCAGTTGCATCGTCGGGCGCTANCGGGCAATGCCGCGCGTCGACGCCGCGACGAAGTCGAGCAGCAGCGCGATGTCGGCGTCGCCGCCGTCGACGCTGCCGCGCAGCGCCGCGATCGCTTGTTGCGCCTGCGCCAGCGTGAGCCCGTCGCGATAGAGCAGCCGGTGCATTTGCTTGACGAGCGCGACGCGCTCGCGCGAAAAGCCGCGCCGGCGCAGGCCTTCGATGTTGAAGCCGTGCACGGCCAACGGGTTGCCGTCGACCATCATGTACGGCGGCACGTCTTGCGTTACAGCGCTCGAGAAGCCGACGAACGCGTGGGCACCGACCTTCACGAACTGGTGCACGCCCGACAGGCCACCGACCGTGACCCAGTCGCCAATGTGCACATGCCCGGCCAGCGTGGCGTTGTTCGCAAGCGTGGTGTGGCTGCCAAGCTGGACGTCGTGAGCCAGATGCACGTACGCCATGATCCAGTTGTCGTTGCCCACCCGTGTGACCGTAGAGTCCTGCGCCGTGCCGAGATTGAAGGTGCAGAACTCGCGGATCACGTTGCGATCGCCGATGTGCAGCTCGGTGGGCTCGCCGGCGTATTTCTTGTCTTGCGGCACGGCACCGATAGAGCAGAACTGGAATATGCGGTTGTCGCGCCCGATTCGCGTGCGGCCTTCGATGACGCAGTGCGCGCCGATCGTCGTGCCGGCGCCGATCGACACGCCACTTCGCACGATGCTGTATTCGCCAACGCCGACCGATGCGTCGAGCTCGGCACCGCGTTCGACTATCGCCGTGGGATGGATGCTCGCCATGCTGCCCCGACCCTGGACGATTCAGGCGATCCGGCGCATCGTGCACATCAGCTCGGCTTCGACCGCGGTCTCGCCGTCGACGCTGGCGCGCGTGCGGTACTTGAAGATGCCGGCCTTGACGCGATCGATCCAGGCTTCGAGGATCAGCTGGTCGCCCGGCTCGACCGGCCGCTTGAAGCGCGCACCGTCGATGCCGACGAAATAGACCACCATGTCGTCGCCCGGCTCGCTGCCCATCGACTCGAANGACAGCAGCGCCGCAGTCTGCGCCAGCGCCTCGAGCATCATCACGCCGGGCATCACCGGTCGCGCCGGGAAGTGTCCGCTGAAGAATGGCTCGTTGATGGTGACGTTCTTCAGCGCAACGATGTGCTGGTCCTTCTCCAGTTCGAGCACGCGGTCGACCAGCAGGAACGGATAGCGGTGCGGCAGCTTCTTCAGGATCCTGTGGATGTCCAGCACGGGCGGTGTCGTCATGTCTTCTTCTCCAATGCCCGCAGTCGCTCGCGCAAGGTGTAGAGCTGCTTCAGCGTGGCGGCGTTCTTCTCCCAGGACGCATTGTCATCGATGGGGAACAGTCCGCTGTACTGGCCGGGCTTGAGGATCGAGCGCGTGACCACCGTCGCCGCAGTGATGTGCACGTGGTCCGCGAGTTCGAGGTGACCCAGGATGATCGCGCCGCCGCCGGCGGTGCAGTGGCGGCCGATCTTCGCGCTGCCGGCGACGCCCACGCAGCCGGCGAAGGCCGAATGCGCGCCGACGCGCACGTTGTGGCCGATCTGCACCAAGTTGTCGAGCTTGACACCGTCCTCGATCACGGTGTCGTCGAGCGCACCGCGGTCAATGCAGGTGTTGGCGCCGATCTCGACGTCGTCGCCGATGACGACGCCGCCGAGCTGTTCGATCTTTTCCCAGCGTCCATGATCCGGAGCGAAGCCGAAGCCGTCGGCGCCGATCACCGCGCCACCGTGGACGATGGCGCGCGCGCCGATGCGGCAGCCGTCGGCGAGCATCGCGCGCGGCTTGAGCAGGCTGGCTTCGCCGACGCTGGCTCCGGCACCGACATGCGCCTGCGCCGAGACGACGGCGCCGGCCCCGATGCGCGCACCGGCGCCGACGAAGGCNAGCGCGCCCACACTGGCCGAGGCGTGGATCACGGCTCCGGGCTCGACCACCGCGCCCGAGTGGATGCCCGGCGCCAGCGCNGGGCGCGTACGCGCTGCCCACCATTGGGTCAGGCGCGCAAACGCAAGGTAGGGATCGACACAGACGATGGCGGCGCCGCGTGCGGCCGCAGCGTCGCGCAGGGCCGGGGCGACGATCACACAGGCGGCGGCCGAGGCGGCCAGCTGCGATTGGTAGCGCGGGTGGGCGAGGAAAGCGATCGTCGTCGGCGTCGCCGCTTCAAGCGTACCAATGCGCTCGACGCTCTGCTCGGGGTCGCCAATCAGCTCGCCGCCGAGCAGCGTCGCGAGCTCGCCGAGGCGGACCAGCACCGCCGCGCGGTCACTTGCCCGGGGCGGTGGCCGCGCCGGCGCCGGGCGTGTTGAGGGCCTGGATCACCTTGTCGGTGATGTCGACGCGCGGACTGGCGAAGACGACCTCCTGCAGGATGACGTCGTACTTTTCCTTGTCGAAGATCTGCTTGATCACGCGGTTGGCGCGTTCGACGATGCCGGCGAGTTCCTCGTTGCGGCGCTGGTTCAAGTCTTCCTGGAACTCGCGGCGCTTCCTCTGCAGGTCGCGATCCTGCTCGACCAAGTCGCGCTGGCGGCGCGTGCGCTCGGCCTCGGACAGCGCGGGCGAATCCTTGTCCAGCTTGTCGGCCGCGGCCTTCAGCTGCGCCGACTGGTCCGCGAGTTCCTTCTCGCGCTTGCTGAACTCGGCCTCAAGCTTGGCCTGTGCGGCCTTCGCCGGCAGCGCCTCGCGCAGCACGCGTTCGCTGTTGACGTAGCCAATCTTCAGCTCCTGCGCCATCGCGACCGGAACCAGTACCAGCATCGCTGCCATGACGGCGAGCGACTTCATGCGCGGCATCTTCATCAGAACGCGGTCCCGATCTGGAATTGGAATTTCTGGATTCTATCGTTGGGCTGCGCGCGCAGCGGCACGCCGTAGCTCAGCTTGAGGGGGCCGACCGGCGAGATCCAGCTCAGCCCGAGACCGGCCGACGCGCGCAGCGTGCTCAGCTCGACCTTCTCGGTGTCGCCCCAGACGTTGCCGGCGTCGGCGAACGCGAAGATGCGCAGCGACTTGTCGTTGCCGGTGCCGGGCACCGGGAAGTAAAGCTCGGTGTTGATGTTGAGCCGCTTCGAGCCGCCGATGTAGGCCCCGGTCGGATCGACCAGGCCGAGCGAGCTCTGCTCGAACACGCGCACCGTGCCGAGGCCGCCGCCGTAGAAGTTCTTGAACACCGGGAACGGCTTGCCGCCCAGCCCGGTGCCGACGCCGATCTCGGAGTTGAATCCCAGTGACATGCGCAGCGGCAGCGGCCAGTACTGCTGGAATTGCAGGTTGGTGCGCATGTAGCGCACGTCGCCGAGCGCACCCCATTCGACGTTGACGCGCTTGTAGCTGCCGCGCGTGGGCGCCAGCGAACTGTCGCGGCCGTCGCGTTGCCAGCCCAGCGTGAGCGGTACCGAGTAGCTGGTTTCGCCGTAGAGCGCGCGGTAGTTCAAATAGCTCAGCGGGATGCCGGTCGTCGCGCTGATCCGCGTCGACTCTGCGCCGATGCCGAAGAAGACCGTGTCGTACTCGGAGAACGGCACGCCGAAGCGGATCGACGCACCTGGGGTCGAGAGTTGGTACGTGTCGCCAAGTGCGTTGTACGGCCGGCTCGTGCGGTAGTAAAGGTCGATCGCGCGCGAGATGCCGTCGACGGTGAAGTACGGGTCGATCTGGCTCACCACCAGCGAACGCTGGCTCTTGCTGGTGTTGATCTGAAAGCCCAGGTAGTTGCCCGAGCCGAACACGTTGTCCTGCTGGATCGACGCCGTCAGTGACAGCTTCTCGGCGTTCGAATAACCAGCACCGACCATCAAGTTGCCGGTTGGCTTCTCCTCGACGTGGACGACGAGATCGACCTGGTCGGGCGAGCCCGGCACTTCGTTCGTGTCGACGGTGACGTCCTTGAAGTAACCCAGGCGGTCGACACGGTCGCGCGAGAGCTTGATCAGCTTGCCGTCGTACCACGAAGCCTCGAGCTGGCGGAATTCGCGCCGNACGACCTCGTCGCGCGTGCGCGTGTTGCCTGCGATCTCGATCCGGCGCACGTAAACGCGGCGCTGCGGATCGGCGCTGAAGACGACGACAACGCGACCGGTCGCGCGGTCGATCTCGGGCCGCGGTTCGACGCGCGCGAACGCGTAGCCGTACTCGGCAAACAGGTCGCCGAAGCGCTTCGCGGTGACCGAGACCGCGTCGCCGTCGTAGGCGGCGCCCGGCTTGACCGTGACGAGCGACTTGAACTCGTCGTCCTTGCCCAGGTAGTTGCCTTCGAGCCGGACCGCGGTGACGGTATAGGGCTGGCCCTCGCGGATCGAGATGTTGATCGTGATGTGCTGCTTGTCCGGCGAGATCGTGACCTGTGTCGATTCGACGGCGAACTCGAGGTAGCCCCGGTTCAAGTAGTACGCGCGCAGTGTCTCGAGGTCGGCATTGAGCTTGCTGCGCGAGTAGCGGTCGGACTTGGTGTACCAGGTCATCCAACCGCTCGGCGTGAGCTGGAACAGGCCGAGCAGCGTCGACTCGGAGAAAACCTTCGCACCAACGATGTGGATCGACGCGATCTTCGCCGCCTCGCCCTCGTTCATCGTGAACGTGACGTTGACGCGGTTGCGTTCGAGCGGCGTGATCGTCGTCACGACCTCGGCACCGTACAGGCTGCGCGACAGGTACTGGCGCTTGATCTCCTGCTCGGCGCGGTCAATCAGCGCCTTGTCGAACGGCAGGCCCTCGCCGATACCGGCGTCCTTCAGCGACTTGAGCAGCGGCTCCTTGTCGAACTCCTTCAGGCCGGCGAAGTTGACCGCCGCGATGATCGAGCGCTCCTCGACGACGATCACCGCGGCCTGGCCGTCGATCTCGATGCGCACGTCCTTGAACAGGCCGGTCGCGAACAGCGCGCGCAGCGCCGCCGAGCCCTTGTCGTCGGTGTAGGTGTCGCCGATGCGAAACGGCAGCGCGGCGAATACCGTGCCGGGGTCGGTGCGCTGCAGGCCCTCGATCCGGATGTCCTTCAGCACGAAGGGCGTCACGGCATGGGCGGAAGGCAGCGCCGCGGCGGACACGATCAGGACGGCGGCCGCGCGCAGCGCAGCGGTCGGAAAAGCAAGGGACATGGAGGGGTTCACTGCAGGCCCAGCAAGCGGGCCACGTCGTTGTAGAGGGCGACCGACATCATCATCAGCAGCAGCGCGAAGCCGCCGCGTTGCAGCCGCGCCAGCCACAGGTCCGAGACGGGCCGTCCGGTGACGGCCTCGAAAATGTAATACATCAGGTGACCGCCATCGAGCATCGGCAGCGGCATCAGGTTGAGCACGCCCAGACTCACGCTGACCAGCGCGAGGAAACCGAGGTAGTCGGCGAGCCCGTGCTGAACCGACCGGCCGGCATAGTCGGCGATCGTCAACGGTCCGCTCAGGTTCTTCAGCGAGGCCTGGCCGGTGAGCATGCGCCCGAGCATGCGCACGGTCAGCGACGAGACCTCCCAGGTGCGGCGCGCGCCCTGCACCAGGCCTTCGATCGGCCCCAGCCGCACGAGCGTCATCGCCGGCGCCTGGCCGACCACGGCATCGATGCGCCCGATGCGCTGGTCACCGTCCTTCAGCAGGCGTGGCACGACCGTCAGCGTGCGGCGCTCGCGGCCGCGCTCAACGACCCAGCGCATCGGCACGCCGGCGTCGCCGCGCACCGCGGCGCGGATGCGCTCGACCAGGCTGCGCGCGTCGGGCACCGCGGCGCCGTCGACCGACAGCACCTCGTCGCCGGCGCGCAGCCCGGCGGCCGCGGCCGGGCCGCCCGCCCGCACCTCGCCCAGCCGAGGCTCGCTGAACGGCGCGCCCAGCCCGATCGTCTTCATCAGCGCCGCATCGACCTCGCGCGCGGGCANCCCCGACAGGTCGAGCGACACGGTGTGCGAACCCTGTCCGTCGCGGTCGTCGACCTGCAGCCCGAGCACCTGGCCGTGCAGCGCGGCCTGCGTGACCTGCCAGCGCAGCTCGCTCATCGAGCGCAGGTCGGACCAGTCCTGGCCGTCGCTCGAATAGGCGCGCACCCAGTCGCCGGCGCGCAGGCCGGCACTCGCGGCCAGACTGCCCGCGGGCGGCGCGCTCAGCACCGCCTTGGGCTCGTTGATGCCGATCCAGTGCGCCGCCGCGTAGAGCAGCACCGCGAGCAGCAGGTTGGCCAGCGGCCCGGCGACGACGATCGCCGCGCGCGCGGCCAGCGGGCGGCGATTGAAGGCGTGACGCAACTCGTCGGGCGCGACCGGCGCCTCGCGCTCGTCGAGCATGCGCACGTAGCCGCCCAGAGGCAGCGCACAGACGGTGAACTCGGTCGAATCGGGCGTNCGCTGGCGGCGCCAGAGCACACGNCCGAAGCCGACCGAGAAGCGCAGCACCTTGACGCCGCAGGCCACCGCGACACGGTAGTGGCCGTACTCGTGGACGACGATCAGCACGCCGAGCGTGAGCACGAAGGCGAGCACGGTGACGATCATGGCCTCAGCTCCCGAATCCGACGCTCGGCCTCGGCGCGCGCGCACGCGTCGAGCGCGAGCAGCGCATCGACGTCAGTCACCGCACCCAGGCGCCCGGCNAGCGACTCGACGGTGTGCGCGTTGACGGTGTGGATCGCAGTGAACGCGATGCGGCGCTCGAGGAACGCCGCNACCGCGACCTCGTTCGCCGCATTCAGCACCGCGGTGCTGCCGGCCGGCGCGCGCAGCGCGTCCCAGGCCAACTGCAGGCCCGGGAAGCGACGTGCGTCTGGGGCCTCGAAGGTCAGCGCCGACAGCGTCGCAAAGTCGAGCCGCGGCGCTCCGGATTCGATGCGCTCGGGGAACGACAGCCCGTAGGCGATCGGCACGCGCATGTCGGGCGTGCCGAGCTGCGCGAGCACCGACCCGTCGCGGCAGACGACCATCGAATGGATGATGCTCTGCGGGTGCAGCACGACGCGGATGCGCTCGGGCGCGAGGCCGAACAGCCAATGCGCCTCGATCACCTCGAGCGCCTTGTTCATCATCGTCGCCGAGTCGACCGAGATCTTCCGGCCCATCACCCAGTTCGGGTGCGCGACCGCCTGCTCGGGCGTCACCTCGTGCAGCGTGGCCGGATCGCGCGTACGGAACGGCCCGCCGCTGGCGGTGAGCACGAGATGGTCGATGCGCTGGTCCCAGGTGGCGCGGTCCTCGGGCAGGCACTGGAAGATCGCCGAATGCTCGCTGTCGATCGGCAGCAGCGTCGCGCCGCCTTCGCCCACCGCCTGCATGAACAGTGCGCCGCCGACGACCAGCGCCTCCTTGTTCGCGAGCAGCAGCCGCTTGCCGGCGCGCGCCGCGGCCATGCAGGGGCGCAGACCGGCAGCGCCGACGATCGCCGCCATCACGCTGTCGACCTCGGGCGCGGCAGCCATCTCGCACAGCGCGTCGGCGCCGACGCGGACCTCGGTCGTCACGCCCGCGATCGCCCCGCGCAGTGCCTGCGCCCGTGCCTCGTCGGGCACGACCGCGACGCGCGGGCGCAAGTGGCGGCATTGCGCTGCGAGTTCGTCGACGCGGTGGAACGCGCTCAGGCCGACGACCTCGAAGCGCTCCGGATGGCGCGCGACGACGTCGATCGTGCCGGTGCCGATCGAGCCGGTCGAGCCGAGGATCACGAGGCGCTGGCGGCGCGTCATCGCCAACCCACCAAGGCGAGCGCGATCGGGAACACCGGCAGCAGCGCGTCGACGCGGTCGAGCACGCCGCCATGCCCCGGGAGCAGCCGGCTGCTGTCCTTCACGCCGGCAGCGCGCTTGACGAGCGACTCGACGAGGTCGCCGACGACGCTCATCGCGGCGAGCGCGAGCAGTGCGACCGCGCTGCCCGCCCAACCCAGGCTTTGCACGAGCCGGGTGTAGAGGCTGGCGCCGTCGACGCCGAAGCGGCGGTCCACCTCGGTCCAGACGGCGGCGAGCACGAGCACGCCTGCCATGCCGCTGAACACGCCCTCCCAGCTCTTGCCCGGGCTGATGGACGGCGCGAGCTTGCGCCGGCCGAACGCGCGGCCGCCGAAGTAGGCCGCGATGTCGGCGATCCAGACCAGGCAGAAGACCGAGAGCATGAAGTTGATGCCGACCACGCGCGCGTGACTGATCGCGAGCCAGGCCGCCCAGAGCCCGACGAGCCCGATCAGCCAGCGCGAGGCGCGCGGCAGATGCGGCCAGGCGGCGGGGCCACCGTGCAGCGCGACCGCGCCGCCGGCCAGCCACAACGCGGTGGCCAACCACCAGGCTACGCGCGGCGCCTGCGCGGTCCAACCGGCGGCGAGCGTAAGCGCACACGCGCCGGCGAGCACGGAGGCCAGCGCGACCGCGCGCCAGCCCGCGGCCTGGTTCAGTCGCCCCCACTCCCAGCCGGCCGCAGCGATCAGCACCAGCGTCAGCAACTCGAACGGCGCCGGNCCCGACGCGCGCAACGCGGCGATCATCACGAGGAGCAGCACGACGGCAGTGGCGACGCGCGTCCGCAGCATCTCAGATGCCCGCGGGCACGGCCTCGGTCGCGCGCAGGCCGCCAAAGCGCCGGTCGCGCTGCGCGAAGGCGGCGAGCGCGGCGTCGATCTCGGCCTCGCCGAAGTCGGGCCACAGGCATTCGGTGAAGTAGAGCTCGGAATACGCGGCCTGCCAGAGCAGGAAGTTGCTCATCCGCATTTCGCCGCCGGTGCGGACGAAGAGGTCGGGGTCGGGCGCGAACGCCAAGGCCATGCGGCGCGACAGCCACGCCTCGTCGAACGTCTCGGGCGTGACGCCTTCGGCCAGCGCCTGCCGGCAAGCCTGCACCACGTCCCAGCGGCCACCGTAGTTGAAGGCCACCGATAGCGTGATGCGCGTGTTGTTCTGCGTCAGCGTCTCGGCATGCTCCCAGGCCTGACGCAGCTTGTCCGAAACCGCCGAGCGGTCGCCGATGATGCGGATGCGCACGCCGTCGCCGGCCATCTTGGTGAGGTACTTGGACACNGCGACCAGCACCAGGCCCATCAGGCCCGATACCTCCTCGGACGGCCGCTTCCAGTTCTCGGACGAGAACGCGAACACGGTNAGGTATTCGACGCCGCGCGCGGCGAAGGTGTCGACCGCGCGCACGAGCGCGTCGACACCCTGCTTGTGGCCGAAGAAGCGCGGCATGTAGCGCTGGCGCGCCCAGCGGCCGTTGCCGTCCATCACCACCGCGACATGGCGCGGCACGGCCGGGTTCGCGCTTGGGGGGTTTTGCGACATCGTGGCGCGCCCGGTCAGACCGCCATCACTTCGGCTTCCTTCGCAGCCACCAGCCGGTCGATCTCGGCGATCGTNCGGTCGGTCAGGCGCTGGATCTCGTCCTGCGCGCGGCGCTCGTCGTCCTCGGTCGCGAGCTTGTCCTTGAGCAGCTTCTTCAGGTGGTCGTTGCCGTCGCGGCGCACGCTGCGCACCGCGATCCGCGCCTCCTCGCCGGCATGGCGCACGACCTTCGTCAGCTCGCGGCGCCGTTCCTCGGTGAGCGCGGGCATCGGCACGCGCAGCAGGTCGCCCTGCGAGGCCGGGTTCAGGCCCAGGTCCGACTCGCGGATCGCCTTCTCGATCTTCGCGCCCATGCCCTTCTCCCAGGGCTGGACGCTGATCGTGCGCGCGTCGAGCAGCGTCACGTTGGCGACCTGGCTTATCGGCACCATCGANCCGTAGTAGTCGACATGCACCTGATCGAGCAGGCCCGGGTGCGCACGGCCGGTGCGGATCTTGTGCAGCTCGTTCTTGAAAGCCTCGACCGACTTGGCCATCTTCTCGGCCGCGGTCTTCTTGATGTCATCGATCGTCATGGAAGGTCTGCACTCCCGTCAAACATGCACCAGCGTGCCTTCGTCCTCGCCCAGCACCACCCGGCGCAGCGCGCCCGGCTTGAAGATGCTGAACACCCGTATCGGCAGCTTCTGGTCGCGGCACAGCGCAAAGGCCGCCGCGTCCATCACCTGCAGGTTCTTCGCGATCGCCTCGTCGAAGCCGATGCGCGCGTAGCGCGTCGCGCTCGGGTCCTTGTTCGGGTCGGCGCTGTAGACGCCGTCGACCTTGGTCGCCTTCAGCACCACCTCGGCGCCGATCTCCGCGCCGCGCAGCGCCGCCGCCGTGTCGGTGGTGAAGAAAGGGTTGCCGGTACCGGCGGCGAACACGACGACCTTGCCCTCTTCCAGGTACTGCAGCGCCTTTGGCCGCACGTAGGGCTCGACGACCTGCTCGATGCTGATCGCCGACATCACCCGTGCGGTCATGCCTTCCTGGCGCATCGTGTCGGCGAGCGCGAGCGAATTCATCACCGTCGCGAGCATGCCCATGTAGTCGGCGGTGGCTCGGTCCATGCCGACNGAGCCGCCGGCAACGCCGCGGAAGATGTTGCCGCCACCGATCACGACTGCCACCTCGCAGCCGAGCTGCGTGATCTCCTGGATCTCGCGCACCATGCGCACGATGGTGGCGCGGTTGATGCCGTAGGCATCGTCGCCCATCAGCGCCTCGCCCGACAGCTTGAGCAGGATGCGCTTGTATGCCGGCATGCGGAACAACCCTCTGGAGTGCAGTGCGTGAGTGTAAGGGCGACCGCAGGGGCGCCCGGCGTCCCGGGCGCCCCGTTCGGCGCCTATTGCCCCTTGGCAGCCGCGACCTGGGCGGCGACCTCGGCCGCGAAGTCGTCGACCTTCTTCTCGATGCCTTCGCCCACCACGTACAGCGTGAAGCCCTTCACCTGGGTCGCACGCTCCTTGAGCATCTGCTCGACGGTCTGCTTGTCGTTCTTCACGAACGGCTGGTTCAGCAGCGAGACTTCCTTCAGGAACTTCTGCACCGAGCCCTCGACGCGCTTGGCAACGATCTCGGACGACTGCGCGGGCTTGCCCGCAGCGACCGCTGCGGCGGCATCCTCGGCGGCCTTNTCGGCGGCGATGCGGCGCTCGACCTCGATCAGCGCGGCCGGCACGTCGGCCGTGGCGAGCGCCTTGGGCTTCATCGCCGCGACGTGCATCGCGACGTCCTTGGCTGCGACCTCGTCGCCGCTGAACTCCACGATCACGCCGATGCGCGTGCCGTGCAGGTAGCTCGCGAGCTTGCCGCCGCCCGCGTAGCGCTTGAAGCGGCGGATCGCCAGGTTCTCGCCGATCTTGCCGATCAGCCCCTTGCGCACGTCCTCGACCGTCGGGCCGAAACCGTCTTGCGCCAGCGGTAGCGCCGACAATGCGGCCACGTCGGTCGGATCGTGCCGGGCCACCAGCGCCGCGAGCGACTTCGTGAAGGCCAGGAACGAGTCGTTCTTCGAGACGAAGTCGGTCTCGCAGTTGACCTCGACCAGCGCGCCGGTGCTGGCGTCGACGGCAGCGGTGATCACGCCTTCGGCGGTCACGCGCGACGCCGCCTTGCCGGCCTTGTTGCCGAGCTTGACGCGCAGGATCTCCTCGGCGCGCGAGGCGTCACCATCGGCCTCGGTGAGGGCCTTCTTGCATTCCATCATCGGCGCGTCGGTCTTCGCGCGCAGCTCGGCGACCATGCTTGCAGTGATTGCGGGCATCAGTGTTTCTCCATTCAACAGCAAAACCCGCCGCAGCGCGCTGCGCCCCGGCGGACTCGAGCAGCATTGCGGGGCCATCGCGGCCCCGCCGCCCGATCAGGCTTCTTCGCGCACCTCGACGAACTCGTCGCCGCCGGCCGCCGCCTGAACGACCTCGTTGGTCGCGCTGGCCTTGCCTTCGAGTACCGCGTCGGCGACCGCGCGCGCATACAACGCCACCGCCTTGGCCGAGTCGTCATTGCCGGGGATCACGTAGTCGATGCCCACCGGCGAGTGGTTGGTGTCGACGATGCCGACGACCGGGATGCCCAGCTTCTTGGCCTCGGCGACCGCGATCTTGTGGTAGCCGACGTCGATCACGAACATCGCGTCGGGCAGCGCGTTCATGTCCTGGATGCCGCCGATGTCCTTCTCGAGCTTGACGAGGTCGCGGTCGAACAGCAGCGCTTCCTTCTTGATCATCTGCTCCATGCCGGCGTCCTTGGTCGCTTGCATGTCCTTGAGCTTCTTCAACGAACCCTTGACGGTCTTGAAGTTGGTCATCATGCCGCCGAGCCAGCGCTGATCGACGTAAGGCATGCCACAGCGCTGCGCTTCCATCGCGATCACCTCGCGCGCCTGGCGCTTGGTGCCGATCATCAGGATCGTGCCGCGGCGCGCCGAGAGCTGGCGCACGAACTTCATCGCGTCGTTGAAGAGCGGCTGCGTCTTCTCGAGGTTGATGATGTGGATCTTGTTGCGATGGCCGTAGATGTACGGTGCCATCTTGGGATTCCAGAAGCGCGTCTGGTGGCCGAAATGGACACCCGCTTCAAGCATTTCACGCATGGAGACAGTCATGGAAACTCCGAAGGTTGGGTCTAGAATCCCGGCGCTTCATCGACTGGCGGATGACGTGGGTTCAAGCCCACGGCCGACAGCGACACCTCAGGGGCCGGGTTCGCGATTTGCTCGCCTCGGGTTCGGTTCCTGACGGCACCCACCCCGAGACAAACCCGATGATTCTAACCCGCCGCGGCGCCCCCGACCTGATCGAGGCCCGCGCCCGACTGCTGGCCGGCGCGTCGAGCGCACGCGCGCTGCTCAACGAGTCCCTCGCCGCCGCCGCAGCACCACTGGCCGCAAACGCGTTCATCCGTCGCTTCGACGCGCAGGCACTCGCCGCCGCCGACGCCGCCGACTCGCTGCATTCGGCTGGCGCACCGCTACCGCCCCTGGCGGGACTGGCAGTCTCGGTGAAGGACTTGTTCAAGGTCGCCGGCTTCCCGACCACGGCCGCCTCGGCCGCGCTCGCCGACGCGCCTATCGCCGGCGCCGACTGCGCGGCGGTGGCGCGGCTGCGACAGGCCGGTGCCGTGTTGATCGGCCACACCAACCTGTCCGAGTTCGCGTTCTCCGGCGTCGGCATCAACCCGCACCACGGCACGCCAGTGAATGCCGGCTGCGCGCCACTGGACTCGACGCCGCGCGTGCCCGGCGGCTCCACCTCTGGCGGCGCGACATCGGTCGCGGCCGGCGCGGCCTGGGCCGCGCTCGGCTCGGACACCGGCGGCTCGATCCGGATCCCGGCCGCGCTCCAGGGCCTGGTCGGCTTCAAGAACACGCAGTCGCTGACACCGCTCGAAGGCTGCATCCCGCTGTCGTCCACGCTCGACACCGCTTGCGCGATTACGCGCTCGGTGCGCGACGCGGTGCTGCTGCACGAGGTGCTCGGCGCGCACCGCGTGCGTCTGCCTGGCCGGCCGCTCGCGTCGCTGCGCATGGCGGTGCCGCGTACGCTGATGCTAGACAGCCTCGACGCGCCGGTCGCGACGGCCTTCGAGCGTGCGCTGGCAGCGCTGCGCCAGGCCGGCGCGCAGTTGCACGAGATCGAGCTGCCCGAGCTGGCCGAGCTGGCCACGATCAACGCCCAGGGCGGCTTCTCGGCCGCCGAGTCCTGGGCCTGGCACCGCGAGCTGCTCGCGCGCCGCGGCGAGCGCTACGACCCGCGGGTCGCACTGCGCATCCGGCGCGGCGAGGCGATGAGCGCTGCCGACTACATCGAGCTCGGCCACGCGCGCCGCGACTGGATCGCGCGCGTCGAAGTCCGGCTGCAGGGCTTCGACGCCGCGTTGTCGCCGACCGTGCCGCTGNTCGCGCCGCCGCTCGCGCCGCTGCAGGCCGACGATGCCGCCTTCTTCGCCGTCAACGCCAGCCTGCTGC
>JGI20214J51088_10000747_pt1 | contig 22248 bp, 15 predicted proteins | sample WetSurMetagenome_FD_51088 | JGI IMG/M metagenome (IMG submission 51088) | reverse complement strand
GAAAATTACCTTTTAATGGCGGTTATGCGGTTTTTGCAGGCCTCGGTGATCTACTTGATACCCTTAGTACCCTGAAATTTGACAAACATGATCTGGAGTATCTGAAAGAACTCGGGTACCACAGCGATTATATAACATACCTTAAAGACTTCAGATTTTCCGGGAATATTTATAGTTCTTATGAGGGAGATATGGTTTTTCCTGTCAGACCTGTCCTTCAGATCGAAGCCGATATTATTGAGGCCCAGATTATTGAAACTATTCTGTTAAATATTCTGAACTTCCAGACCCTGATAGCCACAAAGGCAAGCAGGATGCACCATGCTGCTGAAAGCAGAAAACTGATAGATTTTGGATTGAGACGGGCGCAGGGGCCGGGAGGCTATTATGCCAGCAGGGCTGCGTTCATAGGAGGTTTTGCAGGAACAAGTAATGTAAGGGCTGGCCGCGATTATGGAATTCCGGTTTCGGGAACAATGGCCCATTCTTTTGTGGAAAGTTATGACGATGAACTCACAGCTTTTATGCATTTTGCTGAAATACAGCCTGATGAGTGTGTCCTTGTGGTTGATACCTATGATACACTTAAAAGCGGTTTGCCTAATGCCATTAAGGTAGCAAAGGTGTTGGAAACACGAGGGCAGAAGCTTTCGGGTATAAGACTGGATAGCGGAGACCTTGCATACCTTGCAAAAGAATGCCGCAGGATACTCGATGCCGAAAACCTGGGATACGTCAGAATAGCTGTTTCGAATCAGCTTGATGAATATATTATTAAAAGCCTGATTGAACAACATGCCCCGATCGATGTTTTTGGTGTAGGAACAAGTCTGGTGACCGGTCATCCCGATGCAGCACTCGACGGAGTCTATAAACTGGCAATGGCAAACGGAAAACCCAGAATTAAGCTATCAGAAAATATCGGCAAGATCACTCTTCCTCATCGAAAACAGGTCTTCAGGATATGCGATTCAGAAGATAATTTTATAGGTGCGGATGCTGTTGTAATGTCGGATGAACAGGATGTGGAGATGATGTATCATCCTCTGTATCCTCTGAAGTCGCTTCCCTTAGTAAGATATAAAAAAGAACCGTTACTGCATAAAGTAATGGAAAATGGAAAACGGATAGACAATCCGACGACGCTTAAAGAGATAGCTGACTTTAGCATGGAACGATTAAGCAAGTTGCCAGTAGAATATAAGAGGTTCGATAATCCTCATATTTATAAAGTCGGAATAAGCAAAAAGCTGGAAGGAGAACGCAACCGGCTTATTGAAGAATTTAAAAAATAGTTATCATGAAAACGCTCATTATGGTCGACTGCCAGAATGATTTTATGCCAGGAGGGTCTCTTGAAGTGCCTGATGGTAATATGATCGTACCGGTAATCAACAGGATTATTGGTCATTTTGACCTGGTGGTAGCAACACAGGACTGGCATCCGGCAATTCATAAGAGTTTTGCATCAAACCATTATGGAACCAAACCATTCGACAGATTGGTTATACGTAATAATCTTCAGACTCTCTGGCCTGATCATTGTGTTCAGGGTACCAGGGGTGCTGAGATTAATAATGGTATAGAGACTTTGAAAATCGCTGCAATATTCAGGAAAGGGATGGATCCCGAGGTTGACAGTTACAGCGGTTTTTTCGATAACAATCATCAGTTAAGCAGCGGCCTCGCAGGTTATCTGAAGGAAAAGGAAGTTAATGAAGTTCATTTTTGTGGCCTGGCCGGTGATATTTGTGTGTATTACTCAATACTTGATGCACTGGCAGAAGGTTTCTCAGCTGTTTTAATTGAAGATGCCGCAAGACCTCTTTATCCTGAAAAATTCGATGATATTAAATGTGAACTTGCAAAGGAAGGCGTTCGCATAATCTTAAGTGAAGAGCTTATGGCAGAATAAATTATTTGCTATATTGCTGCCGGTGCTTTTCTGAAGCTTATCATCTGGCGGTTTTTTTCATCCCAAAGTCCAAGTGTCAGCGTCTTGAACGTGGAGAAAAAAACTATCGGTTTTACTTCCCGGAATATTTCATTTTCGTAATGACATTTCTCGAGATTATAATTGGGAATTCTCGAGCTCAGGTGATGAACATGGTGAAAACCTATGTTCCCGGTAAACCATTGAAGAACGGCAGGCAATTTCAAAAACGAGCTTCCTGTGATGGCTGAGGTCTTATAATCCCAGTTGCTGTTCCTCTCCCAGCTTACATCATCAAACTGGTGCTGAACATAGAATAACCATATTCCAAGGCTATGGCCAATGAGTATTATCGGAAGCTGGATTAAAAGAAAAGCCTTAAATCCTATCAGAAGGCTTATCAGGACAGCCGTTATTAAAATTATGATATTGGTGAAGTAAACATTTAGCCTTTCAGGTCTGTCCATATCCTTTGAAGTTATTCTGTTTTGAATCAGGACAACAAGAACCGGCCCCAGTATGAACATTATTAATGGATGGCGGAATGCCCTGTACATGAATTTTTCCTTTTTAGATGAATTCTGATACTCCTCCAGCGTCATTGTCCATACGTCGCCAATACCTCTCTTGTCAAGATTCCCTGATGTTGCATGATGTATTGAGTGCTGCTGATGCCATTTGTAATATGGAGTAAATGCTATTATTCCCATTATCATACCAACAACCTCATTTGCTCTTTTTGAAACAAAGAATGATCTGTGTCCGCAATCGTGGAATATGATAAATATCCTGATCAGAAACCCTGAAGCCACAAGCGCGAGGAGTAAGGTAATCCAGTATGAATACTCAAGGCTGCGGTACATTATATACCACATAAAAATATATGGTATTACTGAATTACAGATCTGCCAGATACTTTTCTTAAGATCGGGATGAGCATATTTCCTGACTGTTTTTTCCCACGATCTTTCAGATTCTTTTTCACTTTCAATAGTGTTATTCATGACCTAAGTATTGTTTTGTTTTTAAAGTATTTCAAATTAACTTTTTTGAGAATCGGCTAGTGAGATGTTTAATTATAATTAGCTCGAAAATCAATTTATTCACCCCGGCCCCAAGGGGAGTAAATTGATTTTCTTCGCTCCCCTTGGGGATGGGGTAAAGGAAGAAAATCAATTTGTTTCATTATTCAAGGTCCAATTTCCCTTGTAACTTTTGACAAAGGTATTTGGTCATTCTGGCTATTTCAAGTAGGAGGGATCAATCATCCGGGAAAAGGGATTAATTCTACTTAAAAATGGCAAATGGCAGAAAATATGGGTGATTGACATTCACCCCACAGGTTTAAATAAATTCTTTTATCCTTAAAAGATACTGCCTTGACACAGGTACGGGCTCATCGAATCCTCTGATCGTAAGCCAGTGATTATGACCGCTTCTGCTAAGTTTCTCTATATAATGCAGGTTGACAATACAGACCCTGTGGCAACGAAGAAAGTTAGAATATTGCTTAATCTGAAGCTCAACATTCTTCATCGTATTCCTTATAAGCTTTCTCTTAAATAATTCACCGTCTTTATATACAATTTCAACATAATTATCAGCCGATTTGATAAGGGCTACCTCAGAAACATGCAAACTGAAAGATTCCGAATTGTTTTCGGACGGAAATTCAATTAGTTTATTCAGAATATCTTCTTTGTATTTTTCTACCTGTTTCTGCATAATTTTATTCTCAACCACCAGCATTTCATTCTGCTGTTTAAGCTCATTTAAAAGATCAATTATCTCCAGAGCCAGGGGTGGTGCGAGGCATATAACTGCTACTCTGAAGGTGATGAAAAAGGTAATGCTGACCAGCCCTACAAATCGAAGATAAAAGACAAAAGCTACTGAGCTTAAAAGAAAGATAATTAATCCGCTTATAAATGTCGGGAAAATGAAACTCTTGCTATCGGGATTGTTTCTGAGGAGTATTCCTGGTACTGTTATTCTTACGAGGACCATCACCATAAATACTATTGTTCCGAGTCCTCCTACAAATAAAATACTATTGTTAAAGTCAAAATCAGTGAAGGAAAAGGGCCTGAAGAAAAGCACGAACAGGAATACACTGAAGCTGATACTCAATAATATACCCAGTTCCTCCTTTAATGCTTTGATAAGTTGATCCAGCTTTCTGTTCATTATTAACTATTTTGCGGCGTTAAGATAATACATGAACTGCGAAAATGTTCAAACTGATTGTTTAATATTTAATTATCTGATAGCATCGGTTGATCTGAATCACAAATATTGATAAATTTGTATGAAGGTGTGGATATTTTAATTAAACTTTTATTCAGGACTGTACGCAATCACTCATAATATTTAAAATAATGAAAAATATTTTCCGACTGATATTTTCGATATTAATGTTACACATTTTCTCTGCTGCTTCTGTTTCTGGCCAAGAAGGGAAAAGCTGGAGTGCCCCGGCTAAAGCAGTTGAAAAACTCTCAAAGGACAAGTCAGGTTTTATATATAATGAAGAACGTGTGCTTTCTTATACTTTACCTGATCTTTTTATATCCGGGAAAGGGATTAAAATTACTTCCGCTGATCTGTGGAATTCAGTAAGACGGCCTGAGATTCTTGAGCTTTTCAGGGAAAATGTCTTTGGAAAAGTGCCGGAAACAGAATACCATGAGACATTTAAAATTATTAAACTCGATCAGAATTCCTTGGGTGGAACAGCAATTGAAAAGCAGATTGATATCCTGATTGAATCATCGGGCAAATCATTGTCATTTTCTATGACTCTCTTTACACCTAAAAATCCGGGTCATCAGGTTCCGACATTTCTTTTAATCGATCCGTGGCTTGCTGATACCACAGGACCTCACTGGATGCAGAAAGATGAATACTGGCCTGTTCAGGCCGCACTTCAGCGTGGTTATGGGATGGCTATATTCAGTACTATTCCAATTGATCCTGACAGCTTTGATAATTTTAAAAATGGCATACATGGCCTTCTTGACAAGAACCCCCGACCTTCAGATGCCTGGGGAACGCTGGCTGCATGGGCATGGGGAGCAAGCAGGTGTTTGGATTACCTTATTACCGACAAGGATGTTGCTGCTGATAAGGTGGCAGTTGTGGGACATTCCAGAGCCGGGAAAACGGCTTTATGGGCCGGAGCACAGGATACAAGGTTTGCTATGGTAATTTCAAATGAGTCGGGAGCCGGAGGGGCAGCACTCGCGCGAAGAAAATTCGGTGAAACGGTTGCACGGCTTAATGCTGTTTTTCCTCATTGGTATTGCACAAATTATTCTAAGTTCAATAATAATGAAGAGAGGCTTCCTGTTGATATGCACATGCTTCTGGCACTTACTGCACCAAGGGCTCTTTATGTAGACTGTGCAGATGAAGATCTGTGGGGCGATCCGCATGGTTCCTACCTCTCTCTTTATTACGCTCAGCCAGTCTATAAGCTGCTCGGTATAAATTCCGGACTTTCTCCTGATNTGCCACCTCTCAATCAGCAGGTAATTAGCGGAAGGGCAGGCTTTCATATCAGAGATGGCGTTCATAATCTGCTTCTTCGCGACTGGAACTGTTTTATGGATTTCGCCGACAAGGTATTTAAACAGACTTCTGATCAAAAATGACTGCTGAAGATAAGAACATAAGAATTCAACCTGAAAAGCTGAAATCGGAGTTTACCAGGATCCTGTTAAAACACGGGTTTTCTGAGGAGAGTGCTGAAAGATGTGCTGAGATATTTATGCTCAACAGTCTCGATGGCGTTAATTCTCATGGAATTAATCGTTTTCCCCGGTTTATCAAAAATGTACTTGGCGGATTCGTGAAACCTGGAGCTGTTCCGTCAAGAACCCATTCTTTTGGCTCACTTGAACAGTGGGACGGTAATCTGGGCCCTGGTCCCTTGAACGCTACTTTTGCTACCAACAGGGCCATGGAGCTTGCGGGAGAAAATGGTTTAGGGCTTGTTACCCTTTCAAGTACCAATCATTGGATGAGGGGAGGTTCGTATGGATGGCAGGCTGCAAAAAAGGGATTTATATTGATTTGCTGGACAAATACATGTCCAAATATGCCGGCATGGGGTGCTACTGATCCAAGATTGGGTAATAATCCGTTTGTGCTGGCTGTGCCATTTAAAAAGGAAGCAATAGTACTCGATTTTGCAATGTCGCAGTATTCTTATGGCAAAATGGAATCACTAAAGAATGACAATAGAGTGCTTGATTATCCGGGGGGATTTAACAAGAGCGGAGAACTGACAACCGATCCTGCAGAAATACTTGAATCGTGGCGCGTTTTACCTGTCGGATACTGGAAAGGCTCAGGATTGTCTTTGTTGCTCGATATTCTTGCGACGGTACTTTCTGGCGGACGCTCAACTCATCAGGTGGAAAGCTGCACCTCAGAATATAATGTTTCTCAGGTTTTTATTGCAGTTGACATCACCCGGCTTAATAATTTTCCAGCAATAGATAATTCAATAAATCAGATAATTGCCGATTTGCATCAATCTAATCCGGTGAGATCTTCTGATGAGATCAGATATCCTGGGGAACAGGTCCTGCAAACAAGGATGGATAACCTGCAAAACGGGATTTTGGTTAACAGGCGTGTATGGGAAAACCTTTTAAGGCTATAGCTTGTCCTCTTTTATTTCAAGATCGAGATTATAGGTTTCAGTGAATAGGAGTAAAGCGTCAACTATTTCTTCATTGGTTTCATGATATGTAGTCCCAAATCTTAGCAGAATCTGTTTTCCTGATTTCAGATAAAATACAAGGCTGAGAGGGAATAGATCCAGTTTCTGAATGTCCTGAGCCAGAATCTCAACGGGTGGCAGTAATATATTTTTCTTAAGACGTATTTTTCCCGATCCCAGCTCGATGAATCTTGTCGCCCGGCCCAATCCGGCCCATATTTCATAGAGTCCAAAGCCTGTAAGGAAAAGGACAGTGATCCAAAGAGTAGGGTCGGACTTTAGAGATCTGACATTGAAGATCATCCAGAAAAGAGCAAGACCTATGCAGACTATCCCGAAAACTATCTGGATCAGCTTTACAAGCTTGTTACTATCAACTGCACCTAGTGTGAAATATCTCTTTTCCATTTGTAATTTTCGGCCAATTTATTCCTTTTTAACAAGATTGCAAAATGAGACAGTTTACCACCTGCCCACTAACTAACCTTTGAACACATCTATACTAGTGGAAATTTCTTTTGTTTAGTACATACTCACCCCCATGCCCCCCCTCTGCAAGCAAAGAGGGGGTAGTTCGCTGATATCCTTAGTATTATGGACTTAATCCGAATTCTTTTACTTTTCATTTACCCCCTTCCCAACCTTCCCCCACGGGGGAAGGAGTGGTTTTCCGTTTCCCCCTTGGGGGAAATTGAAAGGGGGTAAACCTAAAATAAAATGACCAATACTTGTTACATGAATTGTGAAGAAATACATAGCTATCGGGAGGGGGTGAGTTGTCAGAAAAATCAGATGAAATCACAATCTATAAAGATGTGTATAAATGGTATAATTCGTAGAGAGGAGGTTACGGGGTGAGCATGTTCAAAAATGAGAAGATGTGTACAAAGAGAAGCTTAAAAGGAGGGGAAATTTATGTATTATATAAGGGAGAGAATCCATACCAGTTAAGGGACCTGACTAATTTTTTTATTGGTTTCGTTATATTTCAATTAATTATTTTATAAATTTGTTATGAAATAAAACGAAACAATATTTTCTGTAATGAGCTCCTGTGTTGATCGTCGGACAATAATCCTTAAACAGCTTGAAAAAGAGGAGCAGGTAAACGTGTCTGAGCTTAGCAGACAGTTTAATGTAAGTGAGGTNACGATCAGAAAGGATCTTAAACATCTAGAGAAGAAAAACATACTTATTCGCTCACGNGGTGGTGCTATGAAGCGTAGCCTTGTCAATATTGACCTTTCCATTTACGACAGGCGCCGGCAGAATACCGGACTTAAGGAGGCAATTGGTGCTGCAGCAGCAAAGATGATAATGAATGGTGAAACAATCCTGCTTGACACTGGTACTACCATAATGGAGCTTGCAAAACACCTGCCAAAAAAGATTGAGATTACTGTTATAACAAATTCGGTGGATATTACATTCAGGCTGGCTGAGTTTCCTAACATAAGGGTAATAATGCCGGGAGGAATATTACGCAGAAATTCACTTGCTCTTGTTGGTGAGCAGGCTGCCGAATCCCTTCGTGGTTTCTATTGTGACAAGTATTTCCTGAGTGCCGACGGGATAGATGTAAATAAAGGGATGATGACAACTAATATTGAAGAAGCATCACTGGCTAAAATAAATATTAAAAATTCAAAGAAGGTGATTGCACTGATCGACTCTTCNAAGTTTGAGAGTAAAGGCATAACAGCAATCGCACCACTTGCTCAGGTTAATACGTTGATTACTGACAGTGGGATCCCCCAGGATATTCTCAGAGAAATTAAAAACCTTGGCGTTGAAGTTATTGTTGTGGAAAGTAATTAATAACTTGTTATAAAAAATTCTATGAAACGAAAGTATTCCCTCGTCATCCTGATTTTTTTCATCTTTTTTGCCATATCCTTTTTAACAAATATTCTGGGTTCAATCAATCCGAATGTCAGTGACAGCTTCTCTCTGAATGGCACAATGACAGGATTGCTTCCATTTTCATTTTTTATTGCCTATGCACTGATGTCAATTCCATCAGGCATGATTGTTCAGAAATATGATGAGAAAAGGAGCCTTATACTTGCGTGGATACTCGCCTTTGGAGGTGCTCTTCTCTTTTCCCTTATTCCGGTCTTTCCTGTCTTTTTGTGCAGCCTTTTTCTTATTGGCTGTGGAATGGCTCTCCTGCAGGTAGCTTTATTTCCGTTACTCAGGGTGACAGGGGGAGAGGAGCATTTTGCTTTCAATAACCTGATTGTTCAGTTAGTCTTTGGCGGCGCATCTTTTCTGAGCCCATTTGTTTATTCCTACCTGGTTTCCAATCTGAATAACCAGCATGCAGGCCAGGGAGCATTTATAAATCTGATGGTTTTACTCACACCCCATAATCTGTCATGGGTCTCAATCTACTGGATATTTGCTTTTACGAGTTTCCTTATGATAGCTATAATTGTGCTTGTAAGGTTTCCAAAAGTAGTCAGGAAGGAAGATGAGATAGTGGGAGCCTGGGAAACTCATGTCGAACTATTCAAACAGAAGACTGTTATCCTCTTTTTCCTTGGAATATTTTCATATGTAGGAATGGAACAAGGAATTTCAAACTGGATTTCGGAATTTCTGCGTACATATCACGGTTTTAAACCTGAAGCAGAAGGAGCTGCGACAGTAGGCCTTTTCTGGGGAATGATGACTGTTGGATGTGTACTGGGACTGGTATTATTAAAAGTACTCGACTCCAAAATAGTTCTGCGCATATTCGCATCGGCATGCTTTGTGGTTCTCGCACTAACACTTTTCGGCAGCGCAAGAATGGCACTCATAGGCTTCCCTGCACTTGGATTTTGCCTGTCGGTGATGTATGGTATAATATTTTCTCTTGCACTTAACAGTGTTACCAGGTATCATGGCTCATTTGCAGGTATCCTTTGCACCGCTATTGCAGGTGGAGCGATTTTCTCACTGCTTATCGGAAAACTGAAGGACATTATCGGACTTCAGGCAGGAATGATGATTCTATTTTTGCCTTTAGCCTATGTACTGAGTTTAAGTTTCTGGGCTAAACCATTGGTTCAGAACGCGATAATAAAAAGAAAAACTACTAATTAAACTTAAAACTGAAATTATGGAAAAAAAATTAAATGAAAGACAGTTTACCTGTTCCGGTAACAAAAGTTCACATTCTCTTCTGAAAATTGGAATGGCCATGTTTTTGTTATTATTTCTGACCAAAAGTATCTCTGCAGCTGTTGCTGATACAACTCAGTGGAGACAGTTATTCAATGGTAAGGATCTTACAGGCTGGAAACAGGCAGGACCAGGTTCTCATTATGTAGAGGATGGCTTTATTAAGTCAAAAGGTGGTATGGGACTACTGTACTGGACAGGTGAGAAATTTGGAAATTGCGTTATTCGTGTTGTTTTCAGAATGCGCGATGAGAACAGCAATGCAGGAGTATTTATCAGGATCCCTTCTGTACCTACTGAAGATAATATGATGCCCGTTAATACAGGTTATGAAGTTCAGATCGATAATAAACCGGAGCTCTCAGGTGAAGATGATTATCATTACACAGGTATGTTATATTCACTTACAAAACCTCTGGCAAAACCTGGCAAGCCAGGTCCTGAGTGGAACACAATGGAAATTACTCTTGATGGCAAAAGAACATATGTTTATGTGAACGGGATTAAAGTTTGTGACTTCACAGAAGGTGATCCTGTACCTGCCAAGAAATTTGATTTCGAACCTGACAGAGGACCTCGTCCTGAAACAGGATACATGGGCCTTCAGAATCACAGTGATACTGATGTCGTTTTCTTTAAAGAAGTCGCAGTTAAACCACTGAAAAAAGCTGTTAAAAAATAGAATATCTGAGACATTATAAACTTTTTGACAAAATAAGATGAGGACAAAAATTCAAAAGTCCGGGGGATTAAATAATCTTTCGAGACGAAATTTTGTAAAAACTGCCGCATCGGGAGCTGCAGCTTTGACAATTCTTCCCAACTTTACAGTCAGTGGCCTGGGGCATAAAGCTCCCAGCGATAAACTGTTGATTGCTGCAGTTGGTTGCGGCGGCGAAGCTGCTGATGATATTCGCCACTATTCAATAGCACCGAAAAAGAATGCTGAGATAGCATTTCTCTGTGATGTTGATGACAGACAGGCTGCCCCCAGGATTAAGCAATTTCCTAAGGCTAAATTTTATCACGACTGGCGTGAGATGTTTGATAAGGAGAGTAAAAACTTTGACGCTGTTTCCGTAGCTATCCCCGATCATAACCACGCTATCGTCGGACTAAGTGCCATGCAGCTTAAAAAACATCTTTATCTCCAGAAACCGCTTACTCACGATATCTATGAAGCCCGTATTCTTACTCAGGCTTCTGAGAAATATAAAGTAGTGACTCAGATGGGTGATCAGGGTGCATCGTGCGATGGTATGAGAACTCTGCGAGAATGGATTGAAGCTGATGTTCTTGGAGAAATACAGAAAGTTTACTGCTGGACAGACAGGCCCGTATGGCCACAGGGAATTCCCTGGCCAAAAACAAATCCTGCCGTTCCAAAAGAGCTGAACTGGGATCTGTGGCTGGGAACTGCACAGGATACCGGTTATATTGATAACCTTGTGCCTTTCAACTGGCGAGGATGGTGGCGTTTTGGGACAGGAGCACTTGGAGATATGGGTTGTCATATTATAGGCCCTCCATTCAAGTTGCTTAATCTTGGATACCCTACCGAAGTAACCTGCAGTGCAAGTACTGTTTATAGTGGTATTTTCGTGGAAGGACTCTATCCTGACAGTGGTCCGGTCTCAAGTTCGATCCGTTTCCGTTATAAGCTGAAAAATGGGAAAGACCTCGATCTTTTCTGGATGGATGGAGGAATTACACCGGACCGTCCTAATGAGATTGATCCTGATCTGAATATGAATGAAATACTTTGCGATTATCCTCTCGGACTAAATGACTATGAGGGCGGTACTTTATTCATTGGTTCAAAAGGCAAAGCCGCATGCGGCTGGGGTGGACGAAATCCAATCCTGCTGCCTCTGTCGAGAAACAAAGAGGTGAACGTTCCTCAGAAATATCCGCGTGTAACCGGCGATATGGATGGTCACTGGTGGCAGTGGATTGATGCCTGTATAGCGGGCTACGGAAATGCAGAGGTTGATTCACCTTTCGTGGGATATGCAGGTCCGCTTACAGAGACTGTCCTTATGGGAAACCTTATTCTCAGAAGCTTTAATATCAGGGAGAAGATAAGCAGAAAAGACCCTGTCTATGGAAACATGGAAGGATTTAATTTCCCTGGCCGTTATATTACCTACAAATGGGATGGCGAAAATATGAAGATCACCAACTTTGAACAGGCCAACCAGTTTGTAAAAAGAGAATACAGAAAAGGCTGGGGGGAGATAAAACTCTGAAAAATTCTCGCTAAGTCGCCAAAGACGCAAGCATTAACTTTGCGTCTTAGCGTCTTTGCGTGAAAATTTTATATCAATGACGGAAAACGAACTATCAAAAATAATCGTAGATGCTGCCTTTAAAATACATTCACGATTAGGACCAGGTTTGCTTGAATCGGTCTATGAAGAAATAATGTTTTTTGAACTTAATAAAGGCGGATTAAACATTGAACGACAGAAGGCAATTCCGGTATTTTGGGATAATATGAAAATGGATATTGGATTCAGGGCTGATTTGATAATTGAGAAAAAAGTTATTATCGAAATAAAATCAGTAGAGATAATAGCTCCTGTTCATCCCAAGCAATTATTAACATATTTAAAAATTACAGGTCTCAAACTCGGATTATTACTCAATTTTAATGAGGCCTTGATAAAGGATGGAATAACGAGGATTGTGAATAATTTGTGATTCCTCGCAAAGACGCTAAGACGCAAAGGTGGAAAATTCTTAAATTAGTTATGAAATGAAACAAATTATCTATAGTGACTATAATGAATTATCGGTAAAAACTGCAGAGCAGATTGCTGCAATAATTAAAAAGAAACCAGATGCATTGTTATGCTTTCCCGCAGGAGAAACTTCGGTTGGGACTTTTAAGCATCTTATTGAACTTAATAAGAAGGGTACTATCAACTTCAAGAATTGCAGGATAGTTGGTCTCGATGAGTGGGCAAATATCGGTGCCATGAAAAGCGAAAACTGTTTTTCGTTCCTGAAAAAACATTTCTTTGATCATATAGATTATTCTGAAAAAAACCTCTGCTTCTTTAATGGCGAGTCAGCTGATCTTCAGGCCGAATGTAAAAAGACAGACGATTTTATTAAAAAGAATGGCCCCGTCGACATGATGCTCCTTGGAGCCGGAATGAATGGCCATCTGGGGCTTAATGAACCGGGAACATCGTTTGATCTTCATTCTCATGTTGTTGAGCTTGATGAAACGACTAAGAAAGTCGGAAAAAAATATTTCTCGGGTGAGGTAAGTCTGACAAGAGGAGTATCCCTTGGAATTAAAGATATCCTGGAAACAAAGACGGTAATCCTTCAGCTTAATGGAACAAGAAAAGCTATGATCGTGAAACGTATTGTCGAAAGCGAACCAACTCCTTCTTTGCCTGCATCAGTGTTGAAACTACACAAAAATTCATTTTTGCTCCTCGATAAGGATGCCGCACAAAATCTTTAAAAAAACTTATAAGTGGATAATAAGCTCAAAAGTTCTCTCAGTGAGATTATCGCAAAACTGGGAAACAGTGAGGTTGCATATAAAAATGCATTTCTTGGTTTCGATGCCTGCATTGATAATATAATACGTATTGTCAGGGAAAAATCTGAGAACGGGAACACTGAGTTTTTTTCTTCGAGTGAAGAATTCGGAAGTTTCCTCACTGGTCTCGATAATAAGAGCTGTGGTGTGGAATTACAGACCAAATTGTCGAAGATAGGCGGCAATATGGTTATTATGGCAAATGCCCTCGGTAACCTCAATGTTAAGGTTGAATGTGTAGGAACATTTGGTCTTCCCGATATTCTACCCGTTTTCAGGACGATGTCTGAAAACTGCTCCCTGTATACAATAGGGGATACCATAAGTGCAAATGCTCTCGAATTTGACAAGTCGAAGGTCATTATGTTTGACCCTGGTCCATATAATCATCTTACGTGGGCTGATATCAGGAGAATTATTGGTATAGAACAGTTGCGTGAAATGGTCAAGGGAAAACAGCTGGTCTCATTTGTCAACTGGAGTGAGATTGAAAATTCTTCGCAGATCTGGAAAGGATTTCTTGATGACGTATTTGCAGGGTCTGAAAATTCTTCTGCAAAGCCATTTTTCTTTACAGATTTTTCAGATTGCTCACGTAAATCAAAGAATGAAATTCAGTACGCAATAAGCTTGCTCGGAAGTTTCCGGAAATATTTTAAAGTACATCTCAGCCTTAACCAGAATGAATCTGCGCTTTTAGGAAAAGCACTTGGAATAGACATTAATGTCACTGATGAAGAGTTTGTGAAAAACTTATTCAAAGTCTGTAATTCAGATGTTCTAATCATACACCGGGTCAACGATGCACTTGCGTATGATGGATTATCCTTTGAAAAATGTGATACCTTTCTTTGTGAAGACCCGGCTATACTTACCGGTGGCGGGGATAACTTTAATGCCGGTTTTTGTTATTCACTATTTCTGAATTTTAATCTTTTTCAATCTTTGTTGGTAGCAAATGCTGTTTCAGGATCATATGTCAAATCAGGAATCAGTCCTGATATTTCGAAGCTGATAAAATTTCTTGAAAATGAACTGAAACAGGGGGAGATATATTGATATACATTGAAATACTTTGAAATGCATTGAAATACATTGCAAAGAAATTTCTACATATTTCTAATCATTTCTATATATTTCCAATCATTTCTATTTATTTCTGATTCATTATTTAAAAATAATATTAGCACCGAATATAAAGGATCTGGTCCTTGGCCATGTATTTCTCCTGTCTATTCCGGGCAAAAGTGGGGAATCTACCAGACTGAATTCGTGGTCCGAATATCTAGGATTTGGATCTGGACCTTTATATCTTGTTATATAGAATAAATTATTTGCTGCAATATATATACGAATCTTACTGAATTGTGAATTTTCGTGCAAGCTGAAGTTATAACCTGCACTTAAGTTATCAAGTGAGATAAATGATGCTTTTTCAATAAATCTTTTGGTCATCACGCCCCCAGTATTTATCAGTAATTGTCCTGTAGCAGGATTTCTCATTTCTTTAGTATCCCTGGGCAAATTATAAGCGCTTATATAAGAAGGGATTTCATACATCGCAAGATATGAATTGACTATGTTGTGGCCGAAAACACCCCGAAAGAATACATCAACATCCCAGTTTTTATATGTAAGCATGTTATCTAATCCATTAAGAGTTTTAGGAAGGCCGTTCCCATTTACCACCCGGTCGGTCCATGTTATTTGTCCATCATTGTTTTGATCTACCAGAATATAACGTCCGGTCTCATCTATCCCTTTATCAACATATGAAATCAGCTGACCTATTGGTTTACCCTCCTCTGTTCGGACCAGTACAGTACAACACCCCCCGGGGGAACCCAAATCACCGTTATCAACTGTTCCAAAGCTTAAATCGGCTCCGTTGTATTTACCAGATAGTGAAACCAGTATATTTTTAAGTTTGTGTGAGCGGGTCAGAGTTATTTTATAAGTGAAGTCGGGTTTATCGATGACATTGTAGTTAAGAGTCAGTTCCAGCCCACTGCTTTTTATTTTCCCAATGTTTATCCACGCGTAATTATAGAGATTTGGCGGAACAGGAACCTGATATTGATATAACAGATCATTACTTGTATTAGTATAAAAGTCCCATGATCCGGTTAATTTTGAGTTGAGCAGGGAGAAATCGAGTCCCATATTGAATTCTTTTTTTTCTTCCCATTTGAGATTTGCATTAGCATTGTTAACGACTGAAAACATCGGATCGAAATTTCCATTAAAATAAATACTCCCCTGAGGGCCCAGCTTCTGTAAGGACATATAACTTTCTGCAGGCTGGTTACCGGTGATGCCATAGGCCATCCGGAATTTGAGGTGGTCCATAAATTTTATGTTCAATGCTCTTGTCAGATCAATGCCACCTCCGACCGAAGGGAATAATCCCCACTTATTATTCGCACCAAACCTAGAGGAACCTTCATTTCTGGCGCTGGCAGAAATAAACCAGATATTATTTATATTCAGATCAATACGTCCAAAAAATCCAATCAGTTTATTTGAGTTTTTATAACTTGATATATCTCCTTTCCCATTCTTAAAATCGAGTGCAGCGCTAAGATTATTGTAACTAAAATCATCTGTAAGAAAGTTTCCTCCCTGTGCATAAAAGCCCTCATTAGTGTAATCCTGGTAAGAATATCCGGCAAATGCATTGATATTCAGCGAAGAATTCAGATCGCCTGAATAATGCAAAGTTGATTCAAAAAGCCTGGTAGCATAACTATCTTCTGTTCTGGAAGCTAATCCGTTTCTGTTGATCCCTCCCCAGTAGTCAACTTTAGAATAATAAATACCGGTCAGATCATTACTGTTTTGAATAGAGTATAAAGCGTCAATAGCCAGCCCTTTAAGAATCTCATAGGTCCCCTTTAACGACATATTCAGGATTCTGTTCTTTCCTTCGTTTTTATTCAACTGCAGTATAGCTACAGGGTTATAATAATCGAATAAGACCTGCTGATAATATCCGTTATATTTAGCAAAGGCCGGATCATCACTTCTTACAGGGGCAGTTGGGTTTGATATGGCCGCATAGCGGAATGCTTCGCTGAAACCATACTTCGATTGCCTGTCAGTCGCACCCATATTCAGATCCAGGGTCAGCTTATCATGGATTGCCTTTTGCGTGATGCTGATCCTTCCGTTCAACTGATCATATCCGGTCCTGATCTCGACACCTTGGCCCTGCCTGTAGTTAATTGAAGCACGGTAACTTGTCTGATCGGTGCCGCCTGAAATTGAAAGGTTGTGTGACTGTGAAAAGGCTGTTTGTTCAATTTCCTTATACCAGTCAGTAGTAGTTCCCAGATCAGTTCCAAGTCCTATTTCAGATGAGAGCATACGCCATTCAGCAGCACTCATAACAGGCTCATTTTTGGCAACCATCTCTGCCGACGTGTAAACATTATATTCTATCTGTGTTTTCCCTTTTTTACCTTGCTTTGTCGTCACAAGAATAACGCCATTAGCACCCCTGGTCCCATAGATTGCTGCGGCTGAACCATCTTTTAAAACAGTGATTGATTCAATATCATTTGGATCGATATTATTAATTGACGCATCAATTATACCATCGATGACCACAAGAGGCTGAGTGTTGCCATAAATTGTATTTAACCCTCTCAGCCGCAGATAGTATGATCCATTCGGGTCTCCTCCTGGTTTGCTTATATCTAAACCGGCAACCTTACCCTGGATCAGTTGCCATGGACTGTTTATATTTCCCTTGTTAAATTCATTAGATCCTACACGAACAATTGAATTGGTGATTTCATTTTCCTTCTGAGTCCCATAACCTGTGTTGACATTTTCATTTACCATGTTGCGAGACAGGATACTATCACTCTGGAGTGATTTATCAACAGAAGAGATAACAGCAGTTGCAGGTTTCTGTTGAGCGGACATTGTACTTATATAAACAAAAATAAAGAGGAACGACATTGTACAGATCTGTACTGATCTACTCCCTGGTGTTGCCATAAGATATATTTTTAAAGACAGTCGAAAACGATCACAAATGATTTTCAGTTACTAAATTTATTAAAAAATTAGGTAAAATCATATATCAGATCTGTGAATTTCAGAAAATTTACCATTGATCCCGGATGTCTGACTGTAATTTTATTCCGTCGGCGATAGCTCTTTCGATATTTGCTCTTAAGATCCTGAAATCTAAATCATTTTGCTATTTCATATATACCACCTGAAGCAGGTTGAAGAGCAACCGTCCATAAGTCACCATTTTTATTAAATGCCTTATTCTGTCCCCATATGGTCGAAGGTTTTGAAATCATTCCTTCAATTTTAATTGTGGCTTCAACATTTTGTGAGGTAGGATTAATCGCAATAATAAGGGTCTGGCCATTTTTTGACCGCTCATAAACCAACGGCATTTTACCGCGTTCGGCAAAAAGAACTTTCCATGACGCATCAGCTTCCAGTGCCGGTAAGCTTCGCTTGAGTCCAATCAGTTTTTTTGTCTGGTTTAGCAGCGAGGCAGGATCTCCTTCTTCACTAGCCACTGCAGGCCGGTTTTCACTTATATTGATCGGGAGATAAAGTTTATCTTTTGAAGCTGATGAGAATCCTGCATTGATTTTTGAATTGTCCCACTGCATCGGTGTTCTGATATTGGATCTGTCATAACTTCCTTCCTTTCCGGGTAATCCATTCTCTGACTTTATTCCAATCTCATCCCCATAATATAAAAAAGGCACACCTGGCATAGTCATTGTAAAGAGAAAAACCTGAAGTACTTCATTATTTGTTCGATCATAACTGATCCTGGGATGAAGATCATGATTTCCCTCCACAATACTTATAAAACCATAATCCCTGGTTTCATTATAATGTTTTGTGAATTCATCAAGAAATTCAAGAATATTGCCATGACCCAGCTTATCAAAGACACTGAATCCATAAGGATCAACACCGTAACTTTCACCTCCTTCATTCGGAAAACTTTTACGGAAAAGACTGTTATACGCCGGCATGTTCCACGGCAGGGTAAAGTCGATATGAAAACCTGCTTTTTTAATACTGATAGCTGGTTTTCCACCCTCGCCAATCATTACATGATCCGGATATTCAGATTCGATCCATTTACGGATTTCCTGCCATATTATCGATGTATAGTCGCCATAAGTATCATCTTTAACCAGCGACAGCGCCATATCAGCACGAAACCCGTCTGCTCCAAGGTCGAACCAGAACTGAATTATTTTGCGTAGTTCCGCACGGACTGCCATTGGCCCAGGATCAGTTGGTGAAAGCTGCCATGGCTGATTTGGATCAGGTTTCGCATACCCGAAATTTAAGGCAGGTTGTGAAGGGAAAAAGTTAGGCAGATATCCTCCGAAACGGGGATATAATCCACGTATAATATTATTCTTTTCAGTCCATACATTATCTGTCCAGATATACCAGTCACTGTATTTATTCCTCTCTGCTTTTCCCGATTCTATAAACCATGGATTTTCCCATGAAGTGTGTCCGGCTACAAGATCAAAAATAACCCTTATGCCGCGCTTTCTGGCTTCGGCGCAGAGCGATTTGAAATCATCGTTAGTCCCATAACGAGGAGCGACTTTATAATAATCTGCTACATCGTACCCTGCATCATTAAAAGGGGAAACAAAAAACGGATTGATCCAGATGGCACTTACTCCAAGTGATTGTATATAGTCCATTTTTGCTGTTATCCCTTGAAGATCTCCAATACCGTCACCGTTTGTGTCATAAAAACTCTGTGGATAAATCTGATAGAACACAGCATTTAATAACCATTCAGGGGTTTTACTTTTAATATTTTGTGAAAATGCCAGACTTGACATAACAATCAAAAGAGAACAGAGGAACGATTTCATGGCCTTAGTTATTTTGAAAATTAAAACTAGTTTTTTTCAACTACCTGATCATTTGGAAGATCTGTAGATTTCCATTGTTGACAGCAGCAAGCAGATAATGTCTTCCTGATATTTTTATTTGAACCAACCTCCTCGCGTCACCATTTATCTTCAATCCACTTTTTGCAGGCATAAGTACATTGTAGCCCGAATTTGTATCACTTAACAGACACCATCCGTAGCTGGCGTCATAACGTCCAAATGAAGGTCTTATTTGATAATTGTTACCAGCAAGAATAAGATCCTGCTTTCCATCATTATTGACATCGGTAACCAAAATATCCCTTACCTGAGAGAATTGAGCTTCAACAGGGAGTTTCCTGGTTTCAAAGGACCCATTGCCCTTGTTAAGGAACAGGCAGCTTTCGAAGAGTTCAGCCTTCTTTATTACAGACCGGTCAATAGCACTCTTCCCAAAAATGTCTTTCACGCTTTTAGCTCCAAAATCGGAATATCTCGGATATTTTTTATCAAGGCCTGAAATCTGAGCAGATAACTCATCTAGTGAAGCATAGGGATAGCTTATTCCATCCTGATAAGAACAGAATACCTGGTCAAGCGATCCATTATTGTCAAAATCATTCAGATACATTTCAACAGGTTCTTTTACAGAAGCTTTGAGCATAGAATTAATCCCCCTATTTCCAGCAATAAGATCCATATCCCCATCGCCGTCAACATCGGCTATACGTATGCAGTTCCACCATCCTGATGTTTCATCAAGGCCGGCTTTGCCGCTCACATCTGTGAATTGTCCTCTGTCATTCCTGAAAATACTGACCTTCATCCACTCACCTGTTAAAACAAGATCAGGGTGCCCGTCTTTATCCCAGTCCATCCAGGCTGCACCGGTTACCATGCCAGCGTTCCTGAATGCCTTTATTCTGTCATAATTCACAATACTGAAATGGCCATGTCCATCGTTTTCAAGGAGAAACTGATCAGGTGACAATCCGTAAGCTCCCGGGACAGATCTGGAGCCAACAAACAGATCGATGTCGCCATCTCCGTCAAAATCACAAGGTGCAACGCAGGATCCATTATGAGACATAAATGGTAACGCTCTCTTAGTGAAACCACCCTTCCCGTCATTTATAAGCAGCAAATCACTCAAAAGAGGATCTCCTGATAACAGTTCATTTCCTCCTCTAACTATATACAGATCAAGATCTCCATCTCCATCGGCATCGAAAAAAACCGCATCGACATCATCTGCAAACCTTTCTCTTTCAAGCAGGGGATTATCCATAGCTTTAAAAGAACCTTTTTCTTGTTGGAGGAATATCCTTGCTTCCTGCCCTTTGGCTCCGCCAATAAACACATCCTCTAAACCATCGCCATTTACATCCCCGACTGCAAGAGCTGGTCCCTCTTCCGAGAGACTATGTGGAATCAATTGTTCACGGTAAAAATCAACCCAGTCGTCTTCTTTATGCCTGAATTCCAGTCCAGGTATTATAGTGGGGGTGAACAGCTTTGCTTTCTCATCGTTATTCAAAACTGCGGCTACAACTTTTTCCGCATTTTTTATATCCAAGGTAATAGCTGTGTCTGCCGGTAAATTTTTTATTATTTGTTCAGAAAGATCCGGCCACCGCACCAAAACAGAGTCTATGATCTTTGATTTTCCGGTTCCAAAGTGCAGCACATCGGAAGTAGCTGATATAAATCCCCTGGTTGGAAACTGCTCTGCAACCTGTTCTATCCCATTACAATAAATAGTAACGCGGGCTCCGATTCCCCTGGTGTTCATACCTTTTCCCCTTAATGAAACAGATAAAAAGTGATTCCCTGTCAGAGATTTGGCATTATTCCTGTAGATTAATGCATTAGCATTTATATTATTGGTAATCAGGTCTATATTGCCGTCATTATCAAGATCAGCATAGGTGGATCCGTTGGAATATGAGCGGGTACTGAATCCCCATTTCTTATCCATTTCAGTAAATGTGAGATCACCATTATTTTTGAAGATATAATTAAAATTCGGATAAAGAGGCATCTTTTCATAAAGCTCTTTATCAGTATATTTGGTAAGATCGCGGGATGGATACAGCCTGTTTCCCCCGGTTAGAAATTTTACGTAATCGAGGTCATTAGCCCGGCGGTAGATCCCATTGGTAATAAACAGGTCCTTCAATCCGTCGTTATCAACATCACAAAGCAGGGGAGACCAGCTCCAGTCGGTCGATGCTATTCCTGCCAGCTGACCAATTTCACTAAACATTCCTCCGCCGAGATTGAGCTGCAAAGTATTGCGGACAAACTGGTGATTATAGCCATCCTTTAATTTCATCTGAGAGAGCTCATAGTCGTCCTCCCCACCTGATTGCTTCCTTATTTTTTCATTATCAGGAAGCATATCAAGAACGACAATATCGAGCAACCCGTCGTTGTTTATGTCACCAACATCATTCCCCATAGATGATCTGCTTGTATGGCGAATTTCCTCAGTAAGTTTTTCCGAGAATGTACCATTTCCGTTATTGATGTACAGGTAGTCATTTTCATGAAAGTCATTCGACACATAAATATCTGGAAACCCATCATTGTTAATGTCACAGATATTTACAGCCAGACCATATCCTATCTGACTGTTATAAATCCCTGCCTCACTGGTAACATCGTGGAACACATGTTTTCCGTTTACCTCATCATTACGGAACAACCTTCCTCCTGAAAGAGAATCGTGGTCAAATCGTAATGAAGCATTTCCATAACTGCGGGACGAATGCACCGAATGGTTTTGAAGGTACATGTCAAGATCTCCGTCCATATCGTAGTCAAAGAAAGCAGCTTGAGTGGAAAATCCCTGAAAATCAAGACCATATTCACGGGCTTCATCTTTAAATGTCTGATTGCCCCTGTTAATGAACAGCTGGTTTTTCCCGTGAAGGTTTTTATAATTGCCAACCTGGCAGACATA
>JGI20214J51088_10000746_pt1 | contig 22277 bp, 18 predicted proteins | sample WetSurMetagenome_FD_51088 | JGI IMG/M metagenome (IMG submission 51088) | reverse complement strand
TCTCTGACTTAGCTGATTCTGCATTTATATGAAATGACAGAGATGACTTGTTATTATGCACATCTGTAACAATTATTTTTACATTGTGTCGTCTGTTATCGTTGAAGTTGAAAATTCCATTATCGTAACTATTCTTGTAAACACTCAACTTATCATTAGGAAGTATATATGTTCTCTCAATATATATATTTTGCTTTATATAGGTCTCATAATCAATGTGACTGTTTATATATCTTGATTCATTGAATGAAAATCCGTCCATTACATAATTAAAAAACGTTGCACTGTCAATAACTAATTCGATTGAATAGACAGCACATTTATTATTACTATCGTTTAACAGATCAAATGATTTTATTCCAAAACCTGCAAGCCCGCTTATGCGGATTTCATTTTCGGGAGCTATATAATACTTCCCATGACCTCCAGTGACATTTAGCTTTTTAGGTAAGTTTTGATCATTAATTAAAGTATGATTGTTAACAGGATATATAACCAGCTTTTCAATTACTGGCTCAATATTGTCTTCCGGACCAAAATCGAACAACAAGGGATTAACAGGTAACTCACTGTCTGATTTCCTTATTTCAAAGTGCAGGTGAGGACCTCCGGAACTGCCTGAATTTCCTGAGTAGCCAATAAGATCACCTTGTTTTAATACAAATCGTTCCCTGTCAGGATATAACGTGATCAGAAAACTTTTTTTTTCATATTGCTGTGCTTTGACATAATCTTCAATCTCCTGGGTGAATTTATCGAGGTGACCATAAACGGTCGAATATCCTGAAGGATGTCTGATATAGAGGGCTTTTCCAAAACCTCCGGGGGAAACACTAATCCTGTAAATATAACCGCTGGCAGCAGCTTCAACTTCTTTTCCTGTAACGCCCTGGGTTTTAATGTCTAATCCTGAATGAAAATGATCTATCCTTAACTCACCGAAATTTGCTGAGAGCAGTAATGGAATTTTAACCGGGGATATAAATAAAGATTTATCTTTCGGCTTATCAAATAACATATTGAAGAACAATATACTAATAATAAGTATTCTGGACAGATGCATCAATATCATTTTTTAAACTTTTAGAGGTGCAAAGCTATACTTCTGTATCATTCAGCCAAACTATTTATCTCAATTTTTTGAAAATATCATTAACAATGTTAATTTTGTACTAAAGATTGTACTATGTCCGGTCAGGGTTATGAAGAGTTGATTGTGTTAAACAGAAAACTGGATGAATTGTTTGACAGATATAATAGCCTGAAGAGAGAGTTGGCAGATCTTAGAGATGGGAATGAAACATTAAAAGCGATAATTCAGGAACGGGAATTGAGAATAAAAGATTTGGAAATTAAATACGACAGAATTAAATTATCAGGAGCATTGTTGGGTGAAGGTGAAAACGCTTTGGAAGCGAAGAAAAAAATAACGGATTTGGTGCGGGAAATTGACAGATGTGTTGCTCTTTTAAACAGATAAAATATAGCGATGGATGATAAGCTTTCGATCAGGGTTAATGTGGCAGACAGGTATTATCCATTGAAGGTAGAACGGGAAAACGAGGAAAAGATCAGGAAAGCAGCCAGAATGATTAATGAAAAAGTGCTGCAATACAAGCAGCGGTACACCGATAAAGATGTACAGGATTTTTTGGCAATGGCAGCCCTGCAATACGTGATTAAACTCACTGAGGAAGAAGAGAAGCTTGAAAAAGATTATCTCCCGGATGCCTTAAAAGAACTGATCCAGAAAATAGATTCAGTTCTTGATATAAAAGAGTAACAGCGTTCTTTTAAATAGATATAAATTGCCCGCATTGTTTCTTCATTCATTTTTGAAACTCAACAGTTAAAACTTTGGAGCAACTCTTAGTTCAGATAGAACAGGCCTCATCCCGATTCGTCGGGTTCCCGCCAACCAGTGGGACAGTGGACGTTCGAAATGGATTAGTAGCTCCAGCCATTCAGACATGGGGTTTTATAAAAGCTGAAGGAACTTTGCGGGTTTTTTATTTAACATATATACTAAAAATACAATAAATGATGACTTTGATAATAGGAACTTTAATAAACGGGCTGACAATTGTCTCTTGTATAGCAGCTCTTGTTATAGGCTTTGGTGCCTCATTCTTTGTCTGGCAACAGGCATTAAAAAACAAAAGCCGGAAAATAATCAGTGAAGCCGAAGCTGAAGCAGAGGTAATTAGAAAAGAAAAAATACTTCAGGCAAAAGAGAGATTCCTTCAACTTAAAACCGAACATGAAAAGGTTATTAATGAGAAAAACAGCAGGATAGGACAGGCAGAAAGCAGAATAACCCAGAAAGAACAATCCCTATCCCAGAAAATAGAAGAGGCACAGCGTAAAAAGAATGAAGCTGATGCTATACGCGGTAACCTCACATCACAACTTGAACTTGTTGAAAAAAAATCAGAAGAACTGGCAAGGCTTCATAAGCAACAGGTTGAACAACTCGAATCTATTTCAGGATTTTCAGCGGAAGAGGCAAAAAACCAGCTAATCGACTCATTGAAAGAAGAGGCTAAGACAGGTGCTATGTCTTATGTCAACGAAATTCTGGATGAAGCTAAAATGACTGCCAATAAAGAGGCTAAACGAATCGTAGTCCAGACAATTCAAAGAGTAGCAGCAGAAAATGCAATTGAAAATGCAGTAACTGTCTTTCACATTGAGTCTGATGAAATGAAAGGACGTATAATTGGTCGTGAAGGACGTAATATACGAGCCCTGGAAGCAGCTACAGGCGTTGAAATAATAGTGGATGATACTCCTGAAGCAATAGTTCTGTCAGCATTTGATCCGATAAGAAGAGAGGTTGCAAGGTTAGCTCTTCATCAACTGGTTACCGATGGCAGGATACATCCTGCAAGGATTGAGGAGATGGTTGAAAAAACACGGAAACAGGTAGAAGAAGAGATACTTGAAATAGGAAAAAGAACCACTATTGATCTTGGTATTCACGGGTTGCACCCTGAACTTATCAGACTGATCGGGAAAATGAAATACAGATCATCATATGGTCAGAATCTGTTGATGCATTCGCGCGAAGTTGCCAATCTTTGTTCAATTATGGCAGCGGAACTGGGATTGAATCCTAAACTTGCAAAAAGAGCGGGTCTTCTTCACGATATTGGAAAAGTACCAGATGATGAACCGGAATTGCCGCATGCAATACTAGGGATGAAAATGGCTGAAAAGTATAAGGAGAAACCCGAAATATGCAATGCAATAGGTTCTCATCACGATGAAACAGAAATGACTACATTGATAGCACCAATAGTACAGGTTTGTGATGCTATCTCCGGCGCCCGACCAGGCGCACGCCGCGAAGTTGTTGAATCCTACATAAAAAGGTTGAAAGAACTTGAATCACTCGCTCTCCAGTACCCCGGTGTCCTAAAAACTTATGCAATACAGGCAGGCAGAGAGTTACGCGTTATTGTAGGTGCCGAAAAAGTTACTGATAAAGAGGCTGAAGGGCTATCATTTGAGATCGCACGAAAGATTCAGAATGAAATGACCTACCCGGGTCAGATAAAAATCACTGTTATCCGGGAAACCCGGGCGGTAAATTACGCCAAATAAAATTGTAAACAATTTGAAAAAGGGCATCATCAAAACGAGATGCCCTTCTTGTTTAATAAAGGTTTGAACAAGTGATTTTTTTTCTATCTTTAGTGCCTCATAAAATTTTGGGATTCAATGTCGCAGATTAAACTTCTGAATATAGTAGGTGCGAGACCTCAGATAATAAAAGCTTCAGCAATTAGCAGAGCAATCCGATTACATTTTTCAACTGATATCACTGAAATTATTGTTCATACAGGCCAACATTATGACAAGGAATTATCCGGAGTTTTTTTTGATGAACTGGAAATTCATAAACCTCATTATAATCTGGGAGTTGGTTCAGCTGGTCATGGTCGACAGACATCAATGATGATTACCGGCATTGAAGAGGTTTTATTAAAAGAAAAACCCGATGGTGTCTTGCTTTACGGCGATACAAATTCAACTCTGGCAGGAGCATTGGCTGCCTCCAAACTTCATTTTCCGGTTATCCATATAGAAGCAGGTCTGAGGTCATTCAATAAAAGTATGCCTGAGGAGCTGAATCGTATAATGAGCGACCATTCGTCAACACTTCTTTTTGCACCGACCAATTCTGCTTTCAAGAACCTTATGAGCGAAGGATTCAGACCGGAAAATAGTCCACCGTATACTATTGATAACCCTAAGATCTATCTTACAGGTGATATAATGTATGATAATACACTTTTCTTTGCAGGGCTTGCTGAAAAGAAAAAATCTAAGTTACTGGAACATCTGTCTCTGGAAAGGGATAATTTCATACTAGTTACTATCCACAGGGACACGAATACAGATGATGTTTCACGACTTAATGAAATACTCATTACACTTAAAACTCTGGCTGAACAAAAAGAAATTATTCTGGTAATGCCTTTACATCCCAGGACTATAATTTCTCTAAAGACTAAACTTGAAAGCCTGTATGAGGAGCTTTGTAAATCTGAATATATTAAGATAATTCCTCCGGTCTCTTTTCTGGAAATGATTCTCCTTGAGAAAAATTGCAGGATGATTATTACAGATTCAGGAGGTGTACAGAAGGAATCACATTTCTATAAAAAGCCCTGCATTGTACTCAGGAAAGAAACTGAATGGATTGAACTGGTTAATAATGGAACAGCCAAACTCGTTGATGCTGATCCTGATCGCATAAAATATGAGTTTATGAATTTTATGGAATCACACAAGTCTCTGGAGTATCCTGGCTTTTATGGTGATGGAAAAACTGCTGAATTCATACTGAAGGAAATACTGCTGATGTTTGAGAAGAAATAATACTTGTGAAGTCAAATTTTAGTAAGGTAAATTATATTTTTTAATCACATGCATATGGAACGAATACTAAGGAATTGCAGAACACTCGTTACAGGAGGAGCCGGATTTATTGGCTCAAATCTTGTGGAATCATTGCTGAATGCAGATAATCAGGTTGTCTGTCTTGATAATTTTTCTACCGGCAAGAGAAAAAATGTCGAACCATTTGCCAATAACCCCAACTTCAATCTTATAGAAGGTGACATCCGGAACTATTCTGATTGTGAAAAGGCGGTTAAAAATGTTGATTATGTATTCCACCAGGCAGCTTTAGGATCAGTACCTCGATCTATAAAAGATCCTGTTTCTTCTACCGATGTTAACATCGGAGGTTTTGTAAAAATGCTGTTCGCAGCTAAAGAGGCTGGAGTTAAAAGATTTATGTATGCAGCAAGTTCCTCAACTTACGGCGATCATCCCGATTTGCCGAAAGTTGAAGATAAAATAGGATCTCCGCTTTCTCCCTATGCCATAACCAAATATGTTGATGAGCTGTTTGCAGCCAATTTTTCAAAATCCTATGGAATTGATGTTGTTGGCCTGCGCTATTTCAATGTTTTTGGAAAGCGTCAGGACCCTGATGGAGCCTATGCAGCGGTTATTCCCAAATTTGTGAAGCTTATGATGAAACATGAGGCTCCCCTGATAAATGGAGATGGAACCATTTCAAGAGATTTTACATTCATTGACAATGTTGTTCAGGCAAACCATCTTGCAGCAATAGTAAATAATAAAGATGCACTTAATCAGGTTTATAATGTTGCTCATGGCGAAAGGACGAATCTGAATCAGCTGTTTAATTTTATCAGGGAGCTGGCAGGTAAGTTTGATAAACAAATATTAGCTATCGAACCGGTTTATGGACCCGCAAGGGAAGGAGATATTGCCCATTCGCTTGCCTCAATAGAAAAAGCTAAAAGACTGCTTGGTTATTCACCAACCAAGAATGTTGCTGAGGGATTGGAAGAGGCTGTAAAATGGTTTTGGAGTAATTTGTAATTTTTTTTAAGTCATATATTGTTATTTTGCATGATATCAGTCATTTAAAAAAATTTGAATGTGACTGACGCGGCGGAAGCATGCCAGAAAGGAATGAGAGAGAAGAAGAAAAGATGAATTTGAGATAAGATAATTCTACCGGCATTAAGAGAATCAATTTCGAAGCCTGTGGGATAAAATCCTGATTTAACTATTTATGACTATTTTTACAGATACTTTTCTCAGATATGATTGAAACATTCAAAGGCAGAATATTTAGAGTCTTCAGAAACCACTCCCTTCCAAGATGGTTAGTTCTGCTAATTGATATGGCTGTTGTATATTTTTCATTTCTCATCGCTTATATGTTGAGATATAACTTTGAGATTTATACATTTGAGATATCAACAGCTTTCAGGCAAGCTATCCTTGTGCTTACTGTCTATACCCTTGTTATGTTAATGTTTAAATCATATTCAGGGATGATCAGGCATACAACTATCAAGGATACATACAAAATAATTATTACTAGCTTTTCATCGCTTACCGTTCTCTTTATCCTTACTCTGCTATGCAGATATTATGAATGGAGTCCCATTTTAAATATCCCTCTTTCGATCCTTTTGATTCATTCTGGTGCCGTAACTATACTACTATTCTTTTTCAGGGTATTTGTGAAAATCTTTTATGAGTTTGCTTTATCATCATCACGTGATCGCAGGAATGTGCTGATATATGGTTCAGGTGATATGGGAATTGTAGTTAAACGCGTTCTTGATGGTGATACAAAAAGTCAGTTCAGATTAAAAGGTTTTATTGATGATGATAAGAAACTTCAGGGTAAAAAAGTCGATGGATATCCTGTCTTTTCTCAGAGTATTCTCACAAAAGATTTTATTGATGCAGAAGATATCAAGGTGTTTATTTTTGCAATAAAAGGTATTTCTGCAGCTAGAAAACTGGAGGTTCTGGAATCTGTTGTTAATCTTGGACTTGAGATTCTGGATACTCCTTCCTTTGACAAGTGGCTCAATGGTCATTTACAGGTAAAACAACTACGAAAAGTAGAATTCGAGGATCTGCTTGGCCGTGAGCCAATTACGCTGGATTTGAGGCGCATTGAAGAGGGATTGGCAGATAAAACTATACTTGTAACAGGTGCTGCCGGGTCAATAGGTTCGGAGATTGTGAGACAATTAACAAAATTTAATTATAAACAACTGGTACTTGTTGACCAGGCTGAGACCCCTTCATTCTATCTGAATAATGAACTGATTGAAAAGTTCTCTGACTGCCGTTATGAGATGATTATCGGTGATGTAACCAATAAACTGAAGATGACCCACATCTTCAGAAAATACCGCCCTGAAATAGTATTTCATGCAGCTGCATATAAACATGTTCCATTGATGGAGGCTAATCCTCATGAAGCATTCAGAATTAATGTCGGAGGCACCAAAATCATATCTGAGCTAGCAATAAAATTCAAGGCTGAAAAATTTGTAATGATATCTTCCGATAAGGCAGTAAATCCGACAAATGTGATGGGAGCCAGCAAAAAAGTTTGCGAATTGCTTGTTCAGGCACAATCCAGGCGATTGGAATCAAACACAAAATTTGTAACAACCCGTTTTGGGAATGTTTTAGGATCAAACGGATCGGTTATACCTATATTTAAAAAACAGATTGCAGATGGAGGACCTGTAACAATTACAGATCCTGAAATTACCCGCTTTTTTATGACTATCCCGGAAGCATGCCAACTGGTACTTGAAGCCGGATTTATGGGAAATGGCGGGGAAATATATATATTCGATATGGGGAAGCCAATTAAAATATTGGATATTGCCCTCAAGTTGATTCATCTTTCAGGACTTGAACCTTACAAGGATATTGAAATCAAATTCACAGGGTTACGTCCGGGTGAAAAATTATACGAAGAACTCTTTTCGGAGAACGAACAACAACTTTCGACTCATAATCCGAAAATCAGCATAGCAAGGGTTGCAGAAACAGACTATGACTGTATACTTCCCAAAATAAATGAAGCATTGATAACGATTTATGATAAATCAGGTATTGAAGTTGTTGAAGCTATGAGGGAGATCGTACCCGGATACACCAGCAAATATGCTGCAACCAATTAAATTTTAACCTTTTTTATTTATAACCTAATGTCAGAAAAGAAAAAGAAAATTGTTTTCGTCAGCGGCTGCTTTGACATTCTCCATTCAGGGCATATTGCTTTTTTGAAGGAAGCTTCTCAATTCGGTAATTTGTATGTAGGATTAGGATCAGATAAGACTATAAATGAACTGAAAGGACGTAAAACCATTAACTCTGAAGATGAAAGGCTTTATATGCTTGAATCTTTATCGTGTGTTCATAACGTAAAAATCAACAGGGGAAGTGGGATTCTTGATTTCCTTGATGATATGAAGGAGCTTAAACCTGATTTTTTTATTGTAAATGAGGATGGACATACTCCTGATAAGGAAATTTTTTGCAAAGAATTGGGTATAGAATATAAGGTTTTAAAAAGAATACCTCATGCTAATCTGCCGGTTCGATCAACAACCTCTCTTAGAAAAGAAACTCCTATTCCATATAGAATAGATCTGGCCGGTACATGGATTGATCAGCCATATGTATCAAAGTATTATCCCGGCTGGGCAATTACGGCATCAATCGAGCCATCAATTGAATTTAATGAACGATCTGGTATGGCAACATCCACACGCAAGAAAGCTATTGAGATGTGGAACGATCACCTGCCGATGGAAAACCCGGAGAAACTTGCAAAAATCCTCTTCAGATATGATAATGATCCGGGAACAAAAGATGTCAGCGGATCGCAGGATTCAATTGGTATTACAATGCCGGGTATTAACCGGTTTTTTTATGATAAGGGACAATACTGGCCATCTAGATTTGAAACAATATCAGATCTGTCAATTATTAAATGGCTTGAAGACCGGCTTTTTATGATAACACTCTGGCCCAGACCAGCTGATTTTGTGGTGCTTGAGAATACAAATATTTCTCCTGATAACGTAAAGAGTTTATCAGATGCGGCTGAAATGGCATGGGATGGATTAAATAAAAAAGATATCAGAATATTCTCTGAAGGATTCGCTGCGTCATTTAAGGCCCAGATAACAATGTTTCCTAAGATGATGAATGAAAAAATTGGCAAAGCAATTGACATGCACAGGGATAAAGCACTAGCGTGGAAACTTTCAGGAGCTGGTGGTGGTGGTTACCTGATAATTATCAGCGAAGAAGAGATCCCTAACGCAATAAAAGTGAAGATCAGGAAAAAAGATTATTGGATTTGAATAATATTTTGAATATAGCTAACAAATTATAAAATGAAAAACGTTGCATTGGTTTCAGGAATAACAGGACAGGATGGTTCATATCTTACAGAACTATTATTGGATAAGGGATATGAGGTGCATGGTATTATCAGGAGGTCGAGTTCATTTAATACTTTCCGGATCGATCATATTTATAATAATCCGCAATACCTGAACCATACATTCTTCCTGCATTATGGGGACCTGACTGATTCAAGTAATTTGAACCGGTTGGTTGAAAAAATTCAACCAACAGAAATCTACAATCTTGGAGCTCAGTCTCATGTTCAGGTGTCATTTGAAGTACCAGAATATACAGCTGAAGTTGATGGCGTTGGAACACTTCGATTTCTGGATGCTATCAAAGAAACCGGGATTAAAACCAGGTTCTATCAGGCCTCAACATCTGAGCTTTATGGTAAAGTTCAGGAAATCCCTCAGACTGAGACGACTCCTTTTTATCCCCGGAGTCCTTATGCTGCTGCAAAATTATATGCCTACTGGGTTGTTGTTAATTACAGGGAAGCATATAATGTATTTGCCAGTAATGGAATTCTCTTTAATCATGAGAGCGAGAGAAGAGGAAAGACTTTCGTAACGCGAAAGATTACTGTGGCTGCCTCTAAAATAATTCTGGGACAACAAGACATACTATGGTTGGGAAATATAGATTCTAAACGTGACTGGGGCTATGCCCCGGAGTATGTTGAAGGAATGTGGCGGATTCTTCAGGCTGAAGACCCTGATGACTTTGTACTGGCTACAAATGAAACTCACTCTATCAGGGAGTTTATTGAGGAGACCTTCAGTGTTTTAGGTGAACAAATATTGTGGAGTGGACATGGTATAGATGAAAAGGGTATTTTAAAATCTACCGGAAAAGATGTGGTAAGAATCGATCCCCGATATTTCAGACCCACAGAAGTAGATATTCTTATCGGCAATCCGGCAAAGGCAAAAGAGAAGCTTGGTTGGCAACCCAAAACAACATTCAAGGATCTGATTAAAATTATGGTCAATTCTGATTTTGATAAAGCCAAAAGGCGTGCAGAATAATTTGCAGTAGTATGGAAAAAACGAGCAAAATCTATATAGCCGGCCATAATGGTATGGTTGGCAGTGCAATCACCAGAAATTTAATAACCAGGGGATATACAAGCCTTGTCTTTAGTCCATTTCCTCCTTATGATCTTACCAATCAGAAAATAGTTGGTGAATTCTTTGAAAAAGAGAAGCCCGAATACGTATTTCTTGCCGCAGCCAAGGTAGGGGGCATTATGTCAAATAATACTTACAGGGCTCAGTTTCTGTATGAAAATTTAATGATTCAGAATAATATCATTCATCAAAGCTATTTACACGGTGTTAAAAAATTGCTGTTTCTTGGAAGTTCATGTATCTATCCAAAGAACTGTCAACAGCCAATTAAGGAAGAATTTTTGTTAACGGGTGAGCTGGAATATACCAATGAGCCATATGCTATTGCAAAAATTGCAGGTATTAAGATGTGCGAATCATATAATATTCAGTTCAAGACAAATTTTATTTCCGTAATGCCTACAAACCTTTACGGTCCTAATGATAATTACAATCTTGAAACATCCCATGTACTTCCTGCACTGATCAGAAAAATGCATTTAGGTAAATGCCTGGAAAATAATGATTGGGTCTCTATTCGGAAAGATTTTAAAAAATACCCGGTAGAAGGTCGGAATGAGAATTCAACTGACAATGAAATTCTAGAAATTCTCAGCAAATATGGGATCCGACAGACACCAGGCAATAAGCATCTGTTAGCCACCGAAGCTGCAGCGAAGGAGGCCAGTAACCAGCAGCAGGTAACAATTACTCTATGGGGAACAGGAAGTCCGTATCGTGAGTTTTTATATGTCGATGATCTGGCTGAGGCTTGTGTTTATGCAATGCAGAAAGTTGATTTTAAAGATCTTATTACTGAAGGTCATCCAGTTCTCAATACCCATATTAATATTGGAACCGGTCGTGACCTGACAATAAATGAGCTTGCTCAAATGATTAAAAGTATAGTTGGTTTCAAAGGTCTTCTCAAGTGGGATAGTTCAAAACCTGATGGTACACATCGCAAATTACTTGATGTTACTAAAATAAACAGGCTAGGCTGGAAAGAAAAAGTTGACCTGACGGACGGCTTAAGAATGATTTACAGTAAATACTCAGAATAAAGTTTATTTGCCTCCTAATGCTTTTGAGAGTTTTGCTTATTACTCCTGAGTTTTATGGTATTGAAAAAAGAATAAAATCAGTTCTCGAAGAATCAGGTTATGAGGTTATCTGGTTTGAAAATAAAACTCTTCCCCTGGATTACCATAGTACAAGCTCAAAATTAAAATTTTTCAGAAGGATATATTTTTTCCTGTTCTTTCCTCATGTACGATATATCAGACAGGAGTTAAAGAAAATTGAAAATGAGAGATTTGACATTCTCTTTTCAATAAACGGGAATATAATATGTCCTTATCTCTTAAGAAGACTGAAAGGAAAGAATCCGGGCATTTTCTCAGTGCTTTATCTATGGGATTCAATATCAATGTATTCGTGGACAAAAATATTTAAGTATTTTGATAAAGTATATAGTTTTGACCAATCAGACTCAGAAAAATATGGACTAGATTATCGTCCTAATTTTTTTATGAGAAGTAATTCCCCCAATAACAGAGAACAGGAATTTGATATGTTTTTTTCCGGTAAGTTTAATCCTTTCAGGTTAGATGTAATTGACAAAATAGTAAGTCGGGCGAAAGGCTATAATGTAACTTATTATATTAAGCTTTGGCCTGCCTGTAAAATATTTTTTCATAACCAGCTCTTATACAGGTTATTTAAAATTCTTAAATCAGATTATAGCTGGGTTCGAAACTATACATTTAATTATGAGGCTATTGAAGGTATTCTGAAGAGAGAGTACCTTATCGCTAATAGCATTGGTTATAAGGAGATTCAAATTCAGCTTCTTAATTCCAATGTCATTTTGGATCTTCCCTATCCCGGACAAACTGGTTATACGCACCGGGTTATTGAGGCACTGGCCAATGGTAAGAAAGTTATTACCACAAATTCAAATATAAGACGAGAGATCTTCTATAATCCAAATCAGATTCAAATTATGGATAAACACATTTATGAAGTTGATTACAATTGGATTAAAGAGAAAATAACTTTTCCTGTTAATAGTTATTTTGAAGAACTTGAACTTTCACGTTGGCTAAAATCGATGATTAATGTGGAGATGGCTTAAAAAAGAAATCGATCTTTCATTCATTTTAAATCCCTTTTACCTGTATTGCTTAGGCTTCTCATTCGCAATATTTGTGTATTTATGGGGTTGGAGCAGTATTTACCCGGTATTATCTAATCGTCTGATCTTGTTTTTTTTATTAACATTTTTTCTGTTCATTCTCGCTGGTTACATGTTAGAAAGGAAGAAATTTATACCGGCTAACCATTCTAATTCTAATTCATATTTAACTGATATTGTATTCTGGCTGATTATTTTCCTTGGCTTGATTAATGTATTTTTCATGGGATATATTCCAATTCTGGAGAGATCGCATAATTACCGCGAATTTGGTGCTCCGGTTATTGATCCGCTTTTTAATACGCTGAGCATTTTTTTTTCTGTGTTTTTCTTCCAGTCTTATCTTGAAAATAAGAAAAAAAGACATCTTATCTACATCACTGTTATTCTGATAATTCAACTCCTGATTTTCAGGAGATCAACAATAATATGGATCGTTACATCTTCTTCTTTCCTTTATTTGTTCTACAGAAGGAATATAAGACTTCTTGTCATAATTACAGCTGTCGTCTGTATCCCATTGTTTTCATATTGTTTTGGGATCTATGGAAATGTACGTAGTAATTTAACCAGATCCATTGTTCTTGATGATCTGGGTGCCAGCAGCTCTTTTAAATATTCAGGGATCAATTATAATCATTACATGACATATCTTTATATTTCTTCCCCCTTGGCTAATCTGCAGAAGAACATTAATGAAAGTAAAGGCTTTTTTAACAATAGAAATGTTAAAGATCTTCTATTTTATTGTCTAATTCCAGGAAGTTTTACGAACAGATTGGAACGGCAATTGGATCTGACTCCGCCAACCTGTAATCTGATAACTCCTGAACTTATTGTAGGAAGTTTTTATATGGTTAGCTTTTATTCCATGGGATGGGCTGGTATGTTCATCATGGTTTTATTCCTGTTATTATTTATTTTTTTATGTCTTTATATTATTAAAAGATGGAATACATTTAATGCAGTCACATTATCGATATTATCTGCAACTGTATTTCTGTTGATATTTGCCAATTTTTTAAATCGTCTTGATGTCATTATTATGCTATTCATTTACCCGGTATTATTTCACTTTGTTTATGACCGAAAGAGGAGAAATGAGGCTAAGACCTGATGGGAATGAAAGTAGCAATAATAATTCCACGTATTTCACAGGCAGGTCCGGTAAAAGTTATTCAGGCTTTAGTCAATTCAATGCTTAAGAATGAAGAAATTCACATTAAAGTATTTTACCTGGATAAGGTAGTTGATCCAGTTGTAAATATGAGAGTGCCTGTTGAAAGGCTGATTCCCCGTAAATTCAGCTTTGGTGATTATGATATTATTCACACTAATGGAATTCGTCCCGATTTATTTGCCTTTATCAACCGAAAGAAAATCAGATATCACATTTCGACTATCCATAATTTTGTTTTTGATGATCTTACTTCTTCTTATAATAAAATAATCTCACTGGTATTTGGAAATATATGGCTTCTTTTATGGCTGAAGGCTGACAAGCTGGTATGTTTATCAACAGCTATGAGACATTATTATGAAAAATGGTTATCACCTTCAAAGTTAGAAGTCATATTTAATGGAATTGCTGAAATAGATAGCGCTTTTTTATGTGAAAATGATGTGACAACGGCAATTGAAACCTTGCGAACACGAGGGCTAAAAATAATCGGAAGTGTAGGAACAATGTCAAAAATCAAGGGATTAGATCAGTTGTTATACCTTATAGCTGACATGAAAGAATTTGCACTTGTTACAATTGGTGATGGGAGAGAGCTCGTTGAATTGCAACATCTTGCAAAGAGGTTGAATGTTTCAGACCGTTGTTTCTTTTGTGGTTTCAGAAGCAATGCTGTTAATTATTTCAGATATTTCGACCTATTTATTATGCCTTCCCGATCAGAAGGATTTGGGCTTGCATTGTTAGAAGCTGTACAGCAGAAGGTTCCTGTAGTTTGTTCAGATATAGATGTTTTTAGGGAATTGTTTAATAATGAAGAAGTTGTGTTTTTCAAATTGGACGACATACCTTCATTAAGTGATGCTCTGAGAACTGGTTTATCAAAAAGGGATATAAAAGTTAATGCAGCTCATTCCAGATACCTCAATAATTATACTGCAAGCATTATGGCAACAAAATACTGCAATTTATATAAGTCAGCTTAGAGAAATGACTGATTTAGCTGTCATAATGTGTGTCTATTATAATGATAGATTGGATTATCTGAAGAAATCAGTACAAAGCATTCTTATACAGACTTATTCCAAGTTTGATTTTTATATTGGTTTCGATGGTCCTGTAGTTGCAGAAATCGAAAAATATATATCAACAATTGAAGATGACAGAATAAAAGTCTTTCATCTTGAAAAAAATGGAGGTCTAGCCAGGGCTCTTAATTATTTGCTGGTTAAAGTTCTGGCAAATCCTGATTATAAACTTATTGCCCGAATGGATGCTGATGATATATCAATGCCAACAAGATTTGAAATAGAAAGAAATTTTTTTTTAAATAATCAAGCAATTTGCTGTATCGGTTCATGGTATCAGGAAATTGATGAATCTGAAAATATTTTATCATATCAAAAGTTACCTCTGACGCATGATGAAATTCACCATTTCTTTATGAAGCGTTCTCCTTTTGCCCATCCGTCTGTCATGTTCAGGCGTGAGATGATCGACAGAGCGGGCTTTTATCCCACGCATACTTTGCGGTTAGAAGATTACGTCTTCTGGAGTAATGCAATACAGGCAGGTTTACTATTTGCCAATATTCCTGAATATCTTTTACAGTTCCGAAGAGATAAAAATTTCTACAAGAGGAGATCCGGTATCAGGTTTGGATTCAATTATATTATTGTAAGATTTAAAATTAATAAAGTATTAGGAGCTCCCGGATACATTTATTTTTACTCATTCTTTATTGGAATAGTCCGCATGTTACCCTCGTTTATAATTAAATTTATTTACCAGGAATACAGAAAAGGCTAGTCAAACAATAATTTCATTTAAGATTTGGTTTTCAATTTTTTTGCAAAAATATAGTATAAGACTTTTTATTGAAGTAAATATTTGAAGGTATTGATTTTATATTAAAATATCGGTAGCGGTGTAAGACCGATAAGATGCATTTAATAAGAAAATAATGAAACGATTTTTTAAGCTTTTATACATAACTTTTAAGCTATTTGGATTTGATCCAATTACATTGTTTAATGCTTTCAGAGGCCTACCTTTCTATGTTAGAGACCTCTCCACACTCAAGAAGCAAAAGGGTAAAGATTCTAAATTTTATTTTGGGCAAAAAGTCCCAATTCTTGGTGAGCGATTTTCTGAATCAGGGACAATGTCTGGTCATTACTTTCATCAGGATTTATTTGTTGCAAAAAAAGTATTCGAAGAAAATCCTAAAAGGCATGTTGATATTGGTTCCCGAACAATTGGTTTTGTTGCTCATGTAGCTGTTTTCAGAGAAATAGAAATCCTTGATATCAGAGAACAGCATAGTAAGGTTTCAAATGTAAAATATAGAAAGGCTGATTTGATGCAACTACCGCAGGATATGGTTGATTATTGTGATTCAATTTCAGCGCTTCATTCTATTGAACATTTTGGACTGGGAAGATATGGTGATCCGATTGATTATTTTGGTTATATTAAAGCATTGGAAAATATTAGTAAAATATTGCAGGTTGGTGGTAAGTTTTATTTTTCAGTTCCAATAGGTAGTCAAAGAATTGAATTCAATGCACACAGAGTTTTTTCTGTTAAGTATATTCTTGATTTGCTGGAAGATAGTTTTAAATTAATTAGTTTCTCATATGTGGATGATGCAGGTGATTTTTTTGAAAACGTCGGATTATCACAGGAAGGAATTGAGACTAACTTTGGATGCAACTATGGCTGTGGAATATTTGAATTAACAAAAAGATAAAATCTGATAGTATCGTTTCATTTCCGTGCTTTGCCTGATCAAAAGTGGAATTATTTATAAGTTGACACACAAACCATTTACAGCATATACTCTATATTTGTCATCTTTTTAACCGCAATTTATTCAAATTTGATTTACCCTTAAAAATACTGGAATTTTGTGAATGATAGAAAGATAGAATTAGTAAAATAGTTATGCTTTTATAATAGAAAATCAATAAGTATGAAAATAAAAAAATTAATAATTTTGATCACTCCACTTTGGATAATCAATATCCTTGGAAATTTAAAATTGACTTTGCTGCCAGACAGTGGATTAAAAAAGTGGGAAAAGAAAGGAAGGCCATTACCTCCTCCGCATCGTTTTAAACAATTGGTCATTGATGATTATCAGAATGCATTTAAAGCAAATATCCTCATTGAAACAGGAACTTATAAAGGAGATATGGTTTATGCCATGAAAGATAAATTTCAACAGATATACTCGATTGAACTTGGTTTTGATCTCTGGAAATATTGCACAAAAAGATTTAAGAAATATAAACATATTCATATTATACAAGGTGACAGCGGCATGGTATTGGTGGATCTGATACCAAAAATTAAGGAAAGGGCAATTTTTTGGTTAGACGGGCATTATTCAGCAGGTATTACATCAAAAGGAGATAAGGATTGTCCGATCTTTGAAGAACTTTCATCGATATTGGGTTCTGAAATAAATCATATCATATTAATTGATGATGCTCATTGTTTCGATGGTACGGGAGACTATCCGACTATTGGACAACTCTCACAATATGTCCTTTCAAAAAAAATATTAAGTAAGATTAATGTGGAAAATGGTATTATTCGCATAATTTTGGAATAGTACATAAATACTCCCATTCCAATCATAACTCTGAACTAAATTATCATGATAATATATGATAATCCATGTACTGCATCTAAGTTTTAATGATTTTTTATTATTTTGGATATTGTCTCGTCGTCCTTTAATATCTTCCTTTGATTTTTAGAAATAGAAAATCATCAGTACTATCATAGATATACTTTCCGCCTCATAATCTTCCCATGCAATAATTATTAATCCTGAATATGAAAATATCTGTAGTTGGAACTGGATATGTTGGTCTCGTTACCGGCACCTGTTTTGCTGAAATTGGAATTGATACAACATGTATTGATGTAGATTCAAAGAAAATAGATGATTTGCAAAAAGGGATTACACCAATCTATGAACCAGGACTTGATTCTATGATTGTCCGTAATTTAAAGAAAGGATGTCTCCATTTTTCTCACGACCTGATTTCATGTATTAAAGATACTGATGTGATTTTTATTTCAGTCGGAACACCTCCTGATGAGGATGGAACAGCTGATCTTAAACATGTTATAGATGTTGCCGAAGATATTGGCAGAAATATGCATAAATACTTGTTAGTAATTACGAAAAGTACAGTACCTGTTGGCACGGCAAAAATTGTAAGAGAAACAATTGATGCAGAGCAGAAAAAAAGAGGTGTGAAAATTGAATTCGATATGGCTTCAAATCCTGAATTTCTTAAAGAGGGTACTGCGCTGGATGATTTTATGAAACCAGACAGGATCGTTGTTGGTATAGAATCAAAAAGAGCTGAAGAGACAATAAAGAAGCTCTATAAACCTTTTATTCTGAATGGCCATCAAATTATTTTTATGAATATTGTTTCAGCAGAAATGACCAAATATGTAGCAAACAGCATGCTGGCAACTCGAATAAGCTTTATGAATGAAGTTGCTAATCTTTGTGAAATTGTTGGAGCTGATGTGCATATGGTACGAAAAGGTGTAGGAAGCGATAGCCGTATAGGAAATAAATTTCTCTACCCTGGTATTGGATATGGCGGTTCTTGTTTTCCAAAGGATGTAAAAGCACTCATTAAAACGGCAGAACAAAATGGCTATTTATTGCAAATAATACGGGCTGCGGAATCAGTCAATAACAGCCAGAAGAGAGTGCTTTTCGATAAATTCAGGTATTACTTTAAGAACAATATCATAAACAGAACAGTTGCAATTTGGGGATTGTCTTTTAAACCACTTACAGATGATATGCGTGAAGCTCCTTCTTTGGAATTAATAAAATTACTTAAAGAATCCGGATGTAGAGTAAAAGCTTATGACCCCGTTGCAATGGCGGAAGCAAAAAAACATCTTGAGGATTCAATTGAGTTTACAAGCAATCAATATGATGCATTAAAAGACGCAGACTGCCTCATGCTTGTTACTGAATGGAATGAATTTAGATTTCCTGACTGGTTACTTATAAAGAAACTACTTAAAGAACCCGTTGTTTTTGATGGAAGAAATATTTATGATTCTGATGAATTGAAATCATACGGATTTGAGTATATATGTATTGGAGTTGGTGCAAAAGTCTAATAGTGGAGTTTTTTAATTAATGAAGCTATGAAGTATTTTTCAATAGATATTTGTATTATTTGAAGCTTATCAAATGACGATGATGATAACAAGTTTTAAAGAGATCCGGCTTAAAATATTTAATAATAAAACTGTTGTCGAAAATTTCTCATATTTAGCTATAATACAGGTTGTTAATCTATTAATAACAATCGCTACTTATCCATATTTAATACATGTTTTAGGTAAAGAATTATTTGGATTGGTGGTATTTGCACAAGCAATAATTAGTTATCTTGTAGTTCTAGTTAGTTTTGGTTTCAATATTTCAGCAACAAAAGAAATTTCTGTAAACAGGAACAATAAAGAAAAACTAAGCCAGGTATTCAGCAGTATTCTTATTCTTAAAGGTATTTTATTCCTGATTTCTTTTGGCATACTTGCTGTATGTGTGAATTTTATTCCTAAGGCTCAGGATTATAAATTACTGTTTTTTTTTAGCATGTTTGCCTGTTTTTATGAATTCATATATCCATCATGGTTTTTTCAGGGGGTTGAGAAAATGAAATATATTGCACTAATAACCCTGACTTCTAAATTTACATTTTTATTTCTGTTGTTTATATTTGTAAAATCACAGGCCGATTATCTTCTTGTTCCGCTGTTAAACGGAATAGGATCGATTATTGCAGGAGCAATTTCAATATATATTGTTATCAATCAGGAAAAAGTTTCTTTCGCATTTCAACCGATCAAGCGGCTCAGGACATATTTTTATGAAAGTCTTGCTTTTTTTATTTCCAATGTCTCAATTCAAATTTATACTAATGCTAATAAAGTAATAATAGGCTCCTTTCTTGGGATGACAGAAGTTGCTTATTATGATCTTGCTGAAAAAGTAGTATTAATCCTAAAACTTCCACAGTCAATATTGACTCAGGCGATCTTTCCAAAGATCAGTAAAGAATTGAATTTTAACTTTATAAAAAAAATGTTCTATTTTTCGACTTCCGGCAATTTTCTATTATACCTGATGTCGCTGATTTTTGCACCTTTAATTGTTTATTTTCTTGGAAACGGAATCATGAAAGAATCTGCAAATCTATTGAGATTGCTCGCATTAACGATCCCAATAAATGGAATTAGCAGTTTTCTGAGCATCCAGATTCTTATTCCGTTCGGATATAAAAAAATTTATATTAAAGTAATAACATCATCATTAGTCTTCTATCTTATAATTATTCTGATTTTATATTTATTCGGTTTTATTACTTTGTACTCACTAATACTAACAACGATCTTAATTGAAATACTTACTGCTGTGGTTGTTTATCTTATCTGTAAAAAGAAGGATCTTTTGTGGAACAGTATGAAGACTTCCTATTAAAATACATCAATTTTCATTTTATAGTTTATAGGATTATATGTATTCAATAAAACTATCGAAAGTCTTTACTTTTATTATCATAGTCTATTTATACTGGGTTTCATTTGAATGGATCATATTATCAGATGTGAATTCATATAGCCAGATTCAACATATCAGGAATTTTATTGATATACTCCCGATGATAATGGTAGCATTTATTGCCTGTTACTATCCTTTGAAACTTAAAATGCCGGAATTCAAAATATTCCTGGGGTTTTTAATAATAATTATTCTTTCATCCATATCTTTATTTATTGAGATTCACAATGTTTTACCTGTTGTTTCCTATATAGGTGTGACTTTTCGATTTGTTCCTTTCATTATTTTAATAAAATTTGCATCGCAAGATACTTATAGTAAGTTTTTTAAGCATGTTAAGATAATTTTTTGGATACAGGTTATACTGGCACTACTAAGTTTGATTAACAAGCAGAAATTTGTTGCAATCCTTTTACCTGCCCAGACAATATTTGGAATACATTCACCTACAACATACAGGGATCCGGGGATAAGTACATCTTTTGTTAATACAATTGAATTTTCATTTTTAATCCTTGCTCTGACCATCATTTATCTGAGTCTTTCTCAAAGCAAGAGAGAAAAAATACTTGTCTCTGTTTTTTCTTTGACATTGATAGTTTTTTCATATTCGATTGCATCAATCATAGCTCTTATAGTACTTTTATTTATAATAAGCAGACATAAAATTATATTTGCTGTTGGCGGCCTTGCAGCTCTTATAATTTTCTTTTGGATTTATGGTGATTTCTTTTATTCACTCTTAGGGATGGACTCAATAAAGACCTGGATAAAAATTTCCTCTGAATATAACAGGGTAGGATATTTTACAAAGTTACTTCCTGAATTCCTTACTAGCAATCTGAAAGATATACTTCTGGGAATTGGATATGATGGTGGTGCTATAAATGCACAATTAGCAACTTATCATCATATACCTAAAGCAATGATTAATAATGATAATAATCTGAAGTATCTAAAAGATGTCTACTGGATAGCAACCTTGTTTGCCCAGGGATTTCTTGTGCTAATAATTACTCTAGGGATCTTAAGAACGATTTACATAACTGCAAAAAGATATTTAATTAAAACAAATTTTATCCTGATAAAAACATTTGTATTAATGATATTAGTCTTAGGCTTTTTTAATCAGGTTCTCGATGTAAAAGGGTTTACCTTTTGTTTCTGGATAATTGTTAGCCTGACAATGGATAGAGCTACTTTAAACACTGATAATACTTAACCTTTAATTGAAATATCTGCGGTTTGTAAGTTTTTTCAGTAAATAGTGAGTAATATATGCGAAAAGATATAGCAGTAGTTGTATTATCTTGTGATAAATATTCTGAGTTGTGGGATTCATTTTCGTCAACGTTTATAGCTCACTGGCCTGATTGCCCATATGATAGATATCTTGTAACTAACTTTCTGGAGTATAATTCAGCATACTTTAAAACTTTAAAAGTAGGAGAGGATATTTCATGGTCAAGTAACATTCTGTTGGCATTAAGTGGTCTGAAAGCTACTTACAAATATGTTTTGGTAACATTGGATGATCTGTTTTTAGCAAAAAAGGTTGATACAATAACTTTATCACTGATAATAAATTCCTTTCTGGAAATTGACGGCAATTACATAAGTCTTATCAACAATCCAAAATTCACCAAGAAATATAACCAGTATTTTGGCGAAATTGAGGCTGGTGCATTATACCGTCCGACATGCGTCCTGGCTTTGTGGAAGCTGAGTGTTTTGGAGGACATGGTCATACCTTCCGAGAATGCGTGGGAATTCGAGCGAAATGGATCTGTCCGTAGTAAAAAGTATAATAAATTCTTTTCTGTTTATAAAAGTGTCTTTATTTATAAGAATGTTGTGGTAAGAGGGAAAATTTTAAGGAAG
>JGI20214J51088_10000745_pt1 | contig 22304 bp, 15 predicted proteins | sample WetSurMetagenome_FD_51088 | JGI IMG/M metagenome (IMG submission 51088) | reverse complement strand
GCCTGAACATAAAATCAACGAGTGTCGTTTTTCCGTGGTCAACGTGAGCTATTATAGCGATGTTTCGCAGATTTTTATTCGTTACTAATTTTCTATTCAAAATATTATTTAATTTATTGTAAAATACCTGTTCTAAATCTTATTAGATAGAGACTATTACTATCTTTTATTTCTCTTTTTTTCTCCTTTTGTTTGAGTATAGCGATATATTTTGCAATTACGTTATTTAATTTGTACGAAATATATGGAAAGGAACAGATACTGAAAATTTATCTTGATTATTTAATCCGTTAATATTAGTGTTGGATATATACATATATATACAAAAGTGAATATATATGAGACCACAACTCTAATTCTTTTCTTTACTTCAGTGTGGAAACTTGAAGTGGCCTTTAAATGAGATATATATAATTACAATCGAACCTACAAGTTTTTAATAAATATCAAAATTAAGATTGCAAAAATGGAGTTAATTTATGAATAAATTATTATTAATTCTGTTTACATTCTCATTTCCGTTTTTTTTATTTTCTCAAGGCTCATATACACAGACTTCCACTGGAGATTTTTATAATAATGTTAATTTTAACATCAGTACATTAAACGATGAGCTTAAACTTATTTGTGATAAAGGTACGGGAGCGCAGGGAGATTTGAATGTATTGGTTGAAAATTCAATTGTTATAGATTCACCAAGAACCTATGTAACAGGAGACAATTATGCAGGTCAATATTTTATCAATGTAGCTTCGAGTGTTGGCTTTAATATAAATGATGAAGTACTAATAATTACTTCAATGCATGGCAGTGTTGACAGAGCCGGGCAATATGAATTCAGAAGAATACAAAATAAAACATCGACAATTTTATATTTTACTGACCCTTTGAGAAATACTTACGATGCCGGTAATACCCATCAAGTAGTGAGAGTTCCAAATTACAACAATGTTACTATTGCAGGTACCCTGACCTGTAGTCCCTGGAACGGTCAAACCGGTGGAATATTGGTTTTCCGGGCAACAGGTCTGGTAAAAGTTACCAATACGGGAACAATAACCGTCGATACAATGGGATACAGATATGGTCCGCGAGATCTTTATAACCCTTCTAACGGAGAAGGAATCTTAGGTAATGGAGGAGGAGCAGGTTGTTATCCAATGAGACGTTGTCCTTTTCCTCGGCATGGAGGGTCTGGCAATGGCGGTGGTTATGGAACGATTGGACATGAGGGTGTTGATTTTGGTTGTTGCCTTTCGCATAATAGTCCAGGACAAGTTATCGGTGATTCGATATTATCAAAGATTTATTTCGGAGGTGCAGGTGGTCAAGGTGGATGTGGTTCAGCAGATATTGATGGATGTACCGATATAGGAGGAAGAGGAGGCAGAGGTGCAGGAATAATTTATTTTGCATGTGACTCATTATCGATTGTAAATTATATAACAAGTAACGGTCAGGAGTACGGTTCACCAAGCGGGCAATATGGCGGCATTGGAGGGAATGGAGCCGGAGGCACAATATTTATTACCTCACAAAAAAATATAAATATTGGAGATAGCTTAGTTACGGCATATTCAGACTGGCTATGGCAGGGGATGGGGAGAATCAGAATTGACGCTCCAAATGTTTCGGGTTATTCAAATCCAGGTTATAAATATTCAGTTGTAAGTTATTCATATATAGGGTATTCTATTTCACCACCGGTGACCAAGCCATCCAATAACGGCTGGCTGACTTTGACTTTTAATGCAGATACATCTTTAACGGGAACCTCTGTCAGGTTTGATGTATTAAATATGGATGACTCTGTATTACTGTCAAATTTGCAATCCGGTTCAAACTTAAATAACCTCGGACTGTCGCAATCTATTAACAATATAAAACTTAAAGCAAGGTTAACAAATACTAACGGAGACAAAACGCCGAAATTATATGACTGGACAATAAACTGGGATGCTTCGGTTCCTTCACAACCCGTATTAATATCACCCACTAATAGTTCAATTGATATTTCACTGACACCTCTTCTCGATTGGGGTGATGTTGCCACTGCAACAAATTACAGATTACAGGTTTCAAACAATTCCGGTTTTACATCTTTTACTATTAACGACAGCTCACTGACTTCATCGCAATATACGATTTCAAGCGGGTTGTTGAGTTATGGTACTACATACTATTGGAGAGTAAGTGCAAAGAATTCACTCGGCTGGAGTGTTTATTCGGCAGTATATAATTTCACCACTCTTCTCCATGTTCCGGGTGCGCCAATACTTATTTTACCTGCAAACGGAGCAACGGGTCAACCGACGACAGTAACATTCAAATGGTATAAAGCTGTTGAAACACTTCTTAAGTCAATTATTCAAGGTGATAATGAACATTCACTGAAAAACGAAATGAACGGACCTTTGACTATTGGCAATTACTGGTTTGAATATGGAACAGATTCGACTTTTGCAACTGTGATAGAAAGAGATTCTTCCCTTACAGATACAACAAAAACGGTAAGCGGTTTATCAAATATTACCAGATATTTCTGGAGAGTAAAAGCAAAGAACCAGGCAGGATGGAGTAACTTCAGTACGGCTTGGAACTTCACGACTGTCGTTCCCATACCGGCAGTACCAGCATTATTGACACCGGCAAATAACACGGTCGATATTGCTGTAACTCCGACACTCGACTGGAATGATGTTACCTATGCAGCAAGTTACAGAGTTCAGATTTCAACAGACTCTTCATTTACAACAACTGTATATGATACTGCCGGTTTAACAGTATCACAAATTATAGTTCCATCAGGTAAACTTACAACTAAAACACAATATTACTGGAGAGTCAATGCAACAAACATATCAGGAACAAGTGCCTACTCAACGATTTGGAGTTTTACCACAGCACCTAATGCACCAAATGTACCCATACTTTCATTACCTTCGAACGGTGCAACAAATCAGCCGACTACAGTCACATTCAAATGGTACAAAGCCGTTGAAACTTTTCTAGGCTTATTTATAAAGAAAGAGAAGAAAATTCAATTTAAAAATGAATCAGATGAACCGTTGAATATAAGCAAATACTGGTTTGAATATGGAACAGATTCAACCTTATCAACTGTAATTGCAAGAGACTCATCGCTTTCAGATACTACAAAAACAATTTCAGGACTTTCAAATATAACTAAATACTACTGGAGGGTAAAAGCAAAGAACCAGTCCGGATGGGGTAATTTTAGTTCCATCTGGAATTTCACCACAATAGTTCCGGTACCGGCTGCACCCATATTAATATCTCCCGTTACAGGAAGTATTGACATTTCTTTAACACCTGCGCTAGATTGGGGGGATGTTTTATATGCTTCGAGTTACAGACTGCAAATATCATTAGATTCATTATTCGGAACAACAGCATTCGATTCAAGCGGCATAACTGTATCAAATTTAACTGTACCATCAGGAAAATTGACTACATTAAAAAAGTATTATTGGCGGGCAAATGCTACCAATATTGCGGGGACGGGGGTTTGGTCATCTGTCTGGAATTTTACAACAATACCAAATTTACCGAATGCACCGATTCTTGTTTCGCCTCCAAATGGTTCTACCGGACAACCAATTAACCTGACATTCGTCTGGCGAAATGCTATTGAAACTCTTTTAACGAAATCACAAGTTCCGGAAAATAGAAATAAACAAATTCCATTTAATGACGATGTTCTTACTTTAAGTAAATACTGGCTGGAATACACTTCAACAGATTCAACATTCGTAACTGGTGTAGTAAGAGATTCATCCGCAACAGATACAACAAAGTCGGTGATATTAGCTTATAACACAAAATATTGGTGGAGGGTAAAAAGCAAGAATCAAACAGGATGGGGTTCATTCAGTGCTGTGTGGAGTTTTACAACGATTTTGCCCGTACCCATAGCTCCGGCATTACTGCTTCCCGCAAATAATGCAACAGGTGTTTCATTAACACCATTGCTTGACTGGAGTGATGTTGCATCTGCTGCAAGTTACCGAATTCAGGTTTCTTCAGATAGTATATTTGCTGTAACCGTATTCGATACAACAGGAGTCACTGTTTCAAAATTAACTGTTCCCTCAGTAAAACTGACAGGGTTAACAAAATATTATTGGAGAGTAAATGCAACAAATGCAGTTGGAACGGGTCCATGGTCAACCATCTGGAACTTCAGAACATTACAAAACCTTACTCTTAATTTGAAAGTATATCTTGAAGGATTCTGGACCGGTACAATACAAAAACAGGATACTGTTATGGTTTATCTTGCAGGTGCATTAACGCCTCATACTTTTTCGGATTCAGCAAAAGTGTTTTTATCACCCACAGGGACAGCGTTAATAACATTCACAAAAACACCGAATGCAAGTTATTATTTAGTTGTACAGCACAGAAACCATTTACAAACCTGGAGTGCATTTGCACAGGTGTTTATAACCAATATTATGGTGAATTATGATTTCACAACAGCAGATTCACAGGCTTACGGAAGCAATATGAAACAGGTAGAAAGTGTATGGGTGTTAATTGTCGGTGATGAAAATCAGGATGGTTCAATAGACGCGGTCGATGTTTCGGATTTAATTATTCAATACGGTAATATCGGATACTTAAGCTGTGACTTCAATTGTGACGGTTCGGTTGATGCAGCGGATGTTCCATATATGATAGCTAACTACGGATTAACAAAAGTAGTTCCGACATTATTATTAGAACCAAATGGGACACGAAAACAAAAACAGATGATGTTACAGGAAAAACCGAATAATTTTTTGAAAGAGAACAAAATTGATAAAATAAATAGTAATTAGAATTTATTTTATTATTTTAACATCATGGACCATATAGTCTTAATAAAATAAAGCACGGAAAAGCCGGGGCAGTTAGGACCCCGGCTTTTTTTTTATCTCTTTCTCCTTTTGTTTGAGTGTAGCGATATTACGAAAATGATTATATAACCAACTTCTGAATATCTGTCGGATTTTAAAACAACTTTTAAAGTCTTATTTTGAGACAAGAATTTTCATTATAAGTGCCTCCATACGCAGGAAAGGACAAAATTTAAATAAAATAACGGTTTTTCTTCAGGCATTAAATTTGCAAGAAAAAAGAAAAGTGTTTTTTTAATTTTAATTTTTTTTATAATGAAATGTTTACCAACAAATAATATTATACCTGCAAATTTTAATGAATGTTGTAACTGTTCGCATTATGAGGATTGCTTTGATAAAAGAGATTTGAAGAGGGAAGGAATTATCTGGTTGTTTGTGCATTTTATTAAAAATTATTTTATAAGAACCACTTCAAGAAAAACAGCGAATTTAAAAGTTAATTAAAATTTGATAGATATAATTTAATAATAAGTTCTTGCACAATGATGAGTCAATTGATTTTTCTCTTTTAACAATTGACCATTAAATAACAAAAACCCCTTATTAATTTCTGTTTGATAAGGGGTTTATAATTTCAGATTTCAAATTACCAGATTACTACTCGTTTATCGGGTGCAATATATCTTTTATCTGTCGGTTGAATTTTAAATGCCTCATAGAATTCGGGAACATTATAAACCGTTCCGTTTATTCTTGCCTCCGAAGGCGAGTGTTCATCTTCTCTTAATCTTCTCATAAGTTCTTTATCGCGTATACTTCCTCTCCAGATTTGTCCGAAAGACAAAAAGAATCTTTGCATTGGCGTGAAACCGTCAATTTCTTTTTGAGGGGGATTATTTATCCATGCTTTTTTTAATGCTTCAAGAGCGATAGTAATGCCACCGAAGTCCGCAATATTTTCTCCGAGTGTTAATTTCCCGTCAACGTGAAGTGTATCCAGCATTTTATAATTATTATACTGGTCAACCAAGACCTGTGTTTGTTTATCGAAATTTTTTGCATCTTCTTCTGTCCACCAGTCGGTCATATTTCCGTCTTTATCGAATTGTCTGCCGTGATTATCGAATCCGTGAGAAGTTTCGTGACCGATTACCACACCAATAGCACCATAGTTCACAGCATCATCTGCATCAGCCCAGAAAAACGGAGGTTGTAAAATAGCAGCAGGAAATACTATTTCGTTTTTCTTTGGATTGTAATAGGCGTTAACAGTTTGTGGTGTTATTCCCCATTCGGTTTTATCTATCGGTTTACCAATTTTTTTCAGGTTTCTCAGAAATTCAAAATGTCTTGATTTATAAATGTTTTCAAAAAAATTATTTTTATCTATTTCGAGAGTAGAATAATCTTTCCATTTGTCGGGATACCCGACTTTTACATCTATTTTTTCAAGTTTATCCAGTGCATTCTTTTTGGTTATGTCGCCCATCCATAATAATTTTTCGATTCTGCCTTTAAGAGAAAGTTTTAAATTATTTATAAGTTCCAATGCTCTTTTTTTGGAAGCAGGAGGAAAAAATTTATCGACGTACAATTCACCCAATACATCACCAAGCGAACTGCTGATAAGGTCGGTTACTCTTTTCCATCTCGGTTTCATTTCTTTAGTCCCTGACATAAATTTCCCGCCAAATTCAAAGTTTTGAGTTACAATGTTATTGCTTAAATATCCGGCATTGTTTCTAAGCACAACCCATTCATAAAATACTTTCCAGTCTTCGAGACTTACCTGGTTAAATATTTTTCCAAAACCTTCAAAAAATGGTTTTTGTGCAACGTTAATTTCTTTTGGGTCAAGCAATCCATATTCTTTGTAGAATAACCGCCAATCAAATTCACTGCACAAAGTTATTAACTCATCTATGGACATTTTGTTGTAGTTTTTTGAAGGTTCTTGCAAGTCTGTTTTTGTGTATGAGATTTCTGCAAATTTTAATTCTATGTCATAAATAATTTTTGCTTTATTATTTGCAGTTGTTTCATCATTACCGATTAAAATTAACATCCTGCCTATATGCTTGAGATATTCTTCGCGAACTGCTATAGAGCGTTCGTCTTCTTTGAAATAATAATTTCTATCTGGAAGTCCAAGTCCACCTTGGTACAAAACAGCTATAACATTGTTACTGTTTTTATCATCTATTGTTCCACCCGCGTAAAACAGCGGGAAAATTCCGTAAGAATTTAGATATGCAGTATATTTTATTAAATCTGTTTTTGAAGAAAGAGATTTAATTTTATCGAGGTCTTTTTTAATCGGTTCGTAGCCTAACGCATCAATTTTTGCTTCATCCATTCCACTTAAATAGAAGTCACCGATTTTTTGTTTGTTACTTCCTTTTGCAAGCTTTGTGTCTTTAGATGCTTCTTCGATAATTGCGTTTATTTGTTTCCTGTTGTTTTCGATAAGTTCGTCAAAAGCTCCATACCTTCCTACATCTGGTGGTATCGGATTATTTTTATTCCACGTTCCGTTAACGTATGTAGAAAAATCATCTCCCGGGTTTACAGACAAATCCATATTATTTTTATCTATTGCAGGTTGAGAGAAAATACCGGATACAAATAATAGCGGAAACACAAAGGATAATAATATTGCCCTTGTGCTAAGTTGTTTGATTGTTAGCATATTGTTTTAATTAATTAGAAGATAAATTTGATAATATTTTTAGTTTAATATACTAATTTTTTCTAAAAAAGTTACAGTATTTTGTCGTAACATCTTTAATATAATCAAATATATAGTAATTGATTTAATCAAAATAATATACAATATTTATAAAACATTAAAAATTATGAAGAAATTTTTTCTTATATTGATTATTCTATCAATATCCTTTAGCATTGCGTTTTCTCAAAACGCTTCCACTTATTTTCCATCGAATCTGGGTTACAAGTGGTATTATAAAAATATCCCGTTAGATTCACTTAATAATCCGATACCAAGCCTGGCAACTTATAGAATAGATTCTTTTGCTGTTGTGGCACCATATAATGGTTTGACTGCAAATATTGTAAGGTCAAAAGATTATATGGTAAGTTTAAATCAAAATACACCATATAACGATACTGCGTGGTATAATTTCCAAAACACAAACGGATTCCAGTATTTAACAATTGCACTACTCCCCGATACCGTAAATTTACCAATTGGGCTGATTAATTTTTTCAGAGGTTTGCAAGGCTGGTACAGTATGTATCAATTTGCATCTACTATTGGAACGACGTATCAATTGTTTTCAAAAGATACTACGATATTAATAAACTCATTACCGATTCATTTAAGAGCAAAAGCAAGTGCTAAAAGGTTAAACGATGAAGTAATTCAAACTATAAACGGAAATTACACTGCTAAAAAGTTTGCTTTTACATCTGGATTATATGTGGTTATTATAGGAGAAACCCCTTTAGTCTTGGCTCCCGATACTTCATGGATTGCTTCAAATGTGTGGATGGTAAAAAGGTTGTCACCTTCTGTTAATATTGATTTATCTTTGTTCGGATATGGGGTAATGTTTGTTCCCGGGAAGAAATACGAATTGACCTTACCGATAGGAATTTATAATATTTCGAGCACTGTTCCGGATAAATTCGAGTTATTTCAAAATTATCCGAATCCTTTTAATCCGAATTCGATTATAAGATTTAAGATTAAAGATTCAAGATTTGTAGCTTTAAAAGTTTTTGACGGAACAGGCAGAGAAGTTGCTACACTTGTTAATGAAAAATTGAATGCCGGAGAATATCAAGCTATATTTGACGGAAGCGAGTTGGCGTCGGGGATTTATTTTTATAATCTGATGGCAGGGGATTTCGTTCAGACGAGGAAAATGATTTTGATAAAGTAGTCAGCATCAAGTATTCAGTTTTAAAATAATATTTTTTTGGTCTAATTTTTTTAAAATAAATTTCTCAAAATAAAACTATAAAGTTTATGGAAAAAAGAATTATCACGGTTTTTATTATTTTGTTCATAATAACAACTTATCTCCAGGCTCAAAATTCTAAAATCGAAAATATTGATAAATATTGCAAAAACATTAATGAGAATATTGACGAAGAAAACTATTATAATGGTTATTGGATGCATACTATTAATTACAGGTCAAATCGGAGGGCGATTGGATTACAACTCACTACGGTGAAATTTTATTATGAACAACCCGGTGATTCACCTGTGGAAAATGAGCATCAATCGGATTTTTCGGATATTTATAAACCTCCTGTAAAAATAAAAGTTGAATATAATATTGCAGCAAGCCAAAATATTAAAATTGAATATTATTACAATGAAAAAGGAGAATTAGTTTATTATTATTTTTTAACAAAAGGTGAATACACTAACGGGGAAGGGAATTATTATTTTGAAAAGAATAAACCTATTAAAATAAAATATGCGGCTCTTGATGAAGGTAAAATAGTTCTCGAAAAATATAAAACATTCGAAAAAGATTCCGAGTTTACTAAAGATGATATACTTAATGTTAAAAAGATTTTAAATAAGGCGAACGATTACAAAAAAATGTTCGACCAGCTTATCTATATAGAAAAACTTGATAAATAAAACATAAATGTCTTTAATAATAAACGAACCTACAATTGTAAAAGCCGCCGGGAATAAAGAAAAAATTATTAAAGAATTCTTCGGTGCGGTAAACTCGGGAAACAAAGACATAAGCGTTGCTGTTATGAATAGTCCGGGCGGATGGTTGGAACCGGGGCAGACACCTGAGTTCGATGAATATACAGTGGTAATAAAAGGAGAACTGCATATAAAAGTTATTGATAAAGAATTTGATATAAAATCGGGACAGGCAGTCCTTATTAAAAAAGGCGAATGGGTGCAATACAGCACGCCAAATCCGGAAGGAACACATTATTTATCCGTTTGCATACCTGCTTTTTCGCCCGATACCGTGCACAGAGATGAAGAGTAAAAAAAATCCCTGTTACAAGAATATATAATTATAACAGGGATTAATTTCAGTAACGTCAGATATATTAAATTTTACTTCTTTAATTTAACATTTACAATTTAAAATTATTTAATCAGCATCATTTTCTTTGTATCTGTAAATCCCTCACCCTGCAGAGTATAGAAGTACACTCCGCTGGAAAGTTTCGTTCCGGCTATTTCGGCATTATAATAACCTGCATTTATATAACTGTCGAGATAAGTATCAATAAGTTTTCCCGTGATGTCATAAATTCTAAACGAAAAGTGACCGTTTTTAGGAACGCCGAATTTTATATTGGTTACAGGATTAAACGGGTTCGGATAATTTTGATTTAGTACGAATTTATCGGGCACAGAAGTTTGATTGTTAATTCCTGTTGCCGTTATATTGTTTTCCATAGATTGTTGGATTTCAGCCATATTCAAAGTAGTACTGTCTCTGTAAACAAATACTTTTAACTTACAATTACCCTCGACCCAGCCTGCAGTCAATGTAGTCGAAAAAGTTTTAGGAATTACCAGTCCGTTAGTCCACGTTCCGCCTGAATTAAGATTATCGCCTGCTGCCCCGTTTATCATATTTCTTACTACCCATTTATGGACATATGATGTACCTCCTGTGCAATACGAGTTTCCTGTCTGCGTATAAACCATATTGTCCTCTGTAATTACATAATTAATTTTGTACTGACCCGTAAGATTTGTAAGTGCGGTTGTGTTTAAAGTAACGTCAAGCTGTCTCGTACTTGTATTATAATTTTTATTTACAATGTCAATTTTAACCGGAGAAACAGGGAAATTAAGATACCTCATAAAAGAAGTTTCAAGAAAAGAACTATAACCACACCATCCACTGGGTGTTCTTGTTCTATCCAAAGTTCCAGTAGGATATGCAGACATTCCTAAAAGAGATAATATATTATTTCCGTTAAAAGTAGTCCATGGATCAGAGCCGCCATGATATGCCAATACAACTGTATTAGGATAAAATACTTCAAGGTCAAGAATTCTTCCTTTTCCGCACGGACACCACTGACACCATGTCCCTGTGGCATATTCAATTAAAACATTACGCGGGTTATTTGTAACTACATAGTAATTATAAATAGTATCGTTAGACGCATTCTGGTCACCGCTTAAAGTCGAATATGCTTTCATCGTAATATTTCCCGAAGCAGGAACTGTGAAAGGAGGAAAAGTAAGCATAAAAGAATATCCCGGTGCAACACTTGCTGCTGTAAGTGTCTGAGTATAGGTTCCGGGTGTAATTATTAAAGTTACTGGAATCGATTGTGTATTGGTTCCGAAATTTCTAACATAAACTCTTGGAGTATCGATTGAAGCCGGAATCATAGCTTTAATAAATCTTTTGAAGCCGACTGCACCTGCATCGGTTGTATACTTTGTGCCGATTTTAATATTGTCTATATACATATTGTTACCGCATGCAGATATCGACGTGAATTTAAGCTTATTAGTACCTGATGGTAAAGCATATCTTTTTGTTGCCCATTGAGAAGAAGTCGGCACAAATGCAAGACCTGTCGCTGGTGCAGTAACGAGTTCACCCGATGTTCCGCCATTAAGTAATACAAGCTGTGTCCAGGTTGATCCTCCGTCTGTTGAATATGAAATTCTCATTTGGTCATTAATACCGCTATATGTTGCATATGCTTCATCAAAAATTAGTGAATCGCCTACTATTGCGGCAGTGAACTGCGGACTTATTAAATCAAAACTGAGTCCCGCTACGGCATCATTCGTATTTCCTTTGCACGCTCCATATCCGGAACCATAACCTGTGCACATTATTGTCCAATCCCAGTTAAAAGCATTAGTCGTATTTAGCGTCCAACCTGCAGGAGGAAAATTCGGGTTATCAAAATCCTGCCAGATATAAAAAGCCCCTGCATTGTTACTTATAAATAAAAATGCAAAGAGAATTGAAATTGTAAGAAATTTTTTCATAGCTAATTATTTAAGTTGATAAAAAGTTTAATTTTAATATTATAATTATCAAATATACCTAAATCAAAATAAAATTATAGAGAAAAAATGAATCGGAAATTCATCTAAATTATATAAAAAAAAACCTCGTTATGAAATTTTTGTTTCATAACGAGGATAAATTTCGGTAATGCCTTAAAACGCTTTTCATTCAGAATTCTTAATTCTGAATTCATAATTTATTTCATCAGAATCATTTTCTTTGTATCGTTAAAACTTCCGCTTGTAATTTTGTAAAAATAAATTCCGCTCGATAGGTTTGAGCCGTCGAATGAAGCATTATAAATTCCTGCGGATTTGTATCCGTCATAAATTGTATACACAAGATTACCAAGAATATCATATATTTTAATCGAAACATTTCCGTTTTTAGGCAATTCAAATTTAATATTTGTTGTTGGGTTAAACGGATTCGGATAATTCTGGCTCAACGAATAATCTTTTGGAACTTCACTTGAAACAGGTTGTATAGCAGTAATGAAAGAACCAACCTTTATTTTAAAAATTCCCCATTCTGAAGCATTTGCTGGTACGAAACCGGAATTTGTAGATGGTGCAGTAGCAAGCTGGGAGCCGGTTTTATCAAAGATAGTATACGGATATGTGCTTCCTCCGTCTGTTGATACTTTAACCTGTAACCGGTCATTATACCCGCTTATAAATGAATATGCCCAATTAAAAGAAATTGTATCAGTCAGGTCAATGTTATTATATATTTTTGATCTTAAATAATCCATCTGACCGGTTGTTGCGTAATCGTAAAAATTCATTCTAACACATTTACTTCCCGGAATTGATGGTCCGTTTGCAACGTTAACCTGCTCGAATGTAAAACCGTTATCCGGATTTGTGATTGTCCATCCCGGGGGAGGGAAAGCGCCTTCAAAAGTTTCATAATTAAAACCGCTTAGGACTTCATCTGTATTGTTACCGGTTATATATTTTGAATAAGAATTTTTAATTGCAACAGGAGGTTTTCCAATGGTATTATTGTTGTTCGATGTAATATTATCTTTAGCATAATGCCGGGCTTTAGCAGCGTTAAGAACTTCTTTATTCGCATCATTCTGTACATATACTTCAGTGTAATACATAGAATCTACCCATGCGGATTCCCTTTTATACCTGAATTCGAAATTATAAGTACCAACTGCCGTTGAAGGAAGAACTGTACCTGTAGTAGTTGGATAAGCTCTTCTGAAAACATCGTAAAAATCTGTTTCACCATTACTTCCCGGAGGAGTGGCATAATGAATTTTTCTTTCAATTGCTTCCACCTGCAGTTTATAATTACCTGTAGGAAGAGGAGTGTAGATATTCAATGTGATGTTTGCTTTGTTCGAATCTCCTGCAATTCTTGTATCCACTACTGTTAACGAAATCGGGCTTCCTTTTGAAAGCCGTGCATAAAATGGAAGTTTTAAGTTTGAAGTATTATACCCGCCAAATTCGATTACACCGTCAGCTTCTGCAACAGGAATACCGGTTACAGAATAATATGTCTGCTTTTCTCCATTTTGAGTTGCATTTGCTGTGTACATCGGGTCTCCCGGGCTTGGGAAATTCATATGATATTTTATTGCAACAAGTGTGTCAAATCTTTGGGATATGAAGGCATCCATTGAAGGATTAAATACAGCACACCAGCTGCAGGTCGAACTCGTAAAGCACTGGAACAAAACATTTTTCTTCCCGCCCGGTTTATAATATGTATTCATATTTAAAGTATCATTTGTTCTATTTTCATCCGGCCCATAAGAGGACCATACTTTCAGGCTATAGACTGTGTTTGGTGTGAACGTTGCAGAATCAAAATTCACTATGGTCGATTGTCCCGAATTAATTGATGTGATCTGCTTTGTACTCGTATATCCGCCGGGAGTCATTTGAATTGTGACGTTGAAAGCAGCAGATGTATTTAATTTTCCAATGTTTACAAAAGTTACCTGCGGAGCGATTTTAAAAGTTGAGCTGCCAAAGGTAGAGTAGCTTGTATCTCTGTTTACATTATTAATAAAACTTACAGCAATGTCGTTTTGATATTTGTCCCCTATAGATAAATTATCTATGAATAGATTATTACCGTATTGATTTGTAGTGATAAACTGAACCACAAAATTATTAATCGCAGTGGGAGACGGATTCTGCGGGATTAAAAACGAATAAATTAAAAAACAAAAAGGAACAAGTAAAAAAAGAAGAATGAACTTTTTCATAATAAAGCTATTAAATTTATAAAATATAATTTAATTGTATTCGTAATATAAAACAATATCATTTTTAAATCATTTTTTACGGATTTTCGAAAATTTTTAAATACTTGTCAAATTTTCGGTAGCAGGTTAATGTGAATAGGTGTATTTTTGTATAAGAAAAAATAATAATTATGCTTACTGAAAAAATAATGTATAACGCACTACTTAAAAAAGATACTTCTTTCGAGGGACAGTTTTTTGTGGCGGTAAAAACAACAGGAGTTTTTTGCAGACCTTCCTGTACTGCACGAAAACCAAAACGCGAGAATGTAGAATTTTTTTATACGTCGAAAGATGCGATTGTACACGGATACAGACCCTGCAAGGTTTGTTCACCGCTGGAAAATCTCGGCTACACACCTGAATACATTAAAAATATTTTAAAAGATATAAATAAAAATCCCGGATTAAAAATTAAGGATTATGATTTAAGAAAAAGTGGACTTGAACCGAATAAAGTAAGAAGATGGTTCAAGAAAAATCTGAATATTACTTTTCATTCATACCAGCGTATGATGAGGCTAAACAATGCATTTACGAAAATACAGTCGGGAGAAAAGGTTACGAGTGTTGCTTTCGATTCGGGTTATGAATCTTTAAGCGGATTTAACGATTCTTTTAAATCGGTTGTTGGTAATGCTCCGACTAAATCGAAGGTAAAGCAAGTTATCAATATTACACAAATGGAAACACCTATCGGTCCTATGTATGCATGTGCTACGGAAAAAGGAATTTGCATGCTGGATTTTACCGATAGGAGAATGCTTGAAACGGAATTTAAAGAACTAACGAAATATTTAAACGCAGTAATATTGCCAGGAGAGCATAAGCATTTTAACCAACTGCAAAAAGAAATTGGTGAATATTTTGAAGGAAAAAGAAAATTCTTTTCTATTAAATTAGATGCACCGGGTACCGAATTTCAGAAGAGTGTCTGGGAAGAGCTCAGAAAAATTCCCTACGGAAAAACAATTTCTTACAAAACGCAAGCTATCGCCTTGAAGAAGCCGGAAGCTGTACGTGCAGTTGCAAATGCAAACGGGCATAACAGAATTTCAATTATAATTCCGTGTCACAGGGTAATCGGAGAAGATGGAACTCTTACAGGTTACGGCGGGGGATTGTGGAGAAAGAAATGGCTGCTGGATTTGGAAAAGAAAAATTCTAATTGAATTTTATACTAACAGTTTTGTTTTTATTTTAATAAAAACAAAATAATGAACAAAGAGCAAAAGAATAAAATCTTATCTCCTGTATTCTTTATCGGACACGGCAACCCAATGAATGCGGTTTATCAAAATAATTTCACAAAAAGTTTAAGTGAAATGGGAAATTCTTTTCAGCAAAAACCCGATGCAATACTTGTTGTATCTGCACACTGGTTAACGAGAGGTTCATATGTCAGTACGACATCTTATCCTGAAACGATTTATGATTTTTCGGGATTTCCCGAAGAGCTTTACAAAGTGGTTTATCCTGCTCCTGGTACACCCGAATATGCAAAATATTTATTGAATTTAATTCCCGTTTTAAAAGAAGATGATGAAATGGGTTTAGACCACGGTGCGTGGACAGTTTTAAAACATATGTTTCCAAAAGCAGATATACCTGTATTCCAGATTAGTATAGATTTTCATCAGCCGATGCAATACCATTTTGATTTAGGAAAAAAACTTTTACCTCTTCGCGAAAAAAACATATTAATAATTGGAAGTGGGAATATTGTACATAATCTGCATTTTGCTTTTCCACTGGATAACCCAAATAAATTTAAATGGGCAATAGAATTCGATGAATGGGTAAAAGAAAAAATTATTAAGAGCGATTTTGAAAGTTTAATAAATTATCAAAAGTGTGGAGATTCGGCGAAGATGTCCGTTCCGACAACCGACCATTATATTCCACTGCTTTATTGTCTTTCACTTGCACAGGAAAACGAAGAAATAAAGTTTACTTATGAGGAAATAATAACATCTCTCAGTATGCGTTGCTTTAGAATCGGGTGAAAAAATTCGGGGAATCTTTTTGCATAAAAATTAGTTGCTATTAGAAACTAATTTATTAAGGAGAAATATATGAAAGCTAATGTAGGCAACATAGATAAAGCCATCCGTTTAATTGTGGGTCTTTTTATCGTTATTTTTATAGGCTTTATTTTGAATAGTTGGTGGGGTTTGTTAGGTATAATCCCGATTTTTACGGTTGTAACTTCAAGGTGTTTATTATATCCCATATTCGGGATTAATACCTGCAAGAAAATCGATTCGGCTTAAAACCTGAGTATTAATAGTCCGTAAGTTCCGTTTGCTATTAACACTTTACCTTTAAAGTAGTGCACCCCGTAGCAATATCCCGGTGTTTCATAATACCCTAAGCCGTAAGGTGAGGTAGGATTAAAAAGATTAAAAACTTCAGCTCCCATACTATATTCTGCTGTGAACATATAATTCGGCGAATAATCTATTCCTCTGACATCCGATTCAGTATTGGTCTGCTCTACAAAGTATGGTTGTGAAGGATTCCCTACATTTACTACGCAAACCCCTGCTGTTCCATCTGCGATATATGCAAGGTCATTTCCTATTTTTAAATTATAACATCCCCCCGACGTATTAAATATAGAAAGAAAAGTCGGAGCTTCCGGATTTGCAAGACTTAAAATTTCAAACCCATATGTCTTTTCAAGTAGGTATGCATTCGAGCCTGAAATTTCTATATGCTCTACAGGATTCCCTGGAGTGTAAGTACTCACTTCAAAAACAGAATCCGGTAAAGATTTCACATTGATTATTTTAATTACCCCTTGTTTTAAAGCTGCATATAAATACCCGTTATACATATAAGAGGAATTTACTCCGCCTGAATATGCTAATGCAGTATCGAGTACCGGATTTGAGGGATTTGTAACATCTAAAATATACAAACCGTTAACTTCATCGGATAAAAAAGCATATTTATTTGAAGAGAGACTATCTATATAAACTTCTTTAGCAAAACCGTTTGTTGCAAAACTATATGTTAAAGCAGGACTTAGCGGATTTGATATATTAATTATTTCAAACCCTTTTTGTCCGTCTGCAAGAAAAGCATATTGAATACTATTAATAATAAATCCATTAACGTACCGTGCATCGCCGTTTGTAATTAGTTTCCCCACATACCACATACCGGTTTCATACGTAACCGGTGGAAGTGCCGGTTCGGATTCATCTGGCAACTTGCATCCCGGGAGATTTAACAATGGGAATATCGTTGATATTATGACTAATATTTTTATGTATTTTTTTATCATTCTTTTGTGCAATTCTTGAATAGGGTATAGTACCCGTTGGACCATCTATAATAAAAGAATTTTTGTTTTCAAATATTACATTTGCAGGTTGATATTCAGGACCACCGCCGTACTGATTTCGTGCGAGGTCATAAATTGTGCAATAGTTAAAATCAAAACTAAACCATTTTAAATCACCGAGCGGAAACCTGCATCCCGGAGGTGTATAGATTACTTCTCCGTATCCATTTCTATAATCTATCTTGAGTCCCTTGCAATTTGGACAGGGACCGTCGGAAGTTCTCAGCCACGTACCTGTAATGTCATAACATCCTACATATCCTCCGTTGCAATTTGTATAATCGAGAATTTTACATTTTCTTTCCTCAACGGTTATATTGTAATTGCAGAGAAAAATATTTCCCTCTATTTTTACAGAATAATCTCCTGCTTTTAAAATTTGTGAAGCGGCAATATTGGTATCGCACGAAGGAGTTACCTGCCATACTAGAGTATCGTTAAGTTGTTTATCTGAAATTTTTATTATAACAGGACCGTCTATTTGTTGAGTCCTTATAAAAGTGATTTTTCCGTTTCCTTCCCCGTACGGATTTTTTGGTGGCGGTGGCGGTGGAGTAGTAGACGTTATAATCCCACTACCTGAATCACAGGCGGATATATAAATTAAAGAAAATACAAAGATTATGCTGAAAATATATGTAAATATTTTCTTCATTTTTCTAAAAAACCCGATTTTTATACAATATATTTAAATTTTATACTCATTTCTATCACATTTTGTTTCATATTAACTTCTATTTTTCAACAATTAAGTATACATTTGATTTATATTTAATTTTATTTATCTTTATTTGAATTATCAAGCGGGGATAATGCAAATGAAAAAGAAATTTCTTATTATAATATATTCCTTATCTGTTTTTTCTTTTATGGTTTTATTTTTTTCCTGTGATAAAATAAGTAATCCCGAAGAGAGCACCAGAACAGATACAAACAGCGGATGGAAAATCCAGACCGGTAATATTTCCAGCAAACTTTTTAGTGTATCATTTTTAAACTCTTTGACAGGTATGGCAGCGGGTGAGCTGGGTACTATTTTAAAAACTACAGACGGCGGCTCAAACTGGGAAACAGTTCACTCCGGCTCATCATATTATTTGAAAGGAATAAAATGTATCGATGAGAATACAGCAACGGCTGTGGGTTTTAACGGAACAGTTATACGGACAACCGATGGCGGGAATACCTGGTTAGACCAGTCTTCCGGTGTTACGAATGAACTTAATGCTATTGCTTTTATTGGTACTAATACAGGATATTTAACAGGTTATGCGGGTTCGGTCTCTATGACAACAAACGGGGGAGAAAACTGGTGGAGGGAAATTCAGATTCAGACGACTATGAATGCAATGTGTTTTGTAAGCAGTATTTATGGCGGACTCTGCGGAAGCGGGGGGCAAATATATATGACTGCTGACGGAGGATATACGTGGGTTCAGGGAACAAGCGGAACAGGTGTAGACTTAAACGGAATTACTTTTATAGATGCAATGACAGGAATAGTAGTCGGGAATGCGGGTGAAATCCGAATGTCTAATAACGGGGGAACAGGCTGGTGGAAAATCGAAACAGGTCTAACTTCAAATACACTTTTTAGTGTTTCGATGCCGACAATTAACAGGATTACTGCAGTTGGCGGAAGCGGAGTGGTATTGAGTTCAACAAATTGGGGCGGTGCATGGAGATTGCAGAGAACTAATGTGCCTGTGGCTTTATATTCGGTTTGTTTTATTGATAATAACACAGGCTTTGCAGTCGGTGAACAAGGAGTAATAATAAAAACTACGAACGGCGGAGAGAATTATTAATATAAAACATTAAATATAAAAAATTAAATATTAAAATTTTGAGCTTCTCTCGTTCCGAAGCCCAGTCGAAGATGCGCCGTGGCGTGCTTCGGAATGCAAAGTTAATAAACTTTTTGACTCGAGAGTCCCTTGAATAACAGGAAACTCTCCGAGACAAGTAAAAAAAATCCCCTCAAACTTGAGGGGATTTTTCTTTTCACAATTTATTATTTACAATTTACTTGATTAACATCATTTTCTTTACTTCGCTAAATCCATCTGTTTCAAGTTTGTAGAAATAAATTCCGCTTACAAAATTATCTCCCTCGAATTCGGTTTCGTAAGTTCCTGCCTGCAGTTGTTCGTTTACAAATTGCTTCATTTCTTTTCCGAGTATATTGTAAACGGTAATTTTTACAAATGAACTTTTCGGCACTGCGAATTTTATTTTTGTAGTCGGGTTAAACGGATTTGGATAATTCTGATACAACTTAAATTCATCCGGAACAAATGATGAAATTACTTTTATACCAACTGTATGTCTGACAATAAAAACAAAGTTTTGATTCTGTGATGAAAGAGAATCCAATCCGTTATAAGCATATACTCTCCAAAGACAGCACACGGTATCATTGTTCGTTCCTAATCTTATTGCAAGAGAATCGAGGAAGCTGTTTCTTAAAATAATTAACGAATCAGAACCGTTATTATTACTATTGTATGATAAATCAGTCGTAGTACCATCTTTTCTTATTTTCCATTTGTAACTTATTGTAGGATTTGAACCCGATTTAGTCCATGTGAATATACTTTTTGATGTATCCAATGTATAAGTGTTGAGATATGTATTTGACGGGGGATTAACAATCGAAAAAGCTGCCATATTTACGCCAATTACTTTGATATAATTAATATAATTTATAGAATCCGTTCCAAATGAATTTGTAACTTTTAGTTTTACGGAAAAATAACCGGCATTCGGATATGTAACTAAAGGATTTTGCTGATTTGAGGTTGATGGATTTCCCCCTTCAAACGTCCACAGCCAGCTTGTCGGAATACCTCCTGATTCATCGAAGAAATTTATACTTTGTCCCAAATTAATTATTATTTTATCAGACCGGAAATGTGCAATCGGAAAACCGTTCACAGGTATTCCGCCGTTAGAGGTAAGCAGGCTTGACCTCGCACCATACAAAGCTGCATTCATTCTGTTCGACTGACCGATTGTATAAATGTTCATACAAGCATCGAAAGTATAATCCATATAGTTCGTAAACATATCTCCGTTCGGTCCATTGCTACAAGTAACATGTGGAAAAGTTGGACATCCGCCATTCGCCGACTCCTGAGTCGGTGTATCTGCAACGGAATCATTTCCGCAGAAAGAATCACCCCAAATATGTCTGAGATTAAACCAGTGACCGATTTCATGAGTCACCATTCTTCCTTTGTTATAGTAAGGATTAAGAACAGCTCCTATCGAACCACAAACCGTATAATTAATTACAACTCCGTCAGATGCCGGATTACCTCCGGGATATTGTGAATATCCTCCCGCGAAATATAAATTACAAACCCAGATATTAAGATATTTGTCTCTATCCCAAATGTCATGCCCACCCTGCGCATTGTATTTCACAGGATCACCATAAAAAGTATCGATGGGTGTTAGTGTTCTTGTAATTCCGATTGATGGATTTCCAAGCGGGTCTCTTTTAGCAAGCTTAAATTCTATTTGTGGGTCTCCACCCAGAGGTTTAAAAGGTGCAGGAGTGTTTACAGTATCAGCATTTAACCTTCTGAAATCTTTATTTAAGACATCAATTTGTGACTGAATAACTGTGTTGGAAATATTCTGTTGCGGAGTTTTATAAACGATATGAAAAACTACTGGTATTGTAACAATACTTCTATTCTTTGGATTAACATTTTTAATATAATTCTGTGTAAAAGTTTCCAGTTCACGGAGTCTTCTTTCGTAATCCGGGTTATCCTTAATCATTTTATTATAAACCGCCGTTGTAGTGCAACGGACAGAATCGGTTTTATTTACAGGAGAAATTACCTCCGGCTCAAATTTATACTGGGTTTGGAACAGAAAATTGGAGGCACCACTGCCGTTTAGAAAAAGAATAAATACGGAGCCGATGAAAAAAAGTGTTATTACACCGGAGATTGATTTTATTTTTTTTAACATTTTCTTCTTCTTTAAGTTATTACCATTTTATCATCACGCCACTATAATCGTACGTATGCCACAGACTGTGACTTTATACAAAGTTTCTTCTGTTATTTCAAAATCAACATTTTTTTTGTTTCGGAATAACTTCCTGCTTCCAATTTATAGAAATAAACACCGCTCGGATATTGTGATGCATTGAACATTATTTCGTATGTACCCGCGGATTGCTCTTCGTTTACAAGCGTTTCAATTTCACGTCCGAGAGCATCATATATTTTCAATAATACAATGCTGTTATTTGTTATTTGGTATTTAATATTTGTTGTTGGATTAAACGGATTCGGATAATTCTGCAAAAGTGAAAATTGCGCGGGAATTTGGTTGCTAACTGAGTTAATTCCCAGTAAAGTGCCTCCGCCATCCGTTGTTTTAAGTATCGTTCCGCTGTATCCAACAACGTATCCGGTATTCAGACTCGTAAAGTAATTTGCACTAATAAAATTATTTGCATTTGTGGTCTGATAATACCAATTTAATCCTCCGTTGGTTGTTTTTAAAATAGTGCAATATCCTGTTCCGCCGCCAGTTACAAAACCTATAGCCGGGTTTACAAATCTCACTGACTTAAAAATTGTATTATTATTATCGGTATAATTATCCCAATCTAATCCCCCGTTTGTTGTTCTTATTATAAACGCGTATCCAGGAGATTGCATACCCCCTGTAGCAAAACCGGTATTTGCGTCAATAAAATGTATTCCATAAAAAGCATATCCGCTCGTTGTATTTGAATATACTTCCTGCCAATTAGAACCACCGTTAGTTGTTTTCAATAT
>JGI20214J51088_10000744_pt1 | contig 22313 bp, 18 predicted proteins | sample WetSurMetagenome_FD_51088 | JGI IMG/M metagenome (IMG submission 51088) | reverse complement strand
GGAGTATGTCGCCATGAGTAACTTTTTCCAGACAGGGTATTATCTTCTTGTCAGAGGTAAGGTTCAGCCTCGCCCCTATAATAATAACGAACTGGAATTCAGGATCAAAGACATACACCTGCTGTCAAGCGTCAGAGAAGATCTTATAACCTCAATCACTCTGAAGATAAATACTGCAAATCTGACAAACGAATTTATTGTTCAGTTGAAGGATGTTCTGGAGGAGAATAAAGGCAACAAAACACTTAAAGTTCTTCTCATTGATCATGAAGCAAAAGTAAGTGTTCCTCTCTTCTCAAGATCTGTGAAGGTAATTGTCACAAATGAACTTATAGCCTGGCTTGATGACAATCCATTTATAGAATATAAAGTTAATTAGTTATATTAGCAACCGGCAGAATATTAAAAACATTAAATATAATTCATTATGGAACATGCAGTTAACGACACCAATTTTGATCAGATAGTTCTTTCATCTGACAAACCGGTAGTAGTGGATTTCTGGGCTGAATGGTGTGGACCTTGCAAAATGATCGGACCCTACATTGAGCAAATGGCTGAAGAGTTTAAAGATAAAGCTGTTGTTGTTAAATGTGACGTAGATGCCTCACCGAATGTAGCCAGAAAATACTCAATAAGGAATATACCAACGGTGTTGTTTTTCAAAAACGGAGAAATTGTTGACAAACAGGTAGGAGCTGCCCAGAAGTCAGTATTTGTTTCAAAACTTACAGCTCTTTTGTAAAAAATGAAGGTATGTGTATTTGCTGCATCAAGCAGCCGGATTGACAGCGCGTATTTTACTACTGCAACAGAGCTTGGAAAGGTCTTCGCCCGTGAAGGTATTCATGCTGTATACGGAGGTGGAGGGATAGGATTGATGGGTGCTCTTGCCGACTCGATGCTTGAGGCAGGAGGCGATATTACCGGTGTCATTCCTGGTTTCATGCAAAAAGAAGGATGGGGTCATAACGACGTTGAAGATATGATCGTAACATCCGATATGTCTGAAAGGAAAAAAACAATTTTTGCCATGTCTGATGCTGCTGTGGCTCTTCCAGGCGGAGTGGGCACACTCGAAGAACTCACCGAGGTGATAACCCTGAAACAGCTCGGATTGTTCAATAAACCAATAGTCATTGTAAATGTGAACGGCTTCTATGATCATCTCATCACCTTCTTTGATCATATGGTAAGAGGCAATTTTATGAGACTGGAGCACAAAGATATCTGGCAGATAGTATCTACTGCCGAAGAGGTCGTTCCGGCAATAATAAACTATACCGGCTGGGTTGCCGATCCAAAAGTAATAGCACGCATCTGATCAGTTGATCCGGGTACCAATAAAGAGAATGTCATCTACCTGCTGGCATCCGTCCATCCAGTTTATAATTGTATTATAGACACCTTCCTTTTGCTTTTCAACAGGTTCATTACACATCCTCAGCAACATCTCTTTTATTCTTGCAGTCTTAAACTTGCGGTCATTACCTCCTCCAAACTGGTCGGCATAGCCATCGGTGCACATATAGAGCATATCACCCTTCCCGACATCAATGACGTGGTTTGTGAAATAAACTGACTCCCATGTCTCAGAGAAGCCTATTGAGAAACGGTCAGCCCTGATGGTATCCACCACTCCGTTGTGAACATGATAAAGAGGTTGAAAAGCGCCGGCATATTCAACAAGTCGTGTGCTGGTATCGAAGGCGATAAGGGAAATATCCATGCCATCCCTTACAGCCCTGTCGGTATGTTGAAGAAGGGCTTGCACAACCTCCTCATGAAGATGGTTAAGTATTTCTGAAGGTTTGGTTATGCTGTATTCCCTTATGATTTTATTAAGTGAGTTATGCCCTATGATTGACATAAAAGCCCCCGGTACGCCATGTCCGGTACAATCGACCACGGCAATGTACTTTCTGTCGCCTCCGTCATACATCCAGAAGAAGTCTCCGCTAACAATATCTTTTGGCATGAACAGCACAAATGTGTCATTGATGGTGTCTTCAGATGGAAGCATGGCCCTTTGTATCCTCTCTGCATATCTTATGCTTGCTGTTATATCGCGGTTCTTCTCCTCAAGCTCAAGGCTCTTCTGAACCACTTCAACAGTTCTCTCCTCCACCTTGTCTTCAAGAATCTGTTTCTCTTTTCTGAGCTTCTCCTCACGCATCTTAATGTACAGGACAACCAGTATAACTGCAACTAAAAAACAAACTGACAGGAACCAGAACGAGGCATAAAATGGAGGCTTTATCTGGAAGGAGAATTGCTCAGGTTCCTGATTCCAGTATCCATCGGCATCCGATGCCATAACCATAAAAGAGTAATGTCCAGGTGACAATGCCGGAAGTATTGCAGTTGTCTGATCAGTCACAGGACGCCAGTCTTTATCTGCTCCCTTAAGCTTCACCTTGTACTTTACTGCATCAGGATTTGAAAGGCACACACTGTAATAATAGAATATAAGATTGGTCTCCTTAAAATTGAGTTTCATACCATTGTGCATCTTCCTTGGCTTGTAGTTGACATCAAGCTGGTTTATGTGCGTCAAAGGTTTGCGGACAGCAGGGTGTGCCTCCCCGGGGGTCAGTTTCGCTGCTCCGTTGGAGGTGCCAAACCATATATTGCCCTTTGAATCTTTGAAAGCAGCATTGTTTCTTGACTCTATGCCTGTATAACCATTGTGCCTGGTGAATGATGCTATTGCGCCATCTCTGAGATCATATCTGTTGAGCCCCTGATTCGTTCCAATGTAAAGAAATTTGTCATCGCTCTGCAGGAGCTTGATGTTATTTGACAGAAGTCCGTCCTTTTCTGTGAGAGACATTGAAATCTTGTCTCCGTCAAGGACCACGAGGCCTGCTGTTGTACCAATCCATAACCTTCCGTCATCAGTCTGGCATATGGTGCGTGGAATAATATCCTCGCCAATATCGATGACAGTGAATTTATCAGTAGCTGCTGAATATTTAGTCAGACCATTTTTCGTTTCTGATCCAATCCACAGGTTGCCTTCCCTGTCGCAATAAAGAGCAGTGATGACGTTCCCTCTGAGACCATTGCTCTGCGTGTACCTGTAACTGTTTTGGAGACTGCCCTTCCAACATGCCAGCCCGTCACTGGTCCCTATCCAGACGTTATTTTTACTGTCAGTCTCAAGAGCAGTAATAATCTTATCAGTGTAACTATTGAACAGGATTGAGTTTAACTCAAACTCATAATCAAACCTTGAGGAGGCAAGATCATACCTGAAAATACCGTAGCCCTCTGTTCCAAACCACATGCTCCCGTTATTATCATACTTGATAAAACGTATGCGGGTGCCGATAATATCCTTCCCCTCTTTAAATATTGTGACCGCGTTGTTTGCTGTATCAACAGGGTTATATACCGAAATACCTGTATTTGTACCAAACCAGTAATGTCCCCGCTTGTCCTGGCTTATCGCCCATACATCCTGATCAGGCAGATACTTCCCTGCATTGAAGTTGACAATGTATTCGCCCTTGAATACAGACAGACCTTCGCTGTGGTCGGCAATAAGAATGTTTTTTTCGCGGTCTTCTATAATAGCCTGTATGTAAAGTGCATTTAGGCCGTCAGATTTATTGTATACTTTCATCTTGTCACCGGAAAAAACAGTTACGCCTCCGCCCCATGTGCCAACCCAGATATTCCCCCTGTAGTCTTCTGTAATTGAGGTAACGTAGTTCTTTGAAAGGCCATCACGCCCTGAATCAAATATCTTCATTTTTCCTGTTCCCTTCTCAGACATGTAAAGGCCTCCGTTATGTGTCCCATACCAGAAATTGCCTTTTGAGTCTTCAAACATCACTATCACCTGGAAATACTTTGTAAGGCCGGGAGGGCTGTAAGTCTCAAAGTTGTCTGAAGCAGGAACAAATTTTTTAATCAACGCGTCTGTAATGCAATAAAGGTTTTTCTCTCTGTCAATGTACATTTTGAACACCTGGTCACTCAGTCCTTCTTTGCCCCTGTATTGTTTACCATCAATGATTGAATCTCCCTGATCGGGGAAAATGGCACGTATTGCGCCGTCGGCAGCAGTGGTGATCCAGAGGTAACCATTGGCCTGCACAATGGAGGTTATGTCGCTGTTAACCTTTAATGAATCAAATTTTACACGCAGAAATTTTTCGCCGTCAAAACAGCTCAGTCCTCCGTTAAGATGTCCAAACCAGATTCGTCCGGTTGAATCCTGACAAATGCTGTAGACGCCTCCGGGAGCAAGGCCATTAGACGGGTTGAAGTTTGAAAATTTTTTTCCGTCGAAGCGTGACACGCCACTTTCTGTCCCAAGCCACACATGATCTGTTGAATCCTGAAGTATCGTATAGACTTTTGAAGAGCTGAGTCCTTCCTCCACATTGTATTTTTCAAAAAAATAGGTCTGGGCATCAGAAACATATGGTAAAAGAGATATCACTGCAACTGTGCACAGGTGCAGCATCTTCTTTGCCAATCCGGAATAAGGTAACTGCATTACTTACTGTTTCGTAATGAAGAAGAAAGTACCGTCCTCGTCTTTTAGTCCGGTTATTTTGCCAAATTTTGGTTTCTGCTGGTTGTTAGCCTCAACTGCCGTAGAAACCTTTGCCACTATCTCCTCGATAGGAATGCAAGCATTTGGATTGTTGGAAAGAGTGTTGGCGAATGTCTGTGAAAACTGTGAGTTGTCAACAGCAAGCTCATAACCGGCCGATGAGAAAACCTGGGATGACTTGAACTGTGTCGCCTGCCAGTCTCCGCAGCTTCTCTGCTTGAGATCGGATCTCATTGCCTGATAAAAACTTGGGCCTGACTCGCATGCATCTGATACAACCAGCGTATGAGTCAGGAAGTTGACATACGACTCCATGGAAGCCCTGAGGCTGTTAATATTAAAATATGTGAACTCGTCATCCCTCTTTGCATCAACGGGGATCCAGTATCCCACGTCATTTATAAATTTGCCATGACCGGCATACCATATGAGCAAAGACTTTACCTGATTGCTCTTAATGAGGTCTCTGAGCTCAATGGAGAAAAACTTTTCCATCTCAGCCTTTGTCATGTTCTGTTTGTGAATAATGTTGTTGATCTGATATTTTGAAAATGCCCGTTTCATCAGACTGATATCCTTTACCGGACCATCAAGGCTTGCGAAAGAGGTGTACTGAGAGTTCTCAATAAATACTACCCATGTCTTGCCCATAGGATTATTCTGGCCAACAACAACACCATCACGGTTGAGTTTGAAATCACTCACCTGTCTGTTACCGTAGATATCCTCGGCAATGACAGTGATCTTATTCTTGTTTGCAACGTCAACAGTTGCATTGAATGTAGGGTTAAGCTGGTTAACAGGATAACTGGCCGTAACGCCCTCAATGAAAATAGATTTGATCTTACTCTGGTCGGCAATTTTACCTTCAATAAACAGTGACGGTGAGTTATCTATATAAACCTGTCCGTCATCTGAAGCATAGGGAGCAATAATTGCAATCACAGGTGGCGTAACTTCGGTTCTGTTAAGGGTATAAACGAGAGCCTTAACATTACCATACTCGTCTTCTGCCTTGATTGTCATATTATCGAGGCCTGTAACATCAACATTGGCAAGAAATTCATACTCACTGCCATTTGCCCTGCCTTTCTTCTCAAAATGTACATCCTTGCCATTTATCTGGAAAGAAGAAAGTTTGCTTTTTTCGTTAATGGTGCCTGAGATAAGCAGAGAATTATTATCGCCTCTCACATCAATGATATCATCCACAACCTGTGGGTTCAGAATATTCACTTCAGGAGGAAGTGACTCGCGGTTCAGTTCGTACAACCTCTTTCTGGTGTCGGCAAGCAGTTTCTGTGCCCTCAGGTCATATTCCGACAACTGGGTGATTTTTTCATAATCGGCAGTGGCCTTTTCAAAGTTCATCGTCTCTTCGTACGATTTTGCCCTGGCAAAATAACCTGCCGGGTCATCAGGCTTTACAGAAATGTACTTGCTGAAGTCAATTATTGCATCTGAGTGCTGGTTGAACTGCTGGTAATAGTTTCCGCGGGTAAAATAAAAATCTGCGTTCTCAGGGTCAATCACTATATCCCGTGAGATATCGTTTATTGCAGCAGGGTAATCAAGGTTTGCAACATATATTTTACTGCGTGTAAGATATCCGTTTGTACTTTTCTCATTCCCTTTGATAACCATATTGCACTGTTCAAGGGCATCCCCTATTGATCCCTTGCGCAGATAGAGGTCAGCCAGCGCCAGACGGGCATCCTCAAACTTTGAGTCTTTTGAAAGCGATTTTTCAAATTCTTTCTTTGCAAATACATCATTATGCAGGTTTACATAAATCAGACCCCTGTAATAATATATTCTGGCATCACTCCTGAGTATTATAGCTGTATCAGCCACCTTAAGGGCTTTATCATACTCCTGCATACCCATCAGTGAGAGAACCTTCTCAGGGTATATCTTACTGTTTCGTTTCTCCATGGAAGATGCCCTGTTGAGCAAAGAATAGGCCTTGGTATAATTACCCAGATCATTATTCAGCGCTCCAAGCTTGATAATAACATCAATGTCTCTTGGTGCAAATCCGTTTGCGGTTTCATAATCGTTATAGGCCGACTTGATATCTTTCATTTTCTCATAAGCCCTGGCCCGGGCAACATAAAGCTCCTCCACTGATGGTTCAACTTCAATAGCTTTAGTGTACTGGTTCACGGCGTCCTGATATTTTGCCATGTCCATGAACTCATTGCCAGCCTTGTAAAACTTCTTATAGTTCTGGGCGCTTGTAATATTCGCAACAACGAACAAAAATGCCGATAATAATATCAAGTGCTTTTTCATAACTATTCCGGATATTAAGTTTTGCCAAACGTTTACCAAAAATAAAAAAAATTCTGTTATTAACAAATTATGAACAGCTGAGCACTTTCGTTGAAAACTATGTTAAGGTCACTTCCCCTGAAGGATGTCTTTTCTACAACGCGGCCTTTGATCGCGGGGGCTCTTACTCCCGTACCGAATGGCTTTCTCCCGGTAAAGATCCGTGCCTCATCCCACAGGCCTGATGATATAAAGCTTTCAAGTATCGTGGCGCCTCCTTCTACAATAACAGACTGAATACCCTCTTTGTACAGAGTGAAGAGTATCTCATTAACAGGAATATTTCCTCCTGAGATGGTGATTATTTTTGCTTCTGATCCGGGTTTTTCTTCCTCCGTCATTAATAATACCTTCCCCGGCATGTTAAAAATGTGTGACTCTGAAGGTATGTCAGCACTCCTGCTTACTATCACTTTAATGGGGTCAGGTCCGCGCCAGTACCTGACATTAAGATACGGGTTGTCGGAACGTATTGTTGCTCCACCGGCAAGAATAGCATCTTCCTCAGCCCTCCAGCGGTGAACAAGCACCCTTTCAACCGGCCCAGTAATCCAGTTAGGCTCCACCGGGTCACCTGGCTTACGCAAAAAATCAACAAAGCCATCGGCACTCTGAGCCCATTTAAGTATTACATATGGCCTTTTCTTCTCGTGGAATGTAAAGAAACGTCTGTTAACCATCCGGCATTCTTCTTCCAGTACCCCGCAGGTAACATCCACCCCGGCACCTCTCAGCCTTTCAAATCCTCTTCCTGCTACCTTCGTTGTTGTATCTGTTGTGCCTGCCACAACTCTCTTTATCCCTTTTTCAATAATAAGATCTGCACAGGGAGGTGTTTTGCCATAATGAGAGCATGGTTCCAGGCTTACATAAATAGTTGATTGTTTAAGAAACGATTTATCTTTTACAGAGTTTACAGCAATGACTTCGGCATGAGGCTCCCCGGCTCTGAGATGAAAACCCTCCCCTATTATTTTATCCTCATAAACTATCACGGCTCCTACCATAGGATTTGGCCTTGTTGTGCCATTACCCTTCAACGCAAGCTCAAGGCAGCGCTTCATGTATATGATGTCTTTGTTATGAGCGTTTAAAGCCATTTTCCTATCTTTGGAACATGGCTGAAAAGGTACAAACAATAAAAGAGATTCTCCATACCATCACTCAAATGTTTGGTGAATTGTATCCTCCTGAAGAGGCAAAATCAATAGCCTCAACTATAGTGGAAGAATTTACCGGCATGAACCGGATACACCAGATAATGGATGGTGATAATACACTTTCTGCTGCATCAGAAAAAAACATAACAGATGCATCATCACGTGTTGCTGAAGGCGAGCCCCTTCAATATGTTATTGGCTATACTGTTTTCTGCGGTCACCGTTTTGAAGTAAATCGCGATGTACTTATCCCCAGGCCTGAGACTGAAGAGATGACTTCGCTTGTCATTATGGAGAACCCGGGCTTTGCAGGCTCACTGACAGACTACTGTACCGGGTCAGGATGTGTGGCAGTGTCACTGGCGCTGGCCTTTCCTTCGGCAATTGTCCATGCAACAGACATATCTTCGCTTGCTATTGATACAGCAAAAAAAAACGCAGCAAACAATTCCGCCCGTGTACAGTTTTCAATTGCTGATTTATTCATATCAAATGCTATCCCATCTGATATCATTGTAAGCAATCCGCCTTATGTTATGGAAAAAGAAAAGAGGCTGATGAGACCTAACGTTACTGATCACGAGCCTCATCTGGCCCTGTTCGTCCCTGACAATGATCCCCTTTTATATTACAGAACACTGGCCCTGATTGCAGGTGACAGCCTCTCCCCTGAAGGCAGAATTTACCTTGAGATAAACGAGGCTCTTGGAAAAGAGACAATGGCTCTTTTTACACATGGCGGATTTAAAAACGTTCACGTTATTAAGGATCTGAGTGGCAAAGACCGGATATTAACTGCTCATCGCAATGGAAGAAAAGAATAAAAAGGATGAACTGCTCTCTAAGGCGCAGAGAATTTGTTCAGAAAGAGAATATTGCGAAAGCGATATAAGGAGTAAACTTGAATTATGGGGAGAGGCTGATGAAACAACAGTCAATACCATAATTTCGTCACTGAAAAAAGACAAATTCATTGATGAAGAGAGATATGCAGGTGCTTTCGCCCGCGACAGGTTTAAATATCAGCAATGGGGAAAGGTAAAGATCGCTGCACAGATGAAACAAAAGCATATTCCTTCGGCTGTCATCACGGCAGGACTCAGTACAATAGATGATAAAGAATACCTCGATATGCTAAGGGAGATACTACTGAGGCATCATAAAAATATTAAAGCGAAGAACAGGTACGATCTTAAAGGGAAACTGTTGAGACATGCACTGGCTAAAGGTTTTGAGAGCCGTCTCGTTTACGAAATGGTTAATCAGATTACTGGCGCAAATGAATCAGAATAACATCTTCCATTCCATAATCAGAAACTGATAAAATGCCGCTATTGCCATCAGGGCAGATATTGAAGAATCGACATACTGTACAACTCTGGTTTTCAGCTTCCTTCTGAAGAGAAAAGCAGCAAGGCCAAGACGCATCAGCAACTGTATAACAAAAAACATGAAGACCTTTATTGAATAGTGATTCCACATCAGGGCTTCATCAAAACGCCCTCTGACAATCAGTGAAAAGGCATGAGAGAGACCGCATGAAGGGCACGGCTGACCCGTTATCTTTTCATGGATGCAGACAACGGGATAGTTGTTTCTGTCAGGAGAATAAAAAACGGAGTAACCCATTATTAAAAGGATTACTCCGGCAAGTATAATGTTGACAGTGAAATAAGTATCTGTTGAAGTGATCTTTTTCAATGTTCAGATTTACTTCTTAATAATAACAGTGGTTATAGTATCTCCTTCGAGTTCATCAAGTTTCTTCTCAAGATCATGTCCGGTAGCAGTTGACTTGATCTCAATAGTATCCTTGCTGTCTGAAACCTTTATTGAGAACTCTTTGCCGTCAATATCGTCACCGATTTCGGCTTTTATATCGTTCATTGCCTTCTCAATATCCTTTGACCATGAGCCTGAGTGATGAGCAAATCTTGATACAACGTATCCTTGTGAAAGTGACAACATTAAGGCTATGATGCCTATAACAAGTCCGCCAACCAGCATCCCCCGGCTGTTACTTTCTCTTGAAAGTCCTACTATGCCAAGTACAACCGCAATTACACCCGGGACGACAGCAATAATGCCAATACATGGAATTACTGCCATTAGAAATGCTATAATGCCTGTTATGAGTGCTCCGATGGCCAGACCTGATCCCTGATTGTTTTTTATTTCTTCCATGACTATTTGTATTATTTTTTACTATTTCTCTTTCAGGATTTTTACCATATCCTGTTCTAAAGACGTGACAGGTGTCTCAATGATGCGTCCGACTTCAATATTATTTTTATAAAAAATAAAAGTCGGTACCCTCTGTATGCCCAAAAGTGAGAAATCTCCAAGGGGTGCTATCTTATCAAGGTCAACGCCGATCATATGAATTTTTTCTTTTGGGAAGCGCCAGATGTCGACAATTTTCATGAAATGAGGTACCTCACGGCGGCTATCGGGGCACCATGTCCCCATAACCACTGTTATTCTCAAACCTGTTGTATCAAGCTTCATCACCTCTGCCATTGCTGAGGAGTCTGGCTGAAAGTCATTAAACCCGCGCATAAACCACTCGCCATGAGGGGGATCGTATAGCCTGTCAGGGTTCATGTCTCCAAGAATCCAGGTTGAGGCATCCCTGAAATCAATGTAATGCTCCGTTGATTCATCGTTCTTAACTGGCTGATTCAAAGCAGCAGTAACGCTTTTCTGCGATGTCTTGCATCCTGCAACAATTAAAAACACAAACAGAATTGAAATGAAAATGTTTCTCATGACTGCTGCATTATAATGCAATTTAAAAAAAATAACACAGGATTGTAACGGACCCCTCTGATCAGAATAATTTTAATCCCATTACAATGCATACCCTTTTAAATTTTGAATCAAAATCAGGGCTACCTATAGAGCACAAGTCCCTGGTTGAATAATATCTTGCTTCGATACTAATCCTTTTATAATCAAAGCCAGCTCCCACTGCTAAACTATTACCGGTAAATACATCTATATGACTATCATAATATTGAATTTTTGACCCGAAATTAGTACTAAAGCAGGTGTTGTAAAAAGCATTGATAAATATTTTGGCACTATTTCTACAGAACTTATAGTACCTTATCCCTATCGGATACTCAATAAAAGGATAATCTATTGATACGTTTTCATCTGATGTTATCAGATGCTGAAATGTAGGCTCAAAAACCACACTCATTCTGTTCTTGTTAAATGGCATGATATATTCGGCTTCCAATCCGATCCTGAAAGATGTCACAGGATTAAACCAGTTATGTGTATCATAGTATTGTCTATTAAGGATCAGTGTTGAGTGTACAATGCCGGGAGTAATTCTTAAATTAAATTTGCTTTTTGTTTCACTGGCGGTGAACTCATTCACCAGGGTATATTTCTCCTGATTATAGACAATAAAATATTTTTCTAAAGATTTTCTGTCATAGTCAAGCTCTCTGACGGAATTTAATGTTTGCCCGGGATACCTTACATTAGTCCACAATTGTTGACGAAAAGTAGAATTTGTTGCAATATCGCCGTTTTTGGCCAGGTATCTTTTATAAACCATCGGAGTCAGGGTGGTGTCTGAAACAGAGTAAAAGAATCTCTTGATGTTCTGGTCCTGATAATAAAAGAGAGAGGCTTCTCCCTGTACAAGAACTCTCAGAAATAATGTCATCGTTCTAAAGACAGGGTTTTTATCTGTTGTTAAAAAAGGCAAATCGTTTCCAGATACATCAACCTGAACAACTTTCCTGAAATATCTGCAAACTTCATTAATTCCAAACTCCCTGATATCCTTAATCCCAATAGTTATAGGAGTATTCCCTTCAGGTATCAGATAGCTGATTCGTTTCGGGTTATTTAACCAGTCCATATTTTTGATCTGGCAATCAAGTCTTGAACCATCATTAAAAATAATATAGCCCGGTTCAAAACTAACCTGTCCAAAAATGCTGGTTGAAAACGAGAAAATTAATAAAAACAGGATGCGCTTAAACATAACAGCAGGATTATTATATCACTGAAAGACATTGATTAGTAAATATAATAAAGCTTCCCCAAAGAATGAAATATACTGAAAAAATCCCTATTTCTTCCTGGCTTTAATTTCAGCAGGTTTTATACAGTTGTAAACAAATTTGTTGACTGGCACATCAACCCCGTATTTTTCAGCTACTCTTACCACTGTACCATTCTGATATTCAATCTCTGATGGTCTTCCCTCCCAGACATCACGGGCCAGAGAGGTAGATGAGGCATATGGGTAGCTGTCAATGGCGGCAACAACTTCATTGACATAACCATCTTTTAGTTTTACTCCGGCAGCAATGGCAAGGGTAAAAATCTCGGTCATCAGGTCGGTCATCATCTTTCTTGTCTCGGGCAATTCACGCATCTCACCGTATGTGGTTCGTGTTAAAGCCATAAGGCCACTGGTGCATATGCCCAGAAACTTCTTCCATATCTCGGCTGTGATGTCCGCGGCAATCACCGACTTTATCCCGGCTGAGTCAAACAAAGTTTTAATCTCTTTTACTCTTGGAGTTACAGAATTGTCAAACTCGCCGAAAAGTATTTCCGGATCAATACCGGCATGAGAAATAACACCAGGCGACTCAATTTTGCTTATTATCCTGCACAGACCGCCTAATACGAATCCTTTGCCCAGTGCCTCTTCCATTTCTGTTGATGATGTTATTCCGTTTTCAAGTGGAAGAACAACGGTTTTATCATGCATTATTTTTTTCAGTTCAGGGGCCACATCCCGCATCTGCCATGCTTTTACGCAAACAAGGATCAGGTCCTGCACTCCAAGATCAGAGACTGTGTCTGAGGCTTTAACTGAAGGAATGATAAAATCACCGTTGATGCTCTTTACAGTAAGTCCGTTTTCTTTCAGAGCTTTCAGATGACTGCCTCTTGCAAGGAAAGATACTTCGTTATTTGTCCGGGCCAGCCGGCCCCCAAAATAACCCCCTACACCACCTGTGCCGATTATCCCTATTTTCATTACGGTTCCTGATTATGATGTTAATATTGTAAGACAAAAGACAAAAGTAAAAAGATAAAAGTTAGCCAAACTTTTATCTTGCGCCTTTTGTCTCTTATCTTTTTAAATTGTATGTATCAGAATACCCAGTATCTGTTTTGCTGCCTTGGCAACTGATGTTCCGGGTCCGAAGATGGCAGCCACTCCAGCATCATAAAGGAACTGGTAGTCCTGGGCAGGTATAACCCCGCCGGCGATAACCATGATATCTTCCCTGCCTAGTTTCTTCAGCTCGCTTATCACCTGTGGAATGAGTGTCTTGTGTCCGGCTGCAAGGCTTGACACGCCGAGCACATGAACGTCGTTCTCCACTGCCTGACGTGCGGCTTCGGCAGGTGTCTGGAACAGCGGGCCGAGGTCAACATCAAAGCCAAGATCGGCATACCCAGTTGATACTACCTTGGCGCCACGGTCGTGGCCGTCCTGCCCCATTTTAGCAATCATTATTCTTGGCTGGCGACCTGCTTTTGCGGCAAATTCTGCAGCCAGTTTCTTTGCGTCTTCAAAGTCGGAGTCAGACTTGTATTCAGATGAATAGACTCCTGAAATTGTTCGTATCACTGCTTTATACCTCCCGGCTATTTTTTCACATGCATAAGAAATCTCGCCCAGTGTTGCGCGTTTTGAAGCTGCATCAACAGCGAGTTCAAGCAGGTTGCCCTCGCCCGATGCGGCAGCCTGGGTAATAGCATCGAGTGCTTTCTGAACCTCAGCATCATTGCGTGAACTCTTCAGTTCTGCCAGTCTCCTGATCTGCGAATCGCGTACTGCAGTGTTGTCCACTTCAAGTATCTCCAGTGGATCTTCCTTCTCAAGACGATATTTATTTGTGCCCACAATTATCTGAGCGCCTGAATCGATCTTTGCCTGGGTGCGTGCAGCAGCTTCTTCTATTCGCATTTTGGGAATGCCAGACTCAATGGCTTTTGCCATGCCACCGAGGCTTTCAACCTCTTCAATAAGTTTCCATGCTTTATGGGCAATCTCATTGGTAAGCGTCTCAACATAATATGATCCTGCCCAGGGGTCAACCGAACGGCATATGTTTGTCTCTTCCTGAAGATATATCTGGGTATTTCGTGCTATCCGTGCAGAGAAATCGGTTGGCAAAGCAATGGCTTCATCAAGTGCATTTGTATGCAGACTCTGCGTATGGCCAAGCGCAGCAGCAAGAGCTTCAATACATGTACGACCTACATTGTTAAACGGATCCTGCTCGGTGAGACTCCATCCCGATGTCTGGCAATGCGTACGCAGTGCAAGTGACTTCGGGTTTTTAGGATTGAAATCGCTTACTATCTTGGCCCACAGCATACGTGCCGCCCTCATCTTTGCCACCTCCATGAAGTAGTTCATTCCTACTGCCCAGAAGAACGAAAGACGGGGAGCAAAATCATCTATGTTAAGCCCTGTTTTTACGCCTGTACGCAGGTATTCAAGTCCGTCGGCAAGAGTATAAGCAAGCTCAATATCGGCAGTGGCACCTGCTTCCTGCATGTGATACCCCGAGATAGAGATGGAGTTGAACTTAGGCATCTTCTCAGATGTAAATTTGAAGATGTCGGCAATGATCCGCATTGAGAATGCAGGCGGATAAATGTACGTATTGCGCACCATAAACTCCTTCAGTATGTCGTTCTGAATGGTTCCCTGCAATTCTTCCAGCTTAGCACCCTGTTCCAGTGCAGCCACTATATAAAACGCCAAAACAGGAAGAACGGCTCCGTTCATTGTCATAGAGACTGACATCTTGTTAAGTGGTATCTGGTCAAACAGTATCTTCATGTCGAGGATAGAGTCTATAGCAACGCCTGCCTTGCCCACATCACCAACAACGCGCTCATGATCTGAGTCGTAACCACGATGAGTTGCCAGATCGAAGGCTACCGACAGGCCTTTCTGTCCGGCAGCCAGATTGCGGCGATAGAATGCATTTGACTCTTCGGCGGTGGAGAACCCTGCATACTGCCTGATGGTCCATGGCTGCATAGCATACATTCCTGAATATGGCCCTCTGAGAAACGGAGGAAGGCCGGCAGCATAGTTAAGGTGCTCCATGCCTTTGAGATCTTCGGCAGTGTAAACGCGTTTAACAGGAATGCGCTCAGGTGTCTCCCACCCTGCTGAAATATTGTGTTCATTCTCCCACCTTGCAGTATCGTGCGATGGCACCGATATGTTCTCTATATCTTTTATGTTGTATTTCGGTCTCATCGTTATTCCTCCCTTTTAATTCCAAGTTTATCATTAAACATCATAAGCGTTTCAAGAACATCGCTTTTGACGCTGATAAAATATTCAATGCCTGCTGCCTTAAGATCATCAGTGCAGGCTGGCGCTCCCGCCACCACGACAAGTGCCCTGCCTGCTGCGGCCCTGTAAATCTCAGGAGCGTTAACTGCATACTCTTCATCAGAGCTGCATATAACAATGATATCGGCTTTAGCTGCCAGGGCTTCTTTAACACCTTCTGCGGCATCGGCAAAACCGTTATTGTCAATAACCTCATAACCTGCACATGCAAAGAAGTTACATGCAAACTGAGACCTTGCCTTACGCATTGCCAGGTTGCCTATGGTGAGCATGAATGCTACGGGTCTTTTTCCCGATTTTTCTGTTGCGTAACGAAGCCTTTCAAATCCTGTGGCACCTCGTAATGGGGAAATAGTATCTACTGTTGCATCTGCCGGAGTCTCTTTTGTTGCAAATGCTTTCTTAATATCAGCTTTCTCTGTCAGCCTTTCATTAAAATTAGGGTACTGGTTTGTTCCCAGCATTATTTCCTTGCGCCTCGACACATCAGATTTGCGCGTTTGGGCAGCACCCTTAATATTCTTTTGTATTGTCCCCTTCTTTATTGCTTCAATGAAACCGCCATCCTCTTCAATCTCAACAAAAAGCTTCCATGCGTTCTCAGCGATAAGCCTGGTAAGGTTCTCAATATAATATGAACCTGCTCCCGGGTCAGCAACCTTTCCCAGATGCGATTCTTCAAGAAGCAGCAGCTGCTGATTCCGTGCAATACGCTCTGAAAACTCATCCGGGTTGGCAAACACCACATCAAACGGTTCAACGGTTATTGAGTCGGCTCCGCCAACAACCGCCGACATTGCCTCGGTCTGCGTACGAAGCATATTGACATACGGGTCAAACACGGTCTTGTTCCACCGCGTTGTCACCGAATGGATATTCATCACCTCACAGGTCTCGTTGCCTGGTTTGTATCCTTTTACAATCATTGCCCACAACATTCGTGCTGCACGCAGCTTTGCACATTCAGGGAAGAAATCAGAGCCTGTCCCGAAGCTGAATTTTATTCTTGAGGCTGCCTCGGCAGGTTCAATGCCACGCGATGTAAGGGCCGACATATATTCATTCCCAAGAGCAAGTGAGTAGCCAAGTTCCATCACAACACCGGCACCGGCATTGCTGAATTGTGCCCCGGTTACCTGCACCGTCTTCATACCCGGGAAATCTGATGCCTCTTTTGTAAGTGAAGCCAGGTAATCAAGACCTTCATCAAGATTCACACACAGCTTTCCGTTGGTGACAAGACGTGTAACCGGCTCGGCACCGATGCAGCCGTTGATCTTACCGGTATCTGTCCCCATAGTTTTTACTGCTGCTCTCAGGGCCGACAAAAGTTCTTTTGCTTTACCTTCAGTGCTGAAATTCAATTCAACACAGTCGCAATGTATATCTTTAATCAGGAGAGTGATGTTTTCAGCAGAAATTGTGTCGGGGTTCTCGATAATGAATCCAAGTGAGGTAACACCTTTCATCAACAGATCAAGGGCCTTCTTATTTGCATCGCCATAGTCAGACACTCTGATATCCTGCCTGATAAGCCATTCATTATTCTCTGTTCTCGTCCCTCTTACAAAAGGAAACTCACCCGGAAGCGCATTAATAAAGCTGAGGTTTTCTGTATTTTCCTGCCTGTAAAAGGGCATCACTTCAAAACCTTCCTTTGTTTTCCACACCAGTTTCCTGGAGAAATCAGCCCCTTTCAGGTCTGCATTGATCTTCTCCATCCATTTCTCAGTAGATACAGGTGGAAACTGTTCAAATAGTCTCTCTTTTTTGCTCATTCAAGTTTCGTTTGTGGTTATGCAAAAATAACTCTTTTGAAGCGTATAAAAACCTGTTATTAATCATATAAGTTATTGTTTAGCGCCATGTTCCATCAGGAAGGCCTTGATGAAATCATCAATGTCACCATCAAGAACTGACTGAACGTTTCCTGTCTCATAGCCGGTTCTCAGATCTTTAACCATTTTATAAGGGTGCAATACGTATGAGCGTATCTGTGAGCCCCATTCTATCTTCTTTTTTTCGCCCTCGATCTTTGCCTGCTCTTCCTCTCTCTTTCTGAGTTCAAGCTCATAAAGGTGTGATTTCAGAAGCCGCATTGCATTTTCCTTGTTCTGAAGCTGTGACCGTGACTCCTGATTTTCAATTACTATACCTGTAGGATGGTGTCTCAGGCGGACGGCCGTCTCGACCTTATTCACATTTTGTCCGCCGGCGCCGCTCGAGCGGTATGTTTCCCATGTTATATCGGATGGATTTATCTCAACCACAATGTTATCGTCAACAAGCGGTGCAACAAACACGGAAGCAAAGGTTGTCTGTCGCTTGCCCTGGGCGTTAAAAGGGGAGATGCGTACCAGGCGGTGAACACCATTTTCGCTCTTCAGGTATCCATAGGCTTTTTCGCCTTCGAATTCGATGGTAACAGATTTGACACCCACTTCATCACCAGGCTGGAAATCAGCCTCGGTTATCTTGTAGCCGTTCTTCTCTCCCCACATAAGATACATACGCATGAGCATCTGCGCCCAGTCGTTGCTCTCCGTTCCGCCGGCGCCGGCATTTATCTTTAACACCGCTCCGAGCTGATCCTCTTCACGTCGAAGCATATTGCGGAGCTCCAGTCTTTCAACCGCTGTCAGTGCGGTGTTGTACTGTTTGGTCACCTCCTCCTCGGTTGCCTCACCTTCCTTAAAAAAATCATACAACACGTTGAAATCTTCCACCGCATTGTCAACGGTGGCGAAAGCTGTGGTCCAGCTTTTAATGCCGGATATCTCTTTCATTATCTCTTCAGCCTTTCTGGGATCGCTCCAGAAATCCGGTGCCTTGGTTATCTCTTCCTTCTCTTCTACCTGTTTTTGTTTGCCGGGTATGTCAAAGATACCTCCTCAGCGCATCACGTCGTCCGCTTAACTCTTTAGTTTGTTCAATAGTAATCATGGAATGAAATTTGGGACAAATATACGATATATGTAGATTCGCGCTACATGCGCGAATCGCTACATGCGCGAATCTAACGGAAGCCGGAAAGGGGAGAGAGAGCGGAGAGCGGAGAGCGGAAGGAAGTGACGGTTGACACTCAGACTGATTAAAATATTCTGTTATAACGAGATAAAGATTCCTCCCTTCGGTCGGAATGACGGCTGTGTAATAGTGGTTTAGTGGGAAGGGTCAGAGAGGGCCGCCGTGCGGCCCTCTCTGACCCTTCCCTAATAATTAAAAATGACCCGTCATTCCGAACGGAACGTAGTGGAGTGAGGAATCTGCATCTTGCCACCAGCTTTTAAATAATTTTAGAATGCCGTTTATCTACAGGTTATCACAATTGCCAAATGAGAGGCGATAATTCTGAGACTGAGACGCGATAAATCGCGTCTCTACAGGGGACCTATCAGAATTTTTTGGTGTAAATTGGGAAGATGTCTGAAAAATTCAAAAATAAATATCGTATTGAATCGTCACGTGCTTGCTGGCATGACTATAACACAGATTGTATATACTCTGTTACTATATGCACAGCCAGACGTGAATGTTACTTTGGGGAAGTTAGAGAAAAAAAGATACTTCTTTCTGATAATGGTGAAATAGCTAATCACTGCTGGATTGAGATATCAGACAAATTTTGTTTTGCTGAACTTGGTCCGTATGTCATAATGCCTGACCATGTCCATGGTTTAATCAAAATAAACAGAGATCATTTAACAGACAACAAGCACAAAACAATAAGACCTGTAGAGACGCAATTCATCGCGTCTCCTGGTAAGAATGAGGCCCCAAAAATTTCAGATTCTTTTATTCCAGATGATTCCCATGGTGGTTTTGCCGGTTGCTTAAACCCAATGATTAATAATGGACTGTCAAAAGTATTGAGATGGTATAAGGGCAGGGTGACATTTGAAATACGAAAAAAAGAATTTTGTTTTGCCTGGCAGCCAAGATATTATGATCATATTATAACCAATGACCATGAATATAAAATTTATAAGAATTATATTGAAGACAACCCGTCAAAATGGATAACACAGCCATGATATTATATCTCATTGGTCTTTGTTTATATAACAGCCAATTACATCAACCGTAGAGACGCGATAAATCGCGTCTCTGTATCCTACGATAATCAAGTATTCTTAAATAGACAATATTCAAGAAGAATATATTGAAAGAAATGTGCAAAGATTCATCACGTCTCCGTTTTGCAATGAAACGTTTCATTCATATTATTGGAATTAAAGAAATTGGCAGTAAATAAAAGATAAAAAACAAGGAAACAACAAAAGAAAGAGACGCGATAAATCGCGTCTCTACATTAGATATCGCCAAATTTCCTAGTTGATCTTAAACCCGCAGAATGTACCGGAACCTGTTTGGGTTGAAAGTCCCGTAAAGACAACAGTTTTAACTACGTCTCCTGTGGTAAGCTTCAGGGTAATTGATTTGACGGGCACAATTGTAGAAGCACCTATGTCAACTGCAAAATAATCATAAAGGCTTGAGTTAACAAAAAGCTTAAGTTCTCTTCCAGCTCCAGATCCATCCGAATAATAGCTCATTGTAAAAGTATATATTCCTGTCACAGGTGCTGTAAACTCTCCAGTAGTTGCGTTATATCCTCCTCCATCATTGTATGATGTACTTGTTCCCATAAATGTTACATCTGAGGCTGCAGAAGCAGTTGTTGAAATTGTCTTCTGCGTCTTAAATGCAACCGTAGTTCCCAGTGTCACAGTATTGCCATTTGAGATAGTAAGTGCCTTTGTTGACTCGTTGTATGAAAGTGATTGTTTCAGCCCTGAAAAATCTGCCGTGGGTGTGCTCCCCGATATGCTCAGTACATTTGAGGTTGAATTGTAAGTCAGCGCCTGTGAATCTGTATTATCAAGATATTTTGAGAGATCCCAACCTGTAGCATTTGCATTTCTGGTGATTTTAAGAACATTGTCATTTATTACCAGGTCCTGTATTTCATTAGTGGGGTCACCATCACCCTCAATGGTCGATACTTTAATTGAGTTACCTCTTGAAATACCAATATAATTGCCATCTGCTGCATTAGTTATTGTAAGAGTCTGCAGGAGACCGGAGAGATCCACTGTATTTCCCTGAGCTATAGAAAGAGCTGATCCGTCAAATGAGAGTGTCTGGTTGTCCGTTGCAGGATCACCCTGATCACCTTTGGGTCCCTGGGGACCAGGCTCAAGCGACTTGGCTGCATATAGAGCATATGGTACTGCCATGAACTGCATGGTTCCCATATCGAGGTATGAATTGTCAAACTTGACTGCAACGTTCAGGTAATAGGTGCCGGTTGACCAGTCGATGGCATTAAGTGTTGCTGCGGTGCCGCCTGTGACGGTCCCATGTCCAATAACAAGAGAGAATACGCCGTATTTTGATGTCACTACATTTGAGTGAAGCTCCTCATAAACCGCTGAACCCAGCGGAGAGTCCTTCAGAATTGAAAACTTCACATTGATGGAAGTGTTTGCAAGCTCCTTGCCAGTGTTGTCGCGAGCGACAGCCTGGTAGTTTATGCCGGCCGGAACTGTTTGTGCGGATAAAGATGTCAAACCTGTAAGAAGGCCTGCTAGAAGGGCAATTACTGACCGTCTGTTAATTTTCATATCCTTTGTTTTACAGTTTTTCAATTTTAAATGAACGGTTAATCTGCTTGTCAGTACTCATCACTCTGACAATATATATCCCTCTGCTAAAATCCTTCACATCAACCGGAAGTGTATAAGACTGATCAAGATAATTATTTGAACTCCATGAATAAACAACCGATCCGGCAAAGTTGTATATGACCACAATGTAGGATCTGGATTGGGAGTTACTCAGAATGATATAAAGCGTGTTGTTGTTATCTTTTGAAACGGGATTCGGGAACACCTCTATCTCACCATGACCAACTATAGTATCACTGGTTATGGTAACTCTCGGCTGCTGAAAACCCTGTGTAAGTGTATTTGTCGGAATTGTAATAATTGAGACAGCAGTCTCTCCAACAGTCTGTTGGTAAGAGACAGATCCAACTGTCGTTATTCCTGCTGCAGGCAGGAGAACCTGGTGTGAAATACTCTGTGCCAACGCCCCGACAGTAGATAGTGCTATAATTAAGGCGAAAAAAAAGCTCTTCATACTGTTAATCAACAATGCAAGAGCCAAATATAATCTTTTTTTTTAAAAATCAAGGCTTTTCAGAAATAAGTCTTATTGCCTTTAAAGGCTCAATCATCCTGAAACTGAGAACCCAAACAATCCCCACAGTGAGTTGTAATGCCATTCCAGGAAGCCATGATATCTGAAAACGACGGCAAATAAAGCCCGTGAGAAGAATCCCTGCAACCATGGCACAAAAGAGGAGCGTGTTTCTGGATGTACGCACAGGAAACATTTTTTTATTGACCATTACTACACAAAACAGAGCCACAAATGATTGTGAGATCAATGAAGCAATTGCCGAGCCTGTGATTGTTAAACGGGGGATTAACACAAAGTTTAGAACCAGATTGATAGCCGTGGCAGACCCGGTTATAATGGCAAGCGTTCTCATGTTACCGGAAGCAGTAAGAAGAGTGCTGTAAATATATACCAGTGAGACAGGTATCAGCGTGATCATCAAGAGACAAAAGACTGAGGCCGACTCGTGTTGTGGTGATTTATAGAGAAGATTGAGTATCTCTCCCGGCCAGAGAATAAGAGATGATATAAGTATCCCGGCAGGTACAAGCAACATTTTAAGTGCAATAGATACAATGGAGCGAAGGTCATGTTGGCACGATATCTCACGGGAGAAGAGTGGCAAAAGCATTCCTCCAAACATAACGGGTATCATTGAAAAGGCATCGAAGAGCCTGAATGACATAAGGNCATA
>JGI20214J51088_10000742_pt1 | contig 22377 bp, 18 predicted proteins | sample WetSurMetagenome_FD_51088 | JGI IMG/M metagenome (IMG submission 51088) | reverse complement strand
GTCTTTATATAGCGAAAGCCGTGCCAAGAGGTAACTCATTGTTATTTTGGGGTTTGTAAGAAATGAGAATCACACATATTTGTAGATTGCTACATTCTTGTACTGATGTCGGCCCTGAAATGCGGGGGAATGTCCGGTTTATCCTGGGAAGCGGCGGTCAGCTCCGGGGAATGCGGTCAACATGTCGGGGTTGTACGGCAGCAGCGGCCGGCAGGCCGGCATAAATGCGCCGGAAGGATGAGTTTTTATTGTTGCTCGCCGCGTTGCCTGCTGATATTGTATTTGCCGATCTTGTAACCTATTTGTCTGCAGGTCAGTCCGAGAGCGCGAGCGGCCTTTGCCTGAACCCATCCCGCGTCTTTGAGCGCCCCCATGATCCTGTTTTTCTCGATTTCTTCAATTGCAACCGGAAGGGCGTCATTCGTCTGCATGACACCCCTGTTGCCGGAGGCGAGGTGTCTCATTGCCACAGGCAGTTCAGTCACCGTTGCAACAGGGCCCTTTGACATTACAACGAGCCTCTCCATGGTGTTTTCGAGTTCCCTCACATTGCCGGGCCAGTCATAATTGAGCATCAGATCGAGGACTTCGGGCGCGAGGGCCACGGTCTTGTTGTTTTCCTTGTTGAAAATCCTGATAAAATGTTCGGCGAGTATAGGGATGTCGATCTTGCGGTCCGCGAGCCTCGGCATAATTATAGGCACCACATTCAGCCTGTAATAAAGATCTTCCCTGAATTTGCCGCTCGCGACGAGTTCATCGAGGTTTCTGCTTGTGGCGGCGATAAGCCGTATGTCTACACTGATGGTCCTGTCGCCGCCGACCCTTTCAAACTCCCTTTCCTGCAACACCCTTAAAATCTTGGGCTGGAGCGACAGGGGAAGGTCTCCTATTTCGTCAAGGAAAAAAGAGCCTCCGTCCGCCGACTCGAAACGTCCTTTTCTCATCACCATGGCCCCGGTAAAGGCGCCTTTTTCATGGCCGAACAATTCCGATTCGAGCAGTCCCTCGGGTATGGCCGCGCAGTTGAATTTCATAAAAGGCTTCTTCGATCGCGGGCTCATATAGTGGATTGCCTTTGCCGCAAGCTCCTTGCCCGTGCCGCTCTCACCAAGCAGCAGCACGTTTGCCCTGGACGGGGCAACGCGATGGATGGCCTCGAAAACGTCCTGCATCAGGTCGGATTGCCCGATAATATTTTCTACGCTGTATCTGCCTTTCAGCCTGTTTTGCAGGTCTTCCCTCTCGGCCTCAAAGGCCGCCTTTTCTTTTTCTACCTCTTCATAAAGCCTGATGGATTGCGCGAGAAGCGAAGCGATAATCTTCAGAAGCCTCAGGTCTTCCTCAAACGATACCCCTTTGACAAACAGGCGGTCTACGCTCAGGGCCCCGAGGATCTCGTTCTTGAATTTTATCGGCACACAGAGAAACGCTATGCTTTCCTTTTTCAGCATCTCCCTGGACCTCGTGCGGTTCAGAAACAGGGGCTCATCTCCGATATTCGGGATGACTATGGGCGCTCCGTGCTTGGCGACCTGTCCTATTACACCCTCTCCCAGCCGGTATTTCCCGCGTTTTATCTCCTCGTTTGTCATACCGAAGGCTGCAATGATGGAGACCTCGTTGCCGCTTCTGAGGGCGACGGCCCCGCGCCTCATATCGAGATATTCCGAAAGCGCGGCCATTACGCCCCTGATGTTGGCCTTGAGGTTCAGGGACGAGCCGAGCAGTTTGCTTATCTCGTAAAGGGCCGTGATTTCTTTGGTTTTGTTATCCGGGCCGGACATATGCCTTAGTCTAAAATATTGCGACAAAAATGTAAAGTCTGAACGTTATTGTAATAATAAGGGATACGGCGGGTCATGAAGTCGCATAAGCGTCTCACGGACCAAAAACTGCACAATAATGTAAAAAACTACAAAAATGTAGAAAAAGTTGTCATGCCTTGATATGAAAGGATATCAGCGCCTTTTTTGCCGGTAACGATGCGACAAAAATGTATTCTGTTCACCTCGTCGCCCTCAGGGATTCCTTTGGATTCAATGACATATCTTGTGGTATGTTTTTGGCAATACAATAAGACTTCTTATTGCGACAATTATTTTACCCATTGGAGGTTTAATGAAGACAGGGTTGTTATATTTGGTGACGGCGGCGCTGACGCTTGCGGCTCCGATATCCGCGTTTGCGGATGTCCAGGGAAAGATAGATTCGGGCGACACTGCTTTTATTCTGCTGTCGGCCGCGCTTGTTATGCTTATGACGCCCGGGCTTGCCCTGTTTTACGGCGGCATGGTGCGCGGCAAGAATGTGCTCGGGACGCTCATGCAGAGTTTTGCGGCCATAGCGCTGATAAGTATTCAGTGGATACTGTTCGGCTACAGTCTGGCCTTCGGTCCTGATCTGCACGGCATTATCGGCGGCCTGGACTGGGCGGGTCTGAACAGCGTGGGTGTGGAGCCGAATCCGGATTATGCTCCGACTATCCCCCATCTTGCATTTATGATTTATCAGGCCATGTTTGCCGTCATTACGCCGGCCCTTATCAGCGGCGCGGTTGCGGAGAGGATGAAATTTTCGGCTTTCATGCTCTTTATGCTTTTGTGGTCGACACTGGTTTATGATCCGGTTGCCCACTGGATGTGGGGAACCGGCGGATGGCTGAAGGAGCTGGGGGCTCTCGATTTTGCGGGTGGGGTGGTTGTCCATATTTCCTCCGGAATATCGGCTCTCGCGGCGGCTCTTGTAGTCGGCAGGCGAATGGGCTTTCCGCATGCGGCGGTCTATCCGCACAATCTTCCCATGACCGTGCTCGGCGCAGGACTGCTCTGGTTCGGGTGGTTCGGATTCAATTCCGGCAGCGCACTTTCATCAGGCGCATTAAGCGTTTGGGCCTTTGTAGCCACCCATGCGTCGGCATCAGCGGCAACTCTCATATGGGTTGTAATTGAATGGCTGCACAGGGGGAAACCGACCATGTTCGGAGCCGCCACCGGAGCCATTGCCGGACTGGCAACCGTAACCCCTGCGTCGGGCTTCATCAGTCCTTTATCGGCCCTGATTATAGGGCTTGTAGCGGGTTCAGTATGTTATCTCGCCCTTAGCTTCAAGACAAAATTCGGCTATGATGACTCCTTGGACGCGTTTGGCGTTCACGGCATAGGCGGGATAATAGGCGCTTTGGCGGTCGGCTTTTTTGCGCAGACATTCATCAATCCCGCAGGCGGCGACGGTCTTTTTTTCGGAGACTCAAAGCTGCTGATCAGTCAGGTTATTGCAGTGGGAGTGACGGCGGTCTACTCATTTATCTCAACCGTCATCATCCTAAAGCTTGTAGGCCTGATCTGCGGTCTCAGGGTCGATGATGAAGAAGAGAGAAAGGGCCTCGACATCTCACAGCACGGCGAGAGGGGCTATACCTCATAAATATGACTCGTTTATGGGCGCCGGCTGTCTTATTTGAGGGTAAATGCGGCAGGGTTGCCACGGAGTTCCCTGCGCTATTTGTATGAAAGCGTCAGGTCTGCGCCGGTCGCATAAAGCAGGCCTGCATGGGCGCGTTTCAGGTCGTAAAGGGCCTTGAAGCGGTTTTTTTCAGCAAGGGTGAGCAGCGCAATGGCGTCGAGCACATCGGTCGCAGTGCCGACGCCTTCTTCGTACCGCACGGTGTTGATGCGCAGGTTTTCGGTCGCCTGCCTGACCGCGCCCTCTGTTACAATCATATTTTCCCCTGCGCTCTTTCTGTCCAGATAGTAGCGTTCGACTTCGAGCCTGATATCGTCAAGGACCCGTTTTCTCTGTTCGCGCAACTGTTCCGAGCGTATTTTCAGCTTCGCAAGTTCGGCCCTTGTCGCTCCGCCGTTAAAGATATTGAATTTCAGACCGAAGATTACGGACCAGTTGTCTTCATAGGTCACATAGCGGTTTTGTGTATAGTTATATCCGCCCTCCGCAAAGAAGGACGGCAGGAATTCGGACTTTTTTGCGTCCTCGTTCAGCTCATTGATTTTCAGCTCATAGTCGGCCATCTTTATCTCGGGACGGCTGAGCGCGGCGTTTTCCCACACCATCTCCAGCGCGGGCAGGGGGGGCGTCTCTCCAACAGGCTCCACAGGAATCACTTCCTGATTCAGTGGCCTCACGAGGGTCCTGTTTAGGGTCGAGGCGTAAAGGGCCCTCATGTTTTTCAGGGTAAGCAGTCTCTGCCTGGCGTCTGAAAGCCTGACCTGCGCCTGCAGCAGGTCGTTCTTTGTTATGGAGCCTGCGTCGAAGAGGTTCTGCGCCATACGCGCATGAGATGAAAGGGCGTCCACCTCTTTTTGTCCGACGGCAATCATCCTGTCGGATTCGAGCAGGGTGAAGTATGAGTTGATGAATTCGAGGGCGACTATGTTTTTTGTCCTGAATATGTCCTTTTGCGTCAGTTCAAGGGATTCCTTTGAGGCGCGGTATTGGGCCTCGCGGGCAAAGAAATCGAAGAGCGTCTGGTGAAAGTTGATGCCGTAAGCGGGATAATCCTTGTTGGATGTGTATGCCCTGAAGCCGCTTAATGCCATGCCGGGCTGATTTGAAAGCGCGGTATAGTTTGCATGCGCGTTAACCGACGGGAAGTAGCGCGACAGGGCTATATTTATGTCCTGGGCCGCCATCTCCCTGTAAAAACCGGCTATCTTTATGACCCTGCTCTCCTGTGTCGCTATCCTGAGGCCTTCGGAGAGAGAGAGATTCTGGTTTGCGGTGGTTTCCGCAAGGCCGGGCGAAATTGAGAAAAGGAGCAGTATAAGGGACAGGAGCAGCCGGACCGCCCCCCGGGCTCCCGATTTTTGTCTCTTCTTTTTTTTATTCATATCGTAATGCATCGATGGGGTTCAAGAGAGACGCCTTGTAAGCAGGGTAAAATCCGAAGAAGATGCCGACCAGTCCGGAAAAGCCGAAGGCCATTAATATCGACAACAGGGAGATGATGGTGGGATTCCCTGAAAAAACCGTTACCAGTTTTGCGCCGATGGTCCCGATTATTATGCCGATAGTCCCTCCGAGCAGAGAGAGGGTAAGGGCTTCGATCATGAACTGCAGCCTGATATCACGGGCCTTGGCCCCGACGGCCATCCTGATGCCTATCTCTCTTGTCCTTTCGGTTACCGAAACGAGCATGATGTTCATGATCCCTATGCCCCCTACGAGCAGAGAGATGGATGCAATTGCGCCGAGCAAAAGGGCCATGGCCTGGGACTGCTGTTCCTGTGTCTCGAGTATCTGTGTGAGGTTGCGGACATCGAAGTCGTTTTCCTGCTTGGGCCCTATATGGTGCCGCTGTTTGAGCAGCGCCCTGATCTGTTCCTCTGCGGCGGACAGCTCATTGCCGCTTCTTGCCTTGACCATGATGGTCCTGACGCTGCCCGGGAACGGGCTGCCGAAAAGTTTCTTCTGCGCGGTTGTTATGGGCACATAAAGCGTGTCGTCCTGGTCCTGCCCCGCAGGACTTTGACCCTTGCTTGCGAGAGTCCCGACAATAGTGAAGGGCACATTCTTGATCCTGATGGTCTGTCCAACGGGATCTGCGTCGCCGAACAGATTTTCCACTACCGTCTGCCCGATAAGCGCGACCTTTGTGGCTGTCTTTACATCCTGGTCCGTGAAGGACCTTCCGGACTGGAGCGGCCAGTCCCTGATCTCAAGCATGCTCGGGCCCGAGCCGATAACGGATGTGGACCAGTTCAGGTTCCCATACACAATCTGGGCTGTCCCGTTTTGGACCGGGGCTGCCGCTGCCACGGAGGAACATTCCTTTTCTATGGCTTCAGTGTCGTCCATTGTCAGAGTCCAGTTGCTGCCCGTGCCCATCTTGGCGCCTCCGGACGATATGGCCCCGGGCAGGATCATAATAAGGTTGCTTCCGATGCTCGCTATCTGTTCGGAGAGCTGCTGCCTTGTGCCCATGCCAACGGCGAGCATGGTAATTACAGCTGCGACACCTATAATAATACCCAGCATTGTAAGCGCCGACCTCATCAGGTTCACCCTGAGAGCCCTGAGAGCTACCTTTATGGAAGAATTAACGTCGATCATACGCCGGCTTTTGCCTCCCTCCTCTCATCACTGACCAGATTGCCGTCAAGAAAGCGGATGACTCGCTTGCTGAATTCCGCGATGTCGGGCTCATGGGTGACAAGTATGATGGTTATCCCCGAGTCCCTGTTCAGGCTCACAAAGAGGTTCATGATTTCTACGCTTGTCTTTGAGTCGAGGTTGCCTGTCGGTTCGTCGGCGAGTATCAGAGGAGCATTATTCACGAGCGCCCTGGCAATGGCCACACGCTGCTGTTGTCCACCCGAAAGCTGGTTCGGCATATGGAACTCCCTGCCTTCAAGTCCGACGCTCTTGAGGGCTGCAAGAGACTTTATATGGCGCTCGGACTGCGGCGTTCCTCCGTAAAGCATCGGCACCTCGACATTTTCCATAGCAGAAGTGCGGGAGAGGAGGTTGAATCCCTGAAAGACAAATCCGATCTTTTTGTTTCTGATCTCGGCGAGCTCATCGCTGTTCAGCCCGAATATGTCTGCGCCGTCCAGCTTGTAGGAGCCGCTTGAGGGTTTGTCAAGGCATCCCAGCACATTCATCAGGGTTGACTTGCCGGAACCCGACGCGCCCATGATCGCCACGAATTCGCCCTGTTCGATGGTCAGGGATACGCCGTTCAGGGCATTAACGCATGCCTCGCCGAGGCAGTAGACCTTCATCAGGTCTTTTATCTCAATAAGGGCCATTATTATTCCGCTCAGAACATCCTGTGCTTGGGCCCCTGCTGTCCCGAGGATTGTGAGGCCTTCTTGTCTTTGGAAATAACGTCCACTATGATCCTCATTCCCTCCTGGATTTCGTCTCCGGTGACTTCAGTATAGCTGCCGTCCGTGAGTCCGGTCGAGACATTAATCCGCTGAAGCCTGTCGTCCTGGAGTATCCAGACGCCGGAACCCTTCGGGGCTGTTTTGGCGGGGGCATCCGCTTTTTTTGACGTCAGGGAAGCGGGCATCTTGACCCTTAAGGCGCCGTTCGGCAGGCGCAGCGCGTTTTTTTTCTGGTTGGTCGTGATGGAGGTGTTGGCGGTCATGCCCGGCCTGAGTTTCAGGTCTTTGTTGTCTACCTTTATGACAACCGTGTAGGTGACGACATTAGACACTGTTGTGGCCGCGTTCCGCACCTGGAATACGGAGCCTTTGAAGGTAATATCCGGGAATGCGTCAACAGTGAATTCGACTGCCTGCCCCTCTTTGACTTTTCCGATATCTGCCTCGTTTACGCTCGCGTCGACTTCCATCTTCGTCAGGTCCTGCGCAATTGTAAACAGGGTCGGCGTCTGGAAACTCGCTGCGACGGTCTGGCCTACGTCGACGCTTTTTGATATCACAATGCCGTCCACCGGCGACACTATGCCGGTATATTTCAGGTTCACCCTTGCCGAATCCAGGGCGGCCTTTGCAGCATCAACCTGGGCCACGAAGGAGTCGTAATTGGCGTCCGATGTGTCCACATCGCTGCGCGCAATGAGATTTTTTGCAAACAGCTGACGGTTGCGGTCGCGCGCCTTTTTGGCGTCGGCGGTGTTGGCGACCAGTTTCAGCATATTGGCCTTTGCCTGATTAACCGCGGCCTGTAACAGCAAAGGGTCTATCTTTGCGAGAATTTGCCCTTTTTTTACCTTTGAATTATAGTCGACATACAGTTTCGAGATGGTGCCGGACACCTGCGAGCCGACGGTTACGGTGACCACGGCAGTGACTGTTCCCGATGCGGTGATGGTTTCTGTTATGTCGCCCCTACCGATCTTCTCGGTCTTGAATGCGACCCCATTCCCCGAGCCGCCGAAGATGAGAAAGGCGGCTATTGCAAGCAGAGCAGCTGCAGCCGCAACAATTATTATTTTCCGGTATTTTTTCATTTCAGCCCCATTGATTTGTCGAGATTTGCAATAGCCACATTATAATCATACAGCGCCTGTATATATGTTGTTTTGGCGCTGCTATAGGAGACCTGCGCATCGGTTACCTCAATCGGGTTGCCGACCCCTGCCTCATATCGGCCGTTGGCTATTTCAAGATTTTCAGTCGCCTGGCGCTGCGCAAGTTCTGATGTGGGAATCCTGTCTTCGGCCGCAACGAGATTCAGATAAGCCTGTTCTACCTCCAGGATGACATTCTGTTTCAGCAGTTCGTAGTTGGCCTTTGTCGCATTGTATGTCGCTTCCGCCTCTTTTACCTGGTGATGGGTCAGAAAGCCGCTGAATATGGGGAAGGAGACCGCAACCCCGGCGTTCCAGCCGTCATTCCTGAAGGTCATTTCATTGAAAGAGCCCCTGTTATAGGCGGCGGAGCCGCTGATTACAGGGAAAAACCCTTTTTGCGCCAGGCTGATATTTTCTTCCGAGGCCTTTACCCTGTGTCCCGTCGCAATTATTTCAGGTCTGTTCTGCATGGCTGTGTCGATGGCCTGTCTTAGGGTCAGATTCTTTTTGATGTGGCCCAGGGAATCCTCGATCAGGTAATCAGCGGCTTCGGGCAGGCCCATGGAATTGTTGAGCGTGACTTTTGCGATCCTGAGCGCATTATCAGCGGTTATAAGGTTCAGTTTGGCGTTGCTGAGGTCCACCTCCGCCTTTGTCACATCATACTTCGGTTTTGTCCCGACCTCGAAAAAGCCCTTTGCCTGTTCCAGATGGTGTGTATATTGTCTGACGTTTTCCCCGGCCACCTCCAGATTTCTCTGCGCCTTGAGCAGCCCGTAATACGACTGTTTGACGGTCTGGATGGTCGTAGCGCGGGTGGTTTCGAGGTCCGAGCGCGAAGCTTCAAGGTTGAGCCGCGCTATGCCGACCTGCGTGGGTGTTTTGCCGAAATCGTATATGAGTTGTGTAAGGGCGGCCGTGCCGACATATTGGTCGTATGCCTTGCCTGTCGAAGCAGATGAGGTTGAAGAAGCGAGAGCCTTGATCCTGTTGTATTCTCCGGAGAGCGAAACCTGGGGGAAATAACCCGACTGGGCCTGGCCGATCCTGCTCTGATATGAATCGACGGTGTACATGGAAGCAAGCATGGACGGTTGCCTGATAAGGGCTATTTCAATACAACGGCCAAGGGTCAGTTTCTCCCCCTTTTTTATAATTCCCATATCTGCGCCATCCGGAGTCTTGACGGCCCCGGGGGCATTTATGGGAGAGACATTCGCAGAAGGCGCGGACTTGACCGGCTCTGCAGCCGGGACCCCGATTGGCGACACCAAGATCAGTGTCAGTATGAGTATAATCAGTCTATTCATAAAATCCCCCAATAAAATTCAAAGCTTTCGGCTATCAGCCATAAGAGTCAAGCGTCAGGCTGAAAAGCACAAACAATAGCCGGCAACCGGCGGCTGACCGCCTGTTTCCGATGTTATAATTTTACACTTTTCTTTTTGTTCTTTTCTCTTTTTTCTTTTTTCTCGGTTATCCATTCGTGTAACGATTCCATATAAGTATAAAAAACAGGTGTCAGGTAAAGGGTTATAAGCTGCGAAAAAAGCAGACCGCCGCAAACCGCCAGCCCCAAAGGCTTTCTCGATTCCGCCCCGGCCCCGAGGCCGAGCGCGATCGGAAGTGTGCCCATGAAGGCGGCCATGGTTGTCATCATGATAGGCCGAAACCTTACAAGGCATCCCTGGAAGATGGCGTCATGCGGAGATTTGCCTTCAGTGCGCTGCGCGTCGAGAGCGAAGTCTATCATCATGATCGCGTTCTTTTTGACTATGCCTATCAGCAATATGATGCCGACGAATCCGTAGATATTTATTTCATTGCCTGTTATCAGCAGGGTGAGCAACGCGCCGAGTCCTGCCGAGGGCAGACCCGAAAGTATCGTTATGGGATGTATGAAACTTTCATAAAGTATTCCCAGGATGATGTATATGATTACAATGGCGAAAAGCAGCAATAATCCCATGCCCTGGAGTGAGTCCTGAAACGCCTGCGCAGTCCCCTGAAAGCCGGTGGTAATTGTGGCAGGCAGTTCATGGAGGGCCAGTTCGTCGACTGCGTCGACCGCCTCGCCCAGCGACACCCCGGGCGGTGTGTTGAAGGAAATCGTGACCGACGGGAACTGGCCGGAGTGGTTTATGGTGAGGGGGCCTGCGCTGTTGCTCAGCTTTGTGACTGCGCTAAGGGGCACGAGCATGTCGTTTGACGACCTTATATATAGAAACGACAGCAGTGAAGCGTCTTTCTGGTATGAAGGGTCTACCTCAAGTATTACCTTATACTGGTTGTTGGGGGCGTATATTGTGGAGACCTGCAACTGACTGTATGCCGATGAAAGCGCCTCTTCTATCTGATACGCCGTTATGCCGTGAGAGGAGGCCTTGTCCCTGTCTATCTCTATGTTTACCTGCGGCGTCTTGATCTGCAGATCGCTGTTCACATCCTGGAGCATGGGCAGCGAGGCCATTTTTTGCTCGAACAATGTTGCGTATCTGTACAGCTCTTCAGTGTCCGTGCTCTGCAGGGTGAATTGATAAAGGCTTTTTGTCGGGCGCCCTCCGATCTGGACCGAAAGGGGGACCTGTATTATCATCGTGATACCTGGCTCCTCCGAAACCTTGGGCCTGAGGACCGAACGTATTTGTGTGGACGACAACTGCCTTTCGGAGCGGTCTTTCAGTGTCATGAATATCCTGCCTGTATTGCTGGTGCCGGTCTGGGACCCGCCGGAAGGCCCGATACTCGACATAAACCCTTCAACATTGGGGTCATTTTTTACTATTTCGGCAAGCTTTTGCTGATGGGCTTTCATGTCTTCGAAGGATATGCCCTGTTGCGCCTCGGTGAAGGACATCAGGCGGCCGGTGTCGTCCGCGGGTATGAATCCGAAGCCGTGCGGATAATATCTGAAGAGGACAATTGTGACAAGCAGTATCAACCCGTTTATGATCATTACAACTTTTCTGTGGTCCAGGACAACCTTCAGGCTTCTTTCATACGCATTGAGCATCCAGGCAAAAAAGCGTTCAGAGATATCGAATATTCTGCTGTGGCCCTGTTCCTGTTCGCCGTTGCGCCTGATAAAACGGCTGCAGAGCATGGGGGTCAGTGTAAGGGAAACAAATCCTGAAAAGAGCACCGCCACGCCTATTACGACCGCGAATTCATGCAACAGCTTGCCGAGGAACCCGGGCATGAAGAGTATGGGGATAAAGACCGCTACGAGAGACAGGGTCATGGACAGTATGGTGAATCCGATTTCTTTTGAACCTTTGAAAGCGGCTTCGATTATGGGTTCCCCATTTTCTATATGTCTCATTATATTTTCGAGCATGACTATCGCGTCATCCACGATAAAGCCGACGGCAAGCACCATGGCCAAAAGAGAAAAGTTGTCTATGCTGTATCCCAGCAGGCACATGATCGCAAAGGTCCCGATAATCGAAAAGGGCAGCGCGAGACTCGGTATTATGGTGGCCGACGAGTTGCGCAGAAACAGAAAAATAACCATGACAACGAGACAGATCGAGATAAAGAGCGTGAGCTGAACGTCCTTTACGGATTCCCTTATGGATATCGTCCGGTCATAAAGGATATCTATGTTGACCGCGCCCGGGATCTGCTGCCGGAAATGCGGCAGCAGTTTTTTTATGGAGTCGACTATTTCTATGGTGTTTGTTCCGGGCTGCCGCTGTATCGCAAGGACCACGGCCCTTGTGCCTGTGAACCAGCTTGCGATCCTGTCGTTTTCCACGCTGTCAATGACCTTGCCGATCTGTGCGAGGCGCACCGGCATGCCGTTGCGGTAGGTCACAATCAGGGGGCGATATGCGGCCGCATTATAAAGCTGGCCCGTGGTCTGGATTGTAAGGTTGGTGTGAGTCCCTTCCAGGGATCCCACAGGAAGATTTACATTGCCTTTATCGAGGGCGGTCGCCACTTCATTGATGCCGATATTGCGGGCAGCAAGGGCCTTGGGGTCGACCTGCGCCCGCACCGCGTATTTCTGCGAACCGTATATCATTACCTGCGCTACGCCGCTTATCATCGAGATGCGCTGGCCGACAAAGGTGTCCGCGTATTCATGCACCTGTGAAAGCGGCAGGACCGAAGAACTTACTGCGAGAAATAATATGGGCGAATCAGCCGGATTGACCTTCTGGTAAGAAGGCGGGGTCGGCATATTCTGCGGCAGCAGTTTGGCCGCCTTGGATATCATTGACTGGACATCCTGGGCAGCCGCGTCGATATCGCGGTTGAGGTTGAAGACAAGGGTTATCTGGGTCGCCCCCTGCGAATTGGACGAGGTCATGGAATCAAGGCCTGCGATGGTCGAAAACTGCCGCTCAAGAGGCATGGCCACGGATGAAGCCATTGTCTCCGGGCTTGCGCCGGGCAGGTTTGCAGACACGTTTATGGTGGGGAAATCAACATTCGGAAGGTCGTTGACGGGCAGCAGGCGATATCCTATAATCCCGAACAGGAGTATTGCAAACATGACGAGAGTGGTCATGATGGGACGTCGTATAAAGATATCGGAAATATGCACCTGTTCTATTTACCCGTCGTCTCTTCAGACTTTCCCTTTATGCCTGACTTCTCATCTTCCTGCTGCGAGGCAGGCGCGGCCTCTCCTGCGGAGCCGGAGCCGCCCTTTATCTGCACCTTGCCTCCAGGTGTTACGCGGAGCTGTCCGTCGAGGACGATCTTTTCGCCGGGGCTGAGGCCTTTTTCTATAATGGACTCGGTGTCGTTTGACCTCGAAACAACGACCGGCCTCATTTCCGCCGTCATATCATCCCTGACCACATAGACATACTGTCCCGCCTGCCCGACCTGAACGGCCTGTGTCGGCACGACGACCGCATTCTGCCGGGTGTATAGAAAAAGAGAGACATTGACAAACTGTCCGGGCCAGAGGCGGCCCTTCTCATTATTGAGTGTGCCTTTCAACTTGATCGTGCCTGTGGAAGTGTCGACTGTATTGTCGATAAAGGCAAGGACTCCTTTTTCAGGTGTGAGGTCCTGCTTGTCTATATATACGGCAATGGGAAGCTGCTTCCCGGAATTGTATTTTGTTATAACGGCCAGGTCTTTTTCAGGGGCTGAAAAAGAGACGGCAATAGGCTGCGTCTGCCTGATGGTGGTCAGACTTTTGGTGTCGTCGCCGGCCTTTACGAGATTGCCCTCATCGACCAGTATATCTCCGAGATACCCATTGATGGGCGAATGAATATAGCAATAACCAAGCTGCACCTGCGCGTATTCCACGGCGGCCCTGTCCGCGCTTACAGTGGCTTCAAGCGCTCCGGCCGCGGTCTGCTGCTGTTCATACTGCTGCCTGGAAATATAGCCCTTTTTTACGAGTTCCGCATAACGTTTCTCGTCTGCGCGGGCATTCGCCAGTTGGGCCATGTCCCTTGCCAGTGCGCCTTTTGCCTGCATCAATGTGGCCCTGAGCGGGCGGGGGTCAATGGTAAAGAGCAGGGCGCCCTTTTTGACGAACTGCCCCTTTTTGAAGTGGACCTTTGAGAGTATGCCGCCTATCTGGGACTTGACCGTCACATTCAGATTGGCCTCCACATTGCCGATGGCGCTGATCTCGTAAGGCACATCCTTTTGCGCGACAGTCGTCACAACAACGGGCGCCGCAGGTTTCCGGGGGGCTTCTTTTGAAGAGCAGGCAGGCAGGAGCAATGAAATTGCGGACAGCCCCAGGATAATGAATCGCAACTCCGGACGGAATTTATAAATCATGACCTTATCTCCCGGCGGCCGGAGCCGCTGTTATTTGCACGTTCACGGACCGTCCCCCGCATAAAGATCCGGACGTATTCCCGTATAAAAGCTTCTGTTTCACGCGGGCCGTTTTTCTTTAGCATCAGTAGTTCGGACTGCGAAAAATATGAAAAGAACATACCGATAAAGGCCCTTGCGGCGACCAGGGTGTCGAATTTCCTCAAGACCCCCTCTTTCTGCTTCTTCGCGAGATAGCCCGCTATGGAAAGGAATATGTCATTCACCATGGACCGGTAGGTTTTGAGTATTTTTTCTGAATAAAGGTGTCTTTCGGAATGCAGTATTCTTATGAAATCCCGTCTCAGGGTCAGGATTTCTATGTATTTGCGCGCCATTTCAGACAGGGCCTCTTCGTATGGCAGTTTTGAGACGGAAGGCATTATCTCCTTGAGAGTCGGTAAAAACATGTATGACGTCAAAGTCTCTTCGAGTAGGGCATCTTTTGTCGAGAAGTGTCTGAAGAGTGTGACCTCGGCAACCCCGGCCTCGGCTGCGATTTCCTTTGTGGCGGCTCCGAGGAAACCTTTTTTGGAGAAGAGAATCAGCGCGGCTTCGAGGATTTTTTCCCTTGTGGTATGTCGTGCATCATGCATTAACAATCTCCGTCCCGGCAAAACAGAATGTCTGTAAGCGCCGACTAACAGTCTACCGTAGGCTCCGGAAGTTGTCAAGGGGAAAGGCTGATATCGGCGCGACCCGCTGATTATCATCGGAAGCGGCATCATTTACCGGAACGGAGGAGAATTTTTAGGCAAAAATAGTGTTTATAAATAAAGCGGGGATCGGCATAAGAATTCAGATAAATATAAAAACAAAGGAAGAAGGGTCCGGCCCTTCTTCCTTTAATAAGAATGAGAAGAATATTTATTCTTCCGGCGTGTTAACGCCTGTAAGGGTCACCATCCCTGTCACGGTCTCTGTCCCTGTCGCGATTCCTGTCTCTATCGCGATCCCTGTCCCTGTCATGATCCCCGTCCCTGTCATGGTACCCGGGACGATCATAGTCGCGCCGATGCTCGGGAGGAATGCAACCAAATGATGTTAAAAGAATAATCGAGGCCAGAAACATGCCTGCCAACATTTTCATATTTTCCTCCGGGAATGACCGTTTTATTCCATCCTGTAATCGGATGACTGATTCTATTTCATATTAACAGGATTTGAAGATTTAAAAAAATATTTTTTTCAGTTTGTTTAACCTGTAACATATTTGCATTTACGGTCTCCCGTGTCGAGCGGCATCCGGATTACATCTTTATATTTTCACTGGACAATTCTGCAACAGAATTGCAGAATATCCTGAATACTGTCAGGCATGGCCGGAGGGCGCCGTTTCGGCAATGGCCGGCGCATCCGTCCGGTGGAAAGCCGTTGATTATTCCCCGGAAAAGGAACAACAGTTGTCAGGGAGTTAATTTTGATTTGTGATTAAATCCGGAGGTTATTTTGGATAACGAGATATTGCAGGCCATCATTCTGGGTATTGTTCAGGGTTTGACGGAGTTCTTCCCTGTGAGCAGCACCGCTCATCTTATACTCTTCCCCTGGTTTTTCGGCTGGCATGGCGAGATAGACACCCTCGCCTTTGATGTCGCTCTTCACGGCGGAACTCTTATAGCTCTTCTGGTATGCTTCTACAGGGACTGGATCGATATGCTCACCAAAGACTATAAACGGCTTGTGATTGTCATGGCTGCGGCCATTCCCGCAGGCATAGCGGCCCTCTTGCTGCACAAGATCGTTGAGCAGGAGCTTCGCGACCCGATTGTGATTGTCGTCTCTCTCGTGGTGTTCGGGTTTGTCATGCTCTATGCGGACCGTTTCGCGGCCCGTCATGCGGCCCGCTCAAAGGGCGAGCCGTCATTGAAAGACGCGCTTATAATCGGCTTCGCCCAGATAATAGCCCTCATTCCCGGGGTGTCCCGTTCCGGCATAACCATGTCCACCGGCATGTTCACCAAACTGACGCGCGAAGGCGCGGCGCGTTTTTCGTTTCTGGTCTCCACGCCGCTGATCGGAGGCGCAGTCCTCTGGGAGGGACGCAAGATCGTCGCAAGCAGCGATGTCTTCCGCATGGATGTAGTGGCTGCAGGGGTGCTCGCTGCGGCGGTGTCCGGTTATTTTGCGATCCGCTTCCTGCTGAATTTTCTGAAGACCCACAGGTTCGACTCATTTGTTTATTATCGGTTCGCTCTTGCTGCTATAATACTAATATTATGGCTGAGAGGATAATCAGCATAGAAGAAGAGGAACTGCTCGAACAACCTGTCCGCAGGAGAAGGTCCGACCCGGGCAACCGGAAGAAAGAGGATGTCCGGCCGAAGAAATTCCGCGCGATCATTGGTGTGCTCATCATTTTGTTCGGTGTGTATGTCGCCATTACCCTGTTTTCCTACACCAAATGGGACCCTTCTTTATTCACGTATACAAACAAGCCCGTGCAGAATTACGGGGGCATAGTCGGCGCGCATCTGTCCGACCTGATATTTTCCTTTGTCGGCCTTACGGGTTATTTTTTCCCTTTATTCCTTATCGGTTACGGGATCAAGAAGATCATGGGCGCGGAGAGAAATCTTTTACATCTGACCGGATTTGCCCTGATGGTCCCTGCGCTCTCTATGCTGGCCGAACTGATCTCGCAGTCCACTTCGAGGTCTCTTGACCCTTCCGGCGGGCTTGCAGGGCAGGTACTGACAGATATTGCTTCGGGTTTTTTGTCTGTTGCCGGCGCGTATATATGCTGTGTCGCGCTTTTGTCGGTGTCGTTCATACTTGTAGTCCCGTGGTCTGTGTTCTCCATGCTTGCCGAGAGGGGCAGGGGGCTTAAACTGAAAAAGAAGGGTTCCGGAAAAGATGAGGATGAGGAAGGGGATGAGGCTGAGGATGAACCTGTCTTTGAGATCAGGCGCGAAGCTCCGGTTGAATTCACCATGCCTAAACCCAAACCGGCCAATTTGTTTGCGCCCCGGACGGTCCCTGAGCGCAAGGATGATACGGGGTACAGGTTGCCGCCTCTTGATTTTCTCAGGGATGTCGAGCCCGTGCCTGTGCCCACCAAGGAGGAACTTACGGCTGCCGCAGCCGGACTTGAGCGCAAGCTTGCGGACTTCGGCGTAAGCGGCAAGATCAGGCAGGCGCATCCCGGACCTGTGGTGACTATGCTCGAATTCGATCCTGCGCCGGGTGTAAAGATAAACCGCATAGTGTCCCTTGCGGACGACCTGGCGCTTTCATTGCGCGCGCCGAGCATAAGGGTCTATCCCATCGCGGGCAAGGCGACCATAGGGCTTGAGGTGCCGAACAGGCATCGCGCCTCGGTTGCGCTGAAGGAGATCATCTCGTCCGAGTCGTTTCAGAAGAGCTCTTCCTTGCTCACACTGGCCCTCGGCAAGGACATCTTCGGCAACCCGATTGTGACCGATCTTGCAAGGATGCCGCATCTTCTTGTGGCGGGGGCTACCGGCTCGGGCAAGAGCGTTTCGATAAATGCAATGATAACGAGTATCCTGTACAAGGCCACGCCGCGCGAGGTGCAGATGCTGATGATCGATCCCAAGCTGCTCGAACTATCGGCCTATTATGATATCCCCCATCTCATCTCCCCGGTAATAACAAATCCCAAGGAGGCTTCGGAGGCCCTGAAGAAGATGGTCTTCGAGATGGAACGGCGATATCTGCTGCTGGCCGCGAGCGGGGTGAGGAATATCGAAAGCTATAACAGGCAGGTCCAGCCCTCTGAAAGGATGCCGTATATAGTAGTGTTTATCGATGAGCTGGCGGACCTGATGTTCACCGCTCCTTCCGATGTCGAGACCGCAATTGCCCGGCTTGCGCAGATGGCGAGGGCCTGCGGCATCCATCTGATACTCGCCACGCAGCGTCCGTCGGTAGATGTTATTACCGGCCTGATCAAGGCGAACTTTCCTGCAAGGATATCTTTCCAGGTCACATCCAAGATAGATTCGCGCACGATCCTCGACGCCATGGGCGCGGAGAAGCTGCTCGGTATGGGTGATATGCTTTTTATGGTGCCCGGAGTCAAGAGCATGAGGATACATGGCGCGTTTATAAGCGACGTAGAGGTGAAGGACATAACCGGTTTTGTGAAGGAACAGGGCAAGCCCGATTACAGCTCGTTTGAAAACATCACCGCAGTTGACGGTATGGCGGATGGAGATGAAAGGGCGGGCGACAGGGACGAGACATATGACAAGGTGATAGAGTTTGCGGAGTCGGCGGGAGAGGTCTCGATCTCTTCCATCCAGAGACGGTTCAAGATAGGCTACAACAAGGCAGCCAATATAATGGAGCTGCTCGAAGAAGACGGGTTTGTCGGGCCTCCCAGGGGCGCCGGAAAACCGAGGACATTCATTATGAGGAGAAGATCATGAGAAGAGAAGAAAGTTGTCGGACAACGGAAGACAGGGGACGCGCTTCGGAGCTCGGTATATATGCCGGTAATTCGACATATTGCGCTTTTATATTATTTGTGGCGTCTTTTCTTTTGTTGCTCTTTTCCGGTCTGCAGCAGGGGGGAGCAAACTCCTTTGCGGCGGAGACGGAAGACCAGGTGACAAAGATACAGAAGGCCTATGAGGGAATCAGGGACATAAGAGGCCATTTTGTCCAGAAGAGTCATGTAAAAGAACTTAAACGCACAGACACCTATAAGGGCAGTTTCTTTATAAAGCCGCCGAGTATGAAGTGGGATTATACCGGTGAGAAGGCGCAGACCATATATGTGAATAAGGGCCGGATCACTATTTATCAGAAAAAGGAGAGGCAGGTCTTTAGATCAAGGTTCGACAACGCCACGTACGGACAGGCGCCTATTGCGCTCCTTGCCGGATTCGGGGACATACGCAAGGAATTCGATGTGGTCTCTAATACCGCAAATACGCTTGTCCTCAAGCCCAAGAACCCGATGGGCAATATAGTCCGGCTGGAGATCAAAACCACGGAAAGCGGGTTCCCCATAAAGTCGATAGGCATTATCGACAGTCTCTCAAACCGCGTAAATATCATTCTTGCGGATGTGAAGACAAACACGGGGCTCAAGGAGTCTTTCTTCCATTTCACGCCGCCCAAAGGCGTCGCCATAATGGAGAATTAATCTCCCCAGGACCTCCGGATGGAGAAGGTGTTGAGGATAGATAATGTCGAATAAAATAAGAATAGCCGTCACCATAGGCGAGCCGGCGGGCATCGGTCCGGAGATCACCCTCAAGTCGCTTTTGTCCGAAGAGGCGACCGGAATTTGCAGGCCGCTCATAGTCGGCTCTGCAGCGGTTATAGAAGAGGCGGCTGAGAAACTCAGCATCGCGATAAATCCATCGGTTGAAATACTCGACGTCGGTGATATCAGGGGCCGCGATTTCCCGAGGGGACGGTCCACTGCGGAAGGCGGCAGGGATTGCGCGGCCTATATAAGGAAGGCTGTAGAACTGGCCTTGAGCAGGGAAGTTGACGCCATTGTGACCGCGCCGATATCAAAGGAATCCCTCAAGATGGCGGGGATCGGATGGCCGGGACATACCGAGATGCTCGCTGAACTGACAGGGACAAAGGATTTTGCAATGGTGTTGTGCGGAGGACCGATCAGGGTCATCCTGGTGACGATCCATACCGCGCTCAGCAACGTGCCTGCGCTGATAACCAGGGAGCGGGTATTGAAGACGATCATCATGGCGAAAAGGACGTGCGCCGTAATGGGGATCGAAAAACCGCGCATTGCAGTTGCAGGTCTAAATCCTCATGCGGGAGAGGCCGGGATCTTCGGCAGGGAAGAGATAGAGGCGATCAGCCCGGCTGTTGAGGACGCCTGTAAAATGGGCATACCCGTTTTCGGGCCTTTTCCGCCCGACGCGCTTTTCAACAAGGTTTATAAAGGCGAGTTCGACCTCGTGGTCTGCATGTATCATGACCAGGGCCTGATACCGCTGAAGATGATAGCCCTTGACAAGGGCGTGAACATCACGGTCGGGCTGCCCTTTATACGCACCTCTCCGGACCACGGCACCGCTTATGATATTGCATGGAAGGGGATTGCAGATCCTTCGAGCATGATAGAGGCGATAAAAACGGCAGTCCAATGCGGAGACCGCGTCTGATGAAACTATTTGAGCCGTTTTCCTTTGCAGGACTATACCTGAAGAACCGCATCGTCCGGTCGGCCACGTACGAAAAACAGGCCGACGCGGACGGCTTTGTGACCGGCCCGCTGATTGATATGTACTCCGACCTCGCAAGGGGAGGGGCAGGACTGATAATAACCGGGAATGCCCTTGTCCATGTGACCGGCAGGGCGGTCCCGCAGATGTTATGCATCCATAACGATCATTATACCGAATCGCTGAAGAGGCTTACGGATGCCGTGCATGACTTCGGAGGCACAATAGTAATGCAGCTCTCTCATGGAGGCAGGCAGTGTTTTCCGAAGTTTCTCGGCGGGGAGCAGCCGATGGGGCCTTCAGCTGTTTATGATCCTTCAACAAAGATAATGCCGAGGGATATGTCGGACAGCGAGATATGGCAGATCGTGGAGGCGTTTGCCGACTCGGCCTGGCGGGCGTTTAACGCAGGGTTTGACGGGGTGCAGATACATGCCGCGCATGGTTATCTGGTCAGTCAGTTTTTGTCGCCGCACACCAACAGGCGTCAGGACTACTGGGGCGGAGATGAGGAGATGCGCTTCCATTTTATGGGCGAGATTATGGACGCCATAAAAAAAGAGGTGGGCGCAAACCTGCCTGTTATGGTAAAGCTGAACGCCGATGATTTCATCAGCGGAGGATTGAGGCCGGACGAGAGCCTGCGGATCGCAAAGAGATTGCAAACGGCAGGAGTATGCGCGATAGAGGTGAGCGGCGGTATGATGGAGGCCGGGAATCCGACGGTGAGACCGCATATCGACTCCATGGATGAAGAGGCCTATTTCAGGCGATTTGCCGCGACGTTTGCGAGGGAGCTCGATATACCGGTAATGGTCGTAGGAGGGATACGCTCAAGGTCTGTTGCCGAGGACATCCTTGAGAGCGGCGACGCGGAACTCGTCTCGTTTTCGCGTCCGCTGCTGCGGGAGCCCGACCTGCCGAAGAAGTTCAGGGAAGGCAAGGAACGGGCCGACTGCACTTCCTGCAACAACTGCATGCGCATATTGAAACTCGATCATATCCACTGCACTGAGATCGATAAACCATAGTATCCCTTTTGTTTTGGGCTTTTGTAGCCTTTGACTTTAATATCCACCTTGTCCACTTCTTCAACCTGCCGGGCAAATGCTTTTTCTCATCTTTCAGACTTCGCATCATACTTTTCTTAAATTGAACCGCCCCCTGTCATTACGGTTTTGAGCCCGAGGAATTTGACCATCGGATCAAAGTCCCTGTCGTCATGCAGCAACGGCAATTGATAATGAATGCAGAATGTGCCTATCATGACATCTATAGTCTTTCTGACCGTCACACCCTTTTTCCTGAGGATTCTGTAGTTCAGCGCGCTTTTGATTGCAGCATCATGACCTCCCATTGTCATACAAGGTATGCCGGAAAGCAGGTCCATAGCTGTTTTGAACTCCTTGTCATCCTGAAAACCCTGAAGAACTTCGGTGAGAATCAGGTCGCCCATAATGAGCGGGGTATTCCCGAGGGCCGAGTCGAGCCAATCCGTCTGCGGGGTTTTTCTGCCGTTGAAAAAATCTATCCAGACCGAAGAATCAACTACGATCATTTGTCCGTCCGCATCTCATCGAGATTGCCGGTCCATTTGAGCTTTCCCCGGAATTTCTTTATTCTTTCCTGGCCCTTCATTGTTATCAGTAATTTCAGGCCTTCCTCTATGGCGTTTTTTTTTGTCTTCATCCCTGAAGCTTTCAGCGCCGACTGCATCAGATCATCATCTATCACAACATTAGTTCTCATTCATTACCTCCAATGTGTATTAATCTAATATATTATACACATTAATCGGATTGAGGGGAAATGGGGCATTGTTAAGGTCAAAATGGCGATAGGGGCGCCAATAAACAGATATCGATAAATGGTCGCCGGGGTTTCCCCGTCGACTCCGTCACAGCCGTCAATTTGACCTTCAACCCTTTGCCGTTTTAATATAACCACTATGCTTTCACCGGACAAACAGCTCGAGATAATCAAACGGGGCACAATCGATATCATACAGGAGAAGGAACTGCTCCTCAAGCTGGAGAAGTCGTGCAGGGAGGATGTCCCGCTCAGGATCAAGGCGGGCTTCGATCCTACCGCTCCCGACATTCATATCGGCCATACCGTGCTGATCGAAAAGTTGCGTCAGTTCCAGGAACTCGGCCATGAAGTGATCTTCCTTGTCGGGGATTTCACCGCCATGATCGGCGATCCCACAGGGAAGTCCGAGACCAGGAAGCCTCTTTCAAGGGAAGAGGTCCTCGTCAATGCCGAGACCTACAAGGAGCAGGTCTTCAGGATACTCGACCGTGAGAAGACGCGGATTGCCTTTAACAGCGAGTGGCTGGAGGCCATGTCCGTTGCCGAGCTTATCAAGCTCCAGGCCAAACTCACAGTGGCGCGGATGCTCGA
>JGI20214J51088_10000741_pt1 | contig 22378 bp, 24 predicted proteins | sample WetSurMetagenome_FD_51088 | JGI IMG/M metagenome (IMG submission 51088) | reverse complement strand
GGATGATCCGAGGCTGAAGATACTTATCGGCGCAATTCAATCAGCAGAGTTCCGGAAAATCCTTACCCGGCTAGGCGGCTATGATACGAAAGAAACCGGCACGCTGCGATCAGCAACCTAATACAACTATCCGGTAAAGATGGCGGTTTTTTACTGCGCTTTATGGTTGCCGGATAAATATTTCAGAGAATAAGTTCTCCTATACCAGTTTCAGGGAAAAAGAAAAATATCTTTAAAAATACATTATAACGGGTAATTTGTACACTTCCTCACCGGCGTAAGTTAATTACTTGTGTATCGAATTTTTTTTGAGGTTAATTTCTTGTGGTTGACCGCATGTAAATTTAGAAATCTTTAACTAACTTTCTGAACAACCATAGCAATTATAACGACAAGTGTGTGATACGCATGGCGTTTTCTGTACATATTAACATGGAGCAGTGTACCGGTTGTGGCAACTGCGTGACTGCATGTCCGGTAGATGCACTCGAACTGCATACCGTTGACCCGGTGACCAAGGAGAAGATCTACGCGGTGAAGAACGGGAAGTCCATTCACCTTGATGTCAAGGCCGAACTCTGTGCCGGCTGCGGTGTCTGCGTCAATGCTTGCCCCTACGACGTAATCCGTCTCTCGGGAAAAGGAGAAATGGTCCCAACACAGGCCTGAAGTGAGGAACAGCATGGCGAAAGATATTACCTTAAACCTGATATCCGGCAGGACCATCCAGCAGGGTGTCGCGATCGAAGGCGGCAAGGAGAAACCGCTGTACCGCACAGCCTGCGGAATCATCGAACTGGACACATCGGATTTCAAGAAGCTCGGCGTCTGGAAGAACTCCAATGTCAAGGTTACCAGCGACTACGGCAGCGTTATTGTCAAGGCGATCGAGACGACCCAGGGACCCCACCCGGGCGTAGGGTTCATCCCCATGGGCCCGTGGGCGAACTCGGTCGTCAACCCTGACACCTACTCAACCGGCATGCCGACGTTCAAAGGCACGCCGGTGAAGGTGGAAGTTGCCATGAACGAGCCAATCCTTCTGGGGATTGAACTCGTCCAGAAACAGTGCGGGGTGAAATCAGCATGACCAAGACCATTACCGATGTGATCTGCCCGTTCTGCGGTACCCTCTGCGACGACGTTGAAGTCGTTGTCTCCGATGACGGCAAGAAGCTTCTCGAGGTAGCAAACGCGTGCGTTATCGGCACGGAGAAGTTCCTGCACTCCCAGGCAGCTGACCGGGTAACCCGGCCCCGGATGCACCAGGAAGATGGCACCTGGAAGGAAGTCAGTTATGACGACGCAGTAGAGTACACGGCCCAGATGCTCGCGAAGGCAAAGAAGCCCCTGATGTACGGCTGGTCTTCAACTAACTGCGAGGCCCAGAGCGTAGGAAACGAGATCGCCGAGATCTCAAGAGCATGCTGCGATAATACTGCCGCAGTCTGCCACGGCACGACACTGATCGCCGTGCAGGATATCGGCCTGCCGACCTGCACCCTTGGTGAAGTCAAGAACCGTGCAGACCGCGTCATCTTCTGGGGATGCAACCCCGCCCACGCCCACCCCCGCCATATGTCCCGGTACTCGATCTTCCCGCGCGGGTTCTTCACCGGCAAGGGCCAGATGAGCCGCAAGCTCATTGTTGTCGACCCCCGTGTGACCGATACGGCCAAGATGGCAGATGTCCACCTCCAGCTCGAACAGGGGAAGGACTACGAACTCTTAAACGCACTCCGCGTTGCGTTCAAGGGCGAATGGCTCCCTGATGTCGTTGCAGGAATCCCCGCCGAGAAGATCCGTGAAGCTGCAGATATGATGAAGAGCGGCCGTTTCGGGATCATCTTTTTCGGTATGGGCGTCACCCAGTCCCTCTCCAAGAACCACAACATCGACGAGGCGATTGCCGTGACAAAGGACCTCAACGAGTACACGAAGTTCTCGATCATGCCGATGCGGGGCCACTACAATGTTACCGGCTCCGGAGAGGTCTTTGCCTGGCAGTTCGGGTTCCCGTACTCTGTCGACCTTACCCGCGGGTTCGCCCGCTACAACCCAGGCGACACGAGCTCGATCGACCTCCTCACCCGCGGTGAAGTCGATGCCATGTTCACAATCGGCAGCGACCCGGGAGCACATTTCCCGATCAGCGCCGTCAAACCGATCGCGAATATGCCCTCAGTCTGTATCGACCCGCACCTGACTCCAACCAGCGGAGTCTCCAAGCTCCACGTTCCGGTCGCCTTCAACGGTGTCGAGACCGGTGGCAACTGCTATCGTATGGACAATGTGCCAATCGACTGCCGTAAGGTTGTCGAGCCGCCGGAGGGCATGCTCACCGATGAGCAGTTCCTCATCAAAGTCCGTGACCGCCTCAAACAGCTCAAGGGGGCTGCATAACATGTCAGAATATATCATCAAGAACGGCCATGTCTTTGACCCGGTCCAGGGCATCAAGGGCGATAAGAAGGATATCTCAATCAAGGACGGAAAGATCGTCGACAAGGTCGGTTCCGGTGCAAAGGTCATCGACGCATCCGGCAAGACCGTCATGGCAGGTGCAGTCGAGATCCACGCCCATATCGCCGGGCCCAAGGTCAACCTCGGCCGCATCTACCGCCCTGAGGACAAGCTCTTCAGTTGCACGCCGACTAAAGGCATGGAGCGGATGGGCGGCGGGGCATCGATCCCGACCACCTTCAAGACAGGGTATGAATATGCAAAGATGGGCTATACGACTGCCATGGAAGCGGCAATGCCCCCCATGTTCTCCCGTCACGTGCACGAGGAGATCCGCGACACCCCCATCATCGATGAGGGTGCATTCCCGGTCTTTGGGAACAACTGGTTTGTTCTTGAGTACCTGAAGAACCAGGAGATCGAGAATACCGCAGCCTATATTGCCTGGATGCTCCGCGTCACCAAAGGATACGCAGTCAAGGTCGTCAACCCCGGCGGCACGGAAGCCTGGGCATGGGGACTGAACTGTCTCACGGTCAACGACCCTGTCCCATACTTCGACATCACGCCGGCTGAGATTGTCTCCGGCCTTATCGATGCAAACGAGTACCTCGGACTCCCACACTCGATGCACATCCACCCGAACAACCTCGGGAACCCCGGGTGTTACGAAACAACCCTCGATACCCTGAAGCTTGCAGAAGGCAAGAAGGCCAAGAACAAGTTCGGCCGCGACTCCGTTATGCACCTCACCCACTCCCAGTTCCACTCCTATAAGGGCACGAACTGGGGTGACTTTGAGTCCGGTGCGAAGGAAGTCACCGATTACGTCAACAAGAACAAGAACATCACCATCGATACCGGTAACGTCACCCTTGACGAAACCACAACGATGACTGCTGATGGTCCGTTCGAGCACCACCTCACCGGTCTCAACCATCTCAAATGGGCGAACTGTGATGTCGAGCTCGAGACTGCAGCCGGTGTCGTGCCCTACATCTACAGCCCGTCCATCTCGGTCTGTGCCATCCAGTGGGCAATCGGCCTCGAGATCCCCCTGATGATGAAGGATCCGATGCGCTGCTATATCACCACTGACCACCCGAATGCAGGACCGTTCACGCGGTACCCCCGCGTTATCAAGTGGCTCATGAGCAAGAAGGCCCGCGACACCCAGATCAACGCCTTCAAGCACAAGGACAAGGTCCTTTCTCAGACCAGCATCGGCAGCCTCGACAAGGAGCTCTCGCTCTACGAGCTCGCCCAGATGACCCGCGCCGGCCCGGCAAAGACCCTTGGTCTCGGTGCCATGTGCGGGGGACTGAAACCCGGCATGGATGCCGATGTCGCAGTCTACAATTTCAACCCTGACAAACCAGTTGCAGACCCCGACGACATCGAGAAGGCCTTCAGCCGTTGCGCCGCGGTTTTCAAGAGTGGTGTGCAGGTAGTCAGCAACGGCGAGATCATCGCCACGGGCCACAAGCGCACCCTCTGGGTCAATGCCAAGGTCAACGACAACCCGCAGGTCATACGCGACATCAACGAGAAGTTCATCAAGTACTACAGCATGACGCAGGCCAACTACGAAGCACTCGGGCACCACTTTGTCCCGAACCCGTTCGCGCTCGAGGTCGATGCAACAACCCAAGTGTAGGTGGAGAAGATGGAAACTGTAACCATTACGTTGAAAAATGCCCCCGCACTGTTCCTTGAGGCGGACAATGTATCACCCGATGTATTCGCGGGCAAGACTGCCGCACAGATTGCCGAACTCCACGTCCACGAGGGGAATACAACCTCCCCGCTCGGCAAGTACTTCGAGGTCAGCGGCAGTGCCGGCACAACAGCGGCCGACACGAAGATCGTCGTAAAAGGCGACGTGAAGAAGGTCAAGTACCTCGGCTTCAAGATGAGCGCCGGGGAGATGGTCATCGAAAGCTCCGCCGACCAGTACGTCGGCGCATGGATGACCGGCGGCAAGCTCCTCGCAAAGGGCAGTGTCGGCGCTTTTGCCGCAACTGCCATGAAGAACGGTGAGCTGACCATTGAAGGCAATGCCGGGAACTACCTTGGTGCTGCTTACCGCGGTGACTGGAGAGGCATGTCCGGCGGCAAGATCCTCGTGAAGGGCAATGCCGGCTCGGATATCGGTATGTATATGCTCGGCGGCGAGATTGTGGTCAACGGCAATGCCGATGTCCACGTCATGACCCACGCCGAGGGAGGAAAGACCATTGTCAAGGGTAGCACCAAGAGCAAACTTGGCGGCCAGATGGTCGAAGGCACGATCATCGTCTTCGGGGCCATCGAGACCATGATGCCCGGCTTCAAGCCCAATGGCGAAGTCGAGCTCGAGGTCGAGGGTACCAAGGCTAAGTTTGCCCACTTTATCGGGGACACCGGCGAACGCCACAAGAAGAAGAAAGGCGTTGTCGTCTACGGCAACCTGTATAAGAAGATCTAAATTTTTTCTTTCCTTTTCTTTTTTTAGATCACTTCTCGCGAATTCATTTTTTATTCGGAAAACAGGCCATTCAACAACGTGTCCGGACCCGAATCCATTCAAAGGAAATATCTGAAAAGATCCCCGTTCAAAGCTCTCCGCCGGCACGGCAGGGCGGGAAGGTTTTCTGGACTTCATAGTTAGTCTTGATCCGGAGCGGGGGCAGCTACAGTTAACCGAATTTTACGAGTTTACACCGATACACCTCTAAATTGAGAAAAGGCGATTTTTCATAGAAAATCCCTTCAAGATGCTGATATCGCTCCATTGACGATCCGGCCTCTCAAGCCCTTGTTCCGGCAACGGCGTATCCCGTTCAGGGGGATTTCAAGCAGCTTTTCTGTCCGTGGATATCCCCGTCAAACACCCTCTAATACGATCACCACAAATACCTGAGACAATGCGCTGTACCATGCTTGCCAGCGGGAGCAAAGGCAATTGTGTCGTTCTGGAAGGGGAGAGCGGGACAATCCTCATCGATGCCGGCCTGAGTGCAAAGGAATGCCTCCTGCGCATGGAACGCGCCGGGATCGATGCGGGGAAGATCGATGCCCTTGTCGTTACTCACGAACATGGCGACCATACCCGGGGCGTCGACGTCCTTGTCCGCAAGCTGGAGATCCCGCTCTATGCAACGAAAGGCACCCTCGCTGATTTCATCCATCACCGCCGGACTTCTGCAAGACCTCTGGCACACACCGCCTGCAGGGACGGCGAACCATTCATGATCGGGGATCTCACCATCGAACCGTTCGCTACCTCCCATGATGCTGCCGAGCCTTGCGGGTTCATCATAACCGAAGGCGGACTGCGCTTCGGGTACTGCACGGATACCGGGATCATCACTCCCCGTATGCATGACCTTCTCCGGCAGTGTGACGGAATTGTCCTCGAGAGCAACCACTGCCCTGATATGCTCCAGAGCGGGCCGTATCCCGAGTCTCTCAAACGCAGGATCCGTTCGAAGAGGGGCCACCTGTCAAACCAGGCCGCCGCTGCGTGCCTCCGGGATTTCGGGAGGGATGTTCCCCGCATTATCCTCGCACATCTGAGCGAGATGAATAATACCCCGGAAAAGGCGATTGGGAGTGCACGGGAGGGGCTCGGGCTCTTCTTCGAAGAAAGGATGGTCACCGTCGCTTCCCAGAACGGAACATCAAAGGCTTCCCCGCAACACATTCATCTCTGAGCGGCCTTATCCCTGAAAAACAACTCTTTTTTTGTAAAAAACGCAATGTTAATCCCCCCGGCAAAGTAAGATCTCCAGCGATAACAGCCATGCTCTTTATGGACTTTTCCCGGTGTTGCGAGAAGCTCGAAGGGACCGCCGGGCGGCTCGAGATGATCGATATCATCAGCAGGGAACTGCCCGGTCTGACTGAGGAAGAACTGCCGGTCTTCGTCCGCTTTGTCATGGGACGGATCTTTCCGGACTGGAGTGCGAACAAGCTCGGGATCGGGCCGAACCTGCTGTATGAGGCAATCGCTGCCGTTGCCGGCATTACACGGGAGCAGGTTGTCGGGAAGATCAACAAAACCGGCGATGCAGGACAGGCAGTCGAGGACCTCCTTTCCGTCAAATCCCAGACAACCTTCTTCCATGAGGAACTGGACCTTGTCCATGTCTACAACGCCCTCATCAGCATAGCGAGCATGGAGGGAAAGAAGTCGCAGCGGGAGAAACTGCTCGCCGCCCGACGGCTCCTGGGCAATGCCCATCCGCTCGAAGGGAGGTACCTTGCCCGGATCATGCTCGAAGAGCTTCGCATCGGGGTCGGGGAGGGGAGCGTCAGGGAGGCCATCGCAAAGGCCTTTTCCGTGGATTCCGCCCTCGTAGAACATGCAATGCAGGCGCTCAATGACCTGGGGGAGGTAGCCAGACTCGCGAAGAACGGGCCGGAGGCACTGAGGGAGGTCAGGATCACCCTCTTCCACCCGGTACGGATGATGCTCGCCCAGCAGGGGACCATCCTGGATATGATCAAAGAGAACGGGATGATTGCAGCCGAGTTCAAATACGATGGCTCGCGTTTCCAGTTCCATAAGAAAGGTAACTGGGCACGGATGTATTCCCGGCGCCTTGAGGATGTGACCGCCGCGTTACCGGATGTCATCAAACAGCTCCTGAGTGCCACCGACCACGATGTCATTCTTGACGGGGAGGTCATTGCTATCAAAGACGGGCGACCGATGCCGTTCCAGTCGGTGCTCCGCAGGTTCCGTCGGAGGCACGATGTGGCGGAGGCACAGGAAGCGATCGAGATGGTGCCAAACGTCTTTGATATCTTATATCTCGACGGGGAAACCCTTATTGATCTTCCTTTCTCCGAGCGGCGGCGAAGACTCGAGTCAGTCGTCACGATGTATCTCGCCCCCCAGGTGGTCAGCGATCGCGAGGAGGAGATTCAGAAGACGTACGAGGCAGCACTTGCCGCCGGTCATGAAGGGATCATGATAAAGATCCCATCGTCCCCCTATACACCCGGCCAGCGGGGGAAGAACTGGATCAAGATCAAGCCGGCGGTAGACACACTCGACCTTGCCGTGATTGGCGCAGAGTGGGGTGAGGGGAAGCGGGCACACGTCTTTGGCTCCTTCCTGCTCGCATGCGTGGACGCAGGAAAACTCGTGCCCTTGAGCCGCGTAGCGACCGGCTTCGCCGATGAGCAGCTGGCAGAGGTCTACGAGCAGATGAAGGACCGTGTCATCGCCGAATCGGGAAGAAGTGTTACTTTCGAGCCTTCGCTTGTCTTCGAGGTAGGTTATTCAGAACTCCAGGTGAGCCCGACCTATGAAGCAGGGTTTGCCCTCCGCTTCCCGCGGTTCATACGGATCCGCGATGACAAGGATATTACCGATATTGAAACTATTGAGAGCCTCCGGGAACGATACAAGCGCCAGGCAACATCTGCACAGGCTTATCAGAATTGAAAAAGGGTCCGCTGGGTCCGCACCTCGGGGATCAGCGTGCTGTGCGCCACCCATGAGCCACTCCCGATGACGGCCACGGCCTGCCTCACGGCTTCATCAAGCGATCTGCACGGGATCGGGCGTGTTGCCATCGCCTTTCTCGTAGCTTCCCTGATAACCCAGGTCCCGAGAGGTGCCCAGTACTCGCCCGAGATACTGCGGACAAGAATGATCCGGGCAGAGCGCCGGATGCTTTTGAGGTGTTCGCAGACCGCCAGCCGGGCGGAGTAGTAGGCACCGGCAATAGGGGAGTACCCGTGTTTTGTCATCCCTTCCCGGTCCTGCACGATCACCTCCTCGTCCCCGGCCCACAGCGTCCGCTTCCCCCAGATCTCGATCATCTCGTATTTCCAGTCGCCGGGGACGAGGATGCAGGCGATTCGGTTCCCATAGATCTCACCATGAAAGAAGAGGATCTCCTCAAGAGGTGGGAAGCGGGCGATCTCCAGTTTCAAGCCGGTTGAGAGGGTATCGTCTACAGCCGTGATGGCCCAGCGGGTGGGGACGAACTTCCGTCTTCGTCCGAGAAGACCGGCAGTCATAAGTTTCGTGATCTGGTAGACATCGACTGCCGAGTCCCGGAGCGAGAAACAGGCCTCGGTCGCGGTGATATCCGTGTCCGAAGTAATTTTATCGACGGCACGGTCCACGCGGGCACTGCCGATTATATCCATGGTCTTTACAGATCCGGAAAAACCGACGGGTGTTACCGTCCCGTCAAAATTAAGACTGAACGCAACCGGTCTTTCAAATGATACGTCAACATCGAGCGGGAGCGAGGAGAGCGCAATCTCCTGCAGGTCGCTGGATACCGCCGGGAGACCGGCGCTTCCGCGGATAGTGCGGGCACGTATCCCCACTATGTCCTCCATGCCAAGGTTCCGGTTGATCCATTCCGGGGGATTATCAGAATCGTTGATCAGCAGGGGCCCGCCCCGTACATCCGGATACCCATAACTCCCGATAAAGACCGAAGGTGAGCTGCCCTGGTAGCTGCTCGACGGATTCACCGTCACCTGTGCGTGAAACCGGGTTATGATGGGACAGCGGGGGAGCCCGCACATGCCTTTTCCCTTGCAGACCGCACATTGCATCACCGGGTATTCCCCCAGGAAGGTCCTTAATTTACCGGGCTCACGAGCCTCAGCTCCCGGGTCAGGATGGTTGTATGACCCTAGTCCTGGCAATGATCTTCTCTCCTTCCGAAAACGAGATTCGCCAGCCCACATCATAACGTGCGCCGCACTCCGGGCAGATCAGGATGACCCGGTAGACGTCCCGCGTGGATCGCACGGGCTTCTCCGGGTTTGCATTCACATTGAGAAATGAGGTATGAAACCCGAGCGCATACCCGCAGGCAGGGCAAGTGTGGAGTTCGTCTTCAAGATTCAGGGTTGTTATTTCACCAGGCACCGGCATGGATCCTCCTTAATACTGGTCCGGTCATACCCTTACACCTTTTTGTTTCCCGTTCTCCGCGGTCGCGATGATGATATCCATGGCATTTTTCCTGCCATTGATCTGTTCATGGGCAGCTCTGAACGGACGGGGCACAAGTGCCATCGTCTCGGCGATCATTGTTTCCAGGACTTCCCCGGTCACGGTTCTGCCATCAACGGCTAGCCCTGCTCCGATGGCTACGATCTTTTTTGCATTATTCTGCTGCTCAGGATGGTCCGGGTCCATGATCATCAGCACCGGCTTTTCGAAGACCAAGGCCTCGTGCAGCGTTGTGAGCCCCCCGTGGACAATGGCAATTTTTGCCCGCGCGAGGAACTCGTAAAGGTTCGGGACGTAGCCATGGGAGACGAAATTCTCCGATGATGAGGGGAGTTCGGGGCCGGTATAGAACACATCGAAGAACAGGTCTTTTCGCTGGTCAGCGATCCTTTTGAGCAGTGCGTACATCGGGAGCTTGTAGGGCTCCCCCCCAAAACTGGTGAAAATGGTCACACGCTCGCAGGTGTACCGCCCCGGATCGAACTCAAAGAACGGGCCGGTGTAACTGTACCGTCCTTTTTTATGGTCAGGAATGCTGATGTTGAATTCGCTTACAGTATCCGGTGGAGGGTAGTCCGGGATAATGACGTGGTCGGCAAAGTTCAGGTACCACTGGATGAGGAAATTAAGGGTTTTCCAGACCAGGTTGGTCCTGCCACCGGGCCCGTTGAAATGATTCTGGTTGGTGATGAATACTACCGGCACGTGCATGAACCAGGCTGCAATTACCCCGCCAAACATGGTATCACAGACAACGCAATCGAAGCGGTAATCGCGGATAAGACGGCGGACGCTTGCAGCCGATTCGAGGAGGGTGAACGGAATCCACCGTGCATGCCAGAGGGTCTTCTTCAGGCTGAAAAACCCATTCTCCCCGGCGAGAAAGACCTCGCGGGGGGTGTAATGCAGGTTCCTGCAGCCGTGCTGTTCCATAAAATCATGGGATTTGCCATACCCGGCAAAATGAATATCATGGCCCTGTTGCTGCATATAATGGCCCAGGTGGAGCGACCGCGATGCATGACCAAGCCCCTCCCCGCAGACAACAAAAAGGATCTTCATCTCGTATATTCCCGCGTGCATCCCCTGATAGTTGCCAAAACTCTTTTTAGCCGGGACCCTGTTCACAGCCGGCGGATTGTGCTGTTTCAACAGGTTCTTCCGGGATGAGGATCCAGGCAATGATATAGGCAACAAGGCCGGTGCCAATCGTCAGGAGCGTTACGACTGCCCAGACGAACCGGAGGATAGTGGGATCGACCTCGATATGTTCCCCAAGGCCGCCACAGACGCCACCCAGCATCCGGTCTTTCCGGGAGCGGTACAACCGTTTCATGTACACGGAATGGGATTTTCAGAGTTAAAGATATCACCATGCTCACCGGTCGGAAACGAGATTTTTTATGAACCCGGCGCAAGGTGAGTACGGGAGTGGATACCATGCCGGAAAATGATAAGAGCGGAACCGCGACCTTCGGTGCCGGGTGCTTCTGGGGTGTCGAGGCAGCCTTCCGCAAGATGAAAGGTGTTACTTCGACAGCAGTCGGATATATGGGGGGTTCGCTGAAGAACCCCACCTATGAACAGGTATGCTCCGGAGAGACCGGTCATGCCGAAGTTGTTCAGGTGACCTACGATCCCGCGGTTACCACATTCGACGACCTTCTTGGCGTCTTCTGGTCGGTTCATAACCCGACGCAGCTCAACCGGCAGGGACCCGATTTTGGATCGAACTACCGCTCGGTCATATTTTTTCATGACCCGGACCAGGCAGCCCGTGCAAGGAGATCCAAGGAAGAGGTGCAGGTCTCCGGAAGGTTCGGGTTCGGGAAGATCGTAACACAGATCCTGCCGGCCTCGGATTTCTGGAGAGCTGAAGAATATCACCAGAAGTACGTTGAAAAACATGGCGGCCACGGGGCATGCGGGATCTAGTTTTTTACCTGATTTTTTCCAAATCCATTAATACCCGAAACGGGATACAGAAACGCTATGCTGATCTCTGATTTCCTGCAGGTTGTCGCTGTCATGCTGGAGGTCTGTGTTACGGCTATTGCCCTCCTCATCGCGACCCGCAGGAAAAAATTGTACGGCTGGGGTATTGCCCTGACCTTCGTGCTCTTCGTCCTCTTCGATATCTTCCGCATCTTTGCCCTACCGATGCCGGACACGTTCCATGCCTTCATCTTCCTCGTTGCCTGTGGCTCCATGGTCTATGCAATCTGGCTCTTGTACGAAGAAACGGGGGTAACTGTCTGAAAAACAGGCTGAACAGTAACACCCAATACCCAGGAGTGATAATACCCTGCTGGAGCTGGGGGTATATACGGTTGAAAGCAACGCTCGTAATTGTTATCCTCCTTGTGGGGGTTCTTCTCGCAGCCGGTTGTACGGATACCGGCACTGCAGGCAGGGATGCTTCGCAGGGATCTGTCCGGACGCACTATGATTACAAAGAGGGCTGGGGGTTTACTCTCGGGTGCTATGGCAGGGTGACGGGATACGCCTATAATGCCGGGAACACCTCAGCAGACAATGTCCAGCTGAATTTTAACATGATCAACACCCGCACTGGAACCATCCGCGACTCGAAATCGATCTTCCTCGCTACTCTGGAAGCAGGCCAGTCAAGGACCTACGAGGCGGTCCTCGATGGTGAATGCACGGATGATTACAAGGTCGAGGCCGTATTCGGAAAATAGGTACATTACCTTAACGGGGGGATCGTACCGTCAAGGATAACCACGAGATCCGTATCCACTTTTTTCCACCGGCATCTGGACCATCCGGCTTGGTCAGAAGGCTGGTTTTTTTTAAAAGATACTCGCCTGCACCTCAAACTGTAAGAACTGCGGGAAGACGATAGGTTCCTTGAAAAAACCAGAAAACAAAGAATGTATGGGCCCGCTGAGATTCGAACTCAGGACCTCCGCCATGTCAAGGCGACGTCATAGCCAACTAGACCACGAGCCCGCATATGCCTGATGCTCTATAACATCTGTCCTTGTATTATTAAAAATTTGGGTAAATGAGCGGACAATTTTCGCCTCCAAAACCCGGCAGGAAACATTTCACCAATAGTTTATTTTCCCGTCAGTACCATGGTTGGATGATACACCATGACTGAAGGACCACCTGCACACCAGCAGCTCTTCGCCTATCAACACGATTCAGACCGGCTTGAACTGCTCATCCGTATTGTCTACTGGATCCTGATCGGCATTGTCCTTTGGGTTTATGGGATCATTGCATTACTTTGCCTGATTGTCCAGTGGTTTCATATCCTCGTCCTCGCGAAGCGGAATGAGGGGCTCTCGAACCTGGTGAAGGGGTATCTTGAATACCAGGTGCACGTGATGAATTATACGTATTTTATGACAGACCGGCGCCCCGACATCCTGCCGGTGCCCGTGAAGATTTTCGAAGAAATGTGACAGGACAATAACCCCGTGCACTTTTTTTATGCACCGATATGTGCTGGCCGTCTCATTGGTAATGGAGTGACGTTTCGTGTCTTGAGTGGAAAGGATAGAGATTTGGCGATTGGGTCGANAAAGACGGAACCTTCACCTTAGAACAAGTAAAATTACTCCTGAAATAAAAGAGAGAAGCAGGAAGGCCGGGTTACAGCTTTGCCGCAATGTTCACTTTCCCGCCGGGACTGGATGATGTCCCGTTCTGCAGGATCGTGCTGTTCCGGTAGATCCTTACCTCGATCGGGTGGGCGGAACCATCCTGTTTGGCGAAGTCAGCAGAAACAGTGCCATTTATCGCATCGACCGGGTAAAGCCGTTCCCCTGAGTCCTTTGCCGTCATCATATTGTCAGCGGTCCCGTACGTCCCCGAGAACGATCCGAGGTAATTTACATAGACAAAGACACCTGTTGCGGGAATAATAACGGGGGTCATTACAGGCACCGTGACCGAGCCGGGTGCTACGGATANCTGGGCAGGAACGGTAGTCGCAGCTGCTGTCGGTGCAGGTGTGGGGGTTGCTGACTGGTTCTGTGTGCAGCCGGCAGCCAGGATCCCGATGATCAGGATCCCCATGAGAATAATTATTTTACGCATGGAATAGTATTCGCATCGCGTCATAATAATTTTATCGTCAGATTTTCGTGAAAGAGGCCCATAATGCGGGTAAAAGACCCTGACGGAGAAGCCATAGGATAATTACCCGTTTCACATTTTCAATTCATTGTTCTGGTGCCAGGGCTCCGCCGCAGAAAAAAAACGTGTTTTTCCGGATTGATACCTAAAAAAAGAGGATCTCATATTAATTTCCCTGAAATCTTAGCAAACGTTGCAGTAAAGATCCCGGGCATGCCGCGGATCTCATCCATAACCTGCGAGGGCACCTCGCTGTCTACATTGAGGACCATGATTGCTTCTTCGCCGGGCTTGATGCGGCCGACCTGCATGCCCGCAATGTTAATACTGCATTTTCCGAGGATGGTGGAAGCCCGCCCGATAACTCCCGGCTTGTCAAGGTGACGGGAGACAATAACGTACCCTTCGGGAATCATGTCCATGGTATAACCGCCGATACAGACGATCCGGCTCCGGCCCTTGAAAAACACGGTGCCGCTCACGCTTTCTTCACCCTTATCGGTCTTGATTTTGATGGTGATCAGGTTCTTGAACCCGCTTGATTCCGGTGTCACGGTCTCGCTCACCGAAATGCCGCGCTCTTTGGCCATGAACTCCGCATTCACGATATTGATCGGTTGCTGGAGGATCGGATCGAGCAGTCCCTTCAGAGCGAGACGGGTCACGAACTTCATGCTCCCTGCGTAGGCAGAGAGCTCGCCACCATAGATCATCTCGACCGACGAAAGCCGGCCACCGGAGAACTGGATGATGAACCTCCCCATCTTCTCGGCCAGCTGGGCATAGGGTTCGAGCACTTCGGTGAGCTCGGGAGGAACCATTGGGGCATTCACCACATATTTCGCCGAGCCCCCGTTCAGGACTTCGACACACTGTTTTGCAACCGAAACTGCGACGTTCAGCTGGGCTTCCACCGTGCTGGCCCCAAGGTGAGGGGTGACGATGACCTGGTCGAGCGTCAGGAGCGGGGAGTCTGTCGGGGGTTCGGTCTCGAAGACGTCGAGAGCTGCCCCTGCAACCTTGCCGGACTTCACTGCGTCGTAGAGTGCCTTCTCGTCGATGATGCCGCCACGGGCACAGTTGATGATCCGCACCCCGTCTTTCATCGTTCCAATGCTCCTGGCATTGATCACATGTTTTGTCTCGGCAATGAGCGGGGTATGGACGGTGATAACGTCAGCAACTTTGAAGAGATCCGCCATGGACATCATCTCAACGCCGAGCTGGGCTGCCCGTTCCTTCGTGATAAACGGGTCATATGCCACACATTTCATATCGAGGGCTAGTGCCCGTTTTGCCAGTTCCCTGCCGATCCTGCCAAAACCGACAATGCCGAGTGTCTTCTCGTTCAGCTCCACGCCCATGAACTTCGAGCGTTTCCATTCCTTCTTCTTCAGGCTCGCGGTTGCCTGGGGGATGTTGCGGGCGAGCGAGAGCATCATCGCCATCGTGTGCTCGGTCGCTGCAAGGGTGTTGCCTTCCGGCGCGTTGGCAACAATGATGCCCTGCCGGGTAGCTGCATCCACATCGATATTGTCCACGCCGACACCGGCCCGGCCGATGAACTTCAGCCGTTTGCCTGCCGCTATCACCTTCGCATTGACATCGGTGCCGCTCCGTACGAGCAGGGCATCGTAGTCCCCGAGAATCCTGCAGAGCTCGTCTTCCTTGAGATCGGTCCTGACGTCGACATCGCAGGACTTCCGGAGGATTTCAAGCCCTTCTTCCGCCAGCGGATCGCTGACGAGCACTCTTGCTTTTGCCATAAAAACCCATATATTATCTGCGCCGGACTTAAAGAGGGTTATTCTTCAAAAACACCTGAAAAGTTTTCCTTGCGCGTCTCTGTAGCGACTAAATAACCGGCTTCTGCATAAAAAAGGGATGATAATTATTAAACAGGCGGGCGATGAGATCATAAGTGGTGCGAGCATGAAAGAAGTCCCCAATATTTTATGGCTCGAGGAGATCAGGAAGGAGGATATTGTTTCGGTCGGCGGCAAAGGTGCGTCTCTTGGAGAGATGGCATCCATCGGGCTTCCCGTCCCGAGAGCCTTCGTCGTGACTGCTCAGGCGTTCCGCAGGTTTCTGGTGGAGACCGGCCTTGAGAAGAAGTTGTTTGCAGCGTACGACAAACTCGACGTCGAGGACAATGAGGCTCTGGAAAAAGCTGCCGGGAACGCCAAAATGATGGTGCTCAAGGCAAAGATGCCAACGGTGCTCAAAGACGAAATACGTGCCGCTTACAAGAAGATGGAGAGTGGCACTCTCATTGTTGCGGTCAGGTCGAGTGCAACCGCTGAAGACCTGCCGGATGCGAGTTTCGCCGGTCAGCAGGAGACCTATCTCAATATCAAAGGGGAGCTGGCCCTGATCGAGGCTGTCCAGAAATGCTGGGCCTCTCTCTACGGTGCCCGGGCGATCTATTACCGGGCAAAACAGGGGTTCGACGACCACACGGTCAATATCGCTGTCGTTGTCCAGCAACTCGTTCACTCTGAGAAGGCCGGGGTCATGTTCACTTCCCACCCGATTACCGGAGAGCCCCTTACCATCATCGAAGGGTCATGGGGCCTGGGCGAAGCAGTGGTCTCGGGATCGGTTTCGCCGGACAAGTACATCTTCGACCAGCGGTCGGAGAAGGTGGTTGACACGCTGATCTCGAACAAGAAAGTTGAGATCATTGCTGACGGGGACAATGGGACAAAACTGGTCGACATCTCTCCGGCCCGGCAGGATGTACAGGTGCTGAGCAATGCCGAGGTGGCCAAGCTTGCAATGTACGGCAAGATCGCAGAGAACCATTACGGCATACCGCAGGACGTGGAATGGGGGATCGTTGCCGGTACCTTCTATATCCTCCAGTCCCGCCCAATCACGACCATCGGGAACAACAAGGGGGCAAAGGGTGTGTCAGGACAAAAACAGGATGCAAAGATCCTCGTGCGGGGACAGGGAGCGGCTCCCGGCATTGCGTCCGGCAAAGTCGTCATCATCCGCGATGTCAAGGACACCGGTGCAGTAAAAGAGGGTGACATCCTCGTAACACGGATGACGAACCCGGATATGGTGCCGGCGATGCGCAAGGTTGCAGCGATTATAACCGACGAAGGTGGCATGACCTGCCATGCGGCGATCGTGAGTCGGGAACTGGGCACCCCGGCGGTCGTCGGTACAAAGACTGCAACGAATATCCTCATGACCGGGCAGATGGTGACGGTAGACGGCGAGAAGGGGTTTGTCTATGAAGGTGAGATCCCGCACGAAGCTCCGGCAAAGGCCGTCGCCGCCCCGGTTGCTGGCGGGCATGGGCCAATCATCACTGCGACGAGCGTAAAGGTCAACGTCTCCATTCCAGAAGCAGCGGTAAGGGCGGCCGCAACCGGTGCTGACGGTGTCGGCCTGCTCAGGATCGAGCACCTCATCCTCGGGCTCAACAAGACACCCGGGTGGTTTATTGCCAACAATAAGGAAGAGGAGTTCGTCAGGGAACTGCACGATGGCATTAAGATCGTGCTCGATGCTTTCCCGGGTAAGCCGGTCTGGGTACGGACCCTCGACGCACCGACCGACGAGTTCCGGAACATGCGGGGCGGGGAGAACGAACCCCACGAGCATAACCCGATGCTGGGCTGGCGGGGCATCCGGCGCGATCTCCAGAGCCCCGATCAGTTCCGGCTTCAGGTAGAGTCCTTCAAGCAGCTCTGGAAAGAGGGCTACGATAACCTCGGCATTATGTTCCCGATGGTCTCCCACCCGGAACAGTTTGTCGCCGCAAAGGAGAAGATGCGTGCGCTTGGAGTGGATGTCGAGAATGTCACCCTCGGCATCATGATTGAGATCCCGTCAAGTGCGATCATGATCGAGGAGTTCCTCAAGTGTGGTATTAAGTTCGCCTCGTTCGGGACGAACGACCTGATCCAGTACACGCTCGCCATCGACCGCAACAACGAGAATGTGGCCGACATGTACAATCCCCAGCACCCCGCAGTCCTCCGCCTTATCNACGATGCGATCCAGATGTGCCGGGCATACGATGTTGAGGTCTCCATTTGCGGGCAGGCAGGTTCCGATCCTAAGATGGCCATCTGGCTTGTCGAACACGGCATCGCCAGCATCTCCGCCAACATTGACGCCATCGCCAAGATTCGAGAGGCAGTCGCCAAGACGGAAAAGCGTATCATCCTGGAAGCTGCGAGAAGCCGCGATGCTGAATAAGGGTCATTCTCTCGAAGAACTCTTCACTTTTTTCTCCCATAAAAAAAGGGAGGATCTCGAATACGACTACATCCTGAGCTCGATGTGCACGATTCCCCATTCCGTTGCCGTGAGAGCCCACTGCATGTTCATGGAGACGAATCTCGGCGACCCCGGCCTCTTTCCCGGGACATCTTCCCTCGAGCATCTTCTAGTCAAACGGTTCACAACCCTCTTCCACTGCCCGGAAGCCGGGGGCTATGCCACGAGCGGGGGCACTGAATCGAATATCCAGGCACTCCGTCTGGCAAAGGTTCTCCGGCACACCATAAATTCCCCGAATGTCGTTGTACCGGAGTCGGCCCACTTCTCGTTCAAAAAGGCCTGCGACATCCTCGGCCTCGAACAGCGAAAGGTGCACCTGGATCACAATTACCGGATGCTTGCAGACCAGGCTGCTGAACAGATCGATAACAATACCATTGCCCTCGTGGGTGTCGCAGGGACCACAGAATATGGCATGGTCGATCCGATCGCGGATCTCGCTAAGATCGCAGCGGAGCGCGACCTCTTCTTCCATGTCGATGCAGCATTTGGCGGGATGGTCATTCCGTTCCTCGAGGATCCCGTACCCTTCGATTTTGCCCTCCCGGGTGTCACGTCCATTGCCGTCGACCCGCATAAGATGGGCATGAGCACGATCCCCTGCGGATGCCTCCTCACACGGGAGCCGGACCTGCTCAATTCGCTCAATATCGATACGCCCTACCTCACCGTGAAGCAGGAGTATACCCTCGGCGGCACGAGGCCGGGAGCCCCGGTCGCCGGTGCCCTCGCTGTTCTTGACTACCTCGGTATGGAAGGCATGAAGGCTGTCGTATCCGGGTGTATGAAGAATACAATGCGGCTGATCGCCGGAATGGAGACATTCGGCATTCCGCGGGCGGCAACTCCCGATGTGAATGTCGCGACGTTTGTCTGCGATAAAAAGAGGGTTCCGATACCATGGAAAGTCTCGTGGACCTGCAGGAAGCACCTGCGGATCGTCTGCATGCCTCACGTGCATATCGACCGCATCGAGGCTTTTTTAAGAGATATTGGTGAGTCCCATGCTTGACAGACTGGTAGCATCCCTTGAGACCTGTCCGATGGTGAAGCGGGGGGAGTACAACTATTTCATCCACCCGATCACCGACGGCGTACCGATCGTAGAACCCGCCCTTCTAAGGGATGTCTGCACCGCGATGGTCAAGGTGCTGGATCTCAATAACATCGATAAGATCGTGGTGGTCGAAGCCATGGGTATCCATATCGGTGCGGTCCTCTCGACGATGACAGATATCCCGATGACTGTCATGCGCAAACGCGAGTATAATCTTGATGGCGAGGTTGCGGTGCACCAGACGACCGGCTACTCGAAGGGCGAGCTCTACCTCAACGGGGTCTACCCGGGAGACCGTGTCGTGATCATCGATGACGTGGTCAGTACCGGCGGCACAATGCGGGCCCTCCTGCAGTCACTCGACGTTGCCGGCGCCGAAGTAATCGATGTCTGCATCGCTATCCAGCGGGGTGACCCGGATATCGGCCGCCCCTACAAGTCCCTCGTGAAGATCGAGGTGACTGAGAAGGTGCGTGTGGTTGAACGATTCCTCTGATCTTATCCGTAAGCTGAACGCACGGGGGGTACATCGTGTCGCTCTCCAGTTTCCCGAAGGACTCAAACGGCAGTCCCACGCCTATGTCTCGGCACTCCGGGATGCCGGGTTCGATGTTGTAGTCAACGGCGACCCCTGTTATGGCGCGTGCGACCTTGTGCTGGAAAGCTTGGCATTTGCCGATGTTATCGTCCATGTCGGGCATGCTCCGGTAGATGAACAACCGGATGTCATCTTCGACCCATGGCAGGTGGATTTCGATGTCGCCGTCATGGAACATGTAATTTCACTGCTGAAAGGACCGGTCACCGGGCTGGTTACCACGATCCAGCATACCCATCTCATCCCGGCTATGGAGGATCTTCTCCGTTCGAAGGGAATCGACGTCAGAGTGGCCGAAGGACGCGGGAGGACTCCACTCCGGGGGCAGGTGCTCGGCTGCTGTTTTGCCGCAGCAAAGGAGACCCGTGCTGATGAGGTGCTCTTCGTCGGCACTGGACTTTTTCACCCGATCGGGATCGCGCTCGCAACGAAAGCCCGGGTGATCGCCCTCGATCCCCTGACCGGGACAATGCAGGAAGTAAGCGGCGAGGCGCTCCTTCGGCGACGGTTTGCTCTCATGGAAAAAGCCCGGGGGGCAAAAACGGTGGGGATCATCGTCAGTTCAAAGAGCGGGCAGGTGCGGATGGACCTCGCGCGCCGCCTTGCTGCTCTCGTACCGGGCGCAACCATCGTCACGATGCGGGAAGTGAGGCCTGACGAGCTCCTGAACCTCGGGTTCGGCTGCTATGTGAACACAGCCTGCCCCCGCCTTGCCTATGATGACCAGGGCCGCTTCCCGGTCCCGGTCCTCTCTCCGCAGGAGTACGAGATCCTCTGCGGGGTTCGCACGTGGGACGATTATGCTATCGACGAGATCGTATGAAGCTCAAGAAGCTTGAGATGAACCTCCAGCGGCTCGCAGGCTTTTCCCGTCCGCGTGCTTCGCTCGAACAATACCAGACACCGGCTCCGCTTGCTGCCCGGCTCCTGTATCATGCCCTGATGAAAGGTGATATCTCGGGTAGATCCGTCACCGATCTCGGGAGCGGCACCGGGGTGCTTGCGATCGGGGCAGCCCTGCTCGGGGCAGAGGTGGTGAAAGGTGTTGAGATCGATGAGAATGCGGTTTCCGTCGCGACAGCCAATGCCGGGCTTCTGGATGCCAAAGTAGAGTTCATNATCGGGGATGTGAAGGACCCCTTGGTTGCCGGGCGGATCGGCCCTTGCGACACCGTAATAATGAACCCACCCTTCGGGGCCCAGAATGTTCATGCTGACCGCCCGTTCATCGACGTTGCGCTCGCCTGCGCCCCGGTTGTTTACAGCATCTTTAATGCAGGATCGATCCAATTTGTAACGTCCTACACGCAGGGGCGGGCAGCGGTTGACGAGAAGATCGGCAGCACATTTCCGATCCGGCGAACCTTTGCCTTTCATATCCGGGACGTGCAGGAGATCGGGGTTGAGATCGTACGGCTGCGACGGATGACATAAACGAACCACGAAGCATGCGAAGGACCATCACCGGGCTCGCTGCCGCCCACATGGTCACGGACATTTACATGCCGGTACTCCCGGCCATCCTGCCGCTCCTGATCCTGAACAACGGTTACTCCTACCTCGCTGCCGGCCTGCTCGTCACCGCCTACAACCTCACCTCCTCCTTCACCCAGCCGATCATCGGCTGGCTCTCGGATACGAGGGGGTTCTCAGTCAGCATCAGCATCAGCCTGCTGGTCAGTGCTTTTTTCGTTGCGCTCATGGGTATTTCCCAAGACTATTCCCTTCTCATGCTCTTTGCGATCATTGCAGCACTCGGGCATGCATGCTTCCATCCGACAGCGCTCAGTATCGTCAGCCGCCTCTGCACGAGCAGGAACCGGGGCCGGATCACCTCCTATTTCGTGGTCGGGGGCAATATCGGGTATGCCATCGGCCCGGCCCTTGCAGGCATCTTGGTCTGGGCATTCGGATTACCGGGCCTCCTCTTTCTCATCTTCCCGGCCCTTATGATGGCCTTTGCCCTGCGGTACCTCCTGCCGGGAGGGATTGCTGCATGCAGGGACCAGGGTATGCCGGAGCAGACCACTGCCGGAAAACAATCCCTCAAGCCGTTTGCTGTCCTGATGGTGGCATCGATCCTCAGGGCCTGGGCGGTCTTTGCCGCGATAACGTATCTGCCAATGTATCTTGTGACCCAGGGGTATGACCTCGTCATGGCGAGCGAGATCATGACCCTGATGCTTCTCGCGGGTGTTGCAGGCCAGGTAGCGGGGGGCCGGATATCCGACCGTATCGGGAGAAAGGAGTTCATGGTATTCGGGCTCGCCGCCGCGATCCCGTTCTTCTATTTATTCTTCGCGAGCTCGGGATTTATCGCAATCATTGCCCTGCTCATCTTCGGTTTCTTTCTCTGGTCTACTTTCGCAGTAGCGGTTGCCATGTCGCATGAACTCCTTCCACAGAATGTGGGGCTTGCTTCGGGGATGATGCTCGGCCTCGCCATCGGGTTCGGGGGTCTCGGGGTGGCAGTCAACGGGATGATCGCCGACCAGTATTCGCTGGGGGCCGCACTCGGGACCATCCCTGTCCCTATTGCGGTCGCAGTCGTGCTGATGGCCCTGCTGCCGTACCCGTGGCGATCATTGCAGCGCCACCTCCGTACCTGACCGCCGGGGTTCAATAACCCTTATATGGGCAGATTCACAAATCAAGTGAACGAGGTTGATTGTATGGACAAGACAGGTATCATTGCATTGATCATCGGGCTGGTTTTGTGTGCCCTCGGCGCTATCGCGATCTGGGTATTCCTTCCGGAGGTCATCATCGCTGTCAAGGGACTGATTGGCATCGTGGTCCTTCTCGTCGGAATCATGCTCGTGATCTTCGGCATCCTGATATTCAGGGATTAAAAAAAGAGATCGTTTTTTTT
>JGI20214J51088_10000740_pt1 | contig 22389 bp, 10 predicted proteins | sample WetSurMetagenome_FD_51088 | JGI IMG/M metagenome (IMG submission 51088) | reverse complement strand
ATGAACAATAAATTGGGAAAAATCATCACAATGCCCGACTTTCTAAAAAATCGCTACACACCTCGTACAGGTTCGTGGCTGTCTATCATTACACTTATAGCGTACGTACTGACCAAAGTGAGTGTTACCGCGTTTACAGGTGGTATCTTCATGCAGAGTCTTCTTGGTTTGCCTTTCTGGTATGGAGCTATCGGATTGATAGTGTTAACGGGTCTCTTTACTGTTTTGGGAGGCATGAAGGGTGTGATGACACTGTCGGCAATTCAGACGCCTATACTTATCATTGGTTCATTCCTTGTGCTTTACCTCGGATTGTCGGCGCTCGGAGGCGGCAGTATTACTCATGGTTGGACTGCAATGATCGACTTTTCTAAAACGCTGAGCAATGGAGCAGATGGCGTTGCATACGGTACAAACCACATGTTCCACTTTAAGACAGGCGACCCGCTGTATGACAAATATCCGGGCTTTTGGGTATTCATTGGAGCTTCGATAATCGGTTTGTGGTATTGGGCAACCGACCAACACATTGTTCAACGCGTGCTCGGACAACAAAAAGGCGAGTCCAGCGAGGTTGTGATGAAACGTGCGCGCAGAGGTACTATCACTGCCGGATATTTTAAAATATTGCCTGTATTTATGTTCCTGATACCCGGTATGATAGCCGCCGCATTGGCGGCACGTCCCGGTAGCGGTTTCTCGTTAACCAACCCTGATACCGCCTTTGGCTCTATGGTTAAGTTTGTTTTGCCCGCCGGTGTGAAAGGTATTGTTACCATCGGCTTTATATCTGCATTGGTTGCTTCTTTGGCGGCATTCTTCAACTCCTGTGCTACGTTATTTACGGAAGACTTTTATAAGCCAATGTTCAAAGGTAAAAGTGAGGCCAGATACGTTTTGGTAGGCCGTATCGCAACAATTGTTGTAGTGATACTTGGTATTATATGGATACCGGTAATGATGAGTCTTGGCAGCCTTTACGAATATTTGCAAGATATTCAATCGCTGCTTGCACCTGCTATGGTTGCAGTATTTGTTTTGGGGATATTCTCCAAAAAAATTACCCCTAAGGCAGGTGAAGTAGGCTTAATTGTAGGCTTTCTTATTGGTATGGTACGATTGCTGACCAATATCATCACAAACTCAGGTAAAAATGTAATGACAGGCTGGTGCTGGGAATCCACCCATTGGTTTTGGCATACCAACTGGCTTATCTTTGAGATATGGTTGCTTGTTTTCATCATGTTGTTTATGGTCGTAGTATCGTTTTTCACTCCGAAGCCATCTGCTCAACAAGTAGAGTTTATTACTTTCACTGGCGATTACAAAACCCTTATAAAGAATAGCTGGAACAAGTGGGATGTAATTGCTTCTTTGGGTGTGGTACTGTTTTGTGCTTTATTTTATATTTATTTCTGGTAAATAACTGATGTCAAATATTAACAATTTATTATCTAATCACCCCCTTCCCAGCCCTCCCTTGGGGGAAATTGAAAGAGGGTAAAAAACTAAATATATGGACAAACTTAAATCTTTTGAAGTCTGGTTTATAACTGGTACACAGCATCTGTATGGACCGGATACACTTAAACAGGTGGCAGCCGATTCGGCAAAAATTGCTGCTGCTCTTGACAAATCACCAAAAATTCTTCAAAAGGTGGTTTTTAAACCAATACTTACGACACCCGATTCAATTACAGAAATATGCACTGAGGCAAACAATGCAAAAAACTGCATCGGTATTATAGCCTGGATGCACACCTTCTCTCCGGCAAAGATGTGGATAAGAGGACTCTCTATTCTGAATAAACCGTTCCTTCATTTCCATACACAGCTGAACAGGGATATTCCCTGGGAATCAATCGACATGAATTTCATGAACCTTAACCAGTCAGCTCATGGCGACCGTGAGTTTGGTTTCATAGGTACAAGAATGAGACTGAACAGGAAAGTGGTAGTCGGTCATTACCAGGATGCAGAAGCAATTGACAGGATAGCGGTGTGGATAAGGGCAGCAACTTCCTACAGCGATGCCCTCAATATGAAGGTGGCACGATTCGGAGACAATATGCGCGATGTAGCTGTTACTGAGGGGAATAAGGTAAGCGCTCAAATAAAAATGGGTTATTCGGTTTATGGATATGGCATTGGTGATCTTGTTAAATATGTAAATGAAATATCACCTTCAGCTATTAAAAAACTTCTTGCAGAATATGGTTCTGAATATAAGCTGACAAAGAGTGTTGCAGGTTCTGACACTCTTAAAGAAGCTGCCAGAATTGAACTCGGGATGGAAAATTTTCTGAACGCAGGTAACTTTAAAGCCTTCACCACAACCTTTGAAGATCTGCACGGACTGAAACAACTCCCTGGCCTTGCGGTTCAGCGACTGATGGCCAAAGGTTACGGTTTCGGTGCAGAAGGCGACTGGAAAACTGCTGCTCTGGTACGATCTATGAAAGTAATGGCAACCGGGCTTAAGGGTGGAACCTCATTTATGGAAGACTATACATACCATTTCGATCCGAAAGGAATGCGGGTGCTTGGCGCTCATATGCTTGAAGTTTGTCCTTCAATTGCACTTGGAAAACCTTCTGTTGAAGTTCACCAGTTATCGATTGGCGGAAAAGAAGATCCGGCAAGACTTGTATTCAAAACAGCTACGGGAGAAGCGATAAATGTTTCGGTAATTGACCTTGGAAACAGGTTCAGGATGATAGTAAATGAGGTTGAAGTTGTAAAATGCCCCGATATGCCAAATCTCCCGGTTGCAAGTGTCTTGTGGAAACCAAAACCTGACCTGAAAACCGGTGCAGCTGCCTGGATTCTGGCCGGAGGAGCTCATCATACCGGATTCAGTACATCTATCAATTCAGAATATCTTGAGGATTTTGCCGGTATGATGGGTGTGGAATTTGTTCTTATTGGCGAAAAATGTAATCTGACAGAACTAAAAAAAGAACTCAGGTGGAATGAAATTTCTTATCACTTAGCGGACGGAATTAGCTGATATTTAGCCAGACAATCCTCCTGATATAACAGTAACATTTTCGATGAAATGAAGATTTATTCGCATGCTAAAAGGCATTTTGTTGCAGTTGACTGTATTATTCTGGGCTACGATCTACTTGAAAAGGAGATCAAGCTTCTCCTCTTCAAAAGAATAGTTGAACCGGCTAAAGGACGTTGGTCGCTGACTGGAGGTTTCGTAGAGGAGAATGAAAGTCTCGATGATGCTGCAAGCAGGATACTTCGTAAGCTGACCGGATTGGAGTCGGTATATATGAAGCAGTTGTTTTCTTACGGGGATGTGGACAGGGACCCGGGTGCGAGAGTAATCTCTGTTGCATATTCTGCCCTGATTACTATCAGGGATATAAGCAGAGAACTTGCAGAACAGAATGGTGTTCATTGGCGATCAATTTCACGACTGCCTGATCTTATCTTCGACCACCCGGTAATGGTTAAAAAAGCACTCGCTGATTTGCATAGCCAGGTTAAGGTCAAACCTATCGGTTTTGAATTGCTTCCTGAAAAATTTACACTGGTACAGCTTCAGGATCTCTATGAAGCTATTTATCAGAGAAAGATTGATAAAAGAAATTTCAGGAAGAAGATTTTGTCGATGGACATCCTTGAGAAACTTGAAGAGAAAGAGAAAGAGACCTCCAAAAAAGGAGCTTATTATTACCGGTTCAATAAAGACAGATATGAAAAGTTAAAGCAGAACGGATTCTATTTTAATCTGGATGTGAACTGATGCCTCATCCCCCGTCCCCTTCTCCCGGGGGAGAAGGGCGTAAGAATAAAATAATCAGTGTTTTAAGTCCCTCTCCCCCGGGAGAGGGACAACCCCGAGCGAAGTCTCGGGGTAGGGTGAGGCTGACAAGTTAGAATGAGTTCTGCAACATAAATCTGAGAGTGATTAAGGCTATTAAAACTTATAAACATGCTAGATAAATTAAAAATCAGTGTTTTCAATGCCAACCTTGAACTTGTAAATAACGGGCTGGTAATTCATACGTGGGGTAATGTCAGCGGACGGGATTTTAAAACAGGATTGATAGTAATTAAACCCTCCGGAGTCAGTTATGATTCTATGCAGCCTGACGATATGGTTGTGATTGACACTGAAGGGAAGGTTGTTGAAGGGAATTTTAAACCTTCAACGGATACTCCTACTCATCTTCTGCTTTACAGGAGCTACAAAGATTTAGGAGGAATCGTACATACTCATTCCTCCTATGCAACCTCATGGGCTCAGGCCGGGAAAGCAATTCCCCCGTTCGGGACAACGCATGCTGATCACTATAACGGAGAGGTTCCCTGTACAAGATTATTAACAGACAGGGAAATTGAAAGTGACTATGAAATAAATACTGGTAAAATTATTATCGAAAAGCTTGGTTCTGTTAATCCGTTGACTGTACCTTCTGTATTGGTAAACTGTCATGGTCCGTTCTGCTGGGGAAGTAGTGCAGACGAAGCAGTATACAATGCTATTGCCCTGGAAGAGATAGCAAGGATGGCATTTTATACGGTTCTTCTCGGGAAAAAGGAACCAATTAAACAATCACTTATTGACAAACACTTCAAAAGGAAGCATGGTAACGATGCTTACTATGGACAGGGTGATTCAAACAAAAAGTAATAAGATATTATATGGCAGCAAAATTTGTAATTGGAATTGATTATGGGACTGATTCAGTTCGTTCCGTAATTGTAAATACAGAAAATGGCGAAATTGCCGGATCATCGGTATTTGAATATCCAAGGTGGAAAAAGGGACTCTACTGTGATCCTTCAATAAATCAGTTTCGTCAGCACCCTCTCGATTATGTGGAAGGGTTGGAACAGTCTGTGAAAGATGCTTTGAAAGGGTTACCAGCTGACATTTCTGAAAATATTGTCGGAATAACTGTTGATACCACAGGTTCTACACCGGTGGCAGTTGATAAAGAAGGAGTTCCTCTTTCCCTGAAATCCGGATATGAATGCAATCCTGATGCAATGTTTGTTCTATGGAAAGATCATACCGGGGTGAAAGAAGCAGCCGAGATCAATGATTTGGCTAAAACTTGGGGAGGAACAGACTTTACAAAATTTGAAGGTGGCATTTATTCATCAGAGTGGTTCTGGGCAAAAATTCTGCATGTTCTTAGGAACAGCCAGGAGGTCCGGAAAAATGCATATTCCTGGGTTGAACATTGCGACTGGATACCGGCTTTGCTTGCAGGTAACACAAATCCTTTGCAATTAAAGAGAAGTCGTTGTGCAGCAGGGCATAAGGCGATGTGGCATGCTGATTTTAATGGTCTTCCGGATGAAAAATTCCTCACCAGGCTCGATCCGGTCTTATCAGGTCTCAGGGAAAGACTTTTCAAAGAGACATATACTTGCGATATTGAAGTGGGCACTTTGACTGAAGAATGGGCAAAAAAGCTTGGTCTTTCTCAGAAAGTTAAGGTGGGAGTAGGCGCTTTTGATGCTCATCTGGGGGCAATAGGAGGTGAGATAAAACCTTATCATCTTGTTAAAGTAATGGGTACTTCAACATGTGATATGCTCGTCGCTCCAACTCAGGAAGTAGGTGACAAACTTGTGGCAGGAATATGCGGACAGGTTGACGGATCTATCGTTCCGGGGATGCTTGGTCTTGAAGCAGGGCAATCAGCATTCGGTGATATTTATGCCTGGTTTGGAAAACTATTATTGTGGCCTGTTACAGATATTATAACTGAAATGAAATGGCTCGATGAAAAGACCAGAAACAGAATAAAAGACGAGACTGCTGACAAAATTATATCTGAGCTTAGCAAACAGGCTGAAAACCTCCCTCTTGAAGAAACTGCTGTTGTTGCTCTCGACTGGATGAATGGCAGACGTACACCTGATGCCAATCAGGCACTGAAAGGAGCTATCGAAGGATTGTCACTGGGATCTGACGCTCCTCGAATTTTCAAGGCTCTGGTGGAAGCCACAGCTTTTGGATCGAAAATGATTAATGACCGTTTTATTTCTGAAGGAATACGCATCGACAGTGTGATAGCAATCGGTGGTGTGGCAAAAAAGAATCCTTTTGTGATGCAGATAGTTGCTGATGTACTGGACATGCCTATCAGAGTGGCAAACTCAGATCAGACATGTGCCCTTGGATCAGCTATGGCTGCATCGGTTGTAGCAGGAGTTTATAAAGATATTCCTGCAGCTCAGAAAGCAATGGGTGGAGGTTTTGAAAAAGAATTTCATCCCGACCCTGTCAGAGCAAAAAAATACGAGATTCTTTTCAGAAAGTATAAGGAACTGGGTTCATTTATCGAAAATGGATTAAAATAATGGTTTGATCCTAAGTGCCTTCGTGCCTTAGTGGCAAAAAATCAAATTGCCACTAAGACGCCAGGACGCAAAGGAAAACGAAATGGATTAATAAATAAAAGGGCACCGATATGAAAAAATCAACTCTTCTTTTAATAATTATAATTCTTCTGGCAGTAAACAAAGGCTATGCCCAGAAAGAAAACATGGTAACAGTTAACCAGCTGGTGGTTGTTACGAATCATCCCGGACCGGTTATCAGTAAAGATATCTATGGTCATTTTTCCGAACATCTGGGAACCTGCATTTATGGAGGTATCTGGGTGGGAACTGATTCCAAAATTCCGAATACCTATGGGATCAGAAATGATGTTCTCTTCGCCCTTCGGGAAATAAAGATCCCGAACCTTCGCTGGCCAGGTGGATGCTTTGCAGATACTTACCACTGGAAAGACGGAATAGGACCGAAAGAAAAAAGAGCGTCAATTGTGAATACCAACTGGGGTGGTGTAACTGAAGATAACTCCTTTGGGACTAATGAATTCATGAAGCTTACAGAACTATTAGGTTGTGATGCATATATAAACGGTAATGTTGGTTCCGGCACTGTAAAAGAAATGGCAGACTGGGTTGAATATCTCACTTCCGACTCTGAAAGTCCAATGACCAAACTGCGCAAAGAGAACGGAAGGGAAAATCCATGGAAGGTAAAGTACTTTGCAATTGGAAATGAGAACTGGGGCTGCGGTGGAAATATGACGGCCGAGTTTTATGCAAATACAATGAAACAATATTCCACCTTCCTGGGAAATTATGCAGGTAATCAGCTATATCGCGTAGCGTGCGGACCATCGGACTATAACTTTGCATGGACTGAGACACTGATGAAAGACGGAGGTACCAGGGGCATGTTTCAGGGACTTTCAATACATTATTATTCAGTTGTTGACGGGTGGGATTTCAAAGGATCTGCTACAAAGTTTGATGAAAGAGAATGGTTCGAAACAATGAGGCTGAATCTGCAGATGGACAACATAATTAAAGGCCATGCTGCAATAATGGACCGTTATGATCCCCAGAAAACTAAAGGCCTGGTGGTTGATGAATGGGGCAACTGGTTTAATGTTGAACCGGGAACAAATCCGGGATTTCTCTATCAGCAAAATTCAATGCGTGATGCAGTAACAGCTGCAATTCATCTTAACATATTTAACCAGCATGCTGACAGGGTTAAGGTTGCCAACCTTGCCCAGGTTGTGAATGTACTTCAATCTGTTATACTTACAAAGGATGATAAAATGGTGCTGACCCCAACTTATCATGTTTTCAGGATGTTCAGGGTTCACCAGGAAGCAAAACTTCTTAACATCGACCTCAGATGCGAAGAATACACTTATGGCGACAAAAAAATACCGGCTGTCTCAGCATCAGCATCAGTAGATAAGGATGGTAAGGTTCATATCTCTCTTGCAAATCTTAATCCCAACAAAGCTGTTTCAGTTACTTGCCCGCTAATAGGTGATACTTTCAAAACCATTACCGGAGAAGTTCTTACAGCAAAGGAAATGAATTCATATAACAGTTTTGAAAATCCCGATATTGTTAAGCCGGCAACCTTTAACGGATTTACATTGAAGGATGGAATTCTGACTATCAACATGCCTTCCAAATCTGTTGTTGTTCTGGAACTTACTAAATAACCTCATCCTGAATCCCTCTCCCGGGGGGAGAAGGATCAAAAGAAAGGACGAGAAGTCCCCCTCTCTCATGGGAGAGGGGGATTCAGGGGGTGAGGCACCGGCTAAGATAAAAAATTTTTGTAATACATTGGATATGAAAATATTAACAAATCTATTTATAATCATTCCTGCAATAACCATTTTGATTTCAGGATGCTCAAAAAAATCTTCCATTGCTGCAGATTATCCTATTCAGCCTGTACCCTTTACTTCAGTTAAGCTGACAGATAATTTCTGGGCTCCGAGGATAAAAAAGAATGCCTCAGTGACAATCCCAATTGCTTTTGGTTATTGCGAATCGACAGGAAGGGTGAAAAATTTTGAAATTGCCGGTAAGCTCGATACTGGTAAGTTTCAGACGATCTATCCATTCGATGATTCAGATGTATTTAAAATTATTGAAGGTGCCAGCTACTCACTTCAGACCTGGCCCGATCCAAAACTTGAAGCATATCTCGATACTCTTATCCGAAAGATCGGTCTTGCCCAGGAACCCGATGGATATCTGTATACAAACCGTACTATTGCCGAAATGCACGGAGGTAAAGGTTTGCATGAATGGGCCAGCAAAAATCGCTGGGAACTCGATTCGGTTCTGAGCCACGAACTTTATAATTTAGGTCACCTTTATGAAGCAGCTGTTGCTCACTACCAGTCAACAGGAAAACGGACGCTGCTTGATATAGCTCTGAAATCTGCCGAACTGGTGAACAAAGATTTTGGCTGGGACAGGGAAAAAGTATATCCCGGTCACCAGGTAATTGAGATGGGACTCGTCAAACTTTACCGTGTAACAGGTGAGAAGAAATACCTCGATCTTGCGAAATTTTTTCTGGATGTAAGGGGACCTAAAGGTGAGGCATACAACCAGGCAGACATAAAACCGGTTGATCAGACAACTGCTGTAGGACATTCTGTAAGGGCAACTTATATGTATTCGGGTATGGCCGATATTGCTGCTATTGAAAAGGATAATGCCTATCTGAATGCAATTACGAAAATATGGGAAGATATCGTTTACGGGAAAATGTATCTTACCGGCGGGATAGGAGCAACAGGTGGAAATGAAGGTTTTGCAGATCCTTTTGTATTACCCAATATGTCAGCATATTGCGAAACATGCGCATCTATCGGGGATGTTTTCTTCAATCACCGGCTCTTCCTTCTGCATGGTCAGGCAAAGTACATTGATATACTTGAAAAAACACTTTATAATTCCATGCTTTCAGGTGTCTCATTATCAGCTGACAGGTTTTTTTATCCCAATCCGCTGGAGTCTAACGGACAACATGCAAGAAGTGCATGGTTCGGTTGTGCCTGCTGTCCTTCTAATATTGCCAGGTTTGTTCCTGCAATCCCGGGTTATATATATGCCGTAACAGATAAAGATCTGTATGTCAATCTTTTCATCTCAAATGAAGCTGATATTTCATTGGGAAAAAGAAAGGTCAGTATCTCTCTGAAAACAAATTTCCCCTGGGAAGGGAAAGTAGAGATCTCTGTCAATCCTGAAACCACCGGGAGGTTTGATCTCAGGGTCCGAATCCCCGGATGGGCACTTAATGAAGCAATTCCCGGAGGGCTCTATAAATTTACAAACCAGGATGTTGAACCTGTAACTCTTATTGTTAACGGTAAACCTTCAGAGTTAAAAATTATTGAAGGGTATGCAGTTATCTCAAGAAAATGGAAATCCGGTGACAAGGTGGGATTTGATTTTCCGATGCCGGTCCGTAAAGTTGTTGCTGATGCGCGGGTAGGTGCGGACAGGGAAAAAATCGCTTTTCAGCGAGGCCCTGTAATTTACTGCGCAGAATGGCCTGACAATAATACCGGTAACATACTTGACCTTGTAATAAAAAAAGATGCTGCTTTTACTACTCAATTTGAACCTTCGTTGTTAGAGGGTGCTCAGGTCATAAAAACCACTGGTTTCCAATCAAAAAGAACTCTTGAAGGAAAAATAGAATTGCTGAAAGAGGAACCTGTGACTCTTATCCCGTATGCATTCTGGAATAACCGTGGTGCCGGCCAGATGGAGGTCTGGCTATCTTCAGATCCCCAACGGGCACATCCTCTTCCTGCTCCGACTATTGCCAACATGAGCAAGATCAAAGCAAGTAAGATAACCAGGGAACTTAGTGCTGTAAATGATCAGGTTGAACCGGCCAGCTCAAATGACCATTCAGTTTCGTACTATCACTGGTGGCCCGACAAGGACAAATGGGAGTGGGTTGAGTACGATTTTGATAAACCTGAAACTATTTCCAAAACAAAGGTTTACTGGTTCGATGATGGACCTGATGGAGGTTGCCGTATACCTGATGAATGGGAGATCCTCTATCTTAATGGAAATATTTGGGAGCCTGTTAAAAACCTGGCTCCGTATAAAGTGACCAGGGACGGATGGGATTCTCTGACTTTTAAACCAGTCAGGGCATCTGCAGCTAAAATTAAGGTTAAGCTCAATAAAGAGTATGCAGGCGGAATATATGAATGGATTATCGAATAGCATCCATGCAGGGAATTGTCTCGAACATCCCCCACTAGATTAGATTTGCAATCAGAAACAGTATCAGACAAATTATAAAGACATATAATAAAATCTCAAAGATCTTTAAATTATTTTTTTTCATCCTTTTTGTTTAAACATGGCAGGTTATTTGATCTGATATTCCGGGTTAAAAGTAAGTCCAATAATAAAATATCCTGAGTCCCTTTTGTTTATAGTTAAGTGCCAATTTGTTTTTATCCGGAGCTGATCTGAAAAATAATGAGGTGAAATATGTTATGATAATTAAAAGGGTGTGGGTCAAAATCCGTGAAGTGTGATTATATTTAACCATAAAATAAAACTATCTTTCATAGCGATTTATGATTTCTGAATTGTTACTCATTATGTGTAACCACAATTTGCAAGGCTTAATCTGCCGGAAAGGAAATAATCTGAAAGAATTCCTGATTAAATTTATAAAGGGAGCCTTTCTGGCTTCTTTTTTTTCCTTATACTGTAGTTCATCACTTTATCCGCAGGACAGCAGGATTGGATTCTCACATCTCGATGTAAATGATGGTCTGTCGCGTAACTGGGTAAAATGTATTTATAAAGACTCAAAGGGATTTGTATGGTTCGCAACAAATAGCGGACTGAACAGATTTGATGGATACAAATGTGAAGTTTTCAATCAGGGTGTTTCTGATTCGGCATCAATAGCCGGTAATGATGTAAATGTAATTATTGAAGATAATGAAGGCAATCTGCTGATTGGTACTGAAAACGGGGTCAGTGTGCTAAATCTGGAAACTTACAGGTTCAGAAGGATGGATCTGAGATCGTCTTCTCCGTTGTATTGCGGAGATATTGCCTATATTACTGCTATGGCAAATGACCAGGCAGGGAATATCCTGATTGGAACACATAACGGATTGTTCCTGGTAAATGGGAAAAGTAAATCGGCCAGACATATTCTTATTGATGAACAATTATGTTTTTCCCCGATCAATAGTATTACATCAATTACTTATGATAAGATAAACTCATTCTGGATTGGCACTTCAAACGGGTTTATTATAAAGTATAACGAAGATTCCAACTCATTCGAGAAATTTGAAGCCTTAAGCGAAAACAATGGTACNGGCGGATTCATAACTAAATTATTTGTTGATAATGAAAAAAACCTTTGGGTGGCAGGTCAGAATGGTCTGAACGTTTTCAATATCAATGAAATGTCCTGGAATTATGATTTCCGGGAGAAATATGAAGGAGTATTCTCCAAAGTTCAGATCAGCGGGATTGATCAGGATATTGACAGCCTTATCTGGATTGTTACTGATGGTAAAGGCGCTTTCATCGTTGATAAGAAACATTCCAGTCTTCTTAATATTACCAGCCTTCCATACGTAGAGGATGCGCTTTCGAGCAATGGACTTTCATCATTATACTGCGATAAATCAGGNATTGTTTGGATTGGCACATCAAAAAAAGGCGTTGCTTTCTTTACAAAAAGCATCAGGAAATTCAGATTATTCAGAAACTATCCGACTGATCCGAACAGTCTCAGCAATAATGATGTTGATTGTGTCACAGAAGATACTAACGGCAATATCTGGATTGGTACGAACGGCGGTGGATTGAATTATTATAACAGAAAAACCAAAAAATTCNCTCATTATTTTTCCCGGACTGATGAACCTGAAGGGCTGCAGAGCAATACAATAGTTTCTCTGTATGAAGACTCAGAACAGAAGATATGGATCGGTACCTATTTCGGTGGATTAAACTGTCTTGATACAAAAACCGGGAACTTTACTGTTTTCCGTCATAGCGAAACAGATTCAACCTCTCTTTCTGATGATCGTGTCTGGGATATCCTTGAAGACAAACATAAAAATCTATGGGTTGCAACACTTACCAACGGATTGAACAGGCTAGACAGGAAAACGGGAAAATTCAGGCGCTACAATGCCCAAAATAGTCCTATATGCTTTAACTATATTAAATCCATTGCTACCGACGAGAATGATAATCTTTGGATTAGCGCCTCACATGGTCTTATTTACTTTGATCCGGTTCTGAACAGGGCAAAATGCTACTATAACAATCCTGCCTCAGCACACTCAATAAGTGACAATCATATCATTTCAACGTTTACTGACAGCAGGGGAATGTTCTGGGTCTGTACAAACAATGGATTGAACCTGATGGACCGTCTGAATGACAATTTCAGGGTATTCAGAGTGGCTGACGGCTTACCGTCGAACACAGTATTCAGGATGCTGGAAGATAATAAATCCAACCTTTGGATAAGCACAAATAACGGACTTTCAAAACTTATAATCGGGGGGAAAGATGGAAAAGATTCTCTTACTTTTCAGTTTGTTAACTATGGGATGAGTGATGGTTTGCAGGGAAAGGAATTTAACGAAACTGCTGCTTATAAGACCAGGGACGGAGAACTCTGGTTTGGAGGACTTGAGGGCCTAAATGCGTTTTATCCTGAAGAGATCAGGGACGAAAGTTCCCCTACAAAAATAGTTCTCACAAATTTCAGAATCGATAACAAAGTAATCAGGTACGGAGAAATAGTCAATAAAAGAGTTTTACTCGAAAAACCAATCTTCAACACCGATAAAATTATCCTGAAGTACAAGGAGAACTCATTTACGATTGACTTTGTTGCACTCAATTATTTCTTTCCCGAAAACAATAAGTATGCTTTTAAACTTGAAGGATTTAATGATAAATGGATCATTACTGAGGGAAAAGAAAACTATGCAAATTTCTCAAACCTGAAGAATGGGAAATACGCCTTTAAGATAAAGGGTACAAATTCAGATGGTATCTGGAATGAGTTCCCGGAAACTCTCACGATAAAAGTACTTCCTCCTTTCTGGGGAAGCTGGTACGCTTATGCTATCTATTTTATTCTGATATTATTATCCCTTGTATTGCTTCGTTACCTGACACTGACGAGGGAAAGAATGAAAACACAGTTGGAACAGGAATATATTGAGTCAAAGCATATTCATGAGATCGATTCAATGAAGATCCAATTCTTTACAAATATTTCGCATGAATTCAGAACACCTCTGACTCTGATCCTCTCACCGCTTGAAAAGCTGATGGATGAGTGGAAAAACAAGCCGGAAGAAAATCATCTGAATCTGATACTCCAGAATGCCAAAAGATTATTGTTTATGGTTAATCAGCTCCTCGATTTCAGGAAAATGGAGGTGCAGGGATTCGGATATAATCCTTCATTAGGGAATATTGTAAGCTTTATAGAAGACAGAGTTTCTTCATTTGTTGACCTGTCAGATCAGAAAAAAATTCAGCTTGTGTTCCATTCTCATGTTACAGAATTGAATACCTTATTTGATAAAGACAAGCTCGAGAAAATAATGTTCAATTTACTGTCAAATGCCTTCAAATTTACTCCTGTAAACGGGAAGGTAGCTGTTACTCTCACACCTGAATGGAATGGCAGTAATTCAGGCATTACAGGTAATCCGGGAAAAATATCACATATTATAATTAAGGTAGAGGATACCGGTATAGGTATTCCCGGGGACAAAATTGATAAGTTATTTGCGAGTTTTTACCAGGTCGATTCAGCAATATCAGCTTATCAGGGATCAGGACTTGGTTTATCACTTGTGAAAGAATTTGTAAAACTGCATGATGGTGAAATAATTGTTGAAAGCGAGCCTGGAAAAGGAAGCTGTTTTACTGTAAGGCTTCCTGTCGCACGTGATGGAAAAGCAGTGATTTCAAATGGTTTGCCAAGAAATGATACACAGGATACGAATATATCTTCATCATTGACAAATGATATAAACCAGAATACTGTACCCAAGGAAAGACCCACTCTTCTTATTGCAGAAGACAATGATGATTTACGGTTTTATATAAAGGATAATCTCCAGCATCAATACAATATTTATGAGGCAGACAATGGTGAAGAAGCTCATGCAATTATTCTGAAAATAGTCCCGGATCTTATTATCAGTGATATAATTATGCCGGGAATTGATGGTTTTGAATTATGCCGGAGGGTGAAAACCAACAGGAAAACCAGCCATATTCCACTCATTCTGCTTACTGCGAGGTCAACTGAAGAAGAACAATTTGAAGGCTTTGAAACAGGGGCTGACGACTATATAATAAAGCCATTTAGTTTTCAGATGCTGGAGGCCAAGATAAGTAACCTGATTGCAGTCAGGAGAAACCTGAGAAAGGCTTTCAGGGATACCATGAATATCGAGCCTCATGATATTGCTATAACCTCGCTTGATGAACAATTCATTAATAAAGCACTTGATCTGATTGAAAAGAACATATCAAAAACAGACTATACAGTTGAAGAGCTGAGCCATGATTTAGGGATGAGCAGAACACTTCTATATAAGAAGATCCTATCGATTACAGGTAAACCTCCACTTGAATTTATACGTTCACTTCGTCTGAAACGCGCTGCCCAGCTTTTACTTAAAAGCCAGCTGCATGTTTCGGAAATTGCCTTCGAAGTAGGTTTCAATGACCCTAAATACTTCCGGAAACACTTTAAGAATGAATTTGGTGTGCTTCCTTCCAGGTATTCCGATCAGTTTAAGTTAAAACAGGAATAAAAACCAATTGACCCCCAAAACTTAAACAATTCGTACTGCTTTTGAATAAAAGTTAGCCTTAAATTTATGCAATCTAAACCTGACGTGAAGTCTGAAAATTTCCGTCTGAAAACTAACTTAAGGCTATGAAGTATTTTTTATCCTAAAATCCAAAACTATGATTAAACGAGGAGTTTTTGTAATCTTATTACTTTTCGCAAACCTGTGCCTGATGGCCCAGACATCTGTTTCTGGTGTTGTCAGAGATGCAGGAAACCTGCCGTTACCAGGTGTTTCGGTGGTTGTGAAAGGTACTTCAGTAGGGATTGTTACCGACATTGATGGTAAGTATACGCTTACTGTACCGTCAGAAGGTACNTCCCTGCAATTTTCATTTATCGGGTATATAGCCCAGGAGGTGGCCATTGAAGGCCGTTCATTAATTGATGTTGTTCTTGCAGAAGACGTTAAAACGCTTGATGAGGTTGTTGTGATTGGTTATGGAGTGCAACGCAAGAGCGAAGTGACAGGTGCATCAGTGTCGGTATCTAGTGAGAAATTAAAAAGCTCAATAGTTGCCAATCTCGACCAGGCTATGCAGGGCCGTGCAGCAGGGGTAACAGCAGTCTATACCTCAGGCCAGCCAGGTTCATCGGTATCAATCCGTGTCCGTGGACAAGGGAGTTTGAGAGCCTCAGCTTCAGAACCACTATATGTGGTTGATGGTGTACCGGTTCAGAATGTAAGCCAGAGTGGTCATGATATTGGTCTGGGAGATGCATTGGGCAACGGAACTGTTCAAACTTTTTCCGGTCTGTCAAGCATAAACCCGTCTGACATTCTTTCCATGGAAATATTAAAGGATGCTTCAGCAACTGCTATCTACGGTTCCCGTGGAGCAAATGGTGTTGTACTAATTACTACCAAAGCAGGTAAGGCAGGAGAAGCAAAATTCTCTTATGAAGGTTATTATGGTGTCCAGGAACAGGTAAAACGACTCACAGTGATGGACCTGCGAGAATTTGCTCAGTACAGTACTGACTGGGCTTCAGAAACCGCTGGCCGTGATCCACGCGTCGAATTTCAGGATCCGTCCATTCTCGGTAAAGGAACTAACTGGCAGAATGCATTATTCAGAACAGCAGGGATGCAAAGTCACCAGGTAAGCGCCACAGGTGGTTCGGATAAAATGCGTTACTATGTATCAGGTAGCTATTTTCAACAGGACGGTACCGTGGTAGGAACAGATTTTAATCGCTACTCAGGTCGTGTTAACCTTGATGCAGATCTTAAACCCTGGTTCAAGCTGGGTACAAAAGTGATGTTTGCCAACACTCAGGACCACCTTGGATTGAATAACAGCACTGAAGGTATTATCAGTGTTGCAATGAGAACAACTCCCGATGTCCCAATCAGAAATGCTGACGGAACATGGGCAGGCTTATCTTATGAAGGNGCCCCAAGTATCATTAACCCTATCGCAAAAGCTCTCGACGAAACCAACATACTGAAAAAAACAAGTGTGAATGGAAATTTTTATTCAGATATTACTTTCTTTAAGGGACTTACACTGCATTCAGAAATTGGCGGGGACTTAGGCTTTTCAAATGCTTATCGNTTTATCCCGACATATCAATATGGAAGTCTTGTTAATAGTACTAATACTTCCTCAAGGCAATATAATCAGAATTTCTTCTGGCAGTTGAAAAACTATCTGACTTATTCAAATATGATTGGCAGGCATAATATTACCGCAATGGTTGGCCAGGAAGTTTCGGAATATACATATGAATATCTGAGAGGTCAGAGTAATGGGCTGTCAAGCAACGACATACATGAACCGGGGCTTGGTGATCCAAAGAGCATGGCTATCGGTTCTGGTACAGGCAGCGGTGCAATGTCGTCATTCTATGCCCGTGGAAATTATAATTACGATAATAAGTATTATTTATCCTATACTTTCAGGTATGACGGATCCTCCAACTTTGGTCCTAAAAACAGATGGGCCCCGTTCCATGCCGTTTCCGGATCATGGAGGCTGACAAACGAAGCATTTATGGAGGGTGTGAAAGGAGTAATTAATGACCTTAAAATACGTGCCGGCTGGGGGCAGACAGGAAACCAGAATATCGGAGGTTACCTCTGGGGAGCAGCAATATCAAAAATGCCGACTAACCTGGGAATGGGATTCCGNCAGTCAAATATTTCNAATCCCTATATTCAATGGGAAAAACAGCAACAGACNAACTTAGGACTGGATGCATCATTCATTCAAAACAGGATTAATCTGGTTCTTGATCTGTATGTCAAGACATCAGAAGGAATGCTGATGTCCATGCAGTTACCTTCCTACATGGGAACAAGAGGCAATGTCTCAATCCGACTGAATCCGCCTTACGGGAACTTTGGCAGGATTGAAAACAAAGGAGTAGAAATTTCACTCAATACACGTCCGGTTGTTGGTAAATTATCATGGGAAAACGATATCCAGTTTACTTTAAATAAAAACAAATTACTTGGGCTTGATGGTACTCCCGCTGCACATATTGAAGGTTACGGACAATGGACCGACCTGGTCAGCTTAACCGAAATCGGCGATCCATTATATAACTTTTACGGTTATAAGGTAGTAGGTATTTATCAGGACAAGGCTGATATTCTTAACAGTCCCAAGCAAAAGGCATATCCCGGTGATGGCAATTTTAAAAGGAGCACGGTATGGCCCGGAGATCTGAAATTTGCCGATCTCTCAGGACCCGACGGTGTCCCCGACGGAGTGATTGATGAATTTGACAGGACAAGTATCGGTTCTCCGCTCCCGATATTCACATTCGGATTCAACAACGTAGTACGTTATAATGATTTTGAGCTTACTGTCTTTTTGAGTGGTTCGGTTGGAAACAAACTGATGAACTATGTTGGAAGGTCATTGAGTGATATGACGAATATGTGGAGCAATCAGTTGCAGACTGTCGTTGACAGGTCGAAACTTGTACCCATTGACCCGGATAAAGTTTATCCTTTTGTCAATGAATCAGGAGCAACAATTAACAACTGGTACGATGATATCGATAATGTTAAAGTTGGCAATCCGGGCGCAACATTACCGCGTGCCGTTGCGGGAGACCCCAATGAGAATACCCGGATATCTGACAGGTATATTGAAGATGGTTCATATCTGAGGGTAAAAACCATCTCCTTATCCTATTATATTCCAAAAAATCTGACCAGCAAGATTAAGCTTGAAAGCATGAAAGTATATGTAAACATCCAGAATATGTGGACCTTTACAAAATATACCGGATTAGATCCTGAAGTTGGTGCCAGCCAGGCCAGTGACAATGTTTTTGGTCTGGATAACGGAAGGTACCCTGCTCCTCGTATTTTCACTTTTGGGGCAAATATTTCTTTCTAATTATTGAAAAACTATGAAAATGAACAATATACCTTACTTTAAGAAAATATTTGCGCTGATGCTTGTAATCTTTGCTCTCAGTGCATGTGAAAAGTTTCTCAATCGTCCTACAGAAGATTCCTATACCATCGACAGTTTTTACAAAACCGATGATCAATGCTTCCAGGCGGCAAATGTCTTGTACAGCGCNCCCTGGTACGATTTTCANCGTGGGTGGGTAAAGATTGGCGACGTAATGGCCGGGAATATATACTATAGTACTGACGATGTTTACCAGGCATTTATCCTGACCTCTTCCAACAGCCAGCTGGCTGACGCATCAAACTCTTTGTGGCTGGTAAATGGTCACGCTAACTCTGTGATAGAAAACGTTGCAACCAAAGCAGGGCCCAACGTTTCACAGGCAACCAGAAATACAGTGACCGGCGAGGCAATGGTCTGGAAAGCAATGGCCTACTTTTATCTTGTAAGAGGCTGGGGTGCAGTTCCGATCATTCACAGCAACAGCGATATTATCGGGGCAGGTACCGCCACACAGCTCAAAAAAAATCGTGTTGAGGATGTCTACGAATACATAGTTCGTACTCTGGATAAAGCAATAGCACTGCTTCCTGAACATAATCAGCCGGGACGTATTAATAAGTATTCGGCTTACGCATTGCTGTCGAAAGTTTATCTTACCCGTTCAGGATGGGGACAGAGTGGCAGCCGCAAACAGGAGGACCTTGATAAAGCTAAGGAATATGCCGGAATGGTTATTACTGAAAGTGGTGCATTCCTTGAACCGGTTTACGCTAACCTGTTCCGTATATCCACAGGTAACCGCAATCCTGAAAACCTCTTATCATGGCAATGGGTTGCCTCTGACCAATGGTGTTCGCAGAACACAGAACAATCTGACCTGGCATTAAACAATTTCACAGGCATGGCTGATTCATGGGGAACGTGGGTTGGTCCGACAATCGACCTGCAACGTCTTTATGGAGATACAGCTAAAAGCAAATCACGTGTAAACGTTGACGTACGACGTAAAGCAACCATGATGATGTATTCGGATTATTATCCGCTCTTCTGGAGAGATAAAGGTGGATTTACAGCAACCTGGGATGACATGAATAATGTTGCAGGTTCTACATTTGGTTGTGGTACCGGTGCGAATTGCGTGAAACATATTGTAGGTAATACCGAGGATCATAAGGCAGAATATGGCTCCGCATCCCTGAGAATGGCAACAAGCTTGTCTACTCACCTCATTCGGCTGGCAGATGTATACCTTATATACGCAGAGGCTGTTCTGGGTAACAATGCTTCCACAAACGATCCCGAAGCTCTGAGAGTATTCAACCTGGTTCGTCATCGTGCAATTGCAAACGCACCAAATGAAACTTCACTGACCTTTGAGAAGATATTTAATGAAAGAAGACTTGAATTAGCCTGTGAAGGCGATAACTGGTACGATTTTGTTAGACTTCACTACTATGATCCCACACTTGCAAAAGCCTGGATAAACAGGCAGGAGAGAGGAACATATAACAATCTTAAAGCATTTTACAGGGATGAAGTTCCTCAAAGTGATGTTACAATAAACTCATTTAAGCTGAACCTGACAGATGACACCAAATTTTATCTGCCATTCCCGGATGTTGATATCAGTATGAANATGCACCTGCTTGAGGATCCGGTTCCTTTTGATTTCAGTTCTATTAATTATTAATCAGAAACCATAAAAGTATAGAAATGATGAAATCTATTATAAAAATAAGTTCAGGGGTATCAGCAGTATCACTATTGTTTATTACCCTTTTTACAGGTATACTTTTCCAGGCGTGTCAGAAAGATGAAACAACGGGTAATGCGATTCCGGAGATCAGTTATGTTCGCGTCACTGATGTTTTAAAATCCGATTCACTGGTCACTCATGCTTTCATGGGTAGTACAGTTGCCATTATGGGCCAGAATATGCAGGATGTTGACGAGATCTGGTTTAATGATCAGAAAGCTTTCGTTAACTTCAGCTTTGTTACTGCATCATCTATTATTGTCACCATTCCAAATGTTATTCCTAAGGTAGTAACAAACAAGTTGTTCCTGATAAACAGCAGTAAAACAGACACGCTTAAGTATCCGTTTGGGGTTGATGTCCCGGCACCATTCCTGAGCGCCATGCTATGCGAGTATGTGGCTGATGGTGCCACAGCTGTTATTCAGGGGAACTTCTTCCTCGATGACCCGAGTTCCCCTTTGAAAGTATTCTTCCCGGGAAACCTCGAAGGAACAATAACAGATATAACAATTAACCAGATAAAGGTAACTGTCCCAACGGGTACCGGAGTAGGGCCGATACAGGTGAAATCGCTTTATGGATCGACACGGTCAACTTTCTATTTCCGCGATGACAGGAATATTATCCTTGATTACGATACCAGGACAACAGCAGGAAGCTGGAGAGGCGGTACAATTAAAAACGATGGCAACAGTCTGAAAGGGAATTACATGATGCTAAAGGGCCAGCTTGACGACAATGCAGGTTCAGAAGATTACAGCGGGGGTGGTTATGTCTCCGAACTCTGGAGCGATGCTAACGGCAGACCTAATGCAAACTTTTTCACCGGCAGCCCTGCTGACTATCTGTTTAAATTTGAAGCCAATGTTAAAGTCTGGACCGGCGCTTACCTGAATATATGCTTTGGACCATGGGCTTCTAGTGTTGGTCCATATCAGAATCAGCTATATTGGTCCAACATGAACGCAAGAGGGCTATGGAAAGCATGGGAAGGAACCTCCACAGGTTCATTCAAGACAGATGGCTGGATAACTGTTACGATACCAATGTCGGAAATCAAGTACAACAAGGACTTTGGTACGATGGCATTTGATCCGACAAAAGCCGGAAGTCTTACATTCTGGATGAAAGGCCCGTCGGCAGTTGCCGGTGCCAAAAGCGATATAGAGATATATTTTGATAATGTGCGAATAGTACATAAGTAACCTACCAATGAAAAAACAATTTGCCATGCAAACCAAATTCATAAAATATTGCAACTATGCACTGCTGTTCGCAACATTGTGTATAGTAATTACCAGCGTGTTACTTACTTCCTGCCAAAAGGAAAAAGTGGACACCAGTATTGTTCTAAAAAGCTTCGGACCTATGCCTATTGCACGCGGGGCTGAACTACAGTTTATTGGTACGAACCTTGATAAGGTCACATCTGTTGTACTTCCGGAAAATATTGAGATTACAACATTTACTACCAAAACATCAAAACTGATTACCCTTACTGTTCCGCAGGAAGCTGTTCCGGGCCTGATAGTTCTTAAAACTCCCGATGGAGATATAACCACCAAGACTGAAATAGGGTTTTCAGAGCCTATTTCGATTGCAGGTTTCCTGCCTGCAACAATTAAACCAGGTTCGGAACTGACAATTACAGGCGACTATCTTAACCTGGTGGAAGAGATTATATTTACCGACCGCGTTACAGTTCCTAAAGCCTCTTTCACGAGCCAGAGCCGTACCGAGATCAAAGTGAATGTACCTGCTACATCAATAACCGGGAAAATTGCAGTTTCGAATGGTGCTGAAGATCCGATAATTGTATATTCTGCAACAAATCTGACTGTTACATTGCCGGCATTCACTTCTGTAACTCCTAATCCGGTTAAAGCCGGGACGCAACTTACAATTGCCGGTACGAATCTCGACCTGGTGAAAACTGTGGTTCTGGGAGGTAATAAGAGTATCACTACATTTGTCAGCCAGTCAGCCAGCGCAATCGTTTTAGCTGTACCTGCCGATACAAAAGACGGAAA